>Ga0233425_10000226_pt1 | contig 149264 bp, 134 predicted proteins | sample Watercolumn_Towu_2_FD_181712 | JGI IMG/M metagenome (GOLD analysis project Ga0233425, IMG submission 181712) | Freshwater microbial communities from Lake Towuti, South Sulawesi, Indonesia - Watercolumn_Towuti2014_140_MG | ecosystem: Environmental > Aquatic > Freshwater > Lake | place...
CGTGGCCCACGTACACCTGTCTGAGCGCCGCGAACGGATTCTTCGCTGGACGCCCGCTGTCGCGAACCTTGACTTGTTAACCCGCTCAGAATGACACCCGTAGCGATAGCGAGTTTTGCTCTACTGCATTAAATCCTATCATCTGCCCTGGTTTTATGAGATCAGGTAAATTCGGCATGGCCTGTTCATTAGGATAAGGAATGCCTAACCCTTCAGATGCCCAAACATTTCTTTTATAATCCCATATCCCATTTGAGGAGTCACCTGGCCAAACTAATAGTGAATCATGCAACGCCTTTTGTGTGTTTACTGGTTCTTTTGCTATTGCTGTAGTATCTAAAACAATCTCAACTCCCATGGGTCGGCCAATACCAGCATCTGTCTTAACAACTAAAATAGGAATATGTCCCCTCATATACTGCTGTATTTCTAATACCCTTACCCAAGTTATGTTTCCCCTTGTTTGACAATCCGTACCATCGCACGTGGGAGTTTTCTCTTTGAACCCCGGAGGATATTTTTGCGCAAGTCCCTCTGATGTATTTTGAGGAGCTTTTTCAACTGTGGCCGCCGGTTTGGCCGCTGTTAGCGGAGCAATTGTTGGCCTAACTTCAACTTTGGCGGTTGGAGCTGGCGCTTTAGCGGCCGTTGACTCTGGCTGCTTTAGGCCCTCGGCCACTGCTCTTATTTCTTGGGCGGCCGGGTTAGCCGAAACTAAACTAGCGCTTACAAAACCTTCTCTGCCGTCAGAAAGCCTTATCTTCCACCAATCGCCGTTTCTGCCGATAATCGTAAACTCCTGGCTGGCCCGCAATAAGCTAATCACCGCCGCATCAGTGCCGGCGCCGGCCCGGACATTGGCTCCGTCTGTGATATCGGAAAGGATTTTTCCGCCGGGCGTGGCTGAAGGCTCTGCTTCGGCAATGACAGTCGCGGTGATCGTACTCGTGGCAGCAGGCCCTTCCGGCTCGCTGGCAGCTGCCAATGTCGGCTCAACTTCTGTGGTTGGGAGATCACCAGGCTCAGGAGCACAGCTCGAAATAAGCTGGGCAAACAACACCAGAGTTACTAGCACTCGACCTGGATCTTGGATGGTTTTCAAGTGAGACATGGCAGCCTTCCTTATAACGCTCAACTCGAGTTCCGCATGATCAGTTCATGCCGGTTTGCGACTGCCTTCACGCCAGTTCTTCCTCAACCATCGGTTCAGACCAGCGCGGCTTGACGCCGATAGCGCGCGCCTGGCGCACCATTTCCGGGTATGAGAGGCCAGCGATCTCAGCGGCACGCGCGAAGGAGATGATCCCGCGCGTGTACATGGTGAGTGCTTCCTGGGCTTTGAGTTGAAATAAGCCCAGGAGCACCAATTCCTTCAGGCGGCCCTGATATGATCCCATCTGACGCGCCACTTCATCAGGCAATTCAATCACGACCTGTTGCATGGGTTCCCACCTTGTCCCTCACTGTATTCCAAAAAGCTCAGTCGCTTCCATAACGAATCCATTGTACACCGGGACAGGCGCGACCGCAACTTGTCAAAAAAGACCGCCGGGCTTCGGATCGAAGCCCGGCGGTCTTTTTTGCCGTGTCGCGTCTCGCCCCTACGTGCCAGGCACTTGCGAAGTGCCTGGCACGTCCACCTTACGCCGCCAACAACAGATACGGCTCCTCCACCACCTGCTTGACGTACTGCAAGAAGCGGGCGGCCGGCGCGCCGTCAATGATCCGGTGATCGAACACCAGGCTGAGCGCCATCATCTGGCGCAACACCGGCTTGTCGGGCGATTCGGGCCGGAAGACCCACTTCGGCAGGATCTTGCCCACGCCCAGGATCGCGGCCTCCGGCAGGTTGATGACCGGGGTGAACGCCTCGATATCGTACATCCCCAGGTTCGTGATCGTGAAGGTGCCGCCGGTGATGTCGTCGGGCAGCGTCTTGCCCTTGCGCGCCCGATCCACCATCTCGCGGAACTCCTGGCCGAACTGGCGCAGCGACTTCTGGTCGGCGTCGCGGATCACCGGCACGAGCAGACCCCGCTCGGTGTCCACGGCCATGCCCATGTTGACGTGCGCCAGCCGCTCGACAGCGTGCCCCGCAGTTATGGGCATGGCGTCAGGAGCTAACCGGGCGTTCATGTACGGGAACCTCCGCAGGCCGGCCGCCACGATCTTCGCCAGCAGGTCGTTGTAGCCGGGCGCGTAGCCCCACTCCTCCGCGACCTTCGCTTTGATCCGCTCGCGCGCGGCCACGAACTCGGTCGCGTCCACTTCCAGCATCAACGTCACGCGGGCCGTGGTATGCACGCTCGCGCCCATCCGGTCGGCGATGATGCCGCGCACGCCCTTGAGCGGGATGCGTTCGAGCACCTCAACATCGGGCAACGGCGCGGCCGGCGCGGGGCGGGCGGGCGCGGCGACCGGCGCCGGAGCGACTGGAGCCGGAACGGCCGGAGGCGGAGCAGGCGCGGCCGGCGTCGCCGCCTTGATCGCGGCTTCCACATCTTCCTTCGTGATCTTGCCGGCCGGGCCGGTGCCGGTGAGGGCGCGCAGATTGATGCCCGCTTCGGCGGCCAGCTTCTCGGCCAACGGTGTGGCCTTCGGACCTGCCCTGAGCTCAGCCGAAGGGGCGGTGTCCAGGTACGCCTGAACGTCCTTCTCCACCACGCGCACACCCCCGCCGCCGGTCGGCGGCACCTCGGCCAGGTTGACGTGCTCGGCCGCGGCCAGTTTGCGCGCCCGCGGAGAAGCGAAGACACGGTGATCGGGTGACACGGTGACAAGGTGATCGGGTGACTCAGCTTCAGCAGCAGCGGTTGTCACCGTGTCACCTTCGCCTTGAATCATCCCCCCGACGAACTTCTCATCCTGCGCGCCGATGGTGGCGACGACGGTCAAGACCGGGACGACCAGATCAATCGGGTACGGCCCGATGTGGATGGTGCCGTCCGCAGTCGCTTCGACGCGGAAGTTCGTCTTATCGGTCTCGACCTCAACGATCTCATCGCCGCGGGAGACTTTCGCGCCGTCCTGCACCAGCCATTCGACCAGCTTCACTTCCTCGACGGTCTGGCCGAGTTTGGGGATAAAGACTTCCTTCGCCATCAGCATACACTCCTTCGTACACTCAGGACATGATCTTCCGACACGCGGCCACGATGCGATTCGTGTTGGGGATCGCGATATCTTCGAGCACTTCGGCGCGGGGAACCGGCACGTTGAGCGCGCAAACCCGCACCATCGGCGCATCCAGCCAGTCGAAGGCCAGGTCGTTCACCTGGGCCATCACTTCGTTGATGAAGTTGGTATTCTCGTACCCTTCCGACACGCCCACGAAGCGACCGGTCTTCTTGACCGAGGCGATGATCGTGTCAATGTCGAGCGGCTTGAGGGTGCGCAGATCAATCACCTCGACGTCAATGCCTTCCTGCGCCAGGATGTCCGCGGCTTCCAGGGCGCGCAGCGCCATGCGGGAGTAGGTGACGAGCGTGATGTCCTTGCCCGGGCGCTTGATGTCGGCGACGCCGAGCGGGATGATGTAATCCTCCCCCTCGGGGGGAACCGGCCCCTTCGTGCCATAGAGCATCTTGTGCTCGATGAACATGATCGGGTTATCATCGCGGATGGCTGCCTTCAGCAGGCCCTTGGCGTCATACGGGGTGGCGGGCATCACGACGTAGATGCCAGGGAAGTGCGTCCAGAGCGCCTCCAGGCTTTGGCTGTGATGCGCGGCGATGGCCCGGCCTGCGCCGCCCTCGGTACGGATCACCATCGGGACGCTCGTCTTGCCGCCGAACATGTAGCGGTTCTTGGCGCCCTGGTTGGCGATCTGATCCATGGCGAGCGGGGTAAAGTCCACGTACATAATCTCCGCGATGGGCCGCATCCCGGCCATGGCCGCGCCGACGGCCGCGCCGCCGATGGTCGCCTCAGAGATCGGGGTGTCAATCACCCGCCAGTCGCCGAACTCCTTCCACAGGCCACGGGTCGCGCCATACGCGCCGCCGTAGAGGCCCACGTCTTCGCCCATGATGAAGACTTTCGGGTCGGCGAGCATCTCCTCGCGGGCGGCTTCGACCAGCGCCTGAGCATAGGTGAGCTGGCGCATTGAGCTATCATTGCGGACACGTTCGCGCAATTTCTGCTCTGCCTCGATATCGGCTGCAGTGGTCTTCGAGGGCGCGTACACATCGGTCTCGACCTCACTGGGATCCGGCGAGGAGGAAGCGTTGGCGTATTCCATCGCCTTGGCGAGCTTGGCCGCCACAGCCTGATCCAACTCCTTGTTCTGCTCATCGCTCAGCCAGCCAAGCCCCTTCATTTCTGCCTGGAGCACAACGATCGAATCATGCGCCCGCCATTCCTTCTCCTCATCCCGGGTGCGATAGGCGCGAGGATCGGAGTGAGAGTGGCCGTAGTGGCGGTAGGTCTTGCCCTCGATCAGGGAGGGGCCTTCGCCGCGGCGGGCGCGCTCGACGGCCTTGGCGACCGCGCCGCGCACCGCCAGGACGTCCATGCCATCCACCACTTCGCCGGGGATGCCATAGGCGCAGGCCCGGTCGGCGATGTCGGGCAGCTTCGTCACTTTGGCCCACGGCACCGACATGCCGTACTGGTTATTTTCGGCGACAAAGATCACCGGCAGGTTCCACGCGGCGGCCATGTTCAGGCTCTCGTGGAAGGTACCTTCATTGGATGCGCCGTCACCAAAGAAGCAGACGACGACCCGGTCGGCGCCCATCAGCTTTTGCGCCAAAGCCGCGCCCACCGCCACCGGCAGGTTGCCGCCGACGATGCCGGTGGCGCCCAGGTTGCCGTGATCCACGTCCGCGATGTGCATCGAGCCGCCCTTGCCCTTGCAATAACCGCCCGACTTCCCCAACACCTCGGCCATCATCTTGTTGTAGTGTTCCTGCTTGGCTTCCGGCGTCTTGGCAGCCGTGTCGCCATGCGCGTGCGCATGGCCGTGCCCGCGATGCGTTGAGGTGATGAAGTCATCATCGCGCAAAGCCGCGACCGCGCCGACCGAAACGGCTTCTTCACCGGCGTACAGGTGCGATGCGCCCTTGAGCACCGCCTTGCTCAACAGCTCAGCGATATTATCTTCAAGCGCACGAATTTCCTTCACCTGCCGCAGGTAGCCCAGCAGGTTCTCGCGCGAAAGCGCCTGTTCTTCGATCATGGCCGAGATTTCTTCGGCCGTCTTGGGTGACATCGGATGAACGTCTGGCATGTTAGTTGTAGCTCCTTTCAGATTTGTGTTCTCGCTCACGCGCCCGGCGCTTCGCGAGCGCCGGGCGCGTCCTGGCGAGATCACGCGAGGATGATTTCGATCCCCGCCTGGCGCACCGGCGCCATCAACTCGGCCGGCGCGTGTGAATCGGTGATGACCTTGTGGATCTGATCCAGATGGGCGAATGAAGCCAGGCCAACCCGGCCCCACTTGGTCGCGTCGAGCACGGCGATCACCTGGCAGCACATGGCGATCACTGGGCGCTTGACCTCGGCCTCGGCCAGGCTCACATCGGTCAGCCCTTCCGCAGCGCTGATGCCGTGCGCGCCGAAGAAGCCTTTGCGGATGTTGAAGCGACGTAACCCTTCCAGGCCATCGCCGCTCACCAGCGAGGCGGTCTCGCGGCGCAGCGTCCCGCCGATCAAGACGACCATCACCCCATACGCCTCGATCAACTCCTGGGCGATGGTGAGGCCATTGGTGATGACGGTGAGATCGCGGCAATTCTTGAGATTCTGGGCGATCGCCAGCGCGGTGCTGCTGCTGTCGAGGAAGATCGCGTCGCCATCGGCGACCATGGCGGCCGCCGCGCTGCCGATTCGCCCCTTCTCGATCACCTGCTGCTGCCGCCGCGTCGCCAGAGACAGCTCGTAAGGGCCGCGCGGCGCGGCAATCGCGCCGCCGTGCGTGCGGACGACGAGATTGCGTTCGGAGAGCGATTGGAGGTCGGCGCGGATGGTGACTTCCGACACGCCGAATTGCTGGCTCAGGTCGGCCACCGACGCGCGGCCCGCCAGGTTGATCCGGTCAAGGATCCCCTGGCGGCGTTCTTCGAGGAAAAGGTCTCTGCTGAGTTCGATCATTTGGGTTACGAATGTCCGTGAAAAGTTGCGTTTGATTTCATATTACATCGAATCGTAACACCTGTCAACTCTCAGCGCGACCTGAGTGCATTGGCTAATGCTGAGTTGTGGTGAGGGGCAGGGTCAGGCAGACTCGGCTGCCGCCAGCGGGGGCACGTTCGATCCAACAGCGTCCACCGGCGCCCCACACCGTGTTTGCTACCATGGTTAATCCCATGCCCATGCCCGAGACCTGGCCGGTATGCCAACGGTCAATCTGATAGAAAGGCAGCCACACCTGGTCATGGAGTTCCGCTGGAATGCCAGGGCCGTCGTCTTCGATCTCCAGGCGAACACCCCCCGTTGTATCATCGCTAACCGTGATCTGAACGTGCGGGGTGTGCTGCGGGTGAAACTTACACGCGTTGTCGAGCAATTGGCGCAAGATCATCTCGAATGCCGATGGGTTCAGATGCAATGAGCGTGTCGCTGTGTTGCGCAACGTACAGCTATCGGCGGGCAAGTCAAGCTCCTGACAGATGCTTCGCACGATCGCGGTGAGGCTCTCCGTGTCCAAAGGATCAAATCCGGCGCTAACAAACGGCCTGTCCAATTGCTCCACCAGCGCCAGTAATTGATCGGTTCCACGGACGAAATTGGCGACCGAACCGATCAACATCTCGCGCCATTCAGACCAACCGTCGGGGTGGGGTGGGGGCAGCACTTGATCGAGTATGTCTGCGGATCCTCTGATCAGGGTCAGAGGCGTTTTGAGCTTGTGAGAGATCAGTTTAAGGATATTGTAGGTTTGGCCGATGTGGCGCTGCAATGCCGTCACGTCCTGCAGATGCACTATCCAACCGGCCGCGCTTCCCTCGGGCGCCGGCAACGGCGAAGCCGTCACGCGCAGCCAGAGCGCGTCGAACTGAGGCGTTTCAGGCCGGATGAGCGTCAGCTCGCACGATTGGCCGGCAGTGTGCACTGCGGCCCAGGTCAATGGCGGTTGCACGGTGAAGAGCTGCGCCGCGTGTGCGAGCCAGGGACGCGACGGCGTGGCGGCGGGATCGAGTTCCAGCCAACGTTGGGCGGTCGCGTTGACCATCTGACAGATACCGGCCGGGTCTACCCAAAGGAAGCCATCGCTGCTGTGCGTCACCGCCCATTCGAATTTGGCCCGCTCTTGCAATTGGCGCCGCGTGCGTCCCAGGGTGACGGTGGTCTGCACCCGCGCGCGCAACTCCGACCAGTCTACCGGTTTGGAGAGGAAATCATCCGCGCCCGCTTCCAGGCCGCGGATGCGCGACTCGCGGTCGTCCAGCGCGGTCACCAGGATCACCGGCACATCGCGCCAGCGCGGCGTGGCGCGGATGCGCCGACACACGGTGAAGCCGTCCATCTCGGGCATCATCACGTCCAATAGCACCACCTCTGGCCGCAGGCCATCGAGCCGCGCCAACGCTTCGCGGCCGCTTGCCGCAAAATGCAGGTCGTAGCCCAACGGCAACAACATCCCTTCCAGTGTGATGCGCCCGATTTCCTGGTCATCTACGATGAGAATGGTTCCATTCATAGTTAGTAGTTCCTTTTTATATTATATGTACAGCGATCAGCCGGCAAGACTTTGGAAGTCTCCCCACTTAATTGAGAAGGTACCTCACTACGCACTACGTCGCGTCCACTGCTCCACTGCGCCTGTCAGCACCGTGATGTCAATCGGCTTGGTCAGGTAATCGTCCAGGCCGGTGGCCAGGGCGCGGGCGCGCTCGTCCGGCATGGCCGATGCGGTGAGCGCAACGACCGGGATGGCGCGGGTGGTCGGGTCGGCCTTCAGCCGCCGCGTGATTTCGAGGCCATCCAGGCCGGGCAACTGCATGTCCATCAGGATCAGATCGGGGGCCTGGGCACGGGCGGCCTGCAGGCCGGCGGCGCCATCGGCGGCGTGCACAACGGCATAGCCCGCGTTCTCCAGGATGTCCTGCACGAGTTGGGCCACCTGGCTGTTGTCGTCCACGATCAGCACGCGGCGGGGCGGTGAGCCTGCCGAAGGCTGGGCGCCTGCGGCAGGCGGAGTCCGGGAGACATCCGGAGTCACCGAGACTTCAGATGTCTTATCGGCCCGTTTGACCGGCAGCCAGACGCGAAAACGGCTGCCCACGCCCGGCGCGCTCGCCACGGTCACCCAGCCGCCGTGCAGCTCCGTCAACTGCTTGACCAGCGCCAGACCCAGGCCGCTGCCCTGATAGCGCCGGGCCAGGTCGTCGTCCACCTGGCTGAAGGGCTGGAACAGGAAGGCCTGGCGCTCGGCGGGGATGCCGATGCCGGTGTCCCAGACGACGAACTCGACCCCGTTGGCATCCCCCGTGGTCGCCAGGCCGACTCGCCCCCCTTCCGGCGTGAACTTGACCGCATTGCTCAGCAGGTTGAGCAAAATCTGGCGCAGACGGCGCTCGTCCCCTTCAATCACGGCCGGCCCCGGCCCTGGCTTGAGCTCCACCCGGATGGTCTTGGCCTCGGCGACCGGCTGGATCATCTGAAGGGCCCCCTGGCACAGGTCGGCCACGGCGACCGGTTGGTATTCCAGCACCAGCCGGTCCTCTTCCACCCGCGCCAGATCGAGCAGGTCGTTGATCAGGCGCAGCAGGTGCTGGCCGCTCTCGTAGACGTTGCCCAGGCGGGCGGCCTGCTTGGGATTCAGCTCGCCGTAGACGCCATGGAGCAGCGCCTGCGAGATGCCCAGGACGCCGTTGAGGGGGGTGCGCAGTTCGTGGCTCATGTTGGCCAGGAAGCGCGTCTTGGCCCGGCTGGCCGCTCGCAGGTTCGCCACCAACTCCCGCTCTTTGGACACATCGCGGAAGACCTCCACGGCGCCGACGCTTTGGCCGGTCTCGTCGAAGATGGGGGCGGCCGTGGTGGCGACCGGCGTCAGCCGGCCATCTTTGCAGTAGGTGAAAGTTTGTTCCGTCTCTTGGGGCCGGCCGGTGGCCCACACCTGGACGAAGGGGCAGCGGTCGGTGTCGCACAAGACCTGGCCGTTTTCATCCCGGTGGCGCAAGAGATCGGCGCAGGAACGACCGATAGCCTCCGCGGCTGTGTAGCCGGTGATCGCTTCGGCCCCCTGGCTCCATGAAAGGATCACGCGCTGACGATCCACGGCATAGACGCCATCGGCGATGCTGCGCAGCACCGTCTCGGCGCGCTGCTTTTGCTGGATGACCTCGGAATTCAGTTCATGCGCCCGCTCCTCGACCTGCGTGTAGGCCTGAGCGTTGTCCACCGCGATGGCAGTTTGCCCGACGAGGGTCTTGAAGAAATCTAACCACTCGTCGTCCGGTGCGAGTGGGGCGCGGTGGAAGACTTCCAACACGCCGGTGACCTCCCCTTTGGCGATGAGCGGCGCGGCATAGTAGGCGACGAAATCTTCATCGTTGAGTAAAGCGGTGCGCGTGAACGCATCGCCAACGGTGCGCAAGTCAGGGATGTTCACGACTTGCCTTTCCCGCGCGGCGCGCCCGGCGTTCCCTTCGCCTAAACGCAGATACGTCTTTTCCAACGCGTCGGTGCGAAAGCCGCGCCCGGCCGTGAAGGCGAGGGTGTGCGAATCGGGGTCGAGCAAGAGGATGTCGGTGGCATCTACATTCAGGCGCGCCTGGACTTGAGCAAGTATCTGCGGCAGGGTCAACTTGAGATCGAAACTGTTGAGCACCGCGTTGTCAATCGCACGCAGCGCTTCGAGGTTTTGGGCGCGGCGTTGCGCATCGCGATACAACTGTTGGATTTCTTCCTCCGCTCGCTTGCGCTCTATGACCGCGCCGAATGTGTTCGCGGCGGTGCGCAGGGCTTCAATTTCCAGGGGATGCCATTCACGCTCGCTGCAGCATTCGTCGAATCCGATAAATCCCCACCATTGCCCGAAGACGAAAATCGGCGCCACAACGAGCGAGAGGATTCCCTGCGCAGCCAGCACCTCACGTTCCTCGGCGGGAAAATCGCACACTCTACCGAAGATGGGCTTGTCAGCGCCCAACGTCTCTATCCAACGGGAGAATCCGGCTGCCCGCACGGGGAAATTTTGCAATTCTGGATTATCTATCTGCGGCGTGATGCCTTCCCTGGCCCACTCATAGCGCTGGCTGGTGAGCAGTTCTCCATCCGGGCTGGCATGGTTCTCAAAAACATAAACCCGACTGACATTGCTGGCCGCTCCCAGATGGCTGAGCACATCGCCGACTTTTTCTTTCCAATCGGGCATTTTAAGGAAGATCTGTGAGGCGAATCCGATGGCCGCCAGAATGGCATCGTGCCTGTGCAAGGCCTCTTCCGCCCGCTTGCGCTCGGTGATGTCGGTCCAACTACCCACAATCTGGACTGGGGAGCCGTCGTTGCCTCTCGTCAGGCGAAGTGAGTCATGTATCCAGATTTCGCTCCCGCCCTTACGGTGAAAGCGATACTCGTGAACCAGCGCGCCCTTTTCAAACAACGTGGCTACATCCGCGAGGGCTTGCGCCCGGTCTTCCGAGTGAATGTGTTCGACCCACCAGTTGGCCTGCAAGGCTTCTTCCACAGAGTAGCCCAAAATGGTCTGGATGTTTTCGCTGACCCAAATGGGCAGCAGCGTATCGTCCGCCACTTTCAGCGCGTACATGATAGTGGGGCTGACGGCGTGGTAGTGCTGGAGGCGCGCTGACAAATTCTGTAAGCGCGCATTCGCTTCGCGCAATTCGGCGGTGCGTTCCACAACCTTGATTTCCAGTTCATCTTTTGCTTTTTGTAGCGCGGCTTGGGCGCGCTGGCGTTCCGTGATGTCGCGCGCGATGGAAAGCACGGCGGATTGGTCGCGATAGTCTATCCGCCGCACGCTCAATTCGATGGGAATGATCGCGCCATCCCGCCGAACGTGCGCCGTCTCAAAATAGTGTTGCCCGTGCTTCTTGAATGCCTCGAATCTCTCGTCCACCAGCGCCGCAAATTCGGGTGTATCAATGTCGCGCGCGCCCATTTGCAGCAATTCTTCTCGACTATAGCCCAAACGCTCACACGCCGTGCGGTTGACGTCCAGGAAACGGCCGTTCAGGTCAAGAATGAAGATCGCGTCATTCACATTGTCGAACAGCGTGCGATAGCGTTCCTCCGATTCTTCCAATCGCCGTTCCACGTCGTGCCGATAGAGACCGGCCTGGATGACAGCGTGCAGTTCGCCTTCCTTGAACGGTTTGACGATGTAACCCAGCGGCCCTGTCAGTTTGGCGCGTTGCAGCGTCTTGTCATCCGCGTACGCGGTGAGAAACACGACGGGAATATCATAGCGGGCGTGAATTTCCTCCGCCGCCTGGATGCCGTCCATCTCCCCTTTCAGGACAATGTCCATCAACACCAGGTCGGGACGATGTTCACCGGCAGACTGGATGGCTTGCTCGCCTGAAGAGGCGGTGGCGGGCACCTCATAGCCGAGTCGCTTGAGCCGCTTGCCGAGGTCCATCGCCACGATATTTTCGTCTTCGACGATGAGAATGCGTATGGGTGGCATTGTCTAGTTCCTCTCCTTGTACTGGATCTCCCGGAAGGTGATGCGGAACTCGGTTCCGCCGTTGCTGTGAGACTCTAATTGACCTGCCAGTTGCTCCACCAGTGTGGTCACGAGTTGCAAGCCTAGGGTTTCCATGTGGCGCATATCTATCTCCTGCGACAAACCAACGCCATTGTCGCGGATGCTCAGCATATAGCAGTCGTCGGCGTCGGCCGGAGGCAGACCCACTGAAATATGAATTGTCGGTTGGGCGGTTGTGCCGGCGCGCGCGGGCGGGAACGCATGTTTCAAGCAATTCGACAACAGTTCGGTCACGACGAGACCCAACGGGATCGCCGTCTCCAGATTGAAAGAGACGTCGGGGATGTTGACGTGAAGCGCGATCTCTTTGGCGCTGGCCTGGTAGGCGCTGAACAAACCCGCCGTCAGATCCTGGAGGTAATCGTTCAAGTCAATCCGCGCCAGGTCGGGCGAGCGATACAGTTTCTCGTGTACCAACGCGATGGCCTCTACGCGGGTTTGGCTGTCGTGGATGATATCCAATGTGCGCTGGTCAGAGATACCGTCCGCTTGCAGGTTCAACAAACTGGAAATCACCTGGAGGTTATTTTTAACCCGATGGTGGATTTCGCGCAACAGGACTTCCTTCTCGCGCAGTGACGCGGCGAGTTGATCTGCCGCGCGCTTGCGTTCGGTGATGTCTTCCTTGACGGCGACGAAATGGGTGATCCTGCCATCTCCATTGGTAATGGGCGATATAGAAGCTGATTCCCAATAGAGTTCGCCATTCTTTTTCTTGTTGTGAAATTCGCCGCGCCACTCACGACCGGCAGAAATCGTCTCCCACAGTTGCCTGTATTCCTCGGGAGACTTGTCTCCCGATTTCAGGATGCGGGGATTGTTGCCGATGGCTTCTTCGAAGGTGTAACCCGTCACCGCGGTGAATCGGGGATTGACATACTCGATATGTCCGGTCGTGTCGGTAATCACAATCGAGACCGGACTTTGCTCGACGGCGCGCCCGAGTTTCCGCAATTCTTCCTCCGCACGCCTCCGCTCGGCGATTTCCGCCTGCAAGGACTGGACAGTTTGCGCCAGTTGTTCAGTGCGCTCAAGGACGCGCTGTTCCAGTTCTGCGTTGAGTTTGCGGATTTCTTCTTCCGCGCGCCTGCGCTCGGTGATGTCGCGATTGCTGCCGCGCGTTCCCTGGAAGCGGCCTGCCTCGTCAAAAATAGGTTGACAGGTATGTTCGATCCACCGCCAGACGCCATCCGGCCGGATGATGCGGAACTCCACTTCGCCCGGGGCAGGGTTCTCCCGCACTTCCCGCCGGTGTCTTTGATAACCCGGCAAGTCATCCGGATGGATGATCCGGTCGAACAGGTTGGCGCCGGCCATGAATTTATCAGCAGTGTAGCCGGTAATCCGCGCGCAAGACGGCGAGGTATAGATAAACTGTCCTTCTGGACTCAGCCAGAATTCCCAATCATAGGTGTTGTCAGCGACGATGCGGTATTTGGTCTCAGACTCATGCAACGCAGAGGTCATCTCGTGCGCCAATGCCAGCGCTCGCTCACGGGTGTTTTCCTGTCCTCTGGCGAAGAGGAAGGCCAGGAGGCTGATGACTATTCCGGCGGTGAGAATACCCCACGGCTGGAAGCGCTCAGCGGTAGACTCGAAAGATGGGCGAGTCGCAAAGACCAGGGTCCATTGATGACCGTAAAGATCAATAACTCTACTTTCCGCTAAGTTAGGCCCACCGCTACCTGTAGTGGTCTTGGCGAACCGAGGTACTATATGTAGTATGTGCTGCTTTCTGCCAAGTCTGCTCTACCCACTACATGTAGTGCTTGCAACCGGCGAACATGCTACCTGTAGGGACACGCGCAAGTTAGCGGAAAGTAGAGTCAATAATCTTTCGGCTGGAAAACAGCGATGGGTCTTTTTTCTCCAGGGAACGCCCCGATTCATCACTATCATACATCAAGGTGGATGAAATGGGCTTGGCGCCATCGAATATTTCAAAGTCAATATCGTCCAAGGGCGCCGGAAAGATTCCCCGGATGAGATTCTTGACGCGGAACGGGCTGTACACATATCCATGGAGCGCCGCGCGTCGCTCAGCTACACTATTTTGTGGCACGCCATGTGTGTAGGTGGGGATGTACATCAGGAAACCGGCTTGGACATCCTGTTCGGTTTCCTGGACTAGTGTCACTTTGCCTGAGATCGCGACCGTGTCGGTATCCCTGGCGCGCGCCATCGCCGTCCGCCGCACCGGCTCGGAAAACATGTCATAGCCAAAAGCCCGCTGGTTGCGCGCATCAAACGGTTCCAGGTAGATGATGGACGTATATTCGTCGCGTTCACCTTTGGGGCGGACTGTATAATCAGGGAATCCCTCGGCCCGAATCTGCTGGATGTGTTGCGCCAGTTCCGCTGGCTTGATGTACTTGGAAAACCCGACTCCCTGAATGCCGGGAAACGCATCACCGATATCCAAGTGTTCGATGTAGATTCGCCATTCATCCCGGGTAACATCACCCTCAGACGCGTCAAAGAGGGCAGCGCCTCCCCGGAGAACCGTGGCGTAATCCTCCATTCTCTTGGTGATTGCCGAGGCGATCTGATCGGTACGATACTGGTATCTCTCCTGTGCGTTCGCCCGGTTGAAGTTATCTGCAAGCAGCCAGACCAGGGCAGTCAAAGAAAGAAAAACCCACAGCACGACATAAGGAAGCATCCTTCTCATTTTACTGGTTTTCATCATGGATCAAAACCTCCAATAACTATCCTCGTTCACATCGTTGACACGAAAACGGAAATGAAATGAAGCGGTGAACGTCAAACAAAACCGCTTCATTTTTATGCTGCGCGCTCTCCGCGTCGCGTCCACTGCTCCACTGCGCCTGTCAGCACCGTGATGTCAATCGGCTTGGTCAGGTAATCGTCCAGGCCGGTGGCCAGGGCGCGGGCGCGCTCGTCCGGCATGGCCGATGCGGTGAGCGCAACGACCGGGATGGCGCGGGTGGTCGGGTCGGCCTTCAGCCGCCGCGTGATTTCGAGGCCATCCAGGCCGGGCAACTGCATGTCCATCAGGATCAGATCGGGGGCCTGGGCACGGGCGGCCTGCAGGCCGGCGGCGCCATCGGCGGCGTGCACAACGGCATAGCCCGCGTTCTCCAGGATGTCCTGCACGAGTTGGGCCACCTGGCTGTTGTCGTCCACGATCAGCACGCGGCGGGGCGGTGAGCCTGCCGAAGGCTGGGCGCCTGCGGCAGGCGGAGTCCGGGAGACATCCGGAGTCACCGAGACTTCAGATGTCTTATCGGCCCGTTTGACCGGCAGCCAGACGCGAAAACGGCTGCCCACGCCCGGCGCGCTCGCCACGGTCACCCAGCCGCCGTGCAGCTCCGTCAACTGCTTGACCAGCGCCAGACCCAGGCCGCTGCCCTGATAGCGCCGGGCCAGGTCGTCGTCCACCTGGCTGAAGGGCTGGAACAGGAAGGCCTGGCGCTCGGCGGGGATGCCGATGCCGGTGTCCCAGACGATGAACTCGACCCCGCCGGCCTTGCCGGCGGCGGTCAGGCCGATGCGGCCCTGTGCGGGCGTGAACTTGACGGCGTTGCTCAGCAGATTGAGCAAGACCTGGCGCAAGCGGCGTTCGTCCCCCTCGATGCGGGCCGGGCCGGGGCCCAGGTCGAGCGTCAGGCGGAGCTGTTTGGCGTCGGCGACCGGCTGGATCATCTGGAGGGCGGCCTGGCACAGGTCGGCCACGGCGATCGGTTGGTAGGCCAGCGTCAGGCGTTCTTCTTCCACCCGCGCCAGGTCGAGCAAGTCGTTGATCAGGCGCAGCAGGTGCTGGCCGCTCTCGTAGACGTTGCCCAGGCGGGCGGCCTGCTTGGGGTTGAGGTCTCCATAGACCCCTTGCAGCAGCGCCTGCGAGATGCCCAGGACGCCGTTAAGTGGCGTGCGCAGTTCGTGGCTCATGTTCGCCAGGAAGCGCGTCTTGGCCCGGCTGGCCGCGCGCAGGTTCTCGACCAGCTCGCGCTCTCGGGTGACATCGCGGAAAACCTCGACCGCGCTGGCCGCAAACCCCTCTTCATCTACGATGGGCGCGGCTGTCACAGATACGGGGAGCAGATGTCCATCTTTGTGGTGAGCGAAGACTGGGTCTGGCCCCACCGCTTTTCCGCTGGACCAGACCCGCGTGAAGGGACAGTGGTCCGTGCCGCACAGGACCTCGCCGTGTTCATCCTGGTGGCGCAGGAAATCGGCGCACGGCCGGCCCAAGACGTCCGCGGCCGTGTAACCGGTGATCGCTTCGGCGCCCTGGCTCCACGAGAGCACGTGCAGGTCGCAATCCACAGTGTACACGCCGTCTGAGATGCTGCGCAGCACCGTCTCGGCGCGCTGCTTTTGCTGGATAACCTCGGAATTCAATTCACGCGCCCGCTGTTCGATCTGGCTGTAGAGCCGGGCATTGTGGATGGCAATAGCCACCTGGTCGGCCAGAGTGGTCAGGAGCGCTATCGTCTCCGGCGAAAAGACCCCCCGACGCGTACTGATCAGATCCAGCACCCCTACCAACTCCTGTTGAAACAAGAGAGGCATCGCCAGCACCGCCTGAACTCCGTCGCGACGACACAACTCGCGTTGTCGTAGCCGCATACGCGGGTCGTTCTGTGGGTCATCCAGCAGAAGATGCTTCTTTTCGCGCAACAAATACTGTAATACCGGCGCTTCTGCCAGGGAGATCCTTGTACCCCGACGTTCCCCCAGGAGGTCAACGGCCACCGTGGAGTAGAGGGTAGGATAGACGAGTGTCTGTTGTGCCGCGTCGTAAAGGCCGATGCCGACGGCCGCCAGGCCGGCGGCGCGGGTGATCTTCTGGGCAAGCGTTTCCAGGGTCGCTTGTAGATCCCCACCGGTCGTCACCAGCCCGCCCACCTCGGCGATGGCTTGCAGTTCGCTGGCGCGGCGCCGTGTTTCTTCGAACAGCCGCGTGCGTTCCAAGGCGATGGCGGTCTGATTGGCGATGAGCCAGAGCAGATGCAGGTCATTCTCGTTGAGAGAGCGCGGCGTCTGATGGGCAACACTCAACGCGCCGATCACCCGGTCGCCGATCTGCATCGGGACGACCAGGCCGGCCTGCGCGCCCACCCGATGCGCAATCCCATCGGGCCGAAACCGCGTCTCGGTCGCCAGGTCTTCGATGATCAGGGGCTGACCGGTGCTGAAGGCATAGCCCGCGCCCGAGTCCGGGCCGATGGGCAAACGGAAAACGCCGATCTGTTCGGGCTGACCGCCGATGGCCGCGCGTAACACCATGTGAGTTGGCTGGGTTTTTTGCTCCGGTAGCATCAACGCGACCATGGGCACACGCAACACTTCGGCGACAACCTGCACAGCGAGATCCATCACTGCCTGCACCTCGGCGGCAGCGAGCAACCCCTGTGAAAGGCGAAGGAGCGCGGCTTGTTCTTCGGCCCGCTGTTCCTTGACCTGCTCGTAGAGCCGGGCGTTTTCCACCGCCACGCCGATCTGCTGGCCGATGGCAATCAGTAGTTCCTGTTCGTGTGGTGGAAAGGCCCGTGGATGCCTGGTACCCAGCATCAAGGTCCCCAGCACGACTCCCCTGGCAACGATGGGGACGGCAACCGCGCTGTGCAACCGTGCCTGCGCCACGGCGGGAATAGATGGCCCGGCTGGGTGGTCCGCCGCGTCCAGGATGATTAACCGCTGCTCAGCCATGGCTCGCCCAACGCTGCCTTCTCCCATCCTGATGTGTTGCATGGCCTGACGGAATTCCTCTGAAAGGCCACGGTGCGCGGCCAGGGTGAGCTTCTGGCCGCTGTCTTCGCTGAGATAGATGCCGCCTGCCTCCATAGCCTGCAGCGTCAGCATTTCATCCAGGGTCGCCCCCAGGATCGCGTCCAGGTCCAGCGACTGGCTGATGGTGGCGGCGATGGCGTTCTGGGCCGCCAAGGCGGCGTTGCGACGGGCTATTTCTGCTTCCGCATGTCTGCGATCAGTGATGTCTATCGCCGTACCTTCGAGGCAGCCTTCTTCGGGATAAAGTCTGATGGAGGTCAAGCAGGTCTTGATCTCGCCCCCTTTCGTCACGATGTCGGCTTCATAGTCGGTCAGCGTCCCTTGCTCCTGCACCAGTCGCACCATTTCGGCGCGCTGGGCCGGATTTGCCCAATGGATGGTGGCTGGGCTTGCCAGCATCTCGGCACGGGAGTAGCCGAAGATTTCACACAGATGCTGGTTGACCTCCAAAATGGCAGAGCCATCCAGCCGGGAGCGGTACATGCCAACCGAGGCATTTTCAAAGAGGTGGCGGTACTTGTGCTCGCGGGCCTGCAGGGCGGCTTTCGTCCGCTGGCGCTCGCTGATGTCGCGGACAAAGCTCATCACCGCCTGCTGGCCCCGATATTTGACCAGACTGGCGCTGATCTCCACCGGCATCGCCGAACCATCTTTGCGCCGGTGGGCGCTCTCGATGACCAACGAACCCTGCTCCAGCAAAAGGCGCACGTGCGCCGCCACCCGCGCCGCGGCTTCCGGCGTGTCCAATTCTTGCACCGTCATCTGCAGCAACTCATCACGGGTATACCCCAGCCGGCGGGCGGCGTTCTCATTGATGGCCAAAAACCGGTTGTTCAGGTCGTGAATAAAGATCGAGTCGCTGGCGCTCTCGAAAAGTCGCTGGTACTCTGCCTGTTGACTGTTGTACAACTCCTGGAGTTGGCTCGCCATGCGGTTGAAATCGTCGGCAAGGTCGGCGACCTCCACACTGCCGGCCACCGGCACGCGCTGGTCAAAGTTGCTGCCGGCGATCTGTCGCGCGCCCTGGCGTAAGGACTCCAGAGGTGACGTGATGCGCCGGGACAGGTAGGAGCCAATACCGATCGCCAGCAGCCAGGAAAAGACCAGGACGGCGATAAAGACGCCCAGCGAGCGATTGACAGCCGCCTCGATGGCATTGATAGGCACGGCCAGACCGCTGACCAGAAAGACGCCGTGCTCTTTGTCTATGGAGATGGGACGGTAAAAGATCTCCCAATCACCGGCGTAAGCATCACCCGTCTGACCGGAGAGCAGCGGCCCCGCGGCTTGGGGAAAGTCGGTTTGTAAGGAATAGCCGGTATTCAGGTCCTCCGGGCCGCCCCACTCTTTCTCGGGGCTGGCGCTGTGGTGCAGGTAGTAGCCGCGCTGATCGGCGATGAAGAAAAAGGCGTTCTGATCCGGGGACAGGACGCCGGGGTGGTGCAGGAGGGTCTGCGCCGCCACATTGAGAATGACGATGCCCCGGCGCTGGCCCTGGCGGTTGAAGATGGGCGTGGCCAGCCGGATGGTGGGCTGGTAGGGAAGGACGATGCGCCCAGCCTCGCGGTTCAAGTCCACGGCGGAGATGTACACCTGGCCGTCCCGTAGTTTCATGGTTGCTTGGAAATAGGAGCGGTCAGCCTTGTTCTGCAATTCGGCGCGGGGCGCCACGCGGGTCTGCCGGCCGTCCCAATCCACGCGCACCATCTCGTTGCCGTTTTCGTCCAGGTAGCGGATTTGCAGGTAGCGCGAGTAGGCCACGGTCATAGCCGTGTAGATGCGCTGCAGGCGATCCTCCCATACATCATAGGTAGACTGGTCTTCCTGGTCGTAGCCGCCGTTATCCCGAGCGCGGACGATGCCTTGAACGGGGGGCACGTTGGCAGCCAGGAAAAGATCGCCGCGCGCCTCGGCCAGGGTCATCTCGGTCTCCTGAGCCACGGCTTGCGAGCGGGCGACGGACTCGCTGTCCACGCGGTCATGGAGGGCGGCCCGATATTGAGGCAGGCTGTAGCTGCCCACCAGCCCCACTCCCAGCAGGATCACGACAAGGAAAGTCGCAATCAACTGGCTGCGCATGTGACTGAACCAACCGAGTCGGGCCGTCGGCCGCCCGATCTGATGAATCAGGGATGATTTCATTGTGTTCACCTTGCCCGATCAGTAGAAGATTCAGGGTGTAGTTTGGTTGTGAGAGGCGATTTATGGCGCATTTGAGCCTGCCTGACCATGCATATAAGACCAGGCCGCATCTGCGACGATGGGGAAGCCAGCCTATGATTTGGGCTGAAAGACGTAACGGCAATGCGAGAAAACTCGTCATACACGACAACGCGTAGGCGAGTCGGTCCAGCCCTCAAGAACACTATCATACGGCAAGCGGTCTGAAAAGTCAAACGTGCCGCGATCTACGATCACGAAACGATGCGCGAGCGATTGACAAACAATAGCCGCGGTTGTATTATCTACATCGGCGCGATCAATGCCGGCATCGTCGCGGCCGGCTGACCGGCATGTGGACGCAGGTGATCTACGGCCTGATTATCGTGGTCTCGGTCGGCATTCAGACACGGCGGACAAAGACATGCCTACACTTGGGGTATCGCTCTATTATGACATCGATGTCATCATGGAAGAGCCATAGGGATTTGGAGAAAGATACAAAGAGTACCGTGAAGATGACCAAACGCGACGTGATCCGCGCCGTCCTCGACGGCAAACAGCCGCCCTATGTCCCCTGGTCGTGCGGCTTCACGCTGGAAGCCGCCGAAAAGCTGCGCGGCCATTTCGGCGCAGTGGATTTGGGCGAGACCCTCGACAACCACTTGCTGGGCCTGGGCAACGACATCGGCTTCTTCGCCGATCTGGGCGATGGCCGCGTGCAGGACGTCTTCGGCGTCGTCTGGGATCGCAGCGTGGACCGGGATATCGGCCAGGTGGAAGGCTGCGTGCTGCCCGCGCCGACCCTGGCCGGCTATGCCTTCCCCGACCCACTCGATCCGCGCTTCTTCGCCGACATCCCCGGCCGCATCGCCAGCCACGGCGACCGTTTCCGGGTCTTCCAGATCGGCTTCTCCCTCTACGAGCGGGCGTGGACGTTGCGCGGCATGGCAAACCTGCTGATGGACTTTCACGATCATCCCGCGTTCGTGGACGAGTTGCTCAACGCCATCGCCGACTACAACATCGCGCAAGCACGGGAAGCCCTGAAATACGACATTGACGCGGTGCACTTCGGCGACGATTGGGGCCAGCAGCGCGGCCTGCAGATGGGTCCGCGGCTGTGGCGGCGCTTCATCCTGCCGCCCCTCAAACGCATGTACGCCGCAGTGCGCGACGCCGGCAAGTACGTCTCGATCCATTCCTGCGGCGACGTGGACGAGCTGTTCGACGACCTGATCGGCAGCGGGCTGAACCTGTTCAACCCGTTCCAGCCGGAGGTGATGGACGTCACCAGCCTGGTGCCGCGCTATCGCGGCCGGCTGGCGTTCCACGGCGGCCTCTCGACCCAGCGCACGCTGCCCTACGGCACGCCGGACGACGTGCGGGCCGAGACGCGGCGGCTGCTGGAGTTAGGCCGGGCGGGCGGCTACATCTTCGCGCCCGCGCACGCCGTCGAGGGGGACGTGCCGTTGGAGAACATGCTCGCGTTCATCGAGGTGATCCAGAGCCAGCCGGGCTACCGAATGTGAAGCATCCTGAGCGGAGCCTCGCAGCCGTTCGCGAGACGCAGTCGAAGGATGCGCTGACTGGCATCGCAGCCGCATCCTTCGACTGCGCAGCGAAACCCACGCTGCTCCGCTCAGGATGCTCGCGATAGTCAAATCAAGATTATCAAACAGGAGCGAATCTTATGAAACAAGTGACATTGGGTCTCATCGTCGGCAACCGGGGCTTCTTCCCGGCGCATCTGTGCGAAACCGGTCGCAAGACCATCCTGAAGGTGCTCGAAGCGGAGGGCATCAAGGTCATCGCTTTGGGGCCGGAGGAAACCACCTACGGCAGCATCGAGAGCATGAGCGACGCGGAGAAGTGCGCCGCGCTCTTCAAGCAGCACGCCGAGGAGATTGACGGCATTCTGGTCACGCTGCCCAACTTCGGCGACGAGCGGGCCGTGGCAAACGCCATCCGCTGGAGCGGGCTGGACGTGCCGGTGCTCGTCCAAGCCACCCCGGACGACATGACCAGGATGACGGTCGCCGACCGCCGCGACTCGTTCTGCGGCAAGATGTCGGTCTGCAACAACCTGCGCCAATATGGCATCAAATACTCGCTGACCCGCCAGCACACCGTCGCGCCCGATAGCCCGGCCTTCCTGGCCGACCTGCGGCGGTTCGTGGCGACGTGCCGGGCGGTGCGGGGTCTACGAGGCGCGCGTGTGGGTTTGATCGGCGCGCGGCCGGCGAACTTCATCACCGTGCGTTTCAGCGAGAAGCTGTTCGAGCGCGCCGGCATCTCGGTCGAGACGATTGACCTCTCGGAGATCTTCGGCAAAGCCGTCAAGCTGGCGGCGGATGATCCGAAGGTTAAGGCAAAGGTTGAGGCAGTTCGGGCGTATGTGCCGGTCAAAGACACGCCGGTAGACGCCCTGGTCAAGATGGCCCGCATCGGCGTGGTGATTGACGACTGGATGGCCGCCAATCGGCTTGCCGCGAGCGCGATCCAGTGCTGGACTTCGATGGAGGAGTTCTACGGCGTCGTCCCCTGCACCATCATGAGCATGATGAGTAACAACCTGGCCCCGTCGGCCTGCGAGACCGACATCGCCGGGGCGATCGGCATGGTCGCGATGGCGCTTGCTTCCGGCAAGCCGAGCGCGCTGGTGGATTGGAACAACAACTACGGCGAAGATCCCGACAAGTGCGTGATCTTCCACTGTTCTAACCTGCCGAAGGACGTCTTCGCGCCCGCGCCGATCAAGCCAGAGGATATTATGGTGATGGACTACCAGGCGATCATCGCCGGCACGGTGGGCAAGGAGAACACCTTCGGCACGGTGGTCGGCCGCGTCAAGGCCGAGCCGTTCACCTACTGCCGTGTCTCCACTGACGACTACACCGGCCGCATCCTGGCTTACCTGGGCGAGGGCGAGCTGACCAACGACCCGCTCGACACCTTCGGCGGCTTCGGCGTGGCCCGCATCCCCAACCTCCAGGGGCTGCTGCACCACATCTGCGAGAACGGCTACGAGCACCACACCGCCATCAACCTGTCGCAGGTCGCGAGCGCGGTGGATGAGGCGTTGGGGAAGTATTTGGGGTGGAGCGTGTATCACCATCGGTAGACGAATGACGAATGACGAATGACCGAGGCGGACCCAAGCGCGCTTCCTTCGTCTTTGGTCTTTCGTCCTTCGTCCATCTCGGAGGCTCAAACATGGCAAAGTACGCAATCGGCGTGGATTTCGGCACCGAATCGGGGCGGGCGCTGCTGGTGGATGTGGCCGACGGCCGTGAGGTGGCGACCGCGGTGCATGGGTATGCCAACGGCGTGATTGATGAGCGGCTGCCGGCGGACGCGGGAGGACAACGGTTGCCGCCCGATTGGGCGCTGCAAGACCCAAATGACTACATCGAGACGCTCAAACGGGCCGTGCCGGCCGTCCTGAAGGAAAGCGGCGTCTCGCCCGACGATGTGATCGGTCTGGGCATTGACTTCACCGCCTGCACCATGCTGCCGGTGAAGGCTGACGGCGCGCCGCTCTGCTTCCTGCCGGAGTGGCGCAGCAATCCGCACGCGTGGATCAAGCTGTGGAAGCATCATGCCGCGCAGCCCGAAGCGGACAAGATCAACGCCACGGCGCGGGCCATGGGCGAAAGTTGGCTGGATCGCTATGGCGGCAAGATCTCGTCCGAGTGGTTCTTCGCCAAGACGCTGCAAATCCTGGACGAGGCGCCGGAAATCTACGCCGCGGCCGACCGGCTGATCGAAGCGGCCGACTGGGTGATCTGGCAACTGGCGGGCCGCGAGACGCGCAACTCGTGCACGGCGGGCTACAAGGGCCTCTGGTCGAAGCGTGAGGGCTTCCCGAGCCAAGCCTATTTCCGGGCGCTCGATCCACGGCTGGAAAATGTCGTGGACGAGAAGTTGTCCCGCGATATCGCGCCGCTGGGGGGCAAGGCCGGCGGGTTGACCGCGGAAGCCGCGGGGTGGACGGGCCTGCGGCCGGGCACGGCAGTCGCAGTCGCCAACGTGGACGCGCACGTGGCGGTCCCGGCCGCCACCGTGGTTGAGCCGGGGCGGATGGTCATCATCATGGGCACCTCCAACTGCCACATGGTGCTCGGCACAGAGGAGCGCATCGTGCCGGGGATGTGCGGCTACGTCGAGGATGGCATCATCCCCGGCTTCTTCGGCTACGAGGCGGGCCAATCGTGCGTGGGCGATCACTTCGCCTGGTTCACCGAGAACTGCGTCCCGGCCGCCTACGAGCGCGAAGCTGAAAAACGCGGGATCAGCGTGCACCAGCTCCTGGAGGAACGGGCCGCCAGCCTCAAGCCGGGCGAGAGCGGTCTGCTGGCGCTCGACTGGTGGAACGGCAACCGCAGCGTGCTCGTGGACGTGGATCTCACCGGCCTGCTGATCGGCGCAACCCTGGCGACCAAGCCGGAGGAGATCTACCGGGCGCTGATCGAGGCCACGGCCTACGGCACGCGCATGATCATCGAAACCTTCGCCGCCAACGACGTGCCCGTCCACGAGATCGTCGCCACCGGCGGCTTGCCCGACCGTAACAAGCTGCTGATGCAGATCTACGCCGACGTGACCGGCCGGCCGATCAAGGTGGCGGGCACACATCAGAGCGGCGCGCTCGGCTCAGCCATGCACGGCGCGGTGGCCGCAGGGAAGGCGGCGGGCGGCTACGACACGATCGTCGCGGCGGCCGGTCGCATGGCCCACCTCCGCGCCGACGCCTACACGCCCAACCCCGCGGCGAAGGCGATCTACGACCGGCTCTATGCCGAATACGCCACGCTGCACGACTACTGCGGCCGCGGCGCAAACGATGTGATGAAGCGACTGAAGGGATTAAAGGCGGAGACGCGGGGGTGACGCTGATAACGACATGAACATAGGTCCAACGCTGCTCGAAGTCAAAGACCTCAAGATGCATTTCCCCATCCAGCGCGGACTGTTGCGCCGCGTCGTCGGCCACGTGCGCGCGGTGGACGGGGTAAGCTTCACCATCCGCCAGGGGGAGACGCTGGGGCTGGTGGGCGAGTCGGGCTGTGGCAAGACCACCACCGGCCGGCTGATCTTGCGCGCCCTCAAGCCGACCGCCGGCCAGATCCTCTACCGGCAAGATGGCGGGATGGCTGATCTCACCCACAAGTCGCGGCGCGAGATGAAGCCGTTCCGCCGCGAGATGCAGATCATCTTTCAAGATCCCTTCTCCTCGCTCAACCCGCGCATGACGGTCATGGAGATCATCGCCGAGCCGATGGTGATCCACGGCGTCGCCAGCCCCGACGAAATCCGTAGCCGCGTGCGCCAGTTGCTGGAGCAGGTGGGGCTGCGCGTCCAGCACATGAACCGCTACCCCTACGCCTTCTCCGGCGGGCAGCGCCAGCGCATCGGCATCGCCCGTGCGCTGGCGCTCAACCCCAAGTTCATCGTGTGCGACGAGCCGGTCAGCGCGCTGGATGTCTCGATCCAAGCCCAGGTGCTCAACCTGCTGCACGACTTGCAGGATGACCTGGGGCTGACTTACCTGTTCATCTCGCACGATCTGTCGGTGGTCGAGCACATCAGCGACCGGGTGGCGGTGATGTACCTGGGCAACATCGTCGAACTGGCGCCGGCCGAGGAGCTTTACGCCGCGCCCCGCCACCCCTACACCGAGGCGCTCCTCTCCGCCGTGCCCAGCGCCGACCCCGATCTCAAGGTGCAGCGTATCCTGTTGCCCGGCGATGTGCCCAGCCCCAGCAAGCCGCCGGCCGGGTGTAAGTTCCATCCACGCTGCCGTCACGCCGTAGAAGTCTGCCGGCGCGATGCGCCCGCGTGGCGCGAGCTTTCATCCGATCATTGGGCCGCGTGCCATCGCGCCGCTGAGGTGAAGCTGGCCGGCATCGCGGCGGTGTGATGGGCATCTGCTCTGGAAATCAAGGAGAAACGCATGAAACTCATCGCCCAGGCCGAGAACGAGGCGGTTGTTACGACCTCCGACGGCGCGCAGCGCCGTATCCTGAGCTACGGCGGCAAGCTAATGTTGGTGCAGTTCACCTTCGACGCCGGCGCAACATCGTGGCACCACAGTCATCCCCACGAGCAGCTCGGCTACGTCGTCTCCGGCGAGATTGACTTCGTCATGGACGGCCAGGAACCGGCGCGCTTGACCGCCGGCGGCAGCTACTATGTCCCGCCGGGCATACCGCACCACATCGTCACCCACGCGCCGACGATGCTGATTGATGCGTTTACGCCGGTGCGGGAGGATTTTTTACCGACGTAGCAAAAGGGCCGAATCTCGCCTTGAGATTCGGCCCTCGCTGAGCTATTACCAGAACATCGGCTTCATGTCCTGCCGGGCGACCAGCGCATCCATCTCTGCTCCGGTTGGCCCTTGCCCCGGGAAGCGGCTGGCGGCATTGAGGAGCTTGGGCAGCACGTGGATATCGCCCGTGCTGTTCAGGAAGATGTCGGGCTGGCCCAGGATCCAGTGGACGGCCAGGTCAATGTCGGCCTGCTCTTCCAGCGGCTCGTACCAGGTGGCGCGCGTGCGCTCGCCTTCCCACCGCCGCCGCGTCAGGCTTTTGATCGTCTGCACGGCCACGTTGCGTTGGCGGCAGATCTGCTGCACGGCCGCGAAGCCCGCGGCGTAGAGCGGATTCTGCGAGAGCAGGTAGTTCCAGGGCAGGAGCACGGCGTCGAAGTCGAAGCGATTCAGACTGAGTTGGTGCATGGCTGCGATGGAGATCTCGTGCCCGGTGACGCCGATGAAGCGGACCAACCCCTGCTCTTTCGCCTCGATCAGCGCCTCGAGCGCGCCGCCCGACCCCATCGCCGTCTTCCATTCGCCGGGATCAATCAGCGCGTGGAGCTGGATCAAATCTACGCTATCCACCCGCATCCGCTCCAGCGACCGGTGGAGCTGCGCCTTGGCCTTCTCGTAGGTGCGCTCGCCGGTCTTGGTGGCCAGAAAGATCTGCTTCCGGTATTTCGCCATCCACGGCCCCATCCGGTCTTCGGCCTCGCCGTAGCTCGCGGCGGTGTCGAAGTGATTGACTCCGTGTTCGAGCAAGGTGTCCAGGGTGCGATCCGCCTCTTCCTGCGTCACGCGGCCCAACGCGGCCGCGCCAAAGATCACGCGTGTGCTCATGTGGCCGGTGCGGCCAAACGGCGCCTTCGGAATCATAGTAACTCCTCCTATCGTGTGATAATCACTTTTCATATTATACCACACTTCGCCGCATTTGGGCGGTTGGTCTTTTCGTTTGGATGGTGTAGAATCACTTTTGTTACATCTCGCATGGCCTGAATCCAGCCGCGACCCGCGAGGTTTCAGGAAGTTTAACGCACAGAGGAGGGTTATCTTGAACCGAGTTCTCGTTCGTATCATCCAGGTCGCTGCAATCATTGCGATGCCGGTTTTTCTTCTATTATCGGCCGGGCATCTGGTGATCAATGACTGGTTCCTTCATTACGAATACGGCAAGCCGGATTTTCCCCCGGACCCCTACGGCTTCACCCAGCAGCAACGGTTGGAATTGGCGACCGGCTCGATCCGGTTCCTGCAACGCCCGGAACCGGCCGAGATCGCGATCCAGTTGCTCGTGACGCAACGGCTCCCCGGGACGAACAAATCGCTGTTCGATCCGAACGAGCTGAGCCACATGATGGATGTCAAGCGGTTCACCGATGTGTTGTGGCGCGTGCAATACGGCGCGGGCCTGCTGACCCTCGGCGGCTTGATCGTCCTGCTGGCGTCCCGCAAGACCCGGCCGGACGGCTATCGTGCCCTCTTTGGCGGCGGCGCGTTCACCACGGGCTTGCTGGTGTTCCTGGCGCTCTTCGTCCTGTTGAGCTGGCGGATGTTCTTTGTGATGTTCCACGAGCTTTTTTTCCCGCCCGGTACCTGGACGTTCGACTACAGCACGTCGTTGATCCGCCTCTATCCCGACCGGTTCTGGTTCGACGCCGGCACGCTGATCACCGTCGGGACCCTCCTCGTCGCCATCGTGCTGACCGTGGCCGGATGGCTCCTCAGCCGGCGGCCGCGATCCGCAGGGCAGGCATAAGGATTGACTATGTCTCACCAAGATAAGACGCGCCGGCTGCGCGACATGCAATACCAATCTACCCTGGGCGGCGGCGAGGCGCGTATCAAGCAGCAGCATGCCAAGGGCAAACTGACCGCCCGCGAGCGCATCGAGCTGCTCCTGGATAAGGGCAGCTTCGTCGAGCTGGATCGTTTCGTCACGCACCGCGCCACCGACTTCGGGATGGCCGAGCAGCGCATCCTTGGTGATGGCGTGGTAACGGGCTATGGCACGATTGATCGCCGGCTGGTGTATGTCTATTCGCAGGACTTCACCGTGTTCGGCGGCTCCCTTTCCGAGACCCACGCCGGGAAAATCTGCAAGATCATGGATCTGGCGATGAAGAACGGCGCGCCGGTCATCGGGCTGAATGATTCCGGCGGCGCACGCATCCAGGAAGGAGTCGTCAGCCTGGGCGGCTATGCGGATATCTTCCTGCGCAACACCCTGGCCTCCGGCGTGATCCCGCAAATCAGCGTAATCATGGGGCCGTGCGCGGGCGGCGCGGTCTATTCGCCCGCCATCACCGACTTCATCATCATGGTCAAAGACACGAGCTATATGTTCGTCACCGGGCCGGATGTCGTCAAGACGGTGACGCACGAGCAGGTCTCCTTCGAGGAGCTGGGCGGCGCACTGACGCACGCTTCCACCAGCGGGGTGGCCCACTTCGCCGCGGATGGCGAGGAGGATGCCGTCTTCCTGGCGCAGAAGCTGCTCGGCTTCCTGCCCTCCAACAACCAGGAAGACCCGCCGCTCGTCCGCTCGGAGGACGATCCGCTGCGCACCGACGAGGCGCTCGACGATTTGGCGCCCGAGGAGCCGAACCGGCCCTACGACATGCGGCAGATCATCACGCGCGTCGTGGACGACGGCGAGTTTTTCGAGATCATGCAGAATTGGGCCGCCAACGTGCTGATCGGCTATGCCCGGTTGGGCGGCCGCGCGGTGGGCGTCGTCGCGAATCAACCGGCGGTGCTGGCCGGGGTGCTCGATATCAACGCCAGCACGAAGGCGGCGCGTTTTGTGCGTTTCTGCGACGCGTTCAATATCCCGCTCGTCACCTTCGTGGATGTCCCCGGCTTCCTGCCCGGCACGGTTCAGGAGCACGGCGGCATCATCCGCCACGGCGCCAAGCTGATGTACGCCTATGCGGAGGCGACCGTGCCCAAGCTGACGGTCATCACGCGCAAAGCCTACGGCGGCGCTTATGACGTGATGAGCTCCAAGCATCTGCGCGGAGACATCAACCTGGCGTGGCCGTCGGCCGAGATCGCGGTGATGGGGCCGGAGGGCGCGGTCAACATCGTCTTCCGCCGGGAGATCAGCGAAGCCGCCAACGCCGAAGAGACCCGCGCCCGCCTGGTGGCGGAATATCGCGAGAAGTTCGCCAATCCCTACATCGCGGCCGCGCGCGGCTACATTGACGCGGTCATCGAGCCGCACGAAACGCGGCCGCGGCTGATCAACGCGCTGGAGATGCTGCAAAACAAGCGCGACGCGAACCCGCCAAAGAAACATGGGAATATCCCATTATGAGGTCTCATGTTCAGTAAAATCCTGGTTGCCAACCGCGGCGAGATCGCGGTCCGCATCTTGCGCGCGTGCGGGGAGCGCGGCCTGCGCACGGCCGCGGTCTACTCGGACGCCGACCGCTCGGCGCTCCATGTGCGCTATGCTGATGAAGCGTATTACATCGGGCCGGCGCCGGCCCGCGAGAGCTATCTGAACATTCCGGCCATCATCGCGGCGGCCGTCGCGGCGGGCGCCGATGCGATTCACCCCGGCTATGGCTTCCTCGCCGAGAGCGAGCAGTTTGCCGAGGCGGTGCTGGCCGCGGGGTTGGCCTGGATCGGGCCATCGCCCGCCGCGATCCGCACGATGGGGGACAAGGTGGCCGCACGGCGGGCGATGATCGCGGCGGGCGTGCCGGTGGTGCCGGGTGTGGATGCCGGGCTTTCAGACGCCGAAGCCGTTCGGGCCGCGGATGAGATCGGCTACCCGGTGCTGGTGAAGGCGGCGGCGGGCGGCGGCGGCAAGGGGATGCGCGTGGTCAACGCTCCGGCCGATTTGCCCAGGGCGCTCGAAGCATCCCGCCGCGAGGCGCTCGGCGCGTTCGGCGACGATACGATCTATCTGGAAAGGCTCGTGGCGCGCACCCGCCATGTGGAGATCCAGGTGCTCGCCGATTCGCACGGCAACTGCATTCACCTGGGCGAGCGTGAATGTTCGATCCAACGGCGTCACCAAAAGCTGATCGAAGAATCGCCGTCTGTGGCGGTCACCCCCGAGCTGCGCGCCGCGATGGGCGCGGTGGCGGTGCGCGCGGCCCGCGCGGTCGGCTACACCAACGCCGGCACGGTCGAGTTCCTGTTGGAGCGCGCGGGCCGCTTCTACTTTCTGGAGATGAACACCCGGCTACAGGTCGAGCACCCGATCACCGAGATGGTCACGGGCGTGGATCTCGTCAAAGAGCAGTTGGCGATCGCTTCGGGACGCCGGATGCGTTGGGCGCAGGACGATATCAGCTTCAAGGGTCATGCGATCGAGTGCCGGATCAATGCCGAAGACCCGTACAACGGCTTTTTGCCGCAGGCCGGGCGCATCACCAGCCTCTCGGAGCCGACCGGGCCGGGCGTGCGGCTGGAGAGTGGCATTTACGCTGGCTGGGAGGTCAGCCTGTTTTACGATCCCCTGTTGGCGAAGCTGGTCGTCTGGGGTGAGACGCGCGCCGAGGCCATCCTGCGGATGCGTCGGGCGCTCGCCGAATATCGCATCGGCGGGATCCACACGACCATCCCGTTCCACCAGCAGGTGATGGACAGCACTCGTTTTCAGGGCGGGCAGTTCGACACGCAATTCCTGGATGGGCCAGACGGTTTCCGTATGTCGGCCGCGCCCGACGGTTTAAACCGTCGGGATCTCGCCAGGGTCGCGGCCATCGCCGCGGCCCTCATCGAGCATGAACGGGGTCAGGAGGCCGTCATCCTGGGCGCGCCGTCCGCCGATAGCCCCGGGGCGGGGCCGCGCATCTCGCCGTGGAAGCGGGCCGGCCGGGTAGGAGCGATGCGAACCCGATGAAATACTACGCCACTATCAATGAGCAGACGTTCGAGATTTCCATTGACCATCACGGCCGGATCGTGTTCGATGGCAGCGAGCTGAACGTAGATATCAAACCGATCGGCGGCCGGCAGCTCTATTCCCTGCTGCTGGACAACGCTTCATACGAGGTCGTGCTCGACAGCGACACCGAACAACGCAACCTGTATAACATCCTGGTGCGGGGGCAGCGCTACCAGGTGAAGGTCCAGGACGAACGCTCGCGGCGGCTATCGCTGGCCGACCGCAACCTGAAGGTCCCCGAAGGGGAGCTGGCCATCAAGGCGCCCATCCCCGGCCTGGTCGTCAAGGTGTTGGCGGCGCCGGGCCAGCAGGTCGTCGAGGGGGAACCGCTGCTGATCCTGGAAGCGATGAAGATGGAGAACGAGCTGCGCGCGCCCCGCGACGGCGTCATCCACGAGGTGCGCGTCCAGGCGCGGGCGCAGGTGGCGCAAGGCCAGGCGCTTTTGACCCTGCGATAGGGGGCGGTTCACGGTTTTGCGCGACGAGGCCCGAATGCCATGCTGTGCCGCGTATCTTCTTATAAAGTGGGGAGACTTCCGACGGCATTTTGATCGGATTTGAGGCAGTACCGCAAAATCTGCTTTTGGGCATCTGTCATTCTGAGACCTGTCAAGCCGCGCGGCGGCATGTGTAAGATTAAGAACGTTCCGACCTGTCATGCTGAGCGGGTCTACGATACAAGTTTCGTTGCGGCGAGTCACCAGCGAAGCATCTCTGGCTGAAACGTTTTGAGCAGTTGGAAGAGCGCTTGCGTCGCATGATTCGTGAGGAGATACACCGCGACGCAGTTCCTATGCCCGCAGCCGCTTGATCCTGGTGGGCCAAACAGGGGGGCGCCAGATTATTTCTCAATCACGGGGCCACCGCCGCTAGGCGGTGGCCCCGTCGCGTCCCGTCACCCCGCCGCGCTCACTCCTCCAGCGTCGTCACATCCCCCTCCGGCAGCCCCAACGCCCGCGCGCGGAGCACGCGGCGCATGATCTTGCCGCTGCGGGTCTTGGGGAGCTGCGGCACGAAGGTGATCTTCTCCGGCTTGGCGATCGGACCAAGCTCGTGGCCGACGTGCGCTTTGAGCGTTTCGGCCAGCGCCTCCGACGGCTCGTTGCCGGTCTTGAGGATCGCCCACGCATGGATGGCGTTGCCTTTGATCTCGTGCGGCAGGCCGATGGCCGCGGCTTCGGCCACCGCGGGATGGCTCACCAGCGCGCTCTCGATCTCGGCCGTGCCCAGCCGATAGCCCGACACCTTGATCACATCGTCCACGCGGCCGATGATCCAGAAGTAGCCGTCCGCATCCTGCCGCGCGCTATCGCCGGTGAAATAGCGGCCCGGATATTTGCTCCAATACTGCTGGACATACCGGTCGGGGTCGCCGTAGATCGTGCGCAGCATGGCCGGCCACGGCGTCTTCAGCACCAGATAGCCCTCCTCGCCGGCCGCGACGGGCTGGCCCTGCTCGTCTACCACTTCGGCCTGGATGCCGGGGAAGGGCCGCGTGGCGCTGCCCGGCTTGAGCGCCATCACCGGCAGCGGCGTGATCATGAACATGCCGGTTTCGGTCTGCCACCAGGTGTCCATGATCGGGCAGCGCTCCTTGCCGATGACGCGATGATACCAGCGCCACGCTTCGGGGTTGATCGGCTCGCCGACCGTGCCCAACAGCCGCAGCGAGGAGAGGTCGTGCCGGTTGGGCCACGCCTCGCCGAAGCGCATCAGCCCGCGGATGGCGGTCGGCGCGCAGTAGAGCACGTTGATGCCGTACTTCTCGACCATACTCCACCAGCGGTTCGGGTAGGGGAAGGTCGGTGCGCCCTCATACATGAAGCTGGTCGCGCCGAGCAGCAGCGGCCCGTAGACGATGTACGAGTGGCCGGTGATCCAGCCCGGATCGGCTGCGCACCACCACCGGTCCTCTTCTTTCAGGTCGAACACCGTCCGCAGCGTCGTGCCGATTCCCACCATGTAGCCGCCATGGGTGTGGAGGATCGCCTTGGGCTTGCCCGTGGTGCCGGAGGTGTAGAGCATGAAGAGCGGATCTTCGGCGTCCATCACCTCGGTGTCGCAGCGGTTGCTGTTGGCGGCTGAGCGGGCGATCGGGAGCGCCAGCAGCTCATGCCACCAGTAGTCGCGGCCCTGCTCCATCGGCACGTCATGCCCCGTGCGCTTGAAGACGATCACATGTTCGACGGTCGGCGATCGTTTCAGCGCCTCGTCCATGATGCGCTTCAGCTCGACGATCTTGCCGTTCATAAAGCTGCCGTCGCAGGTGATGCAGACGTTGGACTGGCTGTCTTCGATACGGCCGTGCAGCGCCTCGACGGAGAAGCCGCCGTAGACGACCGAATGCACCGCGCCGATTTTGGCGCACGCCAGCATCGCGATGGGCAGCTCGGGCACGCGGCCCATGTAGATCGTCACCCGATCTCCTTTGCGCACCCCCATGCTGCGCAGCACATTCGAGAATTTGCACACTTCGCGGTTGAGCGCGTGGTACGAGAAGGTGCGCACATCGCCGCTCTCGCTCTCCCAGATCAGCGCCAGCTTGTTGCGCCGCCACGTCGAAAGGTGGCGCTCCAGGCAGTTGTAGACGATATTGGTTTTGGCGCCGGTGAACCATTTGAAGAATGGCTTGTTGGAGTCATCCAGCACCTTGTCCCAGGGCTGGAACCACGCGAATTGCGCCGCCTGCGCGGCCCAAAAACCTTCCAGGTCGCGCTCGGCCCAGCGCGCCAGCTCCTCGTAACTCTGGACGTTGGCCTGGGCGACGATCTCTGCGGATGGTTTGTAGGTGGCTTGCGGTTCCGGTCCGTTGCTCATGATATCCTCCTCTTGGTGGCGTGTCCCCACAGTCAGGCTTATGATATTTTACCGATTTGTCTCACTCGAAGATGTAGCCAATTATACTCAAAGGATGTACAAACGAAAAGTGCGCCACGCGCTCTGTGTGGGCCACGGTCGAAGGGGTCTCGTTGATGAAAGAGGGATTTCGCCGTAACTGGCGTTAACTCGTTGACCTGCTCAGCATGACAGTCTTGGTGTGACGCGCCATGCTGCGGTCAGGCATCGCGCGGCTATGCCTAAGGATTGTAAGGCGCGTTATGTTATTTGTAACAAATGGGTTATAATATCGTAAGCAAGATCACTCAGGCAAGACTACGCAGGAGGGAGATCACATGGAAGAATTGGTCCAACTGGTTTCCGTGAAAACGGGCATCCCTTCGGATCAGGCACGGGGCGCGGTCGAGACCGTGCTCGGCTTCTTGAAGGAGCGGCTGCCCGCGCCGATCGCCGCACAGGTGGATGGGTTGCTGGCGGGCGGTTCAGGCTCGGTGGAAAATGTGACTAACGTGGTCAAGGGGCTGGGCGGCCTCTTTGGCCGGCGATAGACCTTTCGGCCCGCGGGCCGAAAAACACCATTCATCAAAGGAGCAAATCTATGGGTACCCCAATGGCGGAAATGCGCGGCATCACGGTAGACATCTCGGCCAAGCTCAAGGAAAAGGGCCTCAAGGACATTGACCTGTACCTGGAAGCGGTCAAGACCCCGAAGCAGCGCAAGGAGCTTGCCAAGGAGCTTGGGATTGACGAGAAGGCGGTGTTGGAGCTGGCGAATCGCGCCGACCTGGCGCGCGTCAAGGGGATCGGCAAGGTGTTTGCCGACCTGCTCGAGAACGCCGGCGTGGACACAGTCAAAGAGCTTGCGAAGCGCATTCCAGAGAACCTGCTCGCCAAGCTGCTCGAAGTGAACAAGGACAAAACGGTGTCGGGCCGCCAGCCCACCCTTGACATGGTGCAGGATTGGGTGGCGCAGGCGAAAGAGCTGCCGAAGATCCTGGAGTATTAGCGATCGCTCCGGCAACTGCCGCGAAGCCGGTCTTCACCGGCTAACACGCAAAGAGAGAGGCCGGCGCTCAAAAGCGCCGGCCTCTCTCTTTCTACCAATAAATCAGCTTTTCGGTTTGTGGCACAACTGGCACTGCCCATTTTCCCGGCCCGCGTGATCCTTCGGCGCGGGCTTCACGCCGCCGTCCGGTTTGTGGCACATCAGGCAGTCCTCGCGGCCGGCCAGGTCGTGCGAGATCGCCGATGGCTTGTCATCGGATTTCGCGCCGGTCGCGGCCGGCGCGGCGGTCGCAGTGGCCGGCGGAGTTGCCGCGGCGGCCGGGGGGGCCGTGGCCGCGGGCGTCGCCGCCGCCGGGCCGGCCCCGCCGGCCGGCTTGTGGCAATCCTGGCAGGTGTCGTTCGCCCGGCCAGTGTGACTACTCTTCGGCGCGGGTTTCACCCCGCCGTCCGGGTTGTGGCACATCAGACAGTTATCGCGGCCGGCCAATTCGTGCGAGATCGCCTTTGGCCCGCCGGCCGGCGCAGCAGCCGACGTTGGCGCGGCCGTGGCAGCCGGGGCCGCGGGCGCGGCCGTGGCGGTCGCCGCCGCGGCAGTCGTGGCCGTTGGCGCGGCTGGCCGCGCGGTTGTCGTGGCCGCAGCGGTCGGCGTCGGGACAGCCGTTTCCTGGAGCGTCGGCTTGTGACACTGCGTGCAGGCATCGGTCTTGAAGCTGGTGTGATTCGCCGGGTACGGCTTCACCTTGCCCGTCGCGTGACACGTCAGGCAGTCGGTGCGCTGGCCGATCGGATGGGGGATCGCGTTCGGCGTGCCCTTGCCGGGCGCCTTGGGCGGCGCGCTCAGTTCGCGCACTCTGGGCGCATCCAGGCCAGCGAAGACCCATTTCGTGTCGTGGCACGCGCTGTTGCTGCAAAAGCTGCTGTTATCCCTGCCGCCGGGGTTCTCGACTGTGTGACACTTGACGCAGGTCGCATCGAACTGGTAGCGGTGCTGGGCGAGCCAGGTGGTGCTTTTGTGCGAAGCCGGCTCCGCGACCGTCGAGATCTCGAGGGCCGGGATCGGCTTGCCCGGCGGCGCGACCTGCGGGATGCTGTGGCAGATGTTGCACTCCAGCCGGATGGCCTGGTTGTCCTTGCTCAGATGCTTCCCGTCGTGGCAGCGGAAGCAGCCTGGGGAGTCTTTGTGTCCGATGTTGTTGGCGTGGGTCTTCCAGTCCGCGCCGATGAAGGGAAATTGGGTGTTGTCGAAGATAGCTTGCAGACCGGCCACGGCCTTCTGGACATCCGCTTTGCGGCTTTCGTACAGGGACGCATAGTTGGTTTTGTAGAAATCCTCCACGGCCGTGATGGCGGTCGCCGCTTCGGCCTCGGTCGCGTACTTCCGCTCGAGCGCCTTGACGCCTTCCCGCTTGATGTAGGGCAGATCCGCCGCGATCTGGCCGAGCGCCAGGGCCTGGTCGAGGGCCTCATCCGGCCGGCGGAAATTGTGGCTGGCGCGGTTGTGGCAATCCACGCAATCCATCTTGCGTTTTTCCGCTTTAGCGATGGCGTCAGAGGTCAGCTTCGAATCGGTGGAGATGTACTCGGTCGTCATGCCGCCGAAGCTCGCCTGCACCCATGGGATATCTTGCCGCTTGTCGTCGCTGGCAATGTAGTAGACCGGGTTCTCGATGTGCCAGTGGATGCCGCGCCCCATCCCGGCCTCTTTCGGGCCGCCGCCCGTGTTGACCACGAAGGCGATCTCGGTGAGGCTACTCTTTTCGTCTTGGGCATAGTCGGGGATGACGACCAGGCGATCATCGTAGAACTTCTGCGGCCAGTGACACTGCTCGCAAACCACTTCGACCGGGCGCAGGCTGGTGATCGGCGACGGGATCGGCTTCTCGTACAAATTCAACGGATAGGCCCAGAGATAGTGGGCGCTGCGCACCTTCGCCTCGAACGCCGGATAGGCGCCTGGGCCGATGTGACACGTGCCGCAAGCCGTCCTGGCGTGGGGCGAGGTTTGATAGACGGTGTGTTCCGGCGCCATGACATGGCACAACGAGCAGAATTCCGTGGACTCCGCGTACTCCATCAAGGTCACGGATCCCATGAAGAAAATCCACATGACGAAGATCACCACGACGCCAAACAGCAGGGCGCGCCATTTGCTCTTTGCGAGCCAATAATACAGACGTCTTAGCACGATTCCTCCTCAGTGCGCGCTGAAAAAGAGATGGTTCCCCGGAGAACTGACGAGTCTTCAGAAAACCTCGATGGCCAGGGCGACCGGTGAAAGCGGAGAGGCACGCCGGTCGTGTGCGCAAAGTCACGATGGGTATTATAGTCCGTTCCGCGCGGTTGTCAATGATCGGATGCTCAGGTGTGTAGGGAGATCACCCGCCGGAACGCCCCGCAGCCTCCAGCGACATCGCCCGTTCGGCGATCTTGCGGATCATGCCGGCGAAGATCACCTGATGGATGGGGTAGAGCAGATACCAATACACCAGACCCCACACCCCCTTGGGCGCGAAGTAGGCGGTCTGGGAGAGGACGGCGCGCTCCGCCGACTGCGGATGGACGTGGAACTGCAGCCAGGCCCGCCCCGGCACCTTCATCTCGGCGCGCAGCCGGATGAGGTGACCCGGCTCGACCGCCTCAACGCGCCAGAAATCCAACGCTTCGCCCACGCGCAGATGCTCTGGGTCACGCCGGCCGCGCCGCATCCCGACGCCGCCGGCCAGCCGATCGAGCAGCCCGCGCAGATGCCACACCCAATTCATGTAGAGCCAGCCGCGGCCGCCGCCCAGCCCGGCAAAGGCGCGGAACACTGTCGTCGCCGGGGCCGCGACCTGGAGCTGGCGGTGCTCCAGGATCATCCCCTCCAGGGTGCCGAGCACGACCGGCGGCACATCCCCCTGGGTCGTCATCAAGGCATCGCTCCACATCGTCTCGACCTCCCCGGAATCGAGCCGCGCCAATGCCAGCTCGACGGCGCCCTGATAATCAAACAGGGTGATATTGGGGAAGAGCCGGCGGGCCTTGTCGTCGCGCACGATCACTTCGTTGCGCAGCCCCTCGATCAAAGGCTGCGCAATCGTGGCGGGAATGGGGGTCACAAGGTGTACCCAATAAGACGAAAGGCGCGGGGTCAGGATGGGGACGGGGATCAGCCAGCGCTTCAGCCCCCGCGCCTGGGCATACCCCAGCATCATGTCGCGGTAGGTGAGCACGTCGGCGCCGCCGATCTCGATGATCTCGCCGATGCTTTCGGGCGTTTCCAGCGCGGCGATCAGATACTCCAGCACGTTGCGGACGCCGATGGGCTGAACGCGGGTGTAGAGCCAGCGCGGGCAGACCATCATCGGCAGCCGCTCGATCAGATAACGGATCAGCTCGAAGGAGAGGCTGCCCGAGCCGACGATCACGCCAGCGCGAAATTCGGTCACCGGCACGCCCGCCTCGCGCAAGGCCGCGCCGGTCTCCTGCCGCGAGCGCAGATGGTAGGATAGCTCGGTGCTCGGATCCCCCAATCCGCCCAGGTAGATGATCTGCTTGACCCCGGCCGCGGCCGCGGCCTGGCCGAACTGGCGCGCAGCCAGTAGATCGCGCTCCTGGAAATCGCAGCCGCTCGCCATGCTGTGGATCAGATAGTAAGCGGCCGTCACCCCGGTCATCGCCGCCGGCAGGGTCTCCGGCCGCAAAACATCCCCCTGGACCAGCTCGACCTGATCCAGCCAGGGCCGGCCTTGCAAGCGCGACGGGTCGCGCGCCAGACACCGCACGCGATACCCGGCCTGGAGCAGGCGCGGCGCCAACCGTCCACCGATGTAGCCGGTGGCGCCGGTGATCAATGCCAGCGGCCGCTGCGCTTCTTGCATTGTGGATAACTACCGAAAAAATGTGGATATTTGTGCGTAACCTGGCTGGTACAAAGTATTTACGGGTTGTATTGGATCAACTTCCGCGGGTCATACGCTCGATCTCTTCATCCACGATGCTGTTTTCGAGCTTGCGGAAGAGGGGCGCGGGTTCGCGCAACTTCTGGCCCGCCGCCAGCTCGCTGAGCGCCCAGCGCCCGATGGCGCCGGCCGGGTCGTAACGCAGCGCGAGATGCTGGCGCTCGGCTTCCTGGACCACCTCGGTATATTGCCGGCCAAAAAGCTCGCCATCGTAGCCCAGGTAGGCGTGCAAACGCTGGCAGGTGAACGGCAGGAAGGGTGCAAACATCGTCTTCAGGGTGTCAATGACACGGAGCGCCACGAACACCGAAGTCGCCGCGGCCGCCGGATCTGCCTTGATCTGTTTCCAGGGTTCTTTGAGATTCAGATACCGGTTGGCCTCATGCGCCAGTGTCATGATCGCTTCCAGGGCTTGCTTCAGCTTGACCGCTTCGAGCAACGCCGTGACCCGCGCGAAGGTCGGTGCGATCTGCGCCAGCAGCGCCCGGTCGGCCTCGTCGAAGGTCCCCGGCTGCGGGACCGCCCCCGCGAATCGCTTGAATGCGAAGCCGAGCACGCGGTTCGCCAGGTTGCCCCAGGTCGCCACCAGTTCATCGTTGTTGCGACGCAAGAAGTCCTCCCAGGTGAAGTTGACGTCCTGGGTCTCCGGGAAGTTGGCCGCGATGGCATAACGCCAGGGGTCCGGGTCATAGCGGTCAAGCGCGTCGGCCATCCCGATCATCCAGCGGCGGCTTTTGCTCAGCTTGCGGCCCTCGACGTTAAGGTATTCGTTCGCCGGCACATCGTAGGGCAGATTCAATCCTTGCCCATAGCCGATCAGCATCGCCGGCCAGATGATTGCGTGGAACTCGATGTTATCCTTGCCGACGAAGTTATAGGCGCGGCAGGCCGGGTCTTGCCACCAGGCCCGCCACGCATCCGGCGCGCCGGTCAGCGCGGCCCACTCCTTGGTCACCGACAGATAACCGATCACCGCGTCGTACCAGACATAGATGCGCTTGTCTGCGAAGCCCGGCGCGGGGATCGTCACGCCCCACTGGATGTCGCGCGTGATCGGCCGGCCGCGCAGCTCGCGGCTCTCCAGCCGGGCGCGCGTCTGGTTCATCACATTCGAGCGCCAGTGTTCCTTCTTGCCGTCGTTCACCCAGGCCAGCAGCGGGTCATTTAGCTTGCCCAGATCCAGGAAGAAGTGCTGCGTGCTACGGATTTCGATGGCAGTTCCGCCGCAGTATTTGCAGCGCGGGCGGATCAACGTAATGGCTTCGTAGGTGCGGCCGCAATTGTCGCATTGATCCCCGCGCGCGCCCTCATACGCGCAGTAAGGGCAGGCTCCCTCGACATAGCGGTCGGCCAGCCATTTGGCGCAATCCAGGCAGTAAAGCTGCTGCATGGCATCCAGATAGATATAGCCGTTCGCCAGGTGGGTCCTGAACAAGTCCTGGGTCACCGCCCAATGGTTTTCAGTATCGGTCTCCGTGAACAAATCATAGCTGATCCCCAACCGTTGGTACATCGAAATGATGCGGGGATGGAAACGATCCACTACCTCGCGGGGCGAGACGCCATCCTCTTCGGCGCGGACGGTGATGGGCGTGCCGTGCGTGTCGGAGCCGGACAGCATGAGCACATCGTTCCCGGCCAGGCGGTGGTAACGCGCGAAGATGTCGGGCGGCAGATAGGCGCCCGCGATGTGGCCGATGTGCAGTTCGCCGTTGCAATAGGGCCAGGCGGTGAAGACCAGGATTTTTTCGGGCATAGATGCCTCCAGAGAGCGTAGGCACGAGGTTGGTCTCGCGCATTGAGTGTCGGTGCTATTCTATCACAACCGGACGCGAGAAAGAAACGCGGCAAGGAGAGGCGGGAGTGATTCATGGTATTGCGCCCCGGCAATGAGCGTCATTGCGAGGCCCGTTGTTTGGGCCGAAGCAATCTCTGCGCGGGGGGAGACTGCTTCGCAAACGGCGCTCGCAGTGACACACCATAGGCAGTGGCTATCGTAACTGGGCTGATGCGCAGAAACACAACCGCCCAGGCCATGCGTGGCCTGGGCGGTGAAACGACCGGCGTTCGGAGAAAGTCAGCTCACGCGCACCGCCCCGACCCCGGTCTCGATACGCATCTCGACCTTGTTGGCCGCGGTGTCGTAATCTGGCGACCGGTATTCATCGCCGACGCGCGGGAAGCGGGTCTCGTCAATGTCAATGGACGCCAGGCCGCCCTTGGCCCGGATGCGGGCCGCGACGCCCCCCGGCACATGGATCTTGACCGCCGCCGCGCCGGCCTCGATCTTGGCGGTCGTCAACCCAGCCTGGGCCGGCAGCGTGACGGTGGTCGAGCTGGCGCCGGTGCTCAGCTTCAACTCGGTGACCTTCAGGTCGGTCAGATCGAGGTCGGTTTGGTTGGCGCCGGCCTCCACCTTCAGCCGCAGCGGCACGTCGTTGTTGAGTTGCATCTCCCAATTCAGCCCGCGTCCCCAGTTCCAGGGGCCTATGAACCAACCCTGGCCGGAGATGCGCATCTTGACTTCAAGCTCATCGCCGTTTTGATTGGTCCGGTAATCCAGGCCGCCGCCGAAGCGACCAGCCATCAGGCGATCGGCCGGCGCGCCGCCCGCCAGGTTCAGCGTGCCCGCGCCATGCTCGATCTTGACGTACGCGCGGCCGGCGCTCCCCAGGGGGATGCTGGCGTCTTGCATCTCGACCGGTCGCCGTGGCGCCACCAGCGCGCCCCACAGGAACCACAGCCCCAGGGCGACCAGGAACAACGACCAGAATACGCCCCAGCTCACGCTCACGATATTCAGGTTGTTCAAGAGTAACAGGGCGCCGCCCAAGATCAGGGCCAGCGCCCAGAAGACGCTGCTGCTTTTCATATTCAGATCTCCTTTACCGTCGCGGCTGGATGAAGTATTGCACGAGCGCAATGACCCCCAAAAGGATCAACAGCGCCGGCCAGTATTGTCCCAGCAGTTGCGGCCCGCCCAGGAACGATGCAAAGATGGCGAACATGATCAGGCTGACCACGATAGACCAGCCGCCGCCCTTCACCTTGTCCATGCGCCCGGAAAAGACCCCTTCCAGGATCACCCCAATCCCTGCAAAGCCGGGGATCAGGGTCCAAGCATAGGCCCAGCTCGCCCAATCGCCGGTCGAATTCTGCCAATAGAGCAGCAAGCCGATGCCGCCCACGATACAGGCCGGCACAGCCATGCCCGGGTTGCCGGTGACAGCGCCCAGGAACAACAGGAACACCCCCACGCCGACGACGCTGAGCGGCCACGTGAACGGGCCGATCCAGCCGAGGAACTCCGGAAAGATCTGGCGGGCCAGGAAGAACAGGCCCAGGACGATGAGGACGATACCGAATCCCAAGGTTGATCTGCGAGCACGATCCATCGTTTTCCTCCATTTGCTGAATTCAGGCGGCGGCACCGGCCGCCGCCTGAAAAAGACCACGCGTTAGCCCTTCGCCGCGTCGGCCGGCTGATCCGCCGCCGGGCTGCCGGCCGGCTCCAGGGGGATGATCAGCATCAAGATCAGATAGATCAGCAGGCCGCTGCCGCCGAACACCGCCAGCAGGGCAAAGATCACGCGGACGACCGTCGGGTCTATCCCGATGTATTGTCCCAGGCCGCCACACACCCCCGCAAACATGCGCTCTGTTTGACTGCGGTATAGCTTCTTGTTCTCCATGTATTCCTCCATCGTATGCTCAGGATCGGGCATTCATGGCGCCCATCCCAGGCGGACATGTGTCTACCCTTCTTTACGCAGATGACAGGCTTGGGTTGCGGGATAGATCGAGCCGCATATAGATGTTGCCATCCCGGCGGTCGTACTCCGTGAAACCGCAGCTCTGATACAGGCCGATGGCCGCATCCCAGTCGTCGTTCGTCTCCATCCACAGCCGGGTCAGCCCACGGTCGCGGGCTGACCCGATCAGGCGCAACACCAGGGCGCGGCCCAACCCCAGGCGCCGGCAATCGCGCGCCACCGAGACGCGCGCCACCTGCCCCCGAGCCGCATCCTCGAAGATCAGCGCGCCCGTTCCGGCGATTTCTTCCCCAGCCAGAGCCACCAGGAAGAGGTGGCCGCGGTCAGTGTAGGATGCGGCGATATCGTCAATGTCCGGGTTCAGGGTTTCGTCAATCACGCCGAAATGCTCGCTCAGACCTTGCAGGATCAGCCGCCGGGCGGCCGCCTGGTCGGCGGGGCGAAACGGACGAATCAGGCACGGCGCGGCGCTCATATCCTACGCCTCGGCGCGCGTGCGCTTGCTGACATATACGACATCGGGCCGTTCATACGCCAGCGCGTCGAACAACGCCAGAGAGGCCGTGTTGTGGTGTGCGATCAGCGCCGCCCAGACTTCCAGACCGAGGTCTTGGGTGAACCAGCGCTCGGCCTCCGCGACCAGCCGCCGTGCCAGACCCCGCTGGCGGTGGGCAGGCTCTACCGCCAGGCGGTTGATCCAACCCTTACGGCCGTCATGGGTGAGCACCGCCACCGCGACCAGCCGGTCGTCCGCGCGGATGCCGATCACGCGCTGCGAACCGGACGCCATCTGCCGGGCGAACTCGGCGGGCGCGTCGCGCCCCTCGCCGCGCACCGGCAACCCGGCGCGCTGCCACAGATCGAGAATATCCGGGTAGTCCGAGACGCCCAAACTAAGAACCGGTTCCGAAGTTAAGAACATGTCGAAAATCTCCTGGCAGGGGATCGGAGTAGGGCAAACGTACAAATAGCGTATCTTTGCTGTAGCTTGAAGATGTGCCATACGTCCAGCTAAATATCGGCGTTTATATTACAATGTCTCATGAGAGACGCAAACAGAGTTCTCTCCTTCTCCTCCTTTTGGAGCGCCGGGGTAAGGGCAGCCCCGGCGCTCACGCGTTAAGCGCCCGGCGGTCTGCTGCTCTGGTCGGTCTCAACCGATCCCTCCCGCTCTGGCCGGTTTCCGACCGAGCCAACCACGAGACCATTGCCGAGTATAACCTTCCCCAGCCATCCTGACAAGCGCGCCCGCGCACACGCAGCACGCGCGGGTTAATGTAACTTTTATTCACTTTTTACCACCCCTTAAAGACAACCGCCTTGTGATCCGCTATACTTCTCGTTGCAACAACTGCGCCAGAGTGATCTGCGGCTGTTGCAAACCGTACAGTATTGTGGAGGTGGCGCTATGAGAGGCATTCGCTATCTGGTTTTGATCGTGTTATTGATCGGCGCGTTGGGGTTATCGGCCTGTTCGGCCGCGCTGCCGGCGGCGTTTTCGTTGGCCGGCAACCTGACGACAGACCGCCCGGCCGCGGCAGCGGCCGCCGCGACGGGGCTGGCCACGAATTCACCGGCGGAACGATCGGCGGCCCTGGCATTGGCCGCAAGTGACCTGGAGGGGCGACTGACGGAGATCTACAGCTCGACCAATCCATCGGTGGTCAACATCCGGGTGCTCGCCCAGCGGGCCGGATCGGTGGGCGGGCAGGCGCCGATGGCTCAGGGCGAAGGCTCCGGGTTCATATGGGACAGCCAGGGGCACATCGTCACCAACAACCACGTGGTTGACGGCGCGCAGCGGGTCACAGTGACCTTCGCCGACGGCGCGGTGATCCCCGCGACCGTGGTCGGGACCGATCCTGAGAGCGACCTGGCCGTTGTCAAAGTCAATCCCGGGGCGGTGAAGCTCCGGCCGATCAGCGTAGGCGATTCCGCCAGCGTCAAGGTCGGGCAGTTTGTGGCGGCGATCGGCAATCCGTTCGGCCTGGAAGGCTCGATGAGCTTCGGCATCGTGAGCGCGTTGGGCCGCAGCCTGCCTGCCAGCGGCGAGAACCTGGCGCTGAGCCAGGGACCGAGTTTCACAATCCCTGACATCATCCAGACCGATGCGCCCGTCAATCCGGGCAACTCCGGCGGCGTGTTGCTCGATCTGAACGGTAACCTGATCGGCGTGCCGTCGGCCATCGAGTCGCCGGTGCGCGGCTCGGCGGGCGTTGGGTTCGCGATCCCGTCGGCCATCGTGAAGCAGGTCGTGCCCGAGCTGATCCAGAGCGGTAAATTCGTCCATCCGTGGATCGGCATCAGCGGGGGCACGCTGACGCCCGCAGTGGCGAAGGCGATGGGGCTGGCCGAGACGCAGCGCGGCGCGCTGGTGGCGAGCGTGTCGAAAGACAGCCCGGCGGAAAAGGCGGGTCTGATCGGCAGCGCCAGGCCGGCGACGATTGACGGTCAAGAAGCGCAGGTCGGCGGCGATATCATCACGGCCATCGAGGGCCAGCCGATCAAACGCTTCGAGGATCTGGTCACCTATCTCGCGCGCCATGGCAAAGTGGGGCAGACGGTCAAACTGGCGATCCTGCGTGATGGCAAGCCGCTCTTGCTCTCCCTGACGTTGGCCGCGCGGCCGACCGCCCAGGCGAGCGCGGTGCAGCCGCGGGGCAATCGCGGCGACCAGGGTCAGCCGCAAACGCCCACGCCGCGCGACAACCGGAGCAATCCGCGCGCCACACCGCAGCCCAGTCAGGGAACCGCCTGGTTGGGGGTCGCCGGGGTGGACGTGACGCCAGCGGTGGCCGCGGCCATGAAGCTGAACGCGGGGCAAACCGGCGCGCTGATCCAGCAGGTCGTGCCCGGCAGCCCGGCGGATAAGGCCGGCTTGCGGGCCGGGACGCAAGATTTCAGCCTGGATGGCCGGAACATTAAGCTCGGCGGCGACGTCATTGTGAGTGCGGGCGGCAAACCGGTGGCGACCATGCAGGATCTGGTCAAAATCGTCCAGGGGCTGCAGCCCGGCGCCACCTTGAACCTGACGGCGCTTCGGGGTGGGAGCGAGGTGAAGATAACCGTCGAGTTGGCGGCCCGCCCGGCGAACTGACGCGCCGGCCTGACTCAGGGATCAACGGTTCGGTCTGGGGCGGCTGGACCGTTGTTTCAAGCCATTGGGGGATGCTTCCGGGTGGGGGCGTCCCCCAATGTGTTTTGGGGGCGCATTTGCAAAGCCGGGGCCGTGTGCTACAATCGCAGCAGACTTGACTACTGATAGGAGATGGAGCTATGGCCCGTCGCAGGGGTACAACGATTGCGATCACCGCCGCAGTGTTAATTGCATTCTGGCTGATTTGGTCAAAGTTACACATCGTCGTTTGGGTGCAGGCATCCTTCTGGCAAATCCTGCTTTTGTTTGCCATCCTGGCCGTCGTGCTTTTCCTCGGCATTGACCATCTGTTGAACCGGTCAAGAGATTGAGGAGACTGGCGATGAGTGAATTGCGTCTCACTCCCGCCGAAGAGGCGATGCTGGACGGCGCGGAAGGTCCTGGGGTGCGCCGTGCGATGGAGATCGTCGTCGCGTTGGCGCGCATCTACGGCGCGGCCGACCTGGCGCCCATCACCCATGCGCAGATCGCGGGTGTTTCCTACAAGAACATCGGCGATGCAGGCGTGGCCTTCCTGAACGACTGGGCGAACGAGGGCGCGCAGGTGCGCGTGCCGACAACCCTGAACCCGATGGGGATGGAACGCGGCAAGTGGCAGGGCTGGGGCATCCAGCCGAGCTTCGCCACCCCCCAGCTCAGTGTGATTGACGCCTTCGTCAAGATGGGCATCGCGCCCACCCTGAGTTGCACCCCCTACCTTTTCCGCGATTATCGGCCGCAGCGCGGGGACGTGCTGGCCTGGGCCGAGTCGTCTGCGGTGGCCTACGCCAACTCGGTCATCGGCGCGCGCAGCAACCGCGAGGGCGGGCCGAGCGCGTTGGCCGCCGCCATCACCGGCCGCACCGCGCGCTACGGCTACCTGCTGGACGAAAACCGCCGGGCAAACTGGATTGTGGAGGTGCGCTGTCTCCTCCGCTCTGTGGCCGATTTCGGCGCGTTGAGCTACCTGGTGGGTACAGCCGTCGGGAACGGCGTGCCGTGGTTTGCGGATCTGGCCGCGCACCTGACCCCCCCAGCCCCTCCTTTGACCAACTCAGGACAGGCTCTTCCCTATGAGGGAAGGGGGGAGTCTGCCCCCCTCCCCCTCGCAGGGGGCGGGTCGGGGTGGGGGTTCTCCGTGGCCGGGGGAGCGCCGGATTGGGGGTCGGCGTCTGATCGCTTGAAGACTCTCGGCGCCGGGCTGGCCGCGTATGGCGCGGTGGCGGTCTATCACATCGCCGGCTACACTCCCGAGGCGCGCGACGCGGGCGAGACGCTCATCCGCCCCGATGCGCAGCGGCTGGCGGTCGAGAGTCTGGCGGACGCCTATCACGTGATGGACGCCGACCCCAATCTGCGGGCGATTGACCTGGTGACGGTCGGCTGCCCTCACGCCAGCCTGAACGAGATCGCGCAGGTGGCGGACCATCTGCGCGGCAAGACCCTGGCGACGCGGCTGTGGGTGACGACCGGCGAGCTGACGCGCCAGGCTGCGGCCGAGTTAGGTTACGTCCAGACCATCGAGGCGGCCGGCGGCGAGGTCGTCGCCGACACTTGCGCGGTCGTCGCGCCAATGCACATGCTCAATGTGCGTGCCATGGCAACCAACGCCGGCAAAATGGCCTGCTACGCGCCGATGCACAGCGGGGTGCGCATGCGGTTCGGGGATTTGGCGGCGTGTTTGGATGCCGCGGTGACGGGGGAATGGAGAGAAAACCTCTGACGCCTTGTTTGTCTACCGCGCACATCAATATGATCTGGCCGCGCCTGCGCTGGCGTGATGTGCGCGGTGGACAAAATGGGCGGATGGATCGCAACCGGAAGTAGTTAGCTGATAGGCGATTCCAGCGCCGCGGTCAACGCCTCTTGCCAGTTAAAGCGCTTCCCATCCTGCATCAACAACACCTTCTGCTCAAGCGCCAATTGGGCGGCGCCCTCCGTGATCTCCTCTCCGGCAACCGCGGGCGCGGTCGGGAATCCGGCTTTGAACAGTAGATGAGCGCGGTTGACGGCCCGCTCAACATCCCCCCTGTCCACCACCGCCGAGACCTCCATCGCCAACCACACCTCGGGCTGATTTTCGATCTTTCGCGCCCGCCCGCGCAAGAGCAGATCGAGCGGCAGCAGCTCGTCAACCTCGGCTTCGGTCAATCGGGTTTCCAACTGCGGCAAAAGCTCCTGAAGAGGGATGCTATGGACCGGCCGCAGGATCTGCCCCAGGTAAGAGAAAGCCTTTTCGCGGTATTTCCGCTCCAGGTTATCACCGACCAAGCCGGCGAGCCTGACTTCGATGCGATCCACGCGCACAATGAGTTTGTTAAGCGTTTCCTCGGTGCGGCGTTGCGCCTCGGCTAGAGCAGCGACCACTGCTTCCAGGCGATCTAGCCGTTCTTCGGTGCGACGTTGTGCCTCGGCCAGCCCCGCCATTGCGATTTCCAGGCGATCCACTCGTTCTTCGGTGCGGTGCTGGGCTTCAGCCAACTCCTCGACGCGCTGCTCGGTGCGACGCTGCGCCTCGGCCAACTCCGCGACGCGCTGCTCGGTGTGGCGCTGCGCCTCGGCCAACTCCGCGACGCGCTGCTCGGTGCGGCGCTGCGCCTCGGCCAACTCCGCGACGCGCTGCTCGGTGCGGCGCTGCGCCTGGGCCAACTCCTCGACGCGCTGCTCGGTGCGGCGCTGCGCCTCGGTCAACTCCTCGACGCGCTGCTCGGTGCGGCGCTGCGCCTCGGCCAACTCCACCATCGCGGTTTCCAAGCGATCCTGGCGCTTCTCGGCGCGCTCTTGTCCTCTGGCTAGATCCACCACCACGGCTTGCAGTACGGAGATATCTTCGCGCCGGACAGCCAACTTGTCGCGGAGATCCTGTTCGAGAGTCTCTGCAAATTCGAGGAAGGGAAGCCTGAGATCTTGTGGCAGTTGTTGCACACTGGTTGCGATGCTCATAGCGGTTCACTCCTGGTCGGTATTATATCGCGAATCCGGGCAAATCAAAAGCGATCGCATCGCACGCGCATCGTTTTGACTAATACGGCAAGTCGGTGCATGATAGACTCCACGGAAAGGTTCACGATGGTTTGCTCCAAACAATGACGCATTGATACAGAGAAAGATGCATGAACCCAGAACGATTTCTTCTCGACAAGTGATCCGGCCATGAAAATCGTCGCTGACTTCCATATTCACTCGCACTTCTCGCGCGCCACCAGCGCGAACCTGACCTTCGAACATCTGAACCGTTGGGCGCAGCTCAAGGGCATTCATGTTGTCGGCACGGGCGACATCGCCCACCCCGGCTGGCTGGCGGAGATGCGGGAAAAGCTGACGCCGGCCGAGGAGGGGCTGTATCGCCTGAAAGATGACTTCGCGGGCGCGGTACAAGCGCAGGTGCCGCCCGCGTGTCACGCGCCGGTGCGTTTCATCCTCGGCGGCGAGATCAGCAACATCTATAAACGGGACGGACAGACGCGCAAGATCCACAACATCGTTTTTGCGCCCTCCTTCGAGGCCGCGGAGAGACTACAAGCCCGACTGGAACGGATCGGCAACATTCGCGCCGACGGCCGGCCGATCCTGGGACTGGATTCACGCGATCTGCTGGAGATCGTGCTGGAGACCGATCCTGCCTGCTGCCTGATCCCCGCGCACATCTGGACGCCGTGGTTCTCATTGCTCGGCGCCAAGTCGGGCTTCGACTCGGTGGAGGAGTGCTTCGCCGACTTGACGCCGCACATCTTCGCCCTGGAAACCGGTCTCTCGTCCGATCCGCCGATGAACTGGCGCGTGTCGGCGCTCGACCGCTACACCCTGGTCTCCAACTCCGATGCGCACTCCCCGGAGAAGTTGGGCCGCGAGGCGAACCTGTTCGATTGCGAGCTGGCGTATGGCGCGCTGTTTGAAGCGTTGCGGGCAGGGACCTCACCGCCAACCTCTCTCCTACCAGGAGAGGGGAGCCAGACTCCCCCTTCCCTGTCAGGGAAGGGGGCTGGGGGGGTGGGTGGTACGGTCGAATTCTTCCCCGAGGAAGGCAAATACCACTTCGACGGTCACCGCGCCTGCGACGTCGTCTGGGCGCCGTCGGACACACTGGCCCACGGCGGCCTCTGCCAGGTCTGCGGCAAGCCGGTCACGGTCGGCGTGATGCACCGCGTCGAGGCGCTGGCCGACCGCCCCGCGGGCGCCCGGCCGCCCCAGGCGCAGTCGTTCCACAGCCTGATCCCACTGCCCGAAATCCTGGGGGAAGTCTACGGGGTGGGGGAAAGCTCGAAGCAGGTGCAAGCTGAATACCTCAAGCTGTTGACCCGCCTTGGCCCGGAGCTCGCGATCCTGCGCGATGTGTCGCTCGATGAGATCACCGCAGCCGGCGGCGAGCGCCTGGCCGAAGGGATCGGCCATATGCGCCGCGGGGAGGTGACTGCCGAAGCCGGGTATGATGGCGAATATGGTGTGATTCGCGTCTTCGGCGGCGCGCGCGTCTCTGAGACGCAGATCGGGTTATTTGAGGAGGAGGCGGGGATCAGGGGGCAGGAGTCAGGGGGCAGGAGTCAGGAGGCAGAAGGCGGGAGGCAATCGCCCGACCTGTTCGCAATCGCCGAGACACTCACCCCCTACGCTTCAACCCACGTCGCGCCCGACACGCAACCCGCAGCGCGCAACACGCCGTCCGGCGCCGACTTGCTTGCTGGCCTCAATCCCGAACAACGCGCCGCCGTATGGTGCACCGACCATCCGCTCGTCATCGTCGCGGGGCCGGGCACGGGCAAAACCCGAACGTTGACCGTCCGCATCGCGTATCTGATCCAGACGCGAGGAGTCGCGCCGGAATCCGTCCTGGCGATCACCTTCACCAACAAGGCCGCGGGGGAAATGCGCGAGCGCCTGGAAGGTCTGTTGGGCGCAGATGTGGCCGGCCGTATCACCATCCAGACGTTCCACGCGTTCGGCGCGCAATTGCTGCGGGCACACGCAGCGCGCCTGGATCTCAGCCCGAAGTTCGTGATCCTGGGCGAAGAGGATCGGGCCGTGCTGCTGCGGCAGGCCTGCCCGGAGTTGAAAGCTGCAGAGGTGGAGGCCGTGCTGGCGGAGATTTCGGCGGCGAAAAATTCCGGAATCGAGCCTTCAGGCGGTCTCTCTGTCGTAAGAACCCAACCGGCTAAAGCCTCCAGTCCAGACAACGAGCTGCACCAACGCTACGCCGTCGCGCTGCGCGCCAGCGACGCCGTGGACTTTGACGACCTGATCTTGCTGCCCATCCGCCTGCTGGAGGAGCATCCCGACGTGCTGGCGGCCGTCCAGGCGCGCTACCGCTGGATCTCGGTGGACGAGTACCAGGATGTCAACGCGGCGCAGTATCGGTTGTTGCGACTGCTGACGGCCCCCCCACCCCCCCACCCCTGGGGGGAGCAGACTCACCCCCCAGAATTGGGGGGCAGGGGGGCAAACCTCTGCGTCATTGGTGACCCCGACCAGGCCATCTACGGCTTCAGGGGGGCAGACCCGCGCTACTTCCTCCAGTTCGCGCAGGATTATCCTGGCGCAGTCACGTTGAGCCTCAGCCGCAACTACCGCTCCAGCCAGGCCATCCTCGCCGCGGCCAGCCAAGTGATCGCCCGCAACCCTGATCGCAAGTCGGTCGAGCTCCTGGCGCAGTTCGCCGATGAGGTCAAGCTCGACGTTTACCGCGCGCCGACCGACAAGGCCGAGGCCGAATATGTCGTCCACCAGATCGAGCAAATGGTGGGCGGCACCAGCTACTTCTCGCTCGATTCCGCACGCGTCACCGGCGAGACCCCGGCCGTCGCGCGCTCATTCGCCGATTTCGCCGTGCTCTATCGTCTGGGCGCGCAGAGCCGCCTGTTGATCGAGGCGTTCGATCGTTCCGGTATCCCCTACCAAACGGTCGGCCAGACGCCGCTCTACGAGTACAAGGCGGTGCGCGAGGTGTTGGCGCATCTGTGGCTGCTGTACAACCCGCGGGCGCCGCTGCTTGTCGCGCAATCCGCCGGATGGCGTGACGGCCTGGATCCGACCGACCAGCCTGTCGCCCGGCTGATCGAGCAGATCGCCGAGCGGCTGGCAGAGGGGCGCAAGAAACCGGTCAGCGACGCGGACGCTGACCGCCTGCGCCAGCTGGCCCTGCGCGCCGCGCCATTCGGAGATCGCCTGGGCGATTTCCTGGAGATGACCGCCTTGCAGAGCGAGACCGACGCCTACGACCCTCGCGCCGACCGGGTGACGTTGATGAGCCTGCATGCGTCGAAGGGGCTGGAGTTCCCGGTGGTCTTCATCGTGGGCTGCGAAGAGGGGCTGCTGCCTTACGAGCGCAAAGGGGAGGCTGTAGACGTGGAGGAGGAACGCCGGCTGTTCTATGTGAGCCTGACGCGGGCCGGCCGCAAGCTGGTGTTGACCTGCGCCCGCAAACGCGTACTCTTCGGCCAGTTCATGGAGAACCTGCCCTCGCGCTTCGTGGGTGACATCGAGGCCGCGCTCAAGGAGATCCAGGAGCAGAAGTATCGGCCGCCCGAGCGGAAGCCGGAGAGCAAACAGTTGAGTCTATTTTGACCGCCCGGCGTCACACGGAATAGAGTTCCAGGTATTTGGTAAAAATCATGGAGTTGAACTCCGTGGAGTTGTGTGAATTCATGGAGTTGTTGTATACTTGCCCCATGATTACTCGCGCCTACGCCCCCTTAGACACTTACGTGCAGCCAGGTAAGGTCCTGGTGATTTATGGCCCGCGCCGCGTCGGCAAGACCACTTTGCTGCAGGATTTCCTCGCGTCCACATCGTTCAAGTACAAGCTCGACTCCGGCGACAATCTCACGACGCAGCAAGTGCTCAGCTCACAGGAGTTTCGGCAGATCTTGGGCTACGCCGAGGGTTACGAACTGTTAGCCATTGACGAGGCCCAGGGCATCCCGCAGATCGGCCAGGCGCTCAAGATTATCGTTGACCAGATGCCGGGCATTCGGGTGATTGCCACCGGCTCATCTTCGTTCGAATTGGCCGGTCAGGTCGGCGAGCCGCTCACCGGCCGCAAACGCACCCTGACCCTCTTTCCGATCGCCCAGGCCGAGCTGCTGTCGCTCTACAACCGGCACGAGCTGCGCGAGCATCTGCCGGAGTTTCTGGTCTTCGGCGCTTACCCGGAGGTGATTCAGGCGCCCAACCGGAGCGCCAGGATCGAGGCCATCGTCGAGATCGCCAACTCCTATCTGTTGAAGGACATCCTGAGCTTCGACCGTGTGAAGAGCTCGCGCGCTCTGTCGAGCCTGCTGAAACTATTGGCCTTTCAGGTGGGCAGCGAGGTTTCTCACACCGAGCTGGCCAGCCAGCTCGGTGTGGACGTGAAGACCGTCCTGCGTTACCTGGATCTGTTGGAGAAGGCCTTTGTCATCACCCGGCTGGGTGCTTTCAGCCGCAACCTGCGCCAGGAAGTCAGCCAGCGAGCTAAGTACTACTTCTTCGACAACGGCATTCGGAACGCTATCATCGCACAGTTCAACGACCTGGATCAGCGCAACGACATCGGACAGCTCTGGGAGAATTTTGTCTTCATTGAGCGCATGAAACGGCGGGCGTACACGGCGATCTATGCCAATGCCTATTTCTGGCGCACGTATGACCAGCAGAAGATTGACCTGGTCGAAGAGCGCGAGGGGAGGCTGTTCGGCTACGAATGCAAATGGTCCCATCGCAAAACGGTCGCGGCGCCCAAGAGCTGGATGAGCGCCTATCCTGGCGCTGAGTTTGAGGTGATCACCCCGGAGAACTACCTGGAGTTCCTGACGTAGTAAGCGGGAGGGACTGACCTTCTCGCGTTGTTTACGGAGCCGCCGCCATGACCTACAACCTCGCCGCCATTCGCGAACTCTTGGCCGCAGCCTTTGCGGACGAAGAGTTGCGCACCTTCTGCTTCGACCACTACCGCGCGGTCTACGAGCAGTTCGCCGCCGGGCAGGGCAAGGGCGCCAGGGTGCTGGCCCTCGTCGAGCACGCCGACCGGCGCGGGCTGCTGAATGATCTTCTGGCCCGCATCAAGGCGGCCAATCCCTACCAGTACGCGCAGTTCGAGCGCCGGATCGAGAGCGGCGCGGGCGATGCGCGGCCGGATGCCGCCGTATCGAATCCTGAAGCGCTGGCGCAGAAGGCGATCGTCTTCATCAGCTACAGCCACGTGGACGAGGCCTGGAAGGATCGCCTGCTGACCCACCTGGGCGTGCTCCAGAGCCAGGGGCTGCTGGAGCTGTGGGACGACCGGCGCATCGCCGCGGGGGAGGATTGGTACGCTGCGATCCAGGCGGCCATGCGCCGGGCCAGCGTCGCGGTCCTGCTGATCTCGGCCGATTTTCTGACGTCGAAGTTCATCCTGGGCGAGGAAGTCCCGCGGCTGCTGGCCCGTCGGGACGCGGAAGGGGTGCGCGTGATCCCGTTGATCGTGCGGCCGTGCGCCTGGCAGACTGTGCCCTGGCTGCGGCGTTTGCAGGCGCGGCCCAAGGACGGGAAGCCGCTTTCGGCCGGCAACGAGCATCAGATCGACGCGGACCTGGCCGCGCTCGCGGCCGAGCTGTACGAGCTGCTTCAGCGGGGGTAATCGTTCAGCCTATGTCGAAACGCGAGCATCCTGAGCGGAGCAGAGCGTCTTTTGCGGAGCGCAGTCGAAGGATGTGGCCCTACGCGATGCCCGCTCCGCATCCTTCGACTACGTCCGGCACACTACGCCGGACTCCGCTCAGGATGCTCCGCTATAGCCTGAACGGTTACCAGCAGGGATCATCATGAGCAAACCCACCGTCTTCATCAGCTACAGCCACGTGGACGAAGCCTGGAAGGAGCGCCTCCGCCCCCAACTGGGCGTGCTGGAGCAGGCGGGGCGCATCGTCCTCTGGGACGACCGCCGGATCGACGCGGGCGCAACCTGGTATCCCGAGCTCGAGCGCGCGATGGCGAACGCGGCCGTCGCGGTCTGCCTGATCTCCCCCGACTACCTGGCCTCCGACTTCTGCGTCAAGGAGGAGATCCCCTACCTGCTCCAGCGCCGCGCGCGCGATGGGATGATCCTCATCCCCGTCCTGCTGCGCCCCTGCCTCTGGCGGGCGGCCGAGTGGCTCAAGCCGATCCAGATGCTGCCGCGGGACGGCAGGTCGGTGGCGCACGATTACCGGGACGATTGGGACGCCCCCTTCGCGGAGGTCGCCGGCCGCGTCTTCGAGATCGTGGACGACCCCGCGTACCGGCCGCCCGCGGCGCCCCCGCCCCGTTGGGCGCCGCCGGAGAAGGTGGACATCAGCCGCCTGCCGGTCACCGGCGCGGAGCTGTTCGGCCGCGACCGGGAGCTGGCGCTGCTGGACGAAGCCTGGGAGCGGGGCAGCGCCAACGTCATCGGCCTGGTGGGCTGGGGCGGGGTGGGCAAGTCCACGCTGGTGAACAAGTGGCTGGAGCGGCTGCGGGCCGACAACTACCGGGGCGCGGCGCGCGTCTTCGGCTGGTCGTTCTACAGCCAGGGTACCGGCGAGCGCGTGACCTCGGCCGACCAGTTCATCGCCCAGGCATTGCAGTGGTTCGACGATCCCGACCCGACACGCGGCTCGCCATGGGACAAAGGGGAGCGGCTGGCGGCCCTGGTTCGCAAGCGGAAGACGTTGCTCATCCTGGACGGCCTGGAGCCGCTGCAATCGGACACGGCCTTCGAGCGCGGCAGGGTCAAGGATCCGGGCCTGGCCGTGTTGCTGGCCGAGCTGGCGCGGGAGAGCCCCGGGCTGTGCGTGATCACCACCCGCGAGGCCGTGGCCGACCTGGCGCCGTTCGCGCGGACGGCCCGCCAGGAGAACCTGGAGCGGCTCTCCCCGCAGGCTGGCCGCGCGCTGCTGCGCATCGGCGGGGTGCAGGGCGCCGACGCGGAGCTGGAGGCAGCCTCGGCCGCCTTCGGCAACCACGCCCTGGCGGTGAGCCTGCTGGCCAGCTATCTGCGCGACCTTCTGGGCCATCCGGCCTCCCGCGGCCGGGAGATCCCCGACCTGGACGCGGCGGAGGAGCGGGGCAGGCACCCGCGGCGGGTGATGGCCGCGTTCGCCGGCCGATTCGGCGCCGGCCCCGAGGTCGAGCTGCTGCAACTGCTGGGCCTGTTCGACCGGCCGGCCGAGCTTGGGGCCATCGCCGCGGTGCGCGCGGCGCCGGCCATCCCTGGCCTGACGAGCCAGCTCAGCGGCATGGGGGAGGCCGCGTGGCTGCGGCTCCTGGCGAGGCTGCGCCAAACGAAGCTGATCGCGGCGGAGAGCCGGCACCGGCCCGACGCGCTGGACGCGCACCCGCTGGTGCGCGAGCACTTCGGCGAGCAGCTCCGGGGGGCGAACGCGGCCGCCTGGGCCGCGGCGCACGGCCGGCTGTACGAGCACTACAAGCAGGCCGCGGCCGAGCGGCCGGACACCCTGGAGGCGATGGCGCCGCTCTACGCGGCCGTGGCCCACGGCTGCGCGGCCGGCCGGCATCAGGCCGCGCTGGACGAGGTCTACTGGCGGCGGATCCGGCGGGGGAAGGAGGCCTACGCCATCAAGAAGCTCGGCGCGTTCGGCGCGGATTTGGCCAGCCTGGCCGGCTTCTTCGAGGCGGATCCACCCTGGCGCCGGCCGGTCGCGGGGCTGCGGGAGGAGTGGAAGGCGTTCGTCCTGAACGAGGCCGGCTTCGATCTGCGCGCGTTGGGCCGGCTGGCGGAGGCGCTGGCGCCGATGGCCGCGGGGCTGGAGGCGCAGATCGCCCAGAAGAGCTGGACGAACGCCGCCAAAGCTGCCGGCAACCTCAGCGAGCTGGCGCTGACCGCCGGCGACCTGCCCGCGGCGCTCCGCTACGCGGCGCAGAGCGTCGAGCTGGCCGACCGCAGCGGCGACGCGTTCGAGCGCATGAGCGACCGCACGACCCTGGCCGACGCGCTGCACCAGGCCGGCCGGCTCGACGAGGCCGCGGCCCGCTTCCGCGAGGCGGAGGAGATGCAGGCGGCGGATCAGCCGGCGTACCCGCTCCTCTACTCGCTGCGGGGCTACCAGTACTGCGACCTGTTGTTGTCTCAAGGGCAGGCGGAGGAGGTCCTGCGCCGGGCCGCGCAGACGCTGAAGTGGGTCACCACACAGAACTGGCTGCTCGACATCGCCCTCGACCACCTCTCCCTGGGCCGCGGCCACCTGATGCTGGCGTTGGCCTCCACTTCAGATGTCATTGCGAGGAGCACCCTGAGCGGAGTCAGCCGCCCTTTGGCTGACGGAGTCGAAGGGCGCGGCGAAGCAATCCCTTCCATGCGCGAAGGATTGCTTCGCCGCTCCGCGGCTCGCAATGACGAAGCGTTGGGCCGCGCCGCGGCCGAGCTCGACCAGGCCGTGACGGGCCTGCGGCAGGCGGGGCCACAGGAATTCATCACGCGCGGTCTGCTGGCCCGCGCGGGGCTGCGCCGCGTCACAGCCGACTTCGACCGGGCGCGGCGCGACCTGGACGAGGCGCTGCTCATCGCGACGCGCGGGGGCATGCGGCTGCACGAGGCGGACTGCCACCTGGAATACGCCCGCCTGTTCCTGGCGACGGGGGACGCGGCGCGGGCGCGGGAGCACTGCGCGGTCGCCGGCCGGATGGTGGCGGAGCTGGGCTACGGCCGGCGGGATGGCGAGGTGCGGGAGCTGGAGGAGGCGTTGGGGGGCGAGGGATAGGACAACGAATCGGGGGGATTGCACGAAAATGTCGAACCGGTTGTTGATTCCGGTCCGTTTTGGGGATGCCGCGGCGCGTGGCCTCGGCGACCGCGATGTTGTCGAAGCCGACCGCATAGTTGCTGACCACGCGCAATTGCGACCCTGCCGCATCCATCAGCACGGACGCGGTCCAACAGGACATCGCGCGGGGGCGGCAGCTCCCCCGGCCAAACATCCGTGGCGCAGAACTCGCGCTCGTGCGCGAGTTCTGCTTCGGGGATCAAACGCGTGACCAAGACGCGGGGTTTAGCCACAGGATCTCCTTTCGTTTTTTGCCGCGGATGAACACGGATTTGTCCTTCTTCCCGATCCGCGGCCCGCTATGGTCTTTTGCCGCGGATTAACGCGGATGCACGCGGATTTTTCTCTTATTGCTTTTTGATCCACGTTCATCTGCGCCGATCCGCGGCCAACTAAAAAGGCCTGCTGTGGCGCAGGCCCTTCAATCGGTTAGCCCCCTTCTTCCTATCGCAGCGCCAACGTCCCCACCGCAGCCGTGATGGTTTGCAGCCAGGGCCACTGCCACAGCCCAAGGCCCAGCGTGGCGAGCGCCGCGAGGATCACCGTCGTCATGACGGGCCAGCCTGGCTTCAGGACCTCAATTCTGCCAGGGCCGGTCTCCTGACCGTGCCCCCCATGCCCTCTGCTGGGGCCGGTCTCCTGGCCGAGCCCCACCGGCTCGGACATGAACATCGCGACGGTCACACGCAAGTAGTAGTACGCGGCGATGGCGCTGTTGAGCACGCCGACGATCGCCAGCCAGACCAGCCCTGCATCCACCGCGGCCTTGAAGACGTACAGTTTGCCGAAGAAGCTCGCGAGCGGCGGGATGCCGGTCAGCGCGAACATGAAGACCGCCATAAGCGCGGCGAGGGCAGGCTGGCGGCTCGCCAGGCCAAGCATCTGCTCACCGGTCACGTCGTTCTCCTCGCGCCTCTGAATCGCCAGCAGCACAGCGAACGCGCCCAGGTTCATGAAGGTGTACGCCAGTAAATAATACAGTGCGCCCTGTGCGCCCGTCGGGTTGCCCGCAGCCAGGCCGGTCAGCAGATAACCCGCGTGCGCGATGCTGGAGTAGGCCAGCATCCGCTTGAGGCTGGTCTGGCGCAGCGCGGCCAGGTTGCCCAGGGTCATCGTCAGCACAGCCAGGCCGGCCAGCGCCAGCAGCCAGGGCCGGTCGTGGCTCGCGGTCGCGGCCAACACACGGATCAGCGCCGCGAAGGCCGCGGTCTTGGTCGCCACCGACATGAACGCGGTTACCGGCGTCGGCGCGCCCTGGTAGACGTCGGGCGTCCACATGTGGAACGGCACGAGCGCCGCCTTGAACCCGAAGCCGACCAGCAGCAGCCCCATCCCCACCGGCAGCAGCGGCGCAAAAGGCAGCGACATGGACATCGGCAGGAGGCCCTTCGTGAGCGCGTCCAGGTTGGTCGTGCCCGTCGCGCCGTAGATCAGCGCGATGCCGTAGAGGAAGAAGCCGCTGGCGAACGCGCCCAGCAAGAAATACTTCAGCGCGGCCTCGCCCGACCGCAGCTCCCGCCGGTTGAAGCCCGCCAGGATATAGAGCGCCAGCGAGAAGATCTCCAGTGCGACGAAGATCGTCATCAGGTCGCTGGCGGTCGTCATGGCGGTCATGCCGGCCGTGGCGAGCAGGACCAGGCTGTAGTACGCGCCGGCCCGCGGGGTGAAATCGGCCACGCGCTCCAGCGCCAGCAGGATCGCCAGCCCCGCCGCGATCAGCACGGCCGCGCTCGCAAAGAGTCCCAGCCCGTCGGCCAGCGCCATCGTCTGGAACGCGGGCGCCGCCGAGCGGCAGGCGAAGACCGCGGCCAACGCGCCGATCACTGCGATCAGGCTCAGCCAGCCCGGGATGCGTTTCTGCGCGCTCACCAGGTCGGCGATCAGAATGACCAATGCCCCCACCACCAGGACGACCTGGGGGGCGATGACGGGAAGGTTGAGAGTCGGGAAGGTCATAAGCACTCACTGTTCACCTTGTCACCCTGAGCGGGTTGATCCCGTGAAGTGCATTGCGGCATGACACCAGCGAAGGGTCTCGTTATGAAGCAAGAGATTCTTCGCTGGTGTCTCACCATCGCGGAAGGTCAGGGGCATACCCGCTCAGAATGACATAAGGACGCGTTGTGTTTTTCGTTTTACGGCAGCCGATCCACCATCATACTCACCGTCGGCCGTTGCGCGTTCAGCGCTTTCGCCGCCGCCTCGGCCGACGGGTTGATCTTGTCGAAGAACAAGTTCGGGAACAGGCCAATCACAAAGAACAGGATGATGATCGGCGCCAGGGTCAGCACCTCACGGGCGCTCAGATCCTTCACGGCCGCGTTCTCCGGCCGGGTCAGCGGGCCGTGGAGCATCTGGCGGATGGGCCAGAGCAGATACCAGGCGGCCAGGATGATGCCGAGCGTGCCGAAGACCGCGAAGACCGGGTTGGCCTGGAACGCGGCCAGCAGAATGTTGAACTCGCCCACGAAGCCGTTCAAGCCAGGCAGCCCGGCCGACGATAGCGCCACGATCACGAACAGGAAGCCATAGACCGGGATTTGCTTCCAAAGCCCGCCGTAATCAGCCAGCAGGCGGGTATGCCGGCGGTTGTACAACATGCCGACCAGCAAGAATAGGGCGCCGGTGCTCAGCCCGTGGTTGACCATCTGCAGCGTCGCCCCCGCGATCCCCTGCGCGTTCAGCGCGAAGATGCCGAGCATCACAAAGCCCAGGTGCGCCACCGACGAATAGGCGACCAGCGACTTGACGTCTTTCTGGACAAGCGCCACCAGCGCGGCGTAGAGGATGCCGATGATCGCGAGCACGGCGATCCACGGCACGGCCAGCCGGGTGGCGTCGGGGAAGAGGGGCAGGCAGAAACGCACGAAGCCATAGGTGCCCATTTTCAGTAAAACGGCCGCCAGAATGACCGAGCCGCCGGTGGGCGCAGCGACGTGCGCGTCGGGCAGCCAGGTGTGGAACGGGAAGAGCGGCACCTTGATCGCGAACGCCAGCCCGAACGCGGCGAAGAGCCAGATTTGCAGATTGGTCGCCAGGCCCACCTTTTGCAGCTCCAGCAGGTCGAACGTGCCGCCCTGGGCATAGAGCACCAGGGTGGCGACCAGCATCAGCGCGCTGCCCGCGAAGGTGTAGAGGAAGAACTTGAGCGCCGCGTAGAGCCGCCACGGCATGATCCGGCCCAGGAACTTGTACTCGCCGTGCGGGTCGCCCCAGCCGCCGATCAGGAAATACATCGGGATCAGCGTCAGCTCCCAGAAGACGTAGAAAAGCACCAGGTCGAGCGCGATGAAGACGCCGATCATGCCCGCTTCGAGCAGCAGCATCAGAAACAGGTACGACTTCAGCCGCTTCTCGATCCCCTCCCAGGAGAAGATCAGCACCAGCACGGTCAGCAGGGTGGTGAGCAGCACCAGGAAGAGGCTCAGTCCGTCCACGCCGACCAGGTACTGGATGTCGAACTGTGGCGCCCACGGCAGGCGCTCGACGAACTGCATCCCCGCCTCGCCCGCGCGCCACCAGACCCACAACAGGCAGGAGACCGCGAACGTGACCAGGCTCACCCCCAGCGCCCACCACTTCTGGAATCGCGCGCCGGGCAGGACGAGCAGGATCAGCCCGCCCAGGAGGGGCAGGAAGGTGATGATAGAGAGTAACGGGATATTCGATGGATTCATAAAGGCTCACTCAGTCCATAGTTACACACCGCGGAGTATATCGCTTCGCTTCTGCTGGAACTCGTTCTCGGTGATCAATCCTGCGGCGCGAAGTTCGACCAAATCCTTCATCCGTTCCGTCGGGCTACGTTTTTCGGTTATTACATTTCCTGTGCCGGAGCTATGCTGACGAGCGGGTGTCCTTCCATCAAATGCGTACCGGCACGTACGGCATACCGCGCCGATTCGACCAGATCGAAACGCTTGAACCCACTTGGGGTTGTCGAATTCAACCTGTCCGTTGACGAAAACATCTCTGAGATAAGGTAAAAACTACCGGTAACTGATGGACTAATAGCAAACGAGCCACAATTCGGACACTGAATTTCGGTGTTTGGCATGGTATCGCCCCTACAACGCTTTCACGTCTCTGAGAAAACGCTCCAGACGATCTACGAATCGTACTGCATCGCTCAACGTTTGGCGGGCCATAGCCTCATCAACAATCATGTCCTCGGCGTAATCAGCTTCTTCACGTTGGCGGCGAGCCTTCTGATAGAGACGACCGAATTCCGCTTCGACATGTCCGGGCTTGACCAGGTACGCCGAGAAAGCCGATTCCACCCCCGAATGCTTGCCGCGCACCACCGATTGGCTGAACAGAGCGGCCGAGGCCATGTAGAACACGGCATAATAGGCACGACTCACGGCTGCCCGAAACCGCCCGTGTGCGATGTTCTCGCGGGCTGTGTCCAACTCCTCACGGGCCATCTCTAGGCGTAGACGGGCGTAGGCTCGGACGTGCTCTTCCACAACAAAACGCCTTCTCGCTCGACGTTCTGATAGAACGGGAACCGATTCGCTCGCATCCGATCGAATTGCTCGGCGCTGCGGATGATGTCCGAGATCACGACGCCATGCTCGAACTGTACCTGCCAGGCCAGATCGGCCAATCCCTGACGCAGGATCGGCGTATCTCGCCGCACCACCACCAACACATCTATGTCCGATTCGGTCTTGGCATCGCCGCGCGCCTGCGAACCATATAGGGTTACGGACAGGACGTCATCAGGGTAGAGCCGCGCCACGCGCTCCACATAGGCAGCCAGCGCGGCTTGTGCTGCGGTTCGCCTGCTTCGCGCCTGATGGATTTGTCTCTGTCCGCTCATCTTCTGCTCTTTTTCATGCCATGACCGGCTCAAGATGCAGCCAGGTAATCGGGATCATCTCAGCGGCTGAAGGCGTATAAGCCGACAATAATAGAACTTGGTCTTTCCATCCAGGCGTCTCATGCCAGAATCGCTTCGCGTGCGATCTCGTACTGCACCGGCAAAAGCTGCCCCAAATTGAGATGCTCGGACGCGTCGAGGATCTCGATGCCGACGATGCGTTCCCGTTCGCCGATGTCCAGCACAACATCATCGGCAAGCCGCCGGTTGATGACCGGCTGTCTCCGGTCGTCCAGGCGGATATAGAGTAAATCTGTTTTCGCGTTGTAAGTAATCTGCATTTGCTCAACTCCATTTTCCGAAAAACACATAGACCGTCACAGTGACAACCATATCCCGCTCGACAGTATAGATCACCTCAACCCGTTTCTGTTCGTAATGCTTACCGTGCCGCTCTTGTTGGAACGGGTAAACCTTCGCCTTCCCCTGGCGACCATGTTTCGCAGAAATGGCCGACCCGCTGCGGATCACATCCTTGATTTCCGCTTCGTTCGCGCCACGTTCAAGAGCACGTTCGAGGGTGTGCGGGTCTATCTGGATTTCCACCGCGCGGTTCCTCTACTTATCGAGCTTGGTGTCGCCTCTCGCGCGGCCCCTCAGCAGGCATCAGCAACACAGCCGTCCTTTGGTATTTGTTCCGTACGCGACGCCGCAAGGCCGACTCGTCTTTGTCGTGATCTATCAACTTACGATCGTGTATGGCCACGAACTGGCCTTCATACTTGGCGCGTTCGCTCAAGGGCAGGCTCAACCACCAGTCCTGTTCTTCTTCGATCTTGCGACGGTCGGCCAGTGTGCGTTCGCGACGGAGCACGATCGCCAGGAATTCCTCGATGGACTGGTCACGAGTCTCCGCTTCATAGCGAATCGCTTCGGCTAATGTCTCGGATACTTGTAGAACCGTCATCACTAACCTCCAATTTGCGTCCAACGGTTGCTTGCAGCCGCTCAACTACCCATAGATTGACCAACGTCTCCGGCAGAAGTCCACGCCGACGAGCCTGAAGCTCAACCTTCTGGAACACCTCTGGATCAAGCGTCACACGCCGCCTTCGTTGCGCCCGCACCTCAAACTCGACCTCATGGGTCTGATCCCAATAATCGGCCAGGCTGTGCGTATCCCAGAAATCAGCAATCTCCTCCAGCGTGCGCGCTTTTGAGATGCTGGTTATTGGTTCTTGGCTATTTCCGCTCATATCTCCTCCGCTCACCCTCATCCATATCCCGTGCGCTCAACACTAGAGCTGTATTCGCTCGTTTGTGGATGAAAAACACGATCAGATAGCGACCGGCTTCCGTCTGCCCGAAAGCAGTGTACACATCTTCACCTGTCCTATGACCAGCTTCGACGAACCGATACCGTGGCCGATCGAAGAACACCTCCTCGGCTTCGTCCTGCGTGACACCGTGTTTGACGATCAGCTTTTCGACGATGTCGGGCAGCCAGATGAAGTCGTCAATGTACATCAACCGTCTCCCGCTGAAACTCCACCCCTATCTTATCACCAACCACGCCACCAACGCCACCGCGCCGAAGAGGATCGAGAGCGCATACAGCCCGACCAGTCCCGTTTGCAAGCGCCGCGCTTGGCTGCCGAGCCAGCCGGTGATGCCCGCGATGCCGTTCACCGTGCCGTCGAGGCCGCCCTTGTCCACCGTGCCGGCGAACCAGCCCGCCAGGTCGCGCAGCGGATTGACGATCACGGCGTTGTAGATCTCATCCACGTAGTACTTGTTCTCGACCAGTTTGCCGAACCAGCCGAGCGACTCGCGCACCTGCTTCGGGATATCGGTCTTGACGATGTAGATGTAATAAGCGAAGGCCGCGCCGCCCAGGGCCACCAGCGCCGACACGGCCAGCAGCGTCCACTCCACCCACGCGGCAGGATGCGTAGTCGCCCCCTTGGCCCCCTCGGCCGCGGCCACCCCCGCGTGGAAGACCGGCTCCAGCCAGTGCTCGATGGCCGACAGGTGCGGGATGCCGATGTAGCCAGCCACGACCGCGCCCACGGCCAGCACGATCAGCGGCACGGTCATTACTGGGGGCGATTCATGCGCGTGATGGTGCAGCTTCTTGTCGCGCTCCTGCCCCCAGAACGGCACGAAGACCGACCGGAAGGAGTAGATCGCGGTCAGGCCGGCCGTGATCAGCCCCACGCCCCACAGCACCGGCGACTTCTGCCAGGCGTACCAGAGGATTTCGTCCTTGCTGAAGAAGCCGGAGAGGAGCGGGATGCCGGCCAGCGCAGCCGCGCCGATCAGGTACGTCCAATAGGTTCGCGGCAGCTTGGCCCGCAAATTGCCCATCTTGTCAATGTTCAGCTCGCCCGCCAGCGCGTGCATCACACTGCCCGCAGCCAGGAACAGCAGCGCCTTGAAGAACGCGTGCGTCGCCAGGTGGAAGATGCCCGACGCATACGCGCCGACCCCCACCGCCAGGAACATGTAGCCGAGCTGCGAGATGGTGGAATAGGCCAGGATGCGCTTGAGATCGGTCTGCGTGAGCGCGATGGTGGCCGCGAAGAGTGCGGTCGCTGCGCCGATGCCCGCCACCCACATCGCGCTGGTGGGGGCCAGGTTGAAGAGCGCAGCCGAGCGGGCGGTCATGTAGACGCCCGCGGTGACCATCGTCGCGGCATGGATCAGCGCGGAGACAGGAGTGGGGCCTTCCATCGCATCGGGCAGCCAGACATAGAGCGGGATCTGCGCGCTTTTGCCGGCTGCCGCGAGCAGCAACAGCATGGTAACGGTCGTGACGAGTGCGCCGCCTGCCGTCCAGTCGCGACCCGCTAACTCGAACACTTCGTTGAATTGTAGCGTGCCCAGGCCCGTCCAGATGAACATGATCGCCAGCGCCAATCCAAAATCGCCGATGCGGTTGACGATGAACGCCTTCTTCCCCGCGTCCGCCGCCGACGGCTTGTCGAACCAGAAGCCGATCAGCAGATAGGACGCCAGCCCCACCCCCTCCCAGCCGACGTAGAGGAGCAGGTAGTTGTTCGCCAGCACCAGCGTCAGCATCATCAAGATGAAGAAGTTGAGGTAGGCGAAGAAGCGACCGTAGCGCGGGTCGTGCGCCATGTAGCCGACCGAGTAGACGTGAATCAGGAAGCCGACCCCAGTCACCACCAGCGCCATCGTGACCGAAAGCTGGTCAACCAGCAGCGCGAAGTCAACGTGGAACTTGCCGGTCGCCATCCACTGCCACAGCACGACCTCGTGGTGGCGCTCCTCGGCGGGCAGACCCAGCAGCGCCACGAACTGGCTCACCGCCACGGCGAAGCTCAACAGCACCATGCCGGGCGCCAGCCAGGAGATGACGCGCCTGCCTAGCTGTCTACCGAAGAAAGCAATAAGCAGCGTTCCCAACGCGGGGAAGCTGAGCATCAACCAGGAATAATCCAACATGGAATCTCCAAATGAGAGCAGACTCTTGTCTATTCCCTCTCGCTGCCAAGCAGACGAGCCAATTCCTGAAACCACTTAAGAACAGCGAATGCTACAAAACAAAAGGCCAGAAGCAAAGCCCAAAGAAGCGCGTCGGTTGAAGAAATCGTTATCGGTGGCTCAGCTCTCGAAAAGTAGTTCAGTATCTCTATCACCACATGTACGGCGCCCACAAGAAGTAGCGGCATGAACAGAACGGCCAGTAGTGTTTTTAGGGCATCGCGGGTGGTTGCCCTCGCTGGTCTTCGTTTACTTCCTACTAATGAAAACGCGGGCAACCACGACTGTCGCCCGATACCTTCAAGAATTGCCAAAGCCATCCTCTGTGCATCGAGTGGGTCTATCTTCCAGACCACTGACCCCCTCAATTCCAACCTAAGTTCGGGTTTTGAGAAGAATCTCTGGACAAAAGGAGATTTCCTGTGCCAAGCGTAAAGCTCACGCTCATACTCCAAGTAGCCAACCACATCGGATTCCACGCTCCAATGGGGTGACCGACTCTTGAGCAACGCAAATCTCCAATAATCCACATCGCATCTTTGAGCAAACAGTACCCCAGGCACAGAGTCAATGGCTAGACTGCCCTGTACGTCAGTAAGGATCTGAAGGCATAGTCTCTCCGCGTTCGCGGCAGTCAGTATCCAAGTGTTGTCGTATCCCGTGAACAGCTCCACTTGGGCTTGGTTTTGTGAGTCGTTTCCGATGGAGATGTGAAGATGTTCATCCTGATAAATCAGCCTTTTTTCCATCGTCGTACCCTCCAGTGCTCGGTCAACTCCAGCCAATGCTATACATAAAAATCCCCCTGTCCGTGTCATCAAGTCTTCGGTTGTTTGTCCATCGGCGACTGTCACCTCGCCTGTGGTAGCATCTACCGTCAGATGTCCGACAAGCCCCAATGGCCCTCGCAACGACGGCGCATATCGGACAGGAACACGCCAGCGCAAATCCGGCCCCGCTGCCAAGATCGGCTCACCCGCCACGAGTTGATCACCGGCCTGCAAGATGAGGAACCGGTTAGCCTTTTGCCGCGCCACATAAGCCGTGACGTTGATGTCGGCGCTAACCTCAATCTTGACCGATACACGGCTGGCGACAGGCAACTCCATCGTCGGTAGTACGACTTGCTCGATCATCTCCCCATCCTCTCTCCATCGTCCCGATCTATCCCCATAACGTCTTCCCAAAGGCCTTTGAGGTTCTCGATCAACTCCGGCTTGGTATCGCCCTGCGTCCAATAGTCAGGATGATCGTTCAGGAACCCCAGGAAAGTATCGCCATCACGCCAACAAGTGTACTCTACGTCGCGCATTTAACCTCAGGCTCGGACATTGGTCGTACCTGGCTCGATGATTTGCCTGCGGCCCTTGGGCGCAAGCGCTATCAATCCTCGCAAAGCACGATTCACCGCCTCTGAGTCGGCAAAGTATTCTCGCACATCCGGTTCCAGCATCACGGCGCCATCTTCGAGCCGGAAGTATTGCACCGAGGTCGTTCCATCAGCCTTTTTGATTTCGACGGTATGCCCTTCACGATAAGACTTGTAATACTTGCCCCGCACGCCGCCCTTCATGCGCGCAAAATCATATTCTGGCAGCATGTCATCTTGTTCGGCCATCACTCTCCCTTGAGCTTCTTGATGATGTGTTGGGCCAGCCGTTCATTGATCTCGGTATGCCTGGGCACCGCCTGCGAAATCTTGGTTTGGGGATTAGTGTACCAGTCGTGCTTGCCGCCATATCGCACCAGAACACACCCCATCTCTGCCAGGATTCGCACCAGGTCTCTGCGTTTCATGGCTAGGCCAACACCAATTGCTCGACTGTGCGAACGAAAGGCACTTCGCCGGAAGCGATGTCCTCCAAAATATCCTTGAGGTTCTCGATCAACTCCGGCTTGGTATCGCCCTGCGTCCAATAGTCAGGATGATCGTTCAGGAACCCCAAGTAGGTATCACCATCCCGCCAATAGGTATACTCAACTGTGCTCATCTCGGCTTTCTCCTGGCGCCTCGCGCGATCTACCAACGCGCCATCCAGATTCATGCTCCAAGCGGGTCCATGACCCGCCGGATCACGGATCCGGCCTGAGCAATTGTGATCTACTGAATCTACCCCTTCAACAAATTCACATCCTCGATATTCGTCGTATCCCGATTGCGCACCACCGCCATCACGATCGCCAGCCCCACGGCCACTTCGGCCGCGGCGACGACCATCGCCATCAAGACAAAGATCTGGCCGTTCAGCCCCAGAAAGTGCAGCGAGAGCGCGGCAAAGGTCAGGTTGACCGCGTTGAGCATCATCTCGACCGACATGAAGATGATCAACACATTGCGCCGGATCAACACCCCGACGACGCCGATGGTAAACAAAATTGCACTCAGAACAAGATAGTAGGAAGTTGGAACCATATTGACTCCCCGTATTGCGTATTGCTAGGGCATGTTCGCTAAGGTTTGACTCAAGAGCAGAAACGGAATACGCACTACGCACTACGCATCCCGTCGCGCCAACACCACCGCGCCCACCATCCCCACCAGCAGCAGCACCGACGTCAGCTCGAACGGCAGCAGGTAATCGGTGTAGAGCGCCGCGCCGATCGCCTCGACGCTGCCCTGGCCGAACGCGGCGGCCGAACCTTGCCCAGGGTGCAACTGGCCGGTGACCAGCCCATAGCCCACCCCCGCGAGCAGCAACGCCGCCAGCACGAGCGCGGCGATGCGCGGCCACCCCAGCAGGGCGAGGAAGCGAGGAGAGATCGCAGCAGCCTTGTCTACTTGTCTACTTGTTTCCCTATCTACCGCGTTCAACTCCCCCCCACCGATCAGCATGACCACGAACAGGAAGAGCACGACGATCGCACCCGCGTAGACGATGATCTGCACCGCAGCCAGGAACTGCGCCTGGAGCATGATATACAGGGCCGCCAGGGTCGCGAAGTTCAGCAGCAGGAACAAAGCGCTGTACACCGGCTTGCGGCTGAGGATCACGCCCAGCGCGGCGACGATGGCGATGAGGGCAAAGACGATGAATAAGAACATGGGCGCCTCACGTATTACGTGGTGCGTGGTGCGTAATGCGTGGTGAAAGGATCGTCACACGGAACACGTACCACGAAACACGCATCATTCCGCTCTCACAATCACATTCGGAACCTTCGGATTCAACAACTGCTCTTTGGTCAGCAGGAAGCCGTCGCGATCATACACCGCCAGCTCGAAGTCGTGGCCCAGCACGATCGCCTCGACCGGGCAGGCGGTCTCGCAATCGCCGCAGAAGACGCAGCGCATCAGGTTGACTTCGTAGACCTTGGCGTAGCGTTCGCCGGGGCTGTGCGACTGCGCCGGGTCATTCTCGGCCGCCTCGACGTGGATCGCGCCGGTGGGGCAGGCCGCCTCGCACAACATGCAGCCGATGCAGCGCTCCAGCCCGTTCTCATAACGCCGCAGCTCGTGCCGCGCCCGAAAGCGCGGATAGACCGCGATCGGCTGTTCAGGATATTGCACTGTCAAGGGCTTGGACAGCAGCGCCCGCAGCGTCACGCCCATCGCCTGGGCGATCGCGCCGATTTCTCTGAATACCATGCTCACACTTGCCATCGCCACCTCGATGCTAGAAGCTGGCCACAGTGATGCGCAACTTCCAGTTTCCAGCTTCTAGAGAACGACCACCATCACCGCCGTCGCCGCCATATACACCAGCGACAATGGAAACAGGAACGTCCAGCAGAAGCGCAGCAGTTGATCGTAGCGCGGCCGCGGGACGCTGGCAGACGCCCAGACGAACAGGAAGACCATCGCCAGCACTTTTGCGGCGAAATAGAACAGCCCCAGGATCGGGAATTGCTCGACGAATGGCCCACGCCAGCCGCCGAAGAAGAGCGTCACCGCCACGCCGCTTGCGCCCAGGATGTGCAGATACTCGGTCATGTAGTAGAGCGCGAACTTGATGCTGCCGTATTCGGTCTGGAAGCCGGCCACCAGCTCGTTTTCGGTTTCCGGGAAGTCGAACGGCTTGCGACTGGTCTCGGCCAGCATCGTGATGAAGTAAAATGGAAACGCCAGCAGCACCCAGACCCGCAGATACCAGGGAATCGGCGTCGCGGGCGTGACGATCTGGTTCAGGTTCAGCGTGCCGTAGACCAGCAGGATCGCGATCAACAGGATGCCCATCGGCAGCTCATACGAGAGCATCTGGCTGCTGGTGCGCAGCGCACCGAGCAGCGAGTACTTGTTGTTGCTGGCCCAGCCGCCCAGGACGGTACCGTAGGTCCCCAGCCCCGCCACCGCCAGCACCCACAGGATGCCGATGTTGACGTCGGCCACCACCAGCGGGATCTCCTTGCCGAACAGGTTGAGCGTCGGCCCCACCGGCACAACGGCGAAGATCAGCAGCGCGGGGGCGATCGCCAGCGCAGGCCCAAGCACGAAGAGGACCTTGTCCGTGTAGCTGGGGACGATCTCCTCTTTGAAGATCATCTTGAGCGCATCCGCGATGGGATGCCCCAGCCCGAACTTCCACGCGCGGTTCGGCCCGATGCGCTGCTGGAAGCGGCCGATCAGCTTGCGCTCGACCCATGTCAGGTAGGCGAAGCCGGTCAGCAGGACGACGACCAGGACGACCGACTTGATCGCCGGAATGAGAATCAGGTTGATCCAGTCCATGACTTTGGTCCGTAGATTGGTAACTTGGTAGATTGGTAACTCGGTGACTCGGTTGAATAGACCAATCCGTTATCTTGCAAGCCCTGATTCAACTGGCGACCTTGATGGTTACAGTCACCACATCGCCACGGCCTGCGCCGAGGGTCTCTGCGGGCAGTCCTGCAAGGTTCGCCGGAACCCAGGCTGTGCCGGGCTGCACGGAGGGGTCGGCTTTCAGGGCCAGGGTCACGCTGCCGTGGGGCGAAGCAACGGTCACTCGCGCGCCCGTGGTCAGCTTCGCCGCGGCCAGATCGGCGGGGTGGAGCGCGACGAACGGCGCGGGCGCCAGCTTGCGCACCTGCTCCGGCGCGTGCTGCAGGAACAGATCGGCGTTCCAGAAAAACGGGCCGCTGACCAGCAGGAAGCTGCCCGATTGCGGATTGCCGATTGCGGATTGCGGAGTAGCCAATCCGAAATCCGCAATCCGAAATCTCAAATCCTTCGCCGACCACTGCGCGCCGCCATCGCCCAACGCCTCCCAGCGCAGCGCCGCGTAGAACGGCACTGCCTTGCTAATCTCCTCCAGCACCGCCTGGGCATTCGGGCAGTTCCACGGCTTCGGCGCGGGGCCGGTTTTGACCTTGGCCCGCTTCTTGCGCTTCCAGTCGGGCAACTGAGAGACTTCCGAAGTCTCCGAGACTTCGGAAGTCTGGGCTGCCAGCCACCTTTCGGCCAGCGCGGCCAGGATCGCCCAATCGGGCTTGCTCTCGCCCACGGCGCGGATGCCTTGCGGCCCGCGCTGGACGCGGCGCTCCAGATTGGTGTACGTGCCGTCGGCCTCGGCGAAGCTGCACGCCGGCAGCACCACGTCGGCCAGTTGCGCGGTTTCGGTCAGGAAGAGATCTTGCACGACCAGGAAATCCAGCTTGCGCAGCGCCTCGGCCACCCCGGGCTGGGCCGCGGGGTTCTCGCCCATGACGAACAGCCCCTTCACTGCGTTCAGAGCCTGCCCTGAGTGCAACGAAGGGGCAGGCTCTTTCACCCCGCCGGCGACCATCTGGCTGTACGACTGGCCCGGCTGGATCGGGGGTGGAACACCCCACAGTTTGCCCAGGCGCTCGCGCACCGCCGTATCGTTCATGGCCGCGTGGCCTGGCAGCGCATCGGGCAGCAGGCCCATGTCCCGCGCGCCCTGCTCGTTCGCCCCCGCGCCGATGTAGGCGAGCTTGTCGCCCTGGCCCAACACGTTCGCCAGGCTCACCAGCGCCGCCACAATCGCCCGCCCGCGCTCGCCCGTCGCCGCGTCCGGCCCGTAGATGAAGAGGGAGGATTTGGACGCGGTCAATAACTCAATGATGGAGGCGTATTGCGCACTGCGTACTGCGTGCTGCGTGACCTCGGCAGATGATCTGCGATTTGCGATTTGCGATTTGCCGATTTGCTGATTTGCTGATTTGCTCGCCTGCACCGCCGCGGCCAACTCGCCCAACAGCGCGGCCTCATTGCCGGGCAAAACGGGCAGATACGCGCCGGGGTATTTCGCCAACTCGATGCGCCGCGGGTTGACGATCAGCAGCTTCGCCCCTTTGCGCAGCACGGCCCGCTTGATATGCAGGTCGAGCAGCGGCGCGGCCTCGCTCGGATCGCAGCCGACGAGCACGATCAGATCGCTCCTGGCAATGTCCGCGATGGCGGAGAGGCCGGTCGGCAGCGCGCGCACGGCCGAGCCGCCCGCGAAGTCCACGTTATTTGTGCCGACCACGGCGCGGAAGAACTTCTGGAACAGGTAGGCCGTCTCGTTGCTGACCCGCGGGGAGGCGACCCCGCCGACCGTGTTTGCGCCCGCCTCGGCCAGCGCGCCCAGCTTCTCGACGATCCGGCCGAGCGCCTCGTCCCAGGTCGCCTCGCGCAGCTTGCCGTCATCGCGCACCAGCGGCTTCTTCAGCCGCTCGGGGTGATCCACGAACTGATGGACGAACCGGCCCTTGTCGCAGAGCCACTCGTCGTTGACCGCCAGGTTCTCGCGCGCGACGATGCGGCGCAGCTCGTGCACGCGCTCGTCCAGCCGCAGGTTGCAGCCCACCGGGCAGTGATTGCAGACCGAAGGCGTCTTCTTGATCTCCCAGGGCCGATAGCGGAAACGGGAGACGCGGTTGGTCAACGCGCCGACGGGGCAGATGTCGCAGATGTTGCCCGATGTCTTGGCGTCCACGAACCGGCCTGGGAAGGTGTCTATCATCGTCTCGCCGCCGCGCTCAAAGAGGCCGAGCTGCGGTTTGTCTTCCCACTCCTCCAGGTAGCGGATACAGCGCCAGCAGAGGATGCAGCGCTCCTGGTCGAGCAGGATCAGGTCGCTGATGGGGTAGCGTTTGTTCTTGCGGCGTTTCGGCTCGATGAACTGGCTGGCGCCGGGGCCATACGCCATCGTCTGATCTTGCAGCGGGCACTCGCCGCCCTTGTCGCAGATGGGGCAGTCGAGCGGGTGGTTGATCAGGATGAAGCCCAGGTTGGCCTCGCGCACCTTCTGCACCTGCTCGGTGTTGGTGCGGACGACCATCCCCTCGGCCACGCGCACGGTGCAGGCGGTGTCGAGCCGGCTGCCGCGCGGCCCGACGAACTCGACCAGGCACATGCGGCACGCGCCGAGCGGCTCGAGTTTGGGATGCGAGCAGAAGACCGGGATCTCGATGCCGGCCGTCTTGGCCGCATCCACCACCAGCGTCCCTGCGGGCACGGTGATTTTGATGTCGTCAATGGTCAGGTTGACCTGATCGGGCATAACAGTCCTCGAATGGGCAAACCGCAAATAGCAAATCGCGAAAGAGCGATTATGTAACCCGTTTGGGCAGCCAAATGACCTGCAAAGATGGCTCCGATCTTTCAGGAGCTTCGATCTCCGGGTCGCCAGTTAGCAGCGGTGTCTGCATTTCCAGGGCCAATTGGACGGCAAACGCATCCGCGATCGCGATGGGGAAACGCGCTCTGAGCCGGCTGGACTCGAGCACGCGCTTGCGGGTGACTTCCACCACAGAGAGCGGGATTACACCCCGCAAAACTTCGTCCCAAAAACCATCCGCCCTCGGTGCGCCCCTTTTCCGATGGAGTTGGTAATAGACTTCACCCAGGTTGATGAGCGAAACGAAGCACTTCTGCTCTTCTTGCTCATGAGCTTGCTGCAGGTAGCCCTCAACCTGACTGGCGCCAGGTTCATTCTGCAGCCAAGCCATCAAAGCAAACGCATCAAGACAGACGCTCACGCTCGACCTCGGCTGCATGTTCAGCCAGATGCTCCGCCAGGGCATCGGTACCGGCCAACTCTCCGCGCCACCGCTGCCAGCCTGTTGCCTGTTGCGCAGGCAACGGAATCAATAACACGGTCTGATCTTTGAGCGAGACCTCGAGCCTATCTCCTTGCTGCAAGCCAAGCGTCCGCCGGATGTCCTGGGGCAACACGATCTGGCCTTTAGAAGAAAGCGTTACCGTTAGCATTTTGTACCTCCGCCATTGTCTTACTTCGATTGTAAGACCAATGAGGTGGTTTGTCAAAGTATATGTTCTCGACTCGCCATACGCATTTCCAGGGCTTCCGCATCCGTAGGCATCTCTTCGCCGTCTGGTTCCAAGCTTTCGGCATACAGTTGGTTAGGGAGTTTCTGTCGTCCGAGACCAGCAGTATCCACAGACAAGGCATTCGTAGTCGTAACTGTAGCCAATCACGTCGTTTTTTCAAATGACTCTTTCCGCGGATCGGTGAGGACCGTATATACCGAAATCACTACCAGAGCTGCAAGAAGAGAGCCAAGCCGCAGGCTATAGCCCATACACCCGGGCCCCCTCTCCCATACGAAATTTGCTGCTATTATTGCGGTGCATCCAACTACGGCAATCAGCGCCACGGCGATTGAAGCATTCCTGCGCTCACGTCGGACTTCCGAAGTCATTATTATTGTCTTTTTGCCCCAGATGGATTTGCGCTTTGTCGTTGTCCTGTAAAAGCCGCAAATCGGACATCGCACTTGGTCGGACATCCTGCCCCCCTTGGCCGCGATCTTTCAGTAGGGACGGATCACCTTGATGCCGGGTATCATATCGAAATGACGTGCGTTCTTCGTGTAAAGGATCAAGCCGCGGTCAAGCGCCGTCGCAGCGATCAAAGCGTCAGGGATCAACAGCCCGTGGCTCAAGATGTCGCTATCGGTCAGTCGTGGCGCGTTGCCCGCGGCTGCCATTTCTCCCGTTCTTTGCTATCTTGCACGTCTTCGCGATCCACCCACATGCCGAAAAAGACAAAGCAACTATATCAGAATCGGTAGCTCTCAATTCGTCGCTCATGACCAACACACTGTCATCATCAACCGTGCTTTATACGGTCAACATCTCGACGATTCGGTCAACGACCTCTGTAACCTTACCACCTTTCAACGTGCCAGCCCTGTAGTCAATGACCTCGCTATCGAGCGTGAAAATATGGCGCGTCCTGACATTGCTATCGCCCCGCAACCCGCCTGTCACGAAATCGGACTTGGTCACCGGCACATCAAAACCATCACCGCGTCCCTGGCTGGTGATCAGACATAACACAGGATCAAGGCCGTCAGGCGCCGCGACAACCAGGGCGGGCCGTCGCTTGGCGCCGCTGAAGTCCGAATAGCTCAACGCGGCTACGACGACATCCCCTCTTGCAAATACGCCCATGCCGCGTCCTCCTCCGGCGTGTCCCAGTATTTGGCTAAAGAGCGAATGGATGCTTGCATCCAGGCATATTTGTCGGCGTCGAAGCCGGTCATCGCAGCCTTTTCCATCAGCTTTGCCTTGATGAAGAGCGCGTAGTCCAATACCTCCCCTTGCCGCTCAGAAGGCAAATCTCGCACCACACGGATTAGCGTTTCTTCTATTGCTTTCGCGCTAATCGGGGCGCTAACGGCGGGCTCCACAGCATACTCGACGTGTGGCTCTCCAATCATTGCTGTTGAGTAGTCTGGCTCGTTGTCTCCGTAAGCCATCGCAAGCCCCGGCTTGCCAAACTGCAATGACCCACGCGGAGCTGGCGCGCCTCGCAGCAATCCCTCTGTACTCAGGTCTTCGTCAATCTCCGGCCAGTGAATCCCAAACCCGCCTCCGCTTACTCGCCAGTGGGCACGCTGGGTCGGCGTCGCGTGAAGCAGCCTGGGATACCAGGTCAACGGAACGATAATGGTGCGCCCGTCAATGAGGTCAACCTGTAAAGTATCTTCGCCGCACCGTACGGCCTTGACTCGCTCACCGGCGTTGACGTCTGAAGTGATCATGCCAGGCCTCTAGCAACTTCTGCCTATGTTCGGCTACCAATCGCTCAATCCCTCGCAATTCCGCAGTCCCAAATCCCAGATTACGGGCCAACGCGACCGGACTGAGCCAAAACTTAGCCGAAAGCTCGTCACGGTCTACGTGAATGTGCGGCGGCTCGTTGACAAGGTCGTGGCTGTAGAAATAGAGCCGGTAAGGCCCATCCCTCAGAACAATGGGCATCCTGCCTCGCTCCTCGTCGCCAGAGGTCTTGTCCTTTTTTGCCTATCGCTTCACCATCGGCGCGTTGTACTTCTCCTCCAGTCGGCAGGCTTGACTCTGCCGCGCCAATGGACACAGGGTCTTATTGACAATCACCGGTGAAAGCCAAGGATGCTCGCTAGTGCTTGCTCGACAACCGCGAAATCCCCGGCGGACAGGGTACCAAGCTTATGAATTACATCACTCTTGTCCACCGTCGCTACTACGCCGCGCACAGCCGAGGGTTTCAGCAGGCCAGCGGCGCCCCAATCATTCAAAAGGCTGTCGCCGGGACGGAAAGGCGGCGACAAATTGCTGGTAATCGCGGCAACGATCAATTTGATCCCGGCTGCGTTGAATGCGTCCGTGCTGACAACCCACCGCCGGGCGCCGTTTGTGGCCTACTGCGCCACTGAAAGCGATGTCTACGAAGATCACGTCGCCGCGACTATAGCTGATCATAGATGGCATCTTCGGCGTTGTCCCAGACTTCGGCCAGGGATCCCTTGGAAGCCTGTAACCAATCGGCAATGGCTGCCGCCTCGCCCGCTTCTTCACGGGCGGATAGATCCAGCAAAGCGCCGCCCAAGATGCGCCACTCCCTGCCGAGCTTGATTCCCTGCGCCTGTTTCGTCCGCAATAGTCGCAAAATAGTTCGTTGCGAGACGCGTAACAAGTCCGCAGTCTCTTCCACTGTGTAGTAGATATTGGGCTGAATCATTAACGACTCTAAACTGCTCATATTCATCGCTCCCCACATCACCCGTTTCCCATTATCTTCTGTGCGTCGGCGCGTTATACTTCTCTTCCAGCGGCAGGCTCGGCGCCGCGACGCCAGACGGCGCGCCGGCGTCGGGCCGATAGATGGGCCGGATCGGGATGATCGGCTGGCTATGCGCGGCGGCAATGGCGGCATCGAACTCGCCGCGGAACTTCGCCAGGTTGCTTTGCAAGCCCCAGACGGCCGCATAGCCGAACGGGCAGAAGCTCTTGCCGCCGATCATGTCCGCGATAGTGTTCATCAGCGCGATGTCTTCGACACGGCCCGCGCCGTGCTCGATGCGCTCCAGGATCGCTTCCAGCCAGGGCGCGCCCTCACGGCAGGGGGTGCACTTGCCGCAGCTTTCCTCGCGGTAGAAGGCGAGCGTGCGCCGCGCCACCTCGACCAGGCTCTGGTTCGCGCCAATCACGATCACCGCGGCCGAGCCGAGGGACGAGCCTTGCCTGGCGACGTTTTCGTAATCCAGCGGGGTGTCGAGCTGCGTCGGGTCGAGCAGTTGCACCGACAGCCCGCCGGGGATCACCGCCTTCAGTTCGCCCGCGTCCGCGGTCAGCCCGCCGCCGAAGTCGTAGATCAGCTCGCGCAGCGACGTGCCGTGCGGCAGCTCGTAGAGGCCGGGGCGCTGCACCTGCCCACTCAGGCAGTAGATGCGGAAGCCGGTGCTCTGCGGCGTGCCCCACTGCTTATACCAGTCGGCCCCGCGGCGCAGCACGTGCGGCACGTTGGCGATCGTCTCGACGTTGTTGACGATGGTCGGCCTGGCGTAGAGGCCCTCGATCGCGGGGAAGGGCGGCTTGAGCCGCGGGTGGCCGCGGTAGCCTTCGAGCGACGTGAGCTGCGCGGTCTCCTCGCCGCACTCATACGCGCCCGCGCCGCGATGCACCACCACTCTCAGCTTCCTGCCTGTGCCGAAGACGCTATCTCCCAGGAATCCCTTGGCTTCCGCCTCAGCGATGGCGCCTGCCAACCGCTCGGCCGCGAAATAGTATTCCCCGCGTACGTAGATGAATGCCCGTTCGGCTTCGATGGCGTAGCAGGTCAGGATGATCCCCTCGACCAGTTGGTGGGGATCGTACTCCATGATCATGCGATCTTTGAAGGTGCCAGGCTCCGACTCGTCGGCGTTGACCACCAGGTAGCGCGGGTACTTGCCCGCGGGGAGGAAGCTCCACTTCTGGCCTGCGGGGAAGCCTGCGCCACCGCGGCCGCGCACGTTGGCCGCCTTGACTTCGTCAATCACCTGCTGGGGCGACCGCGGAGGGATCGCCCCTACATCCGGCGACCGCGGAGGGTTCGCTCCTACGCCGGTGATGACGCCGCGCGCGGTTTCATACCCGCCATCGGCGATGTAGGTCTCGATCCGATGCGAATCAGGCTTGTCGGCGCGGGCCAGCAGGAAGTTGGTCTCCGGCTTGCCGCCGTGGCGGAAGGGGCCGAGGGGCCAGCGCTCGCAGGTGTCGAATCCCTGCCCCGACGCGATCAACGCCAGCGCCTCGTCCAGCTTCTCTGGCGTGCTCAGCTCCTCGAAGTAGCGGATCTTGCCCGTGGCCTTCTCGGTGCACATGAACATCGGCGCAGTGGCGCACGCGCCGAGGCACTCGACGTGGCCGAGCGAGAAGCGGCCATCCGGCGTGGTCTGGCCGAAGTCAATCCCCAGCCGCTCCCGCAACAGATCGCCCAGCCGGGCCGCGCCGCCCAACATGCACGGCACATTGTCGCAAATCTCGATGTTGTACTGCCCAGGCTCGCGGTGGGTGTTGTACATGTGGTAGAAGCTGGCGAACTCGCCGACCTCGGTCACATCCAGGTCGAAGAGCGCGGCCACTTCCGCCAGCACGTCCGGCGGCAGCCAGCCCGCCTCACGCTGCGCGACGTACAACGCCGGACCCAGCGCAGAGCGGGGCACGGGGTAACGAGCCTGCAAGGCCCGGATTTCAGCTTTAGCTTTGTCGGAAAGCACTAACGTCCTCCGAGAAACGACAAATGGCTGGTCAAACAGGTCAAATCCCAAGATCGGTAAACAAGGCTTCGGCGCTCTCGAAGCTCTCCAGGTTCCGCCGATCCAGTGCATCTTCAAGGGTTGCCTGGCAACCTCGTTCGGATGCTCGATACAATCTTGCAAACCCATCACAAATAACGGCTCAAGCCAACTCTGGCACGTGTTCATCTTCGTATTTTTCGATCAGTGTACCCACTAACTCCATCAGCGACGCCAGGGGATGGGTTCATCTTCCTTCACGATATCGGTCAACTCATCCAGAAAAGCCACAGCCTGGTTGTACTCAGCCTCATTATGCGGCACGAAAATGAAGCCGGAGACCGCGGGCCAGACCTCCATCAACTGTCCCATCGTCTCGCTCATCATACTGACCTGCAGCATTTTTCATCCCATGAACAACTGCTCCACCGGTATCTCCAACCCATCCAACAGCGCCGAACGGGCGACCTGCCCGCTGCCCCATCGGGCGAGAAGCCGATAGCCGCCCTCGCGTAGCACGAAGACTTCGACCGTCTGTGCGCTCGGATCCACGATCCAGTATTCAGCTACGCCAGCGCGGGCGTATTCCAGCGGCTTCTCATTGCGGTCAACCCGTCGCGTGCCGGGCGAGGTAACCTCGATCACCAAGTCGGGCGGGCCAAAGAACTGCTCGCCGATGCGGTCGCTGTGCTCACGGGCCAGGAAGAAGATGTCGGGCTCGCGCACCTTGCCCGCCCACAAACGCACCGGCAGCGGCGCCAGCCGCACGATCCCCAACCGGCGTTCCTGGACGAATTCATCCAGCCAGCGATAGAGCCTGCCGACGGCCGACTGATGCGTGTTGGTAGGGTGCGGCGGCATGATCAGCCTTCCTTCGCTCAACTCCAGGTAGCGATTGGTCTCCGGCAAAGCGAAGTACTCAGCCTCCGTCCATTCCCCCTGGCGTGGGAAAAGCTCGGCCACCTTTGCCGTCATCGGCGGAATGATCGCGTGTGGCGCGGTTGTCGGTCGCACACGAGCCAGTGTCATCACCCGCCTCCTATATCCCTACCGATCCACATCCCCCAACGTAATATCCACCGAGCCGATCACCAGCACCAGGTCGGCGATGAAGCCGCCGCGGGCCATCAGGTCGGTGGATTGCAGGTTGACGAACGATGGCGTGCGCATGTGCAACCGGTAAGGGTGCGCCGTGCCGTTGCTGACGATGTAGAAGCCCATCTCCCCGCGCGGGTTCTCGACCGCCTCGAAGATTTCGCCCCGCGGCGGGGTGAAGCCTTCGGTGTTCAGCTTGAAGTGATGGATCACCGCCTCCATGCTGGTGTCGAGCTCCTGGCGCGGGGGCAGCGCCATTTTGCGGTCGGCCGTCCACACCGGGCCGTCGGGCAGATTTTTGAGCGCCTGGGCGACGATGCGCAGGCTTTGCCGCATCTCCGCGACGCGACACAGGTACCGGGCGTAGAGGTCACCCTCGGTCGCGGTCGGCACCTTGAAGTCGTAGTTTTCGTAGCCGCTATAGGGCCGCGCCTTGCGATAGTCGAACGCCAGACCGGTCGCCCGCAACAAGGGACCGGTGCAGCACATCCCCAAGGCCTGCGCCTGGGTCAGCTTGCCGATGCCGATGGTGCGCGACTTCCACACCGGGTTGTCGGTCACCATCCGCTCGTATTCGTCAATGCGCTTCGGGAAGGCGTTCAGCACATCTTGCACGCGCTCAACGAAGCTCGGCGGCGCGTCTTTCCAGACGCCGCCAGGGCGGATGTACGACGTGGTCAGTCGCGCGCCGCTGACCAGCTCCAGGATGTCGAGGATCTGCTCGCGCTCGCGAAAGCAGTACATCAGCAGCGCGTGGCTGACCCCCGCGGCGTCCATCACGCTGGTGCCCAGCCAAAGCAGGTGCGAAGCCAGGCGTTGCAGCTCGGCCATGATGACGCGAATCACCTGCGCCCGCGGGGGGATCTCGACCCCCATCAGCTTTTCGACCGCCAGCGCGTAGCCCAGGTTGGTGCACATGGACGAGACGTAGTCGGAGCGGTCGGTGTAGATGACGAAGTCTTTGTACCGGATGCTCTCGGCCTGTTTCTCGAAGCCGGAGTGCAGGTAGCCGATGTCGGGATAGGCTGCCACCACCCGCTCGCCGTCCAGCTCCACCACCACGCGCAAGACGCCATGGGTAGAAGGGTGCTGCGGCCCCATGTTCAGGATCATGTGCCGGTTGGCGTCGGCCTGCTTGGGCGGGACTTGGGGCACAGCCTTTGCTTCGACGATCTGTGTGCCGAACGAGGCAAACTCCTCATCTTCCCAAATCATCGAGAAGGGCACTGTCTCGCCCCCACGCGGGATCTCTTTGCGCAGCGGGTGGTTCGGCCAATCGTGCGGCAGCAGGATGCGGCGCAGGTCAGGATGACCGTCGAACTTGATGCCCATCAGGTCGTAGATCTCGCGTTCGGACCAATTTGCGCCGGGCCACAGGCCGGTGATCGTCGGCACGGTTGGGTTGTCGCCCGCGACAGGCGCCTTCAGTCGGATGCGCTGGCCGCTGCCGGTCGAGATCAACTGGTAGACGACCGCAAAGCGCGCCGCGCCGTTCAGCCCCGGATAGCGGCTGCGATCCACCGAGCTGACGTCCTCCAGGTGATCGAAGCGCAGCTCAGGATCGTCCCGCAGGAAGCCGGCGACCGGCGTCACATCCTTCGGGGCGACCGTGACCGTGGTTTCCCCGCGAAACTCGTCCACGGCCTGGAGCGCGGCACCGAACTGCGCCCGCAATTTTTCGATGATGGGATTGGTTTGTGCCATGCTGGAGTCCTGGCAAATAGCAAATGGCAAATAGCAGATGGTAGTTGCCCATTGTCTACCTGCCGCCTTGTTTCCTTTGCCTATTTATTTCCTTGTTTACTATACGCCCGATCGCGGAACTTCTCGCCCTGCACTTTCTTTTGCAACAGCGTGATCGCATACAGAAGCGCCTCGGGGCGGGGCGGGCAGCCGGGCACGTAGACATCCACCGGGATGATCTTGTCTACGCCTTGCAGGATCGCGTAGTTGTTGAACGGCCCGCCCGCGCTGGCGCAGATGCCCATCGCGATCACCCATTTGGGTTCGAGCATCTGGTCGTAGAGCCGCTTGACCACCGGCGCCATCTTGTGGCTAACGCGGCCCGAAACGATCAGCAGGTCAGCCTGGCGCGGAGAGGGGCGGAACACCTCGGAGCCGAAGCGGCTGATGTCGAACCGGGCGACGCCGGAGCCGATCTGCTCGATGGCGCAGCACGCCAGGCCGAAGGTCAGCGGGAAGAGGGAGTACTTGCGCCCCCAGTTGACTGCCTGCTCCAACGTCGTCGTGATAAACCCCTGATCGGGGAGACGTTCTTCGAGACCCATTTGTCACTCCGTTGGAACGTTGCAACGTTTGAACGTTCTAACGTTCAACGACTACTGCCACTTGAACGCGTCGTTCTTCCACGCGTAGACAAACCCCACCAGCAAAATCACGACGAAGATCGCCATCTCGATCAGGCCGAAGAGGCCGAGCTGGCGTGCGGCGACCGCCCACGGATACATCAAGATGACTTCAACATCGAAAAGGATGAATAGAACGGCGATGACGTAGAACTGGACTGGGAACCGGCGCCGGGCGTCGCCGAAGGGCAGGATACCGGATTCGTAAGGCGCGTCCTTGGCCGCATTGTGACGCCTGGGACCGAGCAAGGCAGAAACGGCTAGCGCGATCGCCGCAAATCCCCCGGCGACAACAACCATGACCAGGATGGGCAAATAGCCTTCAGTCATAACCAGACTCCGCCGATGTGGGGTTAAGAATGTGAAGCCAACACCGAGGCAAACGCCAGACACGCGTGACCTGATAGCCTGCGGGTTAGGCAATCGGTTCTAAATGCGATGAGGGAGGTTGGGATGATCCATAAGCCGGCAGAAGCTCCTCCCTCGAATGTCAGCTTGCAAAGTCTATCACGAACCGCCGCGCTTTGTCAAACCGGCGCGCAATGTGGCACGAAAGTCACTTAGAATCTATCTGAAGACCTTTGCGGCACGAAACACGATGGCCATCGGTCAACAGGAGACGTTCCGCGGCTTTTTCACCATCTGCACCCCGCAACCACGCGCCTTCCTTATGCGTATTGATGAATAATAGCACGCGCCAGTGGCGCGCGTGCGTATCTGTTTTCGCACGGAGGAGGGACTTGTGAACAACAATCGAGGCTACATGGGGCTGGGCATCCTGCTCTTGATCGCTGGGGCGGCGCTGCTGCTCCAAAACCTGGGCGTCTTCGGCCCAATCGTCACGAACCTGGTCTGGGTGCTTTTGTTCGGCCTGGGCGGGTTGGCTTTCTTGCTGGTGTTCTTCTTCAACCGCCAGCACTGGTGGGCGCTGATCCCCGGCTGCACGCTCCTGGGGTTGGCCTTCCTCGCCGGCTTCGGGGAGCGGCTTCAGGAAGCCAGCGGCGCGATCTTTATGGCAGCCATTGGTCTGAGTTTCGCGCTGATCTACGCGGTGCGGCGGGAGCACTGGTGGGCGATCATCCCCAGCGGGTCGCTGTTCAGCGTCGCGGCCATGATCCTGGTTACTGGCGACGGGACCGCCGGCATTTCACTCGGCATCCTCTTCCTCGGCCTGGCGCTCACGTTTCTCCTGGTCTATCTGCTGCCGGAGGCGCGTGCGCAGCGGTGGGCGCTGATCCCGTCCGGCGTGCTGGCGCTGCTGGGCATCCTCTCACTTTTCACGCTGAGTGGTTTGGAAGCGCTGAACGCCATCTGGCCGATTGCGTTGATCGTCGGCGGCGGGTACTTGTTGTGGCGCACCGCGCGGATGCGTCGAGGATAGACGGAGAACCCCTATGAATTCGAGTCTGTATCGCAGCCGGCGCGAACGGCTGATCGGCGGGGTGTGCGGAGGGATCGGGGAGTATCTACGCATTGACCCTGCGCTGGTGCGTCTCTTCTTCGTGCTGTTGGCCTTCACTACCGGCATCGGCTGGCTGCTCTATCTGATCCTGTGGGCCGCCGTGCCGTATGTGGGCGAAGGATCTTTCGGGTCTGCGTCCACGATCCACACTGGGGTCGCCGAAATTACGGCTAAGGCGCAGACGTTGGGTGACGATGTGCGGCAGACCGCAGCGCGCCCCTCGCCGCAGATCGGTGTGGTGGTCGGCGCCATGCTGGTGCTGATCGGCGCGCTGGCGTTGCTGCGCAATCTGGGCATTCCGGGTCTGGGCTGGCTGAACGAGGGGCTGATCTGGCCGATCTTGCTGCTGGTCGGGGGCATCGTGCTGGTGTGGCGGCTGCCGCGGGAATAGCGGCGTGAAAGCAACGTGCCAGGCACTTCGCAAGTGCCTGGCACGTGACGGTTACATCTTCCGATATTCGCCGTCCACCACATCCTCGCCGCCGTCGTGTGACGGGCCGCCGGGGCCGCCCGCGCCGGGGGGCGGGGTCTGCGGGCCGGCCTGCTGATGCATCTTCGCGCCGACCATCTGCCACGCATCCATCAGCTTGTCGGTCAGTTTCTCCAGCTCATCGGCGCCGGCGTTGCGATCCAGCGCGCTCTTGACCGCATCCATCGCGCCCTGCAACGTCTTTTTGTCGCCGTCCGCCATCTTGTCGCCGCTATCCTGGATGAACTTCTGCACCTGATAGTGAGCGTTGTCGGCCTTGTTGCGCGCCTCCACTTCGGCCTTGCGCTTGCGATCTTCATCCGCGTGCTTCTCGGCATCCTTCACCATCTGGTTGATCTGCTCCTTGGACAGACCGCTCGAAGCCGTGATTTTGATGCTCTGCTCGCGGCCGGTGGCCTTGTCTTTGGCGCCCACGTGCAGGATGCCGTCGGCGTCAATGTCGAACGTCACCTCGATCTGCGGGATGCCGCGCTGGGCCGGCGGGATGCCGGTCAGCCGAAAGTTGCCCAACAGTTTGTTGTCCCGCGCCATCGGCCGCTCGCCCTGCGTCACCACGATCTCAACCTCGGTCTGCATATCAGAGGCGGTGGAGAAGATCTGCGACTTCTTGGTGGGGATCGTGCTGTTGCGCTCGATCATCGGCGTCGCCACGCCGCCCAACGTCTCGATGGACAGCGTCAACGGCGTCACATCCAGCAAGAGGATGTCTTTCACCTGGCCGCCCAACACGCCCGCCTGGATCGCCGCGCCCACGGCGACCACCTCATCGGGGTTGACTCCCTTGTGCGGCTCGCGGCTGAAGAACTTGCGCACGGCCTCCACCACCGCGGGCATCCGGGTCATGCCGCCGACCAGCACTACTTCGGCGATATCGCCGGTGCTGAGCTTGGCGTCGGTCAACGCCTGCTTGCATGGCTCGATGGTGCGCTGGATCAGGTCGCCGGTAAGTTGCTCCAGCTTGGCCCGCGTCAGCTTCATCTGGAGGTGCTTGGGGCCGGCGGCGTCGGCCGTGATGAACGGCAGGTTCACCTCGGTCTCCATCACGCTCGACAGCTCGATCTTGGCCCGCTCCGCCGCCTCTTTGAGACGCTGCAGCGCCATCCGATCGCTGCGCAGGTCAATCCCTTCCTGGCGCTTAAACTCGTCCGCGATCCAATTGATAACCCGCTGGTCAAAATCGTCGCCGCCCAGGAACGTGTCGCCATTGGTGCTGAGCACCTGGAAGACCCCCTCGCCGACATCCAGGATGGAGATATCAAACGTGCCGCCGCCCAGGTCGTAGACCGCGATCTTCTGGTCAATCTTCTTGTCCAGCCCGTAGGCGAGTGCGCTGGCGGTCGGCTCGTTGATAATGCGCAGCACATCCAGCCCCGCGATCTTGCCCGCATCTTTGGTGGCCTGGCGCTGGCTGTCGTTGAAATAGGCTGGCACGGTAATGACGGCCTGCGACACCGGCTCACCGAGATACGCCTCCGCGTCCGTCTTAATCTTCTGCAAGATCATGGCGGAAATCTCGGCCGGCGAGTAATTCTGGCCGCTCAGCCCCACCCACGCGTCGCCATTGCTTTGCTCGACGATCTTGTAGGGAAGCACCTTGCGCGCCTTGGTTACTTCCGGGTCCGTGAAGCGTCGCCCCATCAGTCGTTTGACGGAGAAAATCGTGTTGTCGGGGTTGGTGATGGCCTGGCGGCGGGCAACCTGGCCGACCATCCGCTCGCCGCTCTTGGTATTGACCGCAACGACCGACGGGAACAGTCGCGAACCCTCGGCGCTGGAGATGACCACCGGCTCGCCGCCTTCCATGACAGCCACGACAGAATTGGTAGTACCGAGGTCAATGCCAACGATCTTGCTCATAGATGATTACTCCTTATCGTTTGATTGTTTACTTTGCCACCCGCACCATGCTGGGGCGCAACACGCGCTCCCCCAGCGTGAAACCGCGAGCCACCTCACCGATGATCTGGCCTGCGGCGTAGCCATCGGCCTCCTCGTGCGTCACCGCATAGTGCAACGCCGGGTCGAAGACCTGGCCTGCGGTCGGGATCACCGCGACCCCTTCGCTCTCCAGCAGTTGATCGAGCTTGTGCTGGATCATGCGAAAGCCATTGACCCAATCGCTGGTCGCCTGTTCAGCCGGCAGGTTCTCGAAGGCCCGGCTCACATCATCGCTGACCGGGAGCAGCTTCTCGATGACCCGCACTGCCGCGGTCGCCCGATACTCCTCAGCCTCACGCTGCATCCGCTTGCGGGCATTGCTCAGATCGGCCGTGGCCCGTCGCCAATTGTCGAGATATTCCGCAGCTTGCGCCTGGGTCTGCGCCAACTGGTCGCGCAACGCTTGCGCCGCATCTGTCACAACCGGCTCGACCGGCTGATCGCCGTTCTGCGGGATAGTCTGTTCGTTAGTCAATTCGCTTTCCTGGCTCATCGTCAAAGTTCAACTCCGCGCTGGCTGAGAATCATCGGGACAGACAGCGCCTATATTATCCCCATCGCGCATCAGCGGGACGTTTGCGAACCGTTTGTTTTTCGTTAGCGAATACACGTCCTTTGACTGCGCAGCCAAAAACCGGCCGCTCCGCTTCGGATGCTTCGTCATATTTGGGGAATACCGGTTCAACCGAGCGCCGGCTGCGAAATTTCGCTACGCACGTCGTACCAATCGTTCACCAGATCGCTCATCAACCGGGAGACGTAACGCACTGCGCCGATGGTGTAATCATACGACATGCGGATCGGCCCGACCACGCCCAACAGCCCGCTCGCCCGGCCCTCGACGCCATAGCGGGAGAGCACCAGGCTCAGCTCGGCGAAGTCGTGCCAACGGCCCTCGCCGCCGATCAAGACCTGAACCCCACCGATCCCCAGCGGCTCGGCCGCGGTCATCACGACCTCCACGAGCGAGGCGCCTTCTAACGTCTGCACCATCTGGCGCACCTGCTCCCCGTCGGAAAACTCCGGTTCCGCCAGGATATGCGCCAACCCATCCCGGTAGATAGCGTCGGCCTGCGGGCTATCCTCGCTGCTCATGGCCTGGCTCACAAGCTGGCCGAGCTGGCTGCCGAGCGCAGAGTGGGCAGCCAGGCGGGCGCTGATCTGGCTGCCGGTTAACCCCCTACACTGCTCGTTGAACTGATTGGAAAGCCGGCTGAGCGACTCTTGATCCATCGGCTGATCCAGGGTGAGCATGTGTTGCTTCACCGTGCCGCCTTGCAATACGAGGACCAGCAAGACCAGGGTGTCGTGCAGGCTGATCAGCTCCAGATGCTTGAACTTACTCTCCCGCGCCCGCGGGGGTGTGGCCACGGCTGCTTTGCGCGTGGTGTGCGCCAGGACGGCCACCGCCAAGCGCACCCATTGATCTAGCTCCAGACGTGACTGATGGAACTGGTGGCGGATCTTGTACTGCTCGGGCAGCGGCAGCTCGGTCTCGCCCAACAGGTGCTCGACGAAGTAGCGGTAGCCCTGCTCGGTCGGGATGCGGCCGGCCGAGGTGTGGGGATGCGTCAGATACCCCAGATCTTCGAGCGCGGCCATTTCGTTGCGGATCGTAGCCGCGCTGATTTCCAGCCCGTAGCCTTTGACGAACGCTTTCGACCCGACGGGCTGGCCTTTGTCCACATATGAACGGATCACCAGGCCCAAGACCGCCTGGCGACGCAACGTCATATCCAGCATACCCCACTCCGTATTAGCACTCTCGGTGTGAGAGTGCTAACGCATCGAGCAAAATCATACCATGAAGGGGCGCGGGTGTCAAAAATGACAGGGAATGACGGTAGTGGGCCGGGGGACGCGTCAATAGGCCGTTTTGTCAATGAAGGCCTTGAGCGCCGTCCGCAGGATGATCCGAAAATCGAGCCAGAGGGACCAATTTTCGATATACCAGAGATCGTACTTGGTGCGCTCGGCGATCGAGGTGTCTCCACGCAGACCGTTGATCTGCGCCCAGCCGGTGATGCCGGCCTTCTCGCGATGGCGCTCCATGTAGCGGGGGATGCTCTGGCGGAACTGCTCGACGTAGGCCGGCTGTTCGGGCCGCGGGCCGACCACGCTCATATCGCCCATGAGCACGTTGATGAACTGCGGCAGCTCATCCAGCGAGGTCTTGCGGATGAACGCGCCCACGCGCGTGCGCCGCGGATCATCCTTGGTGGTCCACCCCGGCCCGTGCGCCTCGGCATCCTGGCGCATCGAGCGGAACTTGAGCACGTTGAATGGCTTGGCATCCAGCCCCATCCGTTCCTGGGCAAAGAAGACGGAGCCGGGCGAGTCGAGCTTGATGGCGAGGGCCACCAGCATCATCACCGGCGAGGCGAGGAGCAGGAAAAGGCTGCTGAAGGCGACATCCACGATGCGCTTGAGGGTGAGTTTCCAGCCGCGCAGCGCCACATCGCGGATCGTCAGCAAGGGCAGGCCGCCCAGATCGCTGATCGTCACTTCCGACGCCATGATCTGGAAGACATCAGGGAAGACGCGAATGCTGACCTTCTCCCGTTCGCACTGCGAGACGATCCCCACCAACTCCTGATGGCTGGCTTCCGGCAGCCCAATGATCACCTCGGCGATCCCCTCGCGCTCGATGACCGCGGGGATGTCGTTAATCCCACCGAACACGGGCAAGCCAAGCACGCTGGCTTGCCCCGGCTGTGTGTCAACGAACCCCACCACCTGATAGCCGAGGCCGGGGGTGTACTGGATCTTCTGCAGGATCATCCGGCCGACTTCGCCGGCGCCGACGATGAGCACACGCTCGGCGCCGCGCCCGCGACGCTGAAACCAGCGCTGCACGCGGCCATGCAGCCAGCGGCCAAACGGGATCAACACCAGGCCGGCCAGCCAGGCAAAGACGATCATCAGGCGCTGGTATTCCAACCCGCGCAGCGCAAAGCCGAGGAACGCGATCGTCAACAGCGTGCCCACCGAGATCGCGCCGAACATCCGGTAGATTTCATCGAGCAGGATGGCGGCGTGGCGGCGATGGTAGAACTTGTAGACAAAGAAGACCAGCAGCGTGTTGACAAGCTGGATCAGGGTCAGGAGGAAATAATCCCGGAACGGCCCGATTTTTGGGCCGACCGTCGCCTCGCGCAGGAGATAGGCGACGTAGAAGGCCAACAAGCTCATCGCGATATCGCTGAGCGCGAGGGATAGCATGAAGGCCACGCGCGCCCGGCGGGCCGGCTCGCGCTTGGCCGCAGCAGGCTTCTGCTTCTGTGTGTCTTGACTCATAAACTGACCCTCAAAATCTGTCATGGCTGATTGGGGCTGCCCCCGCGGAGCCGACGACCGAGCAGGTCGAGCTGGCCGAAGAAGGCGATCCCCCCCCGGATCAACCAGTCCATCCAGAAGGACGTGGTCGCCCGATAATGCTTTTCGTAAAAGATCGTCAGCGCCCGGTAGAACTCGACGCGCGCCCGATAGGAATGGCGCGACGCGGCCTCCTTGACGTGTGTGACCGTCACGGCCGGGTTGTACCAAACTTCCCAGCCGCAGTCGGTGATGCGTTTCGCCCAATCCAGATCCTCGCCGTACATGAAGAAGGTCTCGTCCAGGAGGCCTGCCTGCACGATCGCCGCGCGGCGCACCAACATGAACGCGCCGACGATGGCATCCACGCGCGTGACGATGTCCGGGTCGAGGTAGCGCAGATCGTAGCGGGCGAAGCGCGGGCTGGACGGGAAAAGCCGATCAAGCTTCGCCAGATGATACAGCGAGCTTTCCGGGGTCGGGAAGGAGCGCCGGCAGGCCCAATCGAGCGAGCCATCCAGCCGGACGAGCTTCGGCCCGGCCACGCCGGCCCGCGGATGCGCGACCATGAACGCGACCATCTCAGCCAGGGCACGCGACGGGAGCACCGTGTCCGGGTTGAGGAGCAGGGCAAAGCGCGGCAACCTCGCGGCCTGTTCCCCGGCGGCCTCGGCGCGATCCGTGAACCCGAAATAGCGCAGTCCCTGGTTGTTGGCCTGGGGATAGCCCACGTTCGCGGTGTTGGCGATCAGATGCGCCTGCGGGAACTCGGCGCGCACCATCGCCACGCTGTCGTCGGGCGAGGCGTTGTCTACCACGCAGATGACCACCGCCAGGCCGGCCGTGTCGCTGGCATAGAGCGAGCGCAGGCAATCACGCAGCAGAGCGCTCGTATTGTAGTTGACGATGATGATCGCGAGATCGAGTGATGGGAGTGATGTGTTGTCCATAGGCATAAGAATTATAGCACTTGACACCGCCTGGGTCAATTGCCCTGAAAGCGGTCTTCGTGGTAGAATAGGGCTGGATCAGGATCATCAGTGAGGGAGCTTCGCAATGAAACAGCCCTGGCGCGTGTTCGGCATGGTCAGCCTGACCGTGACGATTTGCCTGGCAGTGATGCCGGGCCTGGCCGCGCCCGCCGCGCAGGCGCAAGGCACGTGCGTCGAGCTGGCGCAGAACGGCGGGTTCGAGAATGACGCCGCCTGGCTCTTGGGTACCGCCCCGCAAATGCCGGAGTACGTCACCTATGCCCGGCACAGCGGCAACCGCTCCCTTGCGCTGGGCATCACCAAAGGCGCCAGCCAGAAGAGCTATTCTTCGGCCCGCCAGACCGTGACGATCCCCCTCTCCGCCAACACCGTCGCGCTCTCCTTCTGGTTCCACGCCATGATGACCGATCCGATCCGCGGCCAATTCATGGAGTTGGCGCTGCTGGCGCCCAACGGCGCGGTGTTGGACAAACCCTGGCATTCGCAAAACGACAGCCGGACCTGGAACCAGATGAGCTTCGATCTGTCGCGCTGGCGCGGGCGAACCCTTCAGATCTACTTCAACGTGTACAACGACGGCCAGGGCGGCACGGCCGGCATGTTCCTGGACGATGTTTCCCTGGTCGCGTGTTCTAACGGCGCCCTGACCGCGACCGGTACCAGCACGCCGACGCCGACCCGCACGCCGACCACCGGCGTCCCGGTCTGGACCGCGACGTACACGCCTACCGCCAGTCCGACCGTCGCCACGCCGACCTGGACGCCGTATTACGTCACGCCGACCTCCGGTCCGATCGTTGCGACCCCCACGCGCACCTCCACGAGCGCGCCCGCCACAAAGACCCCGTCGCCGGTCGCCACGGTCTTGCCCCCTCCGGTGACGCCGTGGCCGGGGAATTGCGTGGATGTGGCGCGTAACGGCGGCTTCGAGTATGGCCTGGCCGGCTGGTATCCCTCGGCCAACATCCTGCCGGTGCGTATCGTTGGCAGTCCTGTGCTCAGCCCACCCTCGGCGCTCCAGCTCGGCACGCAGAGCCAACAGGCCAAGAGCTATTCGTCGGTCCGGCAATATCTTGCGCTGCCGGCCGGCGCGCGGGCCACGCTCCAATTCTCGACGTGGACCTGGTCGGAGCCGAACGCCGGGGCCGACCGCCAGGAGGCGATCCTGTTGGCGTCAGATAACCGCGTGCTGGCCGTGCTTTGGCGCGTCTTGGCGAATGAGCAAGGCTGGCGTCAGGTGGCCGTGGATCTGACCCCGTACAGCGGCCGGCCGGTCGCGATCTATTTCAATGTCGCGAACGACGGCGCGGGCGGCCGCACCGCCATGTTCCTGGACAACGTGCAGGTGTTGGCGTGCGGCCGGAATGCGCCGCCGCCCGTCCCGGTCACCGTGCTGCCACCGCTGACCCTCGGCACGCCAGAGGCATTGGCGGAAATCACCGACACGACGAGCCTGGCCGCGGTCCCGGCGGGAATCAACCCGCCGCCGGTGATGACACGCGTGGCCTTGGAAGGGACGCCCGGCGCCACGCCCACCCCGCGCGCCGCCGCGACCGCTACATCCACGCCATCTCCAACGCCCGCATCAGCGTCCAAGCCGCCGCCATTGGGCGATTTGTGGGATGGCTTGACAAAGCAGTTTACGCTGCCGGTGTGTTTAACCGGTTCGGTAATCATCCTGGCGATCATCGGGCTTTTGATCTTTGGGAGAATCAGCCGGGGATAGCTCAATGATGCTGGTTCCGGCAATTTGATAAAAAATTCTGGCTCATTATGAAGCATTAGCCAACAGAAAGGGGCTGTGGCTTGGAACTGACTCTCTATACTGACGAGACCGGCTTCACCGCGTTGCACGACGAGTGGAACGACCTGCTGCAGCGCAGCCGGTTCGATACGATCTTCCTGACCTGGGAGTGGCAGACGACCTGGTGGCGCACCCTGGGCGCGACGCGCGGCCCGCTCTTCCTGCTGGCGCTGCGCGAAGCCGACGGTTTAAACCGTCGGCTGGTCGGCATTGCGCCGCTCTACTTCAGCCAATACGACCGGCCCAATACCCTGCACGTCGTGGGCTGCCTGGAAGTCGCCGACTATCTGGACCTGATCGTCGAGGCCGGCCGCGAGGAGGCGGTCTACGCCGCGTTCCTGGATTGGCTGGCCGGTCCGACCGCGCCCCCCTGGGAGCGGGTGGACCTGTGCAATCAGCCGGCGCGCTCGCTGGCGCACACCGTCCTCCCGGAGCTGGCCCGCGGCCGGGGTTGGCCGACGGAGGTGCGCCAGGAGGATGTGTGCCCGGTGATCACCTTGCCGGCGCCCACGACCGCGCCGGGCTTCGACGGCTGGGAGACCTACCTGGCGACCCTTGACAAGAAGGAACGCCACGAAATCCGGCGCAAGCTGCGGCGCATCGAGCGCGAGGCGCCCGACAGCGGCGTGCGCTACGTGCGCGATCCGGCCGGCCTGGATGATGCCATCCAGACGTTTGTCCGGTTGCATCGGCTCAGCAGCCGCGACAAAGACGCGTTCATGGATGACCAGATGCAAGGCTTCTTTCGGGCCATCGCGGCCACCCTGGCCGAGCACGGCTGGCTGCAGCTCTCCCTTCTGGAGGTGGAGGGCCAGGCCGTCGCCAGCTATTTCTGCTTCGAATACAATAACGAGGTGCAAGTCTACAACTCGGGTTTTGACCCACAGGCGTACCCGCAGTTCAGCCCCGGCTGGGTGCTCCTGGCGCGCCTGATCGAGGACGCCATCTATCAGGGCCGGGCGCGCTTCGACTTCCTGCAAGGCGACGAAGACTACAAACATCGCTTCGGTGGGATAGACGAGCCGGTGTACCGGACGTTGATACGACGCAAAGGAACATAGCAAATAGCAAATGGCAATCTGCAATTTGCAATTTGCAATCTGCAATCTGCCGCCGCCATGCGTGTCATCTCAGGTTCCGCCAAAGGCCGCGAGCTGCGTTCAGTATCCGGCGATCGCACGCGGCCGATTACCGACCGCGTCAAGTCGGCGCTATTCAGCATCCTGACCTCGCAAGAGATGATCGTGGATTGCCGCTATCTGGATCTGTTCGGCGGCACGGGCGCGGTGGGGATCGAGGCGCTGAGTCGCGGCGCGGCCGCGGTTGTGTTCTGCGAGCGCGACCCGACCGCGGCGCGCGTGCTGCGCGCCAATCTGGAGCTGACCGGGGTCGCCGCGCGCGGCCAGGTGGTGGTGGGCGACGCGTTCGCCTATCTGACGCGTCCTGAGCTTGTCGAAGGGCCGGCGCCCTTCGATGTCATTTACATCGCGCCGCCGCAGTACCAATCCCTTTGGCTCAAGGCGCTGCGCCTGGTGGATGCCCGCCCGGCGTTGCTGGCAGATGACGGGATGGTGATCGTCCAGATTTTCCCGAAAGAATGGGTCGAGCCGGGGGTATCCCAACTCACACTTTTCGACCGTCGCCAATATGGCAGCACCGCGCTCTATTTCTTTGCGCGGCCCGGGGGGCAACATGCCGAAGACCACAGCGAAGCGGCCTGATCCGGCCAAGAATCTGAATGAGGATCTGGTGGCGCGGCTGGCTGCCGAAGCGGCTCTGCTGCGGCAAGACGAATACCTGTCCGCCCTCCATGAAACGACCCTGGGGGTGATGCGCCGCCTGGATCTGAACGATCTGCTCGAGACGATCGTCAATCGCGCCACGCAACTGCTGGGCGCGTCTTTTGGCTGGCTCTATCTGGTGGACCCCAAGACAAACACCCTGGAAGTCAAATTCGGCTCCAATAGCTTCCAGGAGCGTGTGGGCGATCGGCTGCTGCCGGGCGAGGGGCTGGCGGGCCAGGTCTGGCAGACGGGTCGGCCGATTGCTGTGGAAGACTACGCGGTCTGGCCGAATCGTTCTCCCGGATTCCCACAAGATGCCGTGCATGCAGCCATCGGCGTGCCGCTCGCCGTGGAAGAGCAAATTATCGGTGTGCTCGGCGTTTCACAAACGAAGCTGGGTGTGCCTTTTGACGAGGATGAGGTCACGCTGCTCGTGCGTTTCGGCCAGTTGGCCGCTATCGCCATTGACAATGCGCGGCTCTACACCGCCGCACAGCGCCAGACCCAGGAGATGGCGCTGCTGAACCAAATCCGCAGCGCCCTGGCGAGCGAGCTAGACCTGGCGACCCTCCTCCGCACCACGGTCGAAACGATTGCCCGCACCTTCGACTATCCCCTGGTCAGCCTGTATTTGCTTAGCGATGACACCCTGACGCTCCAACATCAGGTCGGTTACAGCCAGGTCATCTCCCAAATCCCCCTCACACGCGGGGTGATGGCGCGGGCGGTGCGCACCGGCAATCCTATATTTCTGGCGGATGTCAATGCCGATCCAGATTTCTTGGGCGCCATCGGCGGCGTCCGCTCGGAGATTTGCGTACCGCTCCATGACCGCGGTCAGATCGTCGGCGTTCTGAATGTGGAAAGCACTCAAGATACTCGCCTGTCTGAAGCCGATCTGCAACTGATGATCGCAGTCGCTGAATATGTCAATGTATCCATCGGTCGGGCGCGCCTCTACACCGCGGTGCGGGAAAGCGAGCAGCAATACCGGTCGGTCGTGGAAAACGTCAGGGAAGTTATCTTCCAGATTGACTTGCATGGCAACTGGACCTTTTTGAACCCGGCGTGGACATCCCTCACCGGTTTCTCGGTGCCCGAAAGTCTGGGTAAGCTCTTCGTCTCTTTCGTGGACTCGGATGATCGCACCGCCCTGACCAATGATTTCATTCACTTGATCGCCCAGAAGCAGGAAAAATATCAGGGCGAACTCCGCTATATCGCCGCCGATGGTAGCACGCGCTGGGTCGAAGCCCGCGCCCAAATGACCTATCGCGACGATGGCGGCTTCAACGGCGCGTTCGGCGTGCTGACTGATGTGAGTGAGCGCCGGCTGGCCGAGGAGGAGCTGGCGCGCCAGCGTGACTTCGCCCTGCAGATCATGAACAACATGGCCCAGGGCTTGACCGTCACCGGGCCGGAGGGGCAATTCGAGTATGTCAACCCGGCGCTCTCGCGCATGTTGGGGTACGCCCCGAAAGATCTGATCGGCAAGCAGCCGAGAGACTTCGCCCTGCCCGAAGATTGGGCGGCGTTGGAAGACGCCTGGAATCGCCGCAGCCAGGGCGCTGCGTCCACGTATGAGGCCCGCCTGCGTCGCTCCGACGGCAGTACCCTCTACGCCCTCATCACCGCCGCGCCGCGCCTCCGCGATGGCCGCGTCATCGGCTCGATCACCGTCGTGACCGACCTGACCGAACGCAAACACATGGAAGAGGCGCTGGCGCTGGCGCGCGATCAGGCCCTGGCAGCCTCGCGCCTCAAGTCGGAATTTCTGGCGACGATGAGCCATGAAATCCGCACCCCTATGAACAGCATCCTGGGCATGACCGAGTTGTTGCTCGACACCGAGCTGACCCTCGAGCAAAAAGAGCTGGCCGAAGGGACCCAAGACGCGGCGCAGGCGTTGTTGGCGATCATTGACGACATCCTGGACTTCTCCAAGATCGAGGCCGGCAAACTGGTTTTCGAGGATGTAGAGTTTGAGCTGGCCAAGGTCATCCAGCGAGCGGTGGATCTATTCACCACGAAGGCGCAGGCGAAGAATCTGGAGCTGCGGGTGCTGATCGCCGCCGAGGCGCCGCAATGGGTGCGGGGCGATCCCCTGCGGCTGCGCCAGGTGTTGGTTAACCTCATCAGCAATGCGGTGAAGTTCACGAACCGCGGAGAGGTCGTCGTCGAGGTCGTGCTCGAGAGCATGACCGAGAAGTACGCCAGCCTTTACTTCAGCGTCACCGATACGGGGATCGGCCTTTCGGAATCCGCCCGGCGGCGGTTGTTCCAACCCTTCACCCAGGCCGATGGCTCGATGACGCGGCGGTACGGGGGCACGGGCCTGGGGTTGGCGATCTGCAAACGGCTGGTCGAGATGATGGGCGGCCAGATCGGCGCCGAAGGCGCCGAGGGGCAGGGTTCGGTCTTCTGGTTCACCGCCCATCTGGCCTATGCCACCGAACATCACCCCACGCAACTCGCGCCGAAGGAACGCGCCCTTGAACCGGCGCCGGCCGCCGAGATCACCGCGGCGCGCATCCTGCTGGCCGAGGATAACCCGGTGAATCAGCGGTTGGGGGTGCTACAATTGCAGAAGCTTGGCTTCGGCGTCACAGCCGTCGCCCACGGCAAGGCCGCGCTCGATGCGTACACAAAAAACCCGAAAGGGTATGATCTGATCCTGATGGATTGTCAGATGCCCCAGATGGACGGGTTCGAGGCGAGTCGCGCGATTCGTGAGGTTGAGACCGCCCTGGATCGTCACGTGCCGATCGTCGCCATGACGGCCAGCGCGCTCCAAGGCGATCGTGAAGCCTGCCTGGCCGCCGGGATGGACGACTACATCAGCAAACCGGTGCGCTGGGCTGATCTCCAGGTCGTTGTGCGCCGTTGGATCTCCGGCATGCTGGAGCGATCGGTCATGGTCGAGCCCTCACGTCGGCGTGAAGTGGAGACGCCCGCTCCGGCTCCCACGAAAGCCGACCGTGGCCCGCTTGACCCGGTCACCCTGCGCAACCTCCGGCGCCTGGCGCCTCGCGAAAACCCGCAAGCGTTGGCAGAGCTGATCGAGACGTTCCTGGACAGCACCACTGCCCGAATGCCCGATCTGCGGAGAGCGGTCGAAAATCGCGATAGCTTGATGATCACCCAGATCGCTCACAGTTTGAAAGGCAGCACGGGGAGCTTCGGCGCGCTGCGCCTGAGCGGTCTGTTGGGGCAACTGGAAGCGCTCGGCAAGAACAGCGTTTTCGCGGGAATGACCGAGCAACTGGTCGAGATCGAGGCGGAGTACGAACAGGTGCGGGCAGCCTTCATCCAGGAATTGGCTTCGATCCGATAGCAGGAGCGGCGTGTGTCTGGAACGGGAAACATGGGGCGTTTGAGCGCCTGGATCACGGCGAGCCGGCCGCGCACGTTGCCGGCGTCGGTCGCGCCGGTGATCGTCGGCGCTGCAGTGGCATTTCACGACGGCGTCTTCCGGCCGCTCGCGGTCCTGGCGGCCTTGGCCGCCGCGCTGTGGATCCAGATCGGCTCGAACTTCGCCAACGACCTGGGGGATTACACTCGCGGGGCCGATGCCCGCGGCCGCGTCGGGCCGACGCGTGTCACCAGCGCGGGGTTATTGACGCCCCGCCAGGTGCAAATGGGGATGGCGGTCGTCTTTGGCTTGGCCGCGCTCTGCGGCGTCTACCTGATCAGCCTGGGCGGCTGGCCGATCCTGCTGGCGGGCGCCCTGGCGATTCTGGCGGCCGTGGCCTACACGATTGGGCCGTTGCCGTTTGGCTATTACGGCCTGGGCGATCTGGCCGTCTTCATCTTCTTCGGGTTGGTCGCCGTCGTCGGCACGGTGTATGCCCAGGCGCTCCGGGTCACGCCGCTGGCCGTGCTGGCAGCCGTGCCGATGGGCAGCCTGATCACCGCGATCCTGGTCGTGAACAACCTGCGCGACGCCGACACTGACCGCGCGGCGGGTAAGCGCACCCTGGCCGTCCTGTTGGGCCGCCGCGGGGCACGGATCGAGTTCATCGCCCTGGTCGCCGCCGCGTATGCGATCCCCGTCATCCTCTGGCTCGGCTACGGGCTGCGGCCATGGGTGCTGCTGCCGCTGCTCACCTTGCCCCTCGCCTTCCGCCTCGTCCGCACCATCTTGACCGTGCTCGGCCCGCCCTTGAATCGCGCGCTCGCTCGCACTGCGCAGCTCACCGTCTGGTATGCGGCGGCGTTCGCGGCGGGGCTAATGGTTTCGCCGTGATGTGCCAGGCGCTTTGCAGCGCCTGGCACATGGCGAATGTTCACCGGCTGGCGAGGTCCGCAGCCAATTGCACGGCGGCCGCCGGGTCCACCCACAGCAGGCTACGGATCTGCACCGCGACCGCGCCGGCGGCGAAGCATAGCCTGGCATCCGCCAGCCGAGAGATGCCGCCCGCGGCGATGACCGGCGCGGGCAGGTTCAGGCCGGCCACCGCGGCGACCGCCCGCAGAGTAAAGGGGAAGGCGGCCGGCCCGGCCAGCGGTCCCGCGATGCGCGTCCCGGCCGCCGTCAGGGCTGCGGCCAGCGGCGCCGCGCCGACAACCAGCGCATCGGCGCCGGCCTGGATTGCCGGAGTCGCCAGCGCCGGCGCCTGGGCTGATGGCAGCTTGACGAGGAGCGGCAGGGTCGTCGCCCGCCGGACCGCGCTGACCCAATTGGCGACGTCTACCGGCCGCGCCCCTTCGGCCACATGCAGTTCCAGCCCCGCGATGGCCGGCTCATCCTCCAGATGAGCCGCGATGCGATCCCAATCCTCGACCGTGCTCCCCGCCAATGCCATGATGACCGGGACGGATAGCCGACGCCAGTCCAGCGCATGGTCGTCTATTACGCGACGGAAGCCGGGGTTGTGATCGCCGGTCGCCAGGATGAAGCTGGCCGGCGTCTCGGCCAGGCGGCCGGGGGGATGACCCCGCCGCGGCCGCCACGAGACCGGCGACGTCACGAGCGCGCCGAACATGGCCGCGGTGATGCCGGGCGGCCACGCGTCGGCATACCCGACCGCCCCACTCCCCGCCAGCAACGGCGCGGCGAGGGTCAGGCTGTGCTTGTTGTGGGACGCAAGTTCGGTAGTCAAGGCGTCAGGCGTCAGGAATCAGGCATCAGGGGTCAGGCGTCATTCCGCACTCCGAACTCACCCCGCCACGTCCAACAGGTCGAGGACGGGGCCACGCTGGCAGATGCGGCGGCGGCCGGTGGTCAGGTCGGCGACGCACGCCTGGCATGCGCCGACGCCACACAGGAAGGCCGTCGGGTAGAGGATCTGGGCGAAGCCATGAACCAGTTCGTAGCGCGCGGCCCGCGCGGTCGCGGCCAGCTCGCCATAGAACGCCCGCGAGCCGATTGCCAGCACCGCGTCGGCCCACGGGAGCAGCTCGGGTAAGAACTGGGGCACCCCTTCGATGCTGGCGGGGCCGCCCGGCCGCGCGGCCGGCCGACGGGGCCGGATAGCCGTGTGATATTCTACTGCGGCCGGCAGCCGGTGCGCCGGGATGAGGTCACGCGGGGTCGGCGCCTCCATCGCAAAGGTCACGGCCAGCCCGCTGCGCGCCGCCTGCGCGATGGCCGGCAGCAGCGCCCACGCCGAGGCACCGCTCCACCCTGCGCTGGCGGGATCCTCCTCGCCCAGGCACAGGAGATTGCGAGCGCCGGCCGGCACGCTGAAACCGATCCCGACCGGCCCCAGGCAGTCCAGCGCCGCGCCGACCGCCGCGGCGCGCAGCCAAGCGTGACCCCAATCGCTGCCCGGCGGCACGCGTAAGATCCAACTCTCGTCAGCCAGGCCGACCGGATAGAAGGTGCGCCGCAGGTAGGGTTCGCTCCCCCAGCCGGCCTTGACCAGCACGGCCTGGCCGGGCGTCAGGCTGCGCGCCAGGGCGGATGCCTGGAGGTGTAACTCCTGGTGGGCGCCCACGACGCGGCGCTCGATAAGGGTGGCGGTGGTCTGGAGCATGGATGGTCAGGCGTCAGGCGTCATTGCACATAGCCCTGTTCCCGGATGAAGCGCGAGAGCCGGCGCCACGTCGCCTGGTACGAGTCGAGCGCAGCGGCCGAAGGGCTGACCTTGCGCCGGAATTCGGCCAGGTAGGCGGGCGCGCCCAGGAAGATCGCCGGGGTGAATGGCTTGTCGCTGCGATAGTCGCAGGTGAATTTGCCGATCAGCCAGGCGTTTCCCTCGTGTTTGCGCAGTGTTTGCTCCGACATCTCCGCCTCTTCCAGAGAATTCATGAAATCGAGCAGCAGCGCGCCAACCTGACGCGCGAAGGCATGGGACGGCTCATCATGATGCCACTGCTCGATCATCTCCTCCAGTTCTTGGTCGTTTCGCTGCGCGGCCTGGCGCATCCCCTCCAATTCCGGGATACGGGCGGGGAAAAGGTAAGCGATCCGCTGGTTGGCATGGACATTGGAGAGGGAATAGGTCGCCTCGGCGGCGCCCAGTGTGGCGCTGGCGACCAGGCGATGCTGCGTCACGAAATCGGGCAGAGTGCGCAGGGCGGCCGCCAACAGCGCCAACTCCGCGGCGCTCAGCGGGCGCAACTCACCCGGCGGGATGGTCTTCATCACCAGCGGATAGGCGTCAGGTCCGGCGATCGGCCAGCCATGACTGCTGATCGCGTCCAGATCAGGAAATGACAGCAGATCCGGTTCGCCGAAGGTGACGCTCATGGCCGTCATCTTGCGCATGAGCTGCTCCGGCTCCATATTCTGGTATTGCAGGCGCATGTCCTGCGCGGTGGGGAAGACCGCCAGTCCGAACTCCTGACCCCCGAAGCCCATGATGACGGCGTAACGCACTGCGGGGCTGTCGGCCGGATAGCGCACCTCGATGGTCGCCAGGTTGTCCACCCAGCGCCAGGGCGTCTGCCGATAGAAGTATTCTGCCGCGGCATAGAAGTCGGCCAGGAGGGGCTGAGTGATGCCTGGCGCGCCCATCAGGCTGGCGCGGCCATCGTCCTTGCCCATGTGCGCGGTCACTTCGCGCAGCGCCGCCTCGGCCGCCGGCAACGAAGCCGCGTATTCGCAGCGAATGCCGATCTCGGCCAGGGGCGCGGCCAGCCCCTCGACCAGCTCGCGGTCGTCCAGCACGATGCGCGCCGGCCGATAGCGGCCGCCCGCGCCGATCATGGGCTTGACCATGGCGTTTGTCAGCAGCGATAAGAGCACCTGGGAGGTCGGGCGCTGCTCCTCGGTTGCCAGCAGTCGGATCAGGCCGCGTTCGGTGTCCAGGGCCAACACCAGGTAGGGCCGATATTTGGGTTTGCCTTTCGGCTCGATCCAGGCGGGCGCGGCGCGCACGGTCACCTGCCAGGTGGCCTTGGTCTGCGTTGCCCCGGCGGCTTTGTCCAACATGCGGTTTCTCATCGCTTGCTCCTGTGAAGTCACGTCGCTCGGCCAACTGTCGCCTATTATACAGCCGACTCGCCTCATCGCGCCAATCGCCCGTGCCGGGTCAGCCATTCCAAATATGGCGCGTCGCCTGACTCATATCTGGAATTCCTGCATTCGGCCCAGAAAGGTTTTACGCGATTGGGTATCGGGTGTATAATATGCCTGAAGTTTTCTTTATCTTCAGACACCCGGACGAAGACCCCAGGAGACGTGGCATGACCAGCAAGCGGGAGCGCACTCCAAAGCCGGCGGCTCGCCCAACGCACCTGGCAAGCGATGCCGGCGCGGCCAACCTGCCGGAGTTGGCCGCGCCGGCGGCCGAGCGCACGCGCGAGTTGGAGCGGGAGTTGGCCGAATACAAACGCGCCGCGGAAGCATGGCGCGCAAGCGAAGCGCGTTATCGGCGGTTGGCCGACAAGGCCCGCGACATTATTTTTCGCTACGACCTGGTTCCCGAAATGCGTCTGACCTACATCAACCCGGTGGTGGAGGAGATCACCGGCTACAGCCCCGAAGAATGTTATGCTGATCCGTATCTGATGTTGAACATGGCGCACCCGGAGGATCGGCAAATCATGGTCAGCTTCCTGGGTTCGCTCACCGCCCCAAACAAGCCATTCGCCATGCGCTGGATCGGCAAGGATGGCGTTGTTCGCTGGATGGAGAGCCGGGTTGTCCCGGTGTATGATGCAGCCGGGCAACTGACGGCGGTTGAGGGAATCACGCGTGACATGACCGAGCGCAGGCAAGTCGAAGAAGCGCTGCGCGAAAGTGAAGAAAAGTATCGGCTGCTGGTCGAGAACCTCAACGACATGGCGTACATCCTCGATACGGCGGGCCGTTTCACCTACATCAGCCCGGCGATCGAACGCATCAGCGGCTACAAGGTGGCCGACCTGATCGGTCGGCACTTCACCGACTTCATACATCCTGACGATCTGCCGCGGCTGCTTGAAAGCTACGGGCGAACGCTGCGCGGGGAAATCGAGCCGTTGGAATATCGCATCTTTGATCGCGATGGCTCGGTGCGCCACATCCGCACCTCCAGCCAGCTCATCTACCGCGGAGATGCCGTGATCGGGATGTCCGGGGTGCTGACCGATGTGACTGCGCGAGCGCACGTTGAAGAGCAACTCCAGCGACAGAACCGCCTGCAACAGCTCCTGCTCAAGCTGTCCTCGGAGTTCATCAATCTTCCTTTGGAGCAGATTGACGCGGCGATTCAAGCCGCCCTGCAAGAGATGGGCGCCTTCGTTTCGGCAGATCGGGTATATGTGTTCGATTATGATTTCAGCTCGAATACTTGCTCGAATACGTTCGAATGGTGTGCGCCGGGGATCACGCCGCAGATCGCGGCCCTGCAACGGGTCCCGTTGGAGGGCATCCCCGAATGGGTGGACACGCACCGTCGGGGCGCGGAGATGATCATCCTCGATGTGGGGGCGCTGCCGCCCGGACCGCTGCGCGAGATCTTGGAGGCGCAGGAGATCAAGAGCCTCCTGATGTTGCCGATGATCGCCAAAGAGGGACTGCTGGGCTTTGCCGGTTTCGATTCGGTGGCCCGATATCGTGTCTATAGCGATGAAGAAATCGTGTTGTTGCGCCTGTTCTGTCAGATGCTGGTCAACATTACCGTGCGCAAGCGCGCCGAAGACAGGCTGCGCGCAACGTTGGCCGACCTGCAGCGCTCGAACGCCGACCTGGAGCAGTTCGCCTATATCGCGTCGCATGACCTGCAAGAGCCGTTGCGCATGATTACTTCCTATGTGCAACTGCTGGGGATGCGCTATCGGGGCCAGCTCGACGCCGACGCCGACGACTTCATCGGCTTCGCCATGGATGGCGCCATGCGCATGCAGCAACTCATCCTCGACCTCCTGGAATACTCGCGCGTCGGCACGCGCGGCGCGCCCCTCCAGCCTACTGACGCGACCCGGGCCTGCCAGGCCGCTATCCAGGATCTCGAAGTCGCTATCGCGGAGAGCGCCGCCGCCGTCGTCTGCGATCCGTTGCCCACGGTGCTGGCCGACGCTTCGCAATTGCGTCAACTCTTCCAGAACTTGATCGGCAACGCCATCAAGTTCCGCGGGGCCGAACCGCCCCGCGTGCGCGTCTCCGCATTGCAGGTTGCAGATTCCGCGTCGGGCTCCGAAATCTCAAGTCTGCAATCTCCAATCTCCAATCCCAAATCTGCCTGGCTTTTTGCCGTGCGCGACAACGGCATCGGCATCGAGCCGCAGTACTTCGAGCGCATCTTCGCCATCTTCCAGCGCTTGCACAACCGCAGCGAATACCCCGGCACCGGCGTCGGTCTGGCGGTCTGCAAGAAGATCGTCGAGCGCCACGGCGGTCGCATCTGGGTTGAGTCCACCGCCGGCCAGGGCAGCACCTTCTTTTTCACCCTGCCATGTGCTGATTCGCCAGGAGCATAGGATGCTTGATTTGAGCTTGCGGGACGCGCACGAGGAGACACGCGGGGCGTGGAACGCCAACGCGGGATACTGGGATGACCGCATGGGCGAGGGCAACGATTTCGTCGAGACGCTCATCTGGCCCGCGCTGCGGCAGATGCTCGACCTGCACAGCGGCGCACGCGTGTTGGATGTGGCGTGCGGCAACGGGTTGTATGCGCGGCGGTTGGCCGCGGCCGGCGCCGAAGTCATCGCCGTGGATTTCGCCGCCGAGATGATCGCGCGCGCCCGGGCGCACCCCGTCCCGGCGCCAGGCCGCATCATGTACCAGGTGCTCGATGCGACCGATGAGGCGGCCTTGTTGGCGTTGGGGGAACGCTCGTTCGACGCCGCGATCTGCATGATGGCGTTGTTCGACATGGCGGAGATCACACCCTTGATGCGCGCCCTGGGGCGTTTGCTGCGGGTGGGCGCTCCCTTCATCTTCTCGCTGATGCACCCGTGCTTCAACAACCCGCACATCGCCCAGGTCGCAGAACAGGTAGATCGCGGCGGCGAGATCGTCACGACCTATGCCGTGAAGGTATCCGGTTACATGACGCCTTCCATCGCCCGCGGCGCGGCCATGCGCGGCCAGCCGAAACCCCAGGTCTACTTCCATCGCCCTTTGCAAACGGTTTTGGGCGCGGGGTTTGCGGCCGGATTCGTGCTGGATGCGTTGGAAGAGCGGGCATTTCCGGCCGATCATCCCGCGGGGCGGTATCCGCTTAGCTGGGGCGCCAACTTCAGCGAGATACCGCCGGTGCTGGTCGCACGGATGCGCGCCCAGGGGACGCCGGTATGAGGACCGGCGTCCTTGCCGCGGCCGGCGTCTACGTGTTGTGGGGGCTGTTGCCGATCTACTGGAAGACCCTTGCCGCGGTCCCCGCCCCCGAGATTATGAGCCATCGGGTCGTCTGGTCGTTGCCGGTGGTGCTGCTGTTGCTGGCGGCCCAGGGTCAGGCGCGGCGACTGGGTCAAACCGCGCGCCGGCCCGCGACTTGGCTGCCTTTCATCGCCACCGCTTCGCTCCTCAGCGTCAATTGGCTGACCTATCTGTGGGCGAACAACAACGGCCACATCATCGAGGCCAGTCTGGGCTACTTCATGAATCCGCTGGTCAACGTGTTGCTGGCGACCCTCTTCCTGCGTGAGCAGCTGCGACCCTGGCAAGGGGGCGCGGTTGCGCTGGCGTGTGCCGGCGTGTGCTTTCTGACCCTTAACACTGGCCAACCGCCCTGGATCGCCCTCACCCTGGCGGTCTCTTTCGGCCTCTACGGCCTGATCCGCAAGATGGCGGCGCTGGGGTCGGTGGCGGGCCTGACGCTGGAGTTGACTGTCATGTTCGCGCCGACGGCGGCCTTCCTGCTCTACCGGGGCTGGATGGGCGTCGGCGCGTTTGGCCGGCTCGGCGCGACCGCCGACTTGATGCTGATGGGCGCCGGCGTGGCGACCGCCATCCCGTTGGCGCTCTTCGCCTTCGGCGCGCGGCGCGTGCCGTTCACCACTCTCGGCATCCTGCAATACATCTCGCCGACCCTGCAATTCCTGATTGCGGTGTTCTTCTACGGCGAGGCGTTCACACCCGCGCGCCTGATCGGGTTCAGCTTCATCTGGCTGGCTCTGGCCGTCTACACCGCCGAAGGCTTCCTCGTGCGACGGAGGCGGCTGGCGGCCCGGCCTACGGCTTGAACTTCCGCTACGCAGCCCGTTGAAGGCGACCGGGCCGCGGCCCAGTCACTCGAACATACCCACAGAGGATGTCCATGACTCGCCATCGCATCTACCCAGAAGACCACCTGGCGACCGCTGGCCGCGCGGAGCTTGTGGCCTGGCTGGCGCGCGAACGCGCTGACCTGCTGGCGCAACTCGCGGGGCTGGATGAACGTATACTCTGTGAGGCGCCGATCACCGGGCATTGGACGGCTAAAGATCTGCTGGCTCACGTGGCATATTGGGACACGTTCTTTACCGAGATGGTCATCATCGCGCTCGCCGGCCGCGCCGCCGAGGTTCCAGACGTGACCCTGGACGAGCGGAACGCCATCATCTATGCCGAGCGCCGGGCCTGGCCGTTGCGCCTGGCGCTGGCGACACTCGACAACGCCCGCGCGGGCTTTCTGGCAGCCTTCGACCAAGCGCCAATGGAAACCCTCGACACCGAGCATACCTTCGGGTGGGGACGGGCCTCGCTGCGACGCATCGTCAAATGGCGCGGGTATCATGACAGCGATCACGCGGCGCAAATTGAGGCATGGCGGCAACAAAGGCAGTGAAGGAGTAAGCTCATGGACATGAAGATGACATCCACCACCTTCGACATCCCCGGTTATCGTGTCGTGCGCGGATTGGGCGTGGTGAAGGGGATCACCGTGCGCTCGCGCGGGCTGGCGGGGCAACTCGCGGCGGGCCTGCGCACTATCGTCGGCGGCAAGATCCACGAGTACGTGGTGATGTGCGAAGAAGCGCGCGGCGAGGCGTTCGACCTGATGCTCAAACACGCCGAAGAGCTCGGCGCCAACGCCATCATCGGCGTGCGCTACGACGCCACCGAGCTTTCGGAGAACATGACCGAGGTGCTGGCCTATGGCACGGCCGTGGTCGTGCAGCCCGTCTGACAAGCGCCCGGCTCACGAAGCAATATGACCGAATCGCCATCCTCAGCCGACACAATGCGCCTGGCGGTCCAGCGTCTCTACGACGCGGCCCCGGCAAACGAATGGATCCGTATGGATCGTCACCGCACCGAGTTCGCGGTGACGCAGCGCGCGCTCCAGGAATACCTGCCCCCGTCCCCCGCGCGCATCCTGGATTGCGGCGGTGGGCCGGGACGCTATGCCGTCGAATTGGCCCGGCAGGGCTACCAGGTCGTGCTCTTTGACCTGTCGGCCGGCAATCTGGCGTTGGCCCAGGAGAAGGCGACCGAGGCGGGCGTCGCGTTGATCTGCGTGCAAGGAGACGCGCTCGACCTGGGTCGCTTCGACGCTGGTGAGTTCGACGCGGTGCTGCTGATGGGGCCGCTCTATCACCTCCTGGAAGAAGCCGAGCGGCGCCAGGCGCTGGCCGAGGCCCGGCGGGTGCTCAAGCCGGGCGGCCCGCTCTTCGCGGCCTTCATCACGCGCTACGCGGCCCACCGCGATTGCGCGGCGCGCTATCCCGATCTTCTGCTGACCCAACACAGCGACTATGATCGCATCCTGAAGACCGGCGCCTTGCCGCCGCGCGATGACGGTCGTACCGCGTTCGTGGCCTACTTCGCGCATCCGGCCGAGGTCGCGCCGCTATGTTGGGGCGCCGGCCTGGAGGTGGCGACCGTGCTCGGCGTCGAGGGGGTGGTCAGCGCAGCGGAGGGCGAGATCAACAAGGCGGAGGGGTCGGTCTGGGATGCCTGGACCGAGGTGAATTGGCAGATCGCGGCCGATCCGTGCATCCACGGCGGGGTCGAGCATTTGCTGGTCGTGGCGCACAATCCCCGCTGGCGTCACGCGCTCCGGGAGATCGCCGGCCGGCTGGATGCGGCGGGCATCCCCTACGTTGTGGCGGGCGGCGCGTCGCTCGCGCTGCACGGCCTGCCGCTGAAGGTCAAGGACATTGACATCGAGTTGGAGACCGACGGCGCCTATCGGTTTGCCGAATTGTTCGCCGATCGCATGATCGAGCCGGTGCGCTGGCGGGAGAGCGAGATCTATCGCTCGCACTTCGGCCGCTTCGACTTCGACGGCGTGCAGGTCGAAGTGATGGCGGCCCTGGAACGTCGCGAAGGGGCTGGTTGGATCCCGACGCACGTCAGCCATGCCGATACAGTCACATTGGATGACGCGCCGGTTGTCGCCTCGTGGCTGGAGGAAGAAACGCTGGCCTATATCCGCCGCGGCCGGCTCGACCGGGCCGCGCTTTGCTTGCCCTGCTGCGATCGCGACCGGCTGGCGGCGTTGTTGCGCGGGGGCACAAAGAATCCTGGTGTTGCCAGGCGACTGAGGTGAAGGCTATCGTGTCAGCCTATGCGATGCGCACGCACGCCCTCACTGATGCGACCGCCTTGTTCGGCCAACTGACGACGCTTGTCAGCACGATCATGCTCAGCCGGCTGTTGGTGCGGTTGGGCGCCGGCCGGGCCGCCCCTGCCGAGGCGCTGCTCGAGCTGGCCCTCGGCGCAGGCGCGACCTGGTTCTGGCTGAGCCTGATCGGCGCGGGGGTGTGGGGCGGGGCCTGGCGGCTGGCCGAACGCGGCGGCCGGTCCGGCGCGCGCGCCGGCCGCGTCGCGATGCTCTACCTCGGCCAACTGGCCGCGCTGGCCGCCGTGCTCCTCCAGGCCATGCTGCTGATCGCGTTATGGCTCACGCAGCCACGGCCGGCCGGAACCGCGGCGCAGGCGGTCGAATTGGCGGCCGGCGGGGGAATCGCGCTGACCTTCTGGGGCTTTTTGCGCTGGAATGCATCCAAGACCGGCGATTCTGGGGATGAGCCGGCCGCCGGCGCGAATTGGCGGCGGCTCTACTACTACGGCGGCGCGGCCGTCACGTTGGCGCTCTTCCTGGCCGGCCTGATGGAGTTGCTGCGGATCATCCTGGGAGTTGCTGCCGGCGTGGGCGCGACCAATCGGGCGCGCTTCGCTCAGGCGGCGGCGTTCGCGCTGGCGGCAGCGCCCGCGTGGTGGGCCTTGTGGTGGGCGCAGCAGACGCGCGCCGCCGCGCCCGGTGAAGCGGGCGCGGCCGAACGCCGCGCGCGCTTGCGACGGCTGTATCTCTACGCCATCATCCTGGTTACAGCGGTCGCCTTTTTCTTCGGGCTGGGCATGAGCATCTTCGGGGCGATCATTGGCCGCGACCTGGCGATCGTCGCTGCCTGGGCGCCGATCGCGCTGATCTCGCTGGTCTGTCTGACCGGCCACCTGCTGACCCTGGCCGGGGATGAGCGGGCGCTGGCCGAGGCAAGCCGGCCCGACACGCCGCCTCTCCGCGCAGCGGCGGGCAGCGCGCCAATCCCCTCGACGCGGCCCCTTCCCGCCGCCGAACCGCGGCGCTTTGCACGCGCGACGTTGCCCCCTGCGCCGATCCCTGGCCGGCCGCCCATCATCCTGGTGGTTGACGGAGGGGATGGCGCGCTCGGTGCGAAATTAATGGCGGCGCTGGCTGCCGGGCTGCCCCACGCCATCCTCTGGCCGCTGGGGCTTAACGCGGCCGCGCACGTGGCGCTGCTTGATGCCGTGCATCATGCGCTGGGCGGCGCGAGCGCGCGGCCGCCCGGTGAAACGGCCGACAAAAACAATCGTAGTGACGACTTCAGTCGTCCGGCGCGCCACGGGGCGACTAAAGTCGCGACTGCGGAGCAGGCCATTTCCAGGGCCACCCTGATCGTGGGGCCGAGCGATATGCTGATCCCCGGCGGGCTGGCCGGCGAAGTGACCGCGGAATTGGCCGCGGCCATCGCGGCCAGCGCCGCGGCCAAGCTGCTCCTCCCGCCGCGCAGCCCGACGCTCCGTTGGGTGGCCGCGCCCGCCTGGCCGGAAGACCGATGGGTCGAGAACGCGGTGATCGAGGCGGTCAACGCGCTCGGCGAGGGCCGATGATCGCGCGCTGGCGTCAACGCGCAGGGCTGCTCAAACGCGAAACCTACGCGCTCTATCTGGCCTATCGCCATCCCGATGTGCCGTGGTATGCCAAGCTGTTCGCGGGGTGCGTCGTCGCGTACGCGTTCAGCCCTATTGACCTGATCCCGGATTTCATCCCGATCCTGGGCTACCTGGACGACTTCCTGCTCGTGCCGTTGGGCATCGCGCTGGCGCTGAAGATGATCCCGCCGCCCGTGATGGCGGCCTGCCGAGATCAGGCGCGCGCAGCCGAGGGGCGACCGGTTAACTGGGCTGCCGCCGTGGTCATTGTGGCGATCTGGGTCGGGCTGGCGGCTGCGGCCATCACCCTGGCGCTGCGGATTATCGGAACATAAAGTGATAGCGGTACAATGGCGATCTATCCACGCGTTGGAGACAGGACGAACCCATGCATTCCCTGATTATGTCGCAAAGAGGCCGCTTTCGCAACGGTGCGCCGCCCGACTCGCTGGCGCCACATCTTGCCGACTCCCACTGCCTCACCTGGCTCGACATCCAGGATCCGACTGAAGCAGATGTGGCGGTGCTGCGCGAGCAGTTCGGCTTCCATCCGCTGGCGATCGAAGATGCCACTCGCGCCCACGAACGGCCCAAGGTGGACGCCTATGGCATCCCCGGCGATCTGGACGCCGATGGGATGGCGGATGAACTTGGCCCGTCGTGGGCTGGACTGGCGCAGCCCCCCTTCGCCGCCCCCGATCGGGACGCTCAAAAAGCCGAAGACGCGGAAGAGCCCGAGGAAGCGGTGTTGATCCCGCTCGATACCACCGCGCCGACTGGCGCGGGCCTCGACGACACCCTGATCGAAAGCAGCTACTATTTCGTCATTTTCTACACCGCCGTATTCAACCCGAATGACGACCACATCGAAGCGCGTTCGCTCAGCCTCTTCATCGGCGCGAACTATCTGGTGACGGTGCACAATGGCCCGCTGCGACATGTGACCGAGACGATGGCCCGCTGGCGCGCGCCCAAAAGCCCCCTGGAGCATCGCGTCGGCGCGCTGGTGCACGGCTTGCTCGACGCCATGGTGGATGACTACTTTCCGTTGATGGATCAAGTGGCGGACCGGGTAGAAGATTTGGAGGATAGGATTTTCAGCCATTTCGACCAGGGCGCCATCGAGACGATCTTCCGCCTGAAAAAGGATCTGCTCGCCATGCGCCGCGTCGTCGCCCCGGAACGCGACGTGCTCAACGTGCTGCTGCGCCGCCAACTGCCGATTATCGCGTCCGAGGATGTCGCCTACCTTCAGGATGTCTACGACCATATCGTGCGCGTGACCGACAACATTGACACCTACCGCGACCTGCTCTCCAGTGCGCTCGACTCCTATCTGTCGCTCCAGGGGAACCGGCTGAATCAGATCATGAAGGTGTTGACCATCGGCTCGATCATCCTGATGGCCGACGCCCTGGTGACCGGCTTCTACGGGCAGAATTTTCACTTCTTCCCGGAGCTAAGCTTCGACCTGGGTTCGTTTTGGGCATTGGGCCTGATGGCTATTATCACGATTACACTGGTGATCTATTTCCGATGGAAGAAATGGTTGTAGGGCGGGAGATAAAGTGGGGAGACTTCGGAAGTCTTGCGCCTGGACACGGCCCTACCGTCCCAGTGCCCCACTATTGGCCGGCCCAATGAGCAGCGGCGACTCGATGGCCGCGGTTGGGTCTCCCGCGGCGTCGAGGAACAGGTAGTCGAGCCGGTCATCCGGGCGATAGAAGAAGGCCTGGAACGTGTACCGGCCCGGCGCCTGGGGCAGCCGCAGCGTGTGCGTGGTTGTGATGGTCAGTTCCCCTTGCCACGCCCGCACCAGGTCGCGGCCGCCGCTGAGCGCCCGATCGTCCTGCGCCGCCATCTGCCCGGCCGCATCGAGGATGCGGGCGCTGATGCTGCAGTCGCCGGCGGGCCGATCGAGCAGCCGCCAGGGGAGGGTGACGGTGACGGTCTGCCCGGCCGCGACCGCAATCTCAGTAGTTTCCTGTCCGGTTGAGAACGTCATTGCGAGGGGCGAGGTTTGCCCCGCAGCAATCTCGCTCGCCGCCGGCGCGGCCGCCTGGATCGCCAGTAGTTCCGTCTCGTTCATCGCCGTGGTCACGACCACCTCCTGGCTGAAGGGCGGCGCCGCCAGCCGCGTGTCATCGGCCGCCAACCGCAGCGTATACGCGCCGCCGACCGGCGGCCGGGGCAAGTTAAGGGGGAGAACGCTCCCCCCGCCCACCAGCAACGGCAGACGGACGCTCACCTCGAATGGCTGGTGGACCCCGCCTTCGGCGCCCTGCCACACCCCCCGGACGCGTAGCGGCATCCCCGGCGGGATCACGCTTTCCCGTCCGCCGGGCGCAGCCAGGAGCAGGAAGGCCTGACCGCCGGCCGTAGCCCAGAAGCGACCGGCCACGGGCGCGCGCGCGGCCTGTCCTTGCGGCAGCCGGTAGACCCATTCCGGCCCGAATTCCCGTTCGAGGCGGACGCCGGACGTTCCGCGCGCAGCGAGCGCGCCCTGCAGCGTAGCGGCCCGCCCCGGCGCAAACGCTTCCATCACTTCGCTGTGGACGATTACCCGCTCGATCCCCAGCCCCGCCAGCAGCGCCAATGAGCGCACGTCGGGGAAATGGGCCAACGTCAGCCCTAGCTCCCGATGGTGCGGCGGCACGAAGCCGCTGTAGCCGTCGGCGGTGGGCTGCCAATGGCCGGTCTGGAAGTATTGGTAGCGCAGCAGGTTGTAGTCGGGCCAGGCCGATGATGGCGTATCTACGGCCGCTGAGTTTGTCGAAGCGCGCGTCGAGTTGGCGGGCGGCGCGGCCATTTCGGAGGTCAACGGCAGCTCGATGATAGGCGCAGCCGGTTGTCCGGCCAGCCAGGCATAGAGCGGCGCGGCGGCCGGCGGCATCGGCTGGACGGCGAAGCGGCCCAGCCCACCTGCGTAGCCAATGGCGGCCAGGATCAGCAGCGCGAGGAGGGTCGTCGTGATATAACGCAAGCTGCCAGCTTGCCCGTCTCCCCGGCGCAATCTGGCAGATTGCGTTATCACGGCGCACGCACCGGATGCCGCCAACATCGCCAGCGCCAGAAACGCTGAATTGGCGAAGCGTCCCGGCGCGCGGATGGCCGTCATGCCGGGCACGTGCTCATAGAGCCAGCCGAACGGCAGCGCCAGCCCGCCGGGATCGGCCGCGGTGAGCTTTAACTGCGGGCCGAGCGAGAGGATGACCGCGGTCAGCGCCAGCAGCAGCCAAAAGCCGCGACCAGCCCAACGTCCGCGCCGGATCAGCAGCCCCAGCGCGGCCAGCCCAATGGGGATCACCCCTGGAAACAGCCCGCCTTCAGCCGACGCCAACCCCGGCAGCGCCCAATAGAGCAGGTTGGCCGCGGGCGGTCGCACCCATTCCTCCAGCGTGGCCGCGTTACGCAGCGTCTCCCCGATCGAACGCTCCAGCCCCAGCTCGCCCCGCACGCGCCAATAGGGCGCGGCGAACGGCGCAATCAACACCCCGGCCAGCGCGACCCACGGCAACAAGCTGATCAGACGATGGATGATGTATGATGGACGATGGACGATGGATGATAGACGACGGACCACTAACCACTGACCACTGACCACTACTTGCATACCCACGTACAGCCCCACCGCCAGCACGACCTGAAAGCCGTAGTAGAACGCCGAGAGGGTCTGGAACGCCGCGCACAGTGCAAAGACGAAGCCGTCTCGCGGCCGGCCGTGTGCCCAAAACCGATCCAGGAAGAGCAGCGTCAGCGGCAGCCAGGCGATGCTCAGCAGTTGGAGTTGGCTCAGGTGGCCGAACTGATGGGGCGAGAAGGCATAGATCAGGCCCGCAAGGAAAGCCGCGAGCCGATAGCCCGTCATCCGCAGCGCCAACAGATACGCGCCGAGGCCGGCCAGCGGGAAGGCCGCCAGGAAAAAGAGATTGTAGACGAGCACCGGGTTGCCGCTCGCAGCCAGCAGCGGGACTGCCAGCGGTGCGACCGGCCAGAGGATTTCGGAAAGGGCCAGGGTGTTCGGCAGGGGATGGAAGATCGGCGCGTTGAACAGCGCCAGCGGCGCGCGCGGGAGCACATGCGCCTGCCAGGCGATGATCCAGGTGTTGAGCGCCGTGTCCGAGCGGTCGTGCAGGCCCGCAGCCAGCCACGGGAGCAGCGGCGAAAAGCGTAGAAGCGTCAGACCTATGTAGGCCAACAGCGCCATCAGGACATGCCCGGAGGATAGCGTACGGATACTTGCGCCCAGCGGCAGGCGCGCTATGAACGCGGATAAACGCGGAGGAGGAAGCTCGGCCGGGCGCGACGCCCGGCTCACTTCTGATCTTGTGGTCTCATCATGCTGCACAACATCCATCCGTGAAGTCATGGGCTCGCGTCCCGCCCCCGATTGGCCTCACGGGTAGCCATTGCGGCGGCCCGTGAGGCCGTGCTATGCCTCCTCCATTTGGCCAGACTGCCCGCCCTGAAAATCCGCCGAACAAGTTCGGCACTCCGGGCTCTCGAACTTGTTCGAGGCGTTCTCATCGTCCCTGGCGTCGCGCCCGACATGAACAACCGCCCCGATCCTGACGACTTCGAGACGGAAAAGCAACCCGGCGGCGGCAAACCTATCCGCGCTGTGCGATCGACACGAACGGCAGCCCCATATCCCCCGTGTAGCGCGAGGTGGGGCGGATGAGCCGGTTGTCGGCGTATTGCTCCATGATGTGCGCGATCCAGCCCGCGGTGCGAGAGGCGGCAAAGACGGTCGTGAAGTACTCCGGCGGGATTCTCAGCGCATGTTGCACCGTGGCCGAATAAAAGTCCACGTTGGGATAGATGCCCTTGGCATCCATGACGGCCTGCTCGATGCGTCGGGAGATCTCGTACAGGTGCTCCTGGCCCGTGGATTTGCATAATAGCTCGGAGTATTTCTTCAAGTGCGACGAGCGGGGATCTTCCGTGCGATACACGCGGTGGCCGAAGCCCATGATCCGCTTTTTGTTTTCCAACATGCCGGCGATGTAGGACTGAACCGTCTCCACGTTACCGATGTCGAGCACCATCTCCATCACGCGCTGGTTGGCGCCGCCGTGCAGCGAACCTTTGAGCGCGCCCAGCGCGCCGGCCAGCGCCGAGTGCATGTCGCTCAGCGTGCTGGCGATGACGCGCGCCGCAAAGGTGCTGGCGTTCAGCTCATGGTCGGCGTGCAGCACCATCAGCTCACGCATCGCCTCGCTCTCCAGCTCGTTGGGCGGCGCGCCGCGCATCATATAGAGGAAGTTCGCCGACAGGCCGAAGTGGGGATCTGGTGACAGGACTGGCTGACCGTTACGGATGCGGTGCAGATCCGCGATGATCGTCGGCACTTGCGCTACCAGCCGCCGGGCCTTGCGCCAATTCGCTTCAGGAGACAGGTTTTCCACATCCGGGTCGAAGTTAGCTAACATGCTGACGGCCGTGCGCAGAACCGCCATCGGGTGGCTGTTCGGCGGGGTCAATTTTAGCATGTCAAGCACCTGGCTGGGCAGGCGCATCTCGGCGACCAGCTCGGCGCTGAACGCATCACACTCGGTGCGCGTCGGCAGCCGGCGCCGCCAGAGGAGGAAGACGACTTCCGCGAAGGTGGTCTTTTCGGCCAGGTCGTGGATGTCGTAGCCCTGGTAAAGGAGCCGGCCGTGGATGCCGTCTACATAAGAGACGCTGGTCTCCGCCGCGACGACGCCCTCTAGCCCACGAACTGCGACTTTTTCTTCTTGTCCGTTGGTTGGGGTAGTGCTCATTGAATCGGTCTCCCAAAAAGTGTGAAAATAATAGTTTATTATGTGGCGAGCTGCATCACCACGCGATCGCCCATCTCCGATGTGCCGATGACTTTGCCATCGGGCGTGGCGATGTCGCGACAGCGATAGCCCGCGTCCAGCGCGGACTCTACCGCAGCTTCGACCGCGTGCGCCTCGCGTGCCAGGCCGAAGGACCACCGCAGCATCATCGCGCAGCTCAGGATCGTCGCCAGCGGGTTGGCGATTCCCCGCCCCGCGATGTCAGGCGCGCTGCCGTGGATCGGCTCGTACAAGCCGAATTTGCCGCTGCCCAACGACGCCGACGGCAACATGCCCATGCTGCCGGCCAGCATCGCGGCTTCGTCCGACAGGATGTCGCCGAAGGTGTTCTCGGTGGCGATCACGTCGTAATCGGCCGGCCGGCGCACCAGATACATTGAGCACGCATCGGCCAGCACATCCTCGTAGGCGACATCGGGATAGTCGCGCGCCACCTCGTGAGCGACTTCGCGCCAGAGCCGGGAGGTCGCCAGGACGTTCGCCTTGTCGGCCGAGGCGAGCTTTTTGCGCCGGCCGCGCGCCAGCTCGAAGGCGACGCGCATCAGCCGCTCGATCTCGGCCGCGGTGTAGTACATCGTGTCCACGGCCGCGCGGCCCTGGGGGGTGTCCACCCGGCCTTGCGGCTTGCCGAAGTAGAGGCCGCCGGTCAGCTCGCGCACGATGATGAGATCCACGCCGCGCACCACTTCGGGCTTGAGGGTGGAGGCGCTCACCAGCGCGGGGTAGACCTTCACCGGCCGGAGGTTGGCGAAGAGGCCCAGGCCGCCGCGCAGCCCCAGCAACCCCTGTTCGGGGCGCACGGCCGCGCGGGGATCGCTCCACTTCGGCCCGCCGACCGCGCCCAACAGCACCGCGTCGGCGCGCTGACAGGCTGCCAGGGTGGCTTCGGGCAGCGCCGTGCCCGTCTGGTCAATGGCGATGCCGCCGACAAGCTGCGCCGAGAACTCGAACGTGTGACCGTATTGCGCGGCCGCCGCCTTCAGCACTTTGACCCCTTCGGCGACCACTTCCGGGCCGATGCCGTCGCCCGGCAAGAGTACGATTTTCGCTTGCATGGATATTCCTTTGAGGTGTTATGCTTCGAATAGCTCAGCGACCAGTATGGAGAAACCTTCCAGCGCGCCTTCACCGGTGAGGATATCGCCTTCTCCGAATTTGCGTATCTCCGTGCTCGAGCTATAAATCAATACATCGCGATTATCCGGTTCTACGATCCAGACCCGCTGCACACCGATGGCAAAGTATTCTTCGATTTTCTGGCGAATATCTTGCCAGCGATCCCTGGGGGATACGATCTCGACCGTCAATTCCGGCGCCACCTTGAGGAAACTTTTCGCTGGATTGCCCGCCAAACGTTCATAAGAAACAAATGCGAGATCCGCGCCCCGCACTCGATCGGGATTGCGACGGGTATAGATGCCGACTTCCCCACCGAGGACGCGGCCCAGGTGGTTTTTTCGCACGAAAGCTCTGAGCGCAGCCCCGAGCGCGATCTCAATATCGGCATGTTCCACGCCAATCGGATTCATGTGTACGATCCTCCCGTCAATCAACTCGCATGGGCCGATATCGCCCATTGCCAGCAACTCTTCGCCGGTGATGCGCCGGGCGCGCGGTTTGATCGGAATCGCGATGGGTCGAGGTATTGTTGCACCAGCCATGGTTCACCTCCACGCGGCGATTATACCATAAACGGGTAACTGTTCAGGCGTCATTGCGAGGTTGCAGCAGCCTTTCATGCGGTCACGAGCGCATACTCCATGCTATCGGCCAGCGCCTGCCATGAGGACTCGATGATGTTGGACGAACAGCCAACGGTGCTCCACGAGCGATGGCCGTTGTAGGTATCTATGATCACGCGGGTGATGGCGCCGGTGGCCGAACTGCTATCCAGGATGCGCACCTTGTAGTCGGTCAGGTACACATCGGCCAGGTGCGGATAGTGGGGCAACAGCGCCTTGCGCAACGCCTGGTCGAGCGCGTTGACCGGGCCGTTGCCTTCCGCCACGGTATGGGCGATCGTGTCGTTGACCCGCACTTTGACGGTCGCCTCGGCGAAGATGCCGCGGCCCTGGCGGTGCTCCACGACAGCCATGAAGTCAATCAACTCGAAAGGCCGGCGATAGCCGGGCTGGAGCCGGTGCAGCATCAGCGCGACCGATGCCTCGGCGCCCTCGAAGTAGAAGCCCTGGCTCTCCAGCTCTTTGACCTGCGCCAACACCTGGCGCACCTCCTCTTTGCTGGCATCCACGCCGAATTCCTGCAGCTTGTAGACCAGGTTGGAGCGGCCGGAAAGCTCGCTGACCAGCACGCGCTTCTGGTTGCCCACCCGCGCCGGGTCAATGTGTTGATAGCTTTCCTCGACCTTCATGATCGCGGAGACATGGACGCCGCCTTTGTGGGCGAACGCGCTGGCGCCGACAAACGGCTGGCGCGGGTCGGGCGCCCGATTGGCGGTTTCGCTGACGAAGTTCGCCAGTTCCGTCAAGCCCGCCAGCCCGCCCTCTGGCAGACATACATACCCCATCTTAATCTCAAGGTCGGGGAGCACCGCGCACAGGTTGCAGTTGCCCACCCGTTCGCCGTAGCCGTTGATCGTGCCCTGCACCTGCGTGCAACCGGCGCGCACGGCCGCCAACGCATTCGCCACCGCCACGCCCGAATCATCGTGGGTGTGGATGCCCAGGGCGCAGCAGGGGCGGGTCTGTCCTGAAGGCCCTGAGTCCTCGAATGATGCCGGCAGACCCCCCCCTACCGCGGCCCGCACCGCTTGCACCGCCGCCGCGACCTCCCAGGGCAGCGTGCCGCCGTTCGTATCACACAGGATGAGCGCGTCGGCGCCGGCCTCGTGCGCCGCGCGCAGAGTCGCCAGCGCGTAGGCCGGGTTGGCCTTGTAGCCGTCGAAAAAGTGCTCGGCGTCGTAGAAAATCTGGCGGCCGTGGCCGCGGAAGAAAGCGACACTCTCCCGGATCATCGCCAGGTTTTCTTCCAGGGTGGTTTCCAGCACGCGCTGGACGTGGAGATCCCAAGTCTTGCCGAAGATCGTGACGACCGGGGTTTCGGCGTCGAGCAACATGCAGATTTGGGGATCCGCTTCGCAGTTCATGTTGGGTCTGCGGGTGGCGCCGAATGCGGCGATGCGCGCCTGCTTCAACGGAAGCGAGCGGGCGTGTTGGAAGAACTCGGCGTCTTTAAGGTTCGAGCCGGGCCAACCGCCCTCGATGTACGGGATGCCGATCTCGTCGAGCTTCTGCGCGATGCGCAGCTTGCCTTCCAACGAGTAGGAAACCCCCTCCGCCTGGCTGCCGTCGCGGAGGGTGGTGTCGTAGATGGTGATGTGAGTCATATCGTCAACACGGGCGCGGGATGCGCCGCTTCGTAGGCCTGAATGCGCATATCGCGCTTCAGCAAATAGCCGAGTTGATCTACCCCTTCCAGCAAGCAATCCTTGCTGAACCCGTCAATCGAGAAGACCACGGCGCTGCCGTCAGGCAGGCGAAGGGTCTGGCTGGCGAGGTCTACCATCACCGGCCCGGCGGGATCGGCCGCCAGTTGGTCGAGCAGCCGGCGATGCGTGGCTGCGTCCACGATGATCGGCAGGAGGCCGTTTTTCAGCGAGTTATTGCGAAAGATATCGGCGAACGAGGTGCTGATGACGGCCTGGAAGCCGTAGCCCATCAGCGCCCACGGCGCGTGTTCGCGTGAGCTGCCGCAGCCGAAGTTATCGCCCGCCAGCAATACCCGACAGCCCTGGCTCTCGGGCCGGTTCAGGACGAAGTCTGGTTTCGGGTTGCCGTCGCGATCATAGCGCCAGTCGGCGAACAGGTTGTCGCCCATGCCGGCCTTGTCGGTCGCCTTCAGGAAGCGCGCCGGGATGATCTGGTCGGTGTCAATGTTCTCGTTGGGCAGCACGACGACGCGGCTGATGAGTGTGGTGAATGGTTCCATGGTTGTATCCCCCTACGCCAGCATCGTCCGCACATCCGTTATCGCGCCCGCCACTGCGCTCGCGGCCGCGGTGAGGGGGCTGGCGAGGAAAGTGCGGCCGCCCGGCCCCTGGCGGCCCTCAAAGTTGCGGTTGCTCGTGCTGACGGCGTATTGGCCGGGCTGGAGCTGGTCGCCGTTCATGGCGATGCACATGCTGCATCCCGGCTCGCGCCACTCGCAACCGGCTTCCATGAAAATGCGATGCAATCCCTCGGCCTCAGCCTCAGCCTTAACCTTTTGCGAGCCGGGCACCACCAGCGCGCGTACGGTTGGGCTGACTTTGCGGCCCTTTAGCACCTGGGCCGCCGCCTGCAAGTCCGACAGCCGGCCATTCGTGCAACTTCCGATAAACACGACATCAATCGGATGCCCCAGGAGCGACTGGCCTGGCTGGAGCGCCATGTAGGCCAGCGCCTTGTCGAGCGCCCGGCGCTGCGCCGCGTCCGTCACGCTCGCCGGGTCGGGCACGCGGCCGGTGATGGGCGCGCCCATGCCGGGGTTGGTGCCGTAGGTGATCATCGGCTCCAAGGCCGACGCGTCGAGGCGGACCGTCTTATCGTAGGCCGCACCGTCGTCGCTGGGCAGCTTTCGCCAGCGCGCCACGGCCGCGTCCCAGGCCGCGCCCTGCGGCGCAAAGGGCCGGCCATGCAGATACTCGAACGTTGTGTCATCCGGCGCGACCATGCCCGCCCGTGCGCCGCCCTCGATGCTCATGTTGCAGACCGTCATCCGGCCCTCCATCGAGAGGCTGCGGATCGCACTGCCGGTGTATTCGATCACATGTCCCGTCCCGCCGCCGATGCCGATCCTGGCGATCAGCGCCAGGATGATGTCTTTGGGCGAAACGCCGGGTTGCAGCCGGCCATCCACCTGCACCTGGAACGTCTGCGGCCGGGTTTGCAGCAGACATTGCGTCGCCAGCACGTGCTCCACTTCGCTGGTGCCGATGCCGAACGCCAGCGCGCCGCACGCGCCGTGCGTCGCGGTGTGGCTGTCGCCGCACACGATCGTCATGCCCGGCTGGGTCAGTCCCAACTCCGGGCCGATTACGTGGACGACCCCCTGCCGGTCGCTGCCGATGCCGTAGAGGGGGATGCCGAAATCACGCGCGTTGGTCGCCATCTGGTCGAGTTGTTTGGCCGCCAGCGCGTCGGTGATCGGCAGGCTGCGGTCGTGCGTCGGGATGCTGTGATCCACGGTTGCCACGGTCTTGTCGGGCCGGCGCACTTTCAGCCCACGCTCGCGTAGCCCGAAGAACGCCTGAGGCGAAGTGACCTCATGCACCAGGTGCAGATCAATGTAGAGCACGGCCGGCGAGCCGGTCTCTTGGGTGACGACGTGACTATCCCAGATTTTGTCGAAAAGAGTGTGACCCATATCCCTCCTGACGATAGTATTTCACGTGCTGACCTCAGCCAATCAGCGCGTTAGCTTCTGCCGGTTATCTGCTGACTCCTGTCCCCTACTCCTTTACCTCCGCTCGCACCACCGTCAGCATCTTATTCAACGCGCTCATATACGCCTTGGCGCTGGCGACGATGATATCCTGGTCGGCGCCGTGGCCGCTATAGGTGCGCTGCCGCGGCCCGGTCTGGGTCAGCATCGGCTCGCCGTGCCCGCTGCCGCCGTTGGTCGGCTCGATACGGATCGTCACCTCGCCGACCGCGTCAATCCCTTCCGTCACCGCCTTGATGCTGAACTCCGTCAGTTCGTTGGGCGCTTGCACGATGCGGTTGATCGCCCTGTAGACCGAATCCACCGGCCCGGTGCCGATGGCGGCGTCTTCGCGCGTCACGCCGTCCGGCCCGCGCAGGCGCACCGTCGCGGTGGGACGCAGGCCGCTGCCGCACGACACCTGGATGTGGAGCAGCCGCCAAAGTTCCATCGGCTGATAAATCTCATCGTTGACGATGGCCTCGATGTCCGCATCCGCGACGACCTTCTTCTTGTCGCATAACTCCTTGAACCGCTCGAAGACGCGATTCAGATCCTCGCCGCTCAGATCGTAGCCCAACGCGCTCACCTTGCTCTGGAACGCGTGCCGGCCGCTGTGCTTGCCTAACACCAGCTTGCTCTCCGTCAGGCCGATGGTGTCGGGTCGCATGATCTCGTAGGTCAGCGGGTTTTTGAGCATGCCGTCCTGGTGGATGCCCGCCTCATGCGCGAACGCGTTCGCGCCGACGATGGCTTTGTTGGGCTGCACCGGGATGCCGGTGTAGGCGCTGACCAGGCGGCTGACGCGCGCGATGTGCGTCGTGTCAATGGCCGTGCGCGCGTTGTAGACCTGCGGCCGGGTGTGCAGCGCCATGACGATCTCTTCCAGCGAGGTGTTGCCCGCCCGCTCGCCGATGCCGTTGATCGTCACCTCGACCTGCCGCGCGCCGTTGCGGATCGCGGCCAGGGTGTTCGCCGTCGCCAGCCCCAGGTCGTTGTGGCAGTGCGCCGAGATGATGACGCTATCCACGCCGGGCACGTTCTGCCGGATGCCGGCGATCAGCGCGCCGAACTCCTCCGGCGTGGTGTAGCCGACCGTGTCGGGGATGTTCAAGGTCGTGGCGCCGGCCTTGATCGCGACCGCCAACACCTGGTAGAGGAACTCCGGGTCGGAGCGGCCGGCGTCTTCGGGCGAAAATTCGATGTCCTCGCACAGGCTGCGGGCATACGCCACCATCTCGCCGGCGCGAGCCAGGCATTCTTCGCGGGATATTTTCAGCTTGTGCTTGAGATGGATGTCGGAAGTGGCGATGAAGGTGTGGATGCGGGGGCGGCGGGCCGGCCGGACGGCGTCCCACGCCCGGTCAATGTCGCTCTTGTTACAGCGGGCCAGCCCCGCGATGACCGGCGCATCGGCCGCGCGGCCGACATCCTCGGCCACGCGGCGCACCGCCTCGTAGTCGCCCGGCGAGGCGATCGGGAATCCGGCCTCGATGATGTCTACCCCCATCTTTGCCAACTGGCGGGCGATGTCCAGCTTCTCCTCGATGTTCAGCGTCGCGCCCGGCGATTGCTCGCCGTCGCGCAGGGTCGTATCGAAAACGCGAATAACCGCAGGATCATCCATACTCCTATCCCTCCTGTCACGCCCCGCCCTCGCCCGGCTTCACTTCCTTCGGATTCAACCACGGCATCATGCGGCGCAGCCCCTTGCCCACCTGCTCGATCTGTGAGTTCATGCCGGCCTGCCGCCACTGATTGAAGTTCGGCCGGCCGTTGGCGTTTTCCTCGATCCACTCTTCGGCATAAGCGCCGCTCTGGATGTCGGCCAGGATGCGCTTCATCGCGGCGCGCGTCTCGTCGGTGATGATCTTCGGCCCGGCGGTGTAATCGCCATGCTCGGCGGTGTCGCTGACAGAGTAGCGCATGTAGCTCAACCCGCCCTGGTACATCAGATCCACGATCAGCTTCAGCTCATGCAGGCACTCGAAATAGGCAATCTCCGGCTGATAGCCGGCCTCGACCAACGTGTTGAAGCCCGCTTCCACCAGCGCGCTCGCGCCGCCGCACAGCACCGCCTGCTCGCCGAAGAGATCGGTCTCGGTCTCCTCGGTGAAGGTCGTCTGGATCACGCCAGCGCGCGTGCCGCCGATCCCTTTGGCGTAGGCCAGCGCAAACGGCAGCGCCTGGCCGCTCGCATCCTGCTGCACTGCCACCAGGCAGGGCGTGCCGCCGCCCGCCGCAAAGACCTCGCGCACGCGATGCCCTGGCGCTTTCGGCGCGACCATGCTCACATCCACGAAATCGGGCGGCACGATCTGGCCGTAGCGGATGTTGAAGCCGTGGCTGAACATCAAGGTCTTGCCCGGCTTCAGGTGCGGCGCGATGGATTCGCGGTAGACCTGCGCCTGGGTGGTGTCGGGCACCAGGATCATGATCGCGTCCGCCTCCGCGCACGCGTCGCCGACCGACGAGACCCGCAGGCCGGCCGCTTCGGCCTTCGCCCAGCTCTTGCTGCCTTCGTACAACCCGACGCGCACATCCGCGCCGGAATCCTTCAGATTCAGCGCATGGGCGTGCCCCTGGCTGCCGTACCCGATGATCGCAATCTTCTTGCCCGCAAGCAAGCCCAGGTCTGCGTCCTTGTCGTAGTAGATAGTCGCCATGAATATGACTCCTTTGGATGATGAAATGTGTTACGCTTCATAAATCGCCATGCCGCGGCCGTTGCCGTTGTCCTCGACCGGCGGCAAGCCAGCGAAGTAACCCGATCCGCGCACCATCGCCACCAGGCCGGTGCGCACCATCTCCAGGATGCCATACGGCTCCAGCATTCCGACCATTGACTCGATCTTCGCTTCCGGGCCGGTGACCTCGATGATGACCGACTCGGCGCAGATGTCCACGACCTTCGCCTTGTAGATATCCACCATCTGGTTGATCTCGAAGAGCTTCTGGGCATCGGAGCGGACCTTGATCAGCGCCAGGTCGCGCGAGACCGTTGGCTCAGTGGTCACCTCCTGCACGTCAATGACGTTGACGAGCTTGATCAGGTTGTTCGCGACCATCGTCGCGTTGGTCTTGTTCGCATCCACCACGATGGTCATGCGCGATATATCGGGATTGTCGGTGCGCCCCACCGTCAGACTCTCAATGTTGAACCCGCGGCGGCGGAACAGGCTCGCCACACGGGTCAGGACGCCCGGCTTGTTTTCGACAAGCGCCATCAGCACGTGCGTAGTCTTCTTGGCGCTTGTATTGGTGCGGTCAACAAGGGTCATGGTGATTTCCTTTCTGGGGTTCCGTGCTGCTCACAGCCCGCTGGCGATCCGCTCATCCACCGGTCGCCGCATCATCTCATTCAGCGCCTTGCCGGGGGCGACCATCGGATACACGTTGACTTCCTGTTCTACCACGAAATCCAGCAACACGGGGCCGGGGTGCGACCGCGCCTCGGCGATCACCTCGGCGACCTCCGCCTTGGTCTGGGCGCGCATTGCCATCATGCCGTAGGCCGAAGCCAGTTTCAGCAGATCCGGGCAGGTGATGTTCACCTCGGAATAGCGATGATTGTGGATCAGCTCTTGCCACTGTCGCACCATGCCCAGATAGCCGTTGCGCATGACCGCGATCTTGATCGGCCGGTGTTCCTGCATGATCGTCGCCAGCTCCGGCATACTCATCTGGAAGCCGCCGTCGCCAACGATGACCCAAATCTCATCGGTGGGCCGCGCAAAACTCGCGCCGATCGCGGTCGGGATGCCGAAACCCATCGCGCCCAGGCCGCCGGAGGTGAGGAAGCCGTTCTTGCGTTCCTGGCGGAAGTATTGCGCGGTCCACATCTGATGCTGCCCCACATCGGTCACGACCGTGACGGCTTCGCGATCCGTCGCGGTTTGGTGTTGGATTTCGTTGAGGACGAAGGGCACATGCAGGGTGTTATCCTGTTTCGCCAGGATATCGCGGCGCTTCGCTTCGGCCTGCCATTCGGCGATCTGGGCGAACCAGGCTTCCCGGTCCCGATGCTCGATCATCGGTAGAAGCTGGGTCAGGACGGCCTTGACATCCCCCGCGATCCCGACATCGGTCAGCACGTTCTTGTTGATCTCGGCCGGGTCAATGTCCACGTGGATCACATGGGCATTCTTAGCGTAAGAGCTGAGGTTGCCGGTGACCCGGTCATCGAAGCGCATCCCCAGCGCAATCAACAGGTCGGCGGATTGGATGGCGTGGTTCGTCCACGCCTCGCCGTGCATCCCCATCATGCGCAGGTTCAGGGGGTGCGATTCGGGGATGCAGCCGATGCCCAGGAGGGTCGTGGAGACCGGGATATTGCCCGTTTCGACCAACTGGCGCAGCTCGGCATGGGCGCCGCCGAGGATGATGCCATGGCCGGCCAGAATCACGGGGCGCTTGGACTCGTTAATGAAAGCGGCTGCCCGGCGGATTTGCTCCTCCGTCCCGCGCAGTCGGGGTTGATAGCCCGGCAGGCGCACCTTGATCGCGCCGTAATCGAAATCGGTCGAGGCAAATTGCGCGTCTTTGCAGATATCCACCAGCACCGGGCCGGGGCGACCGCTGCGCGCGATATACATCGCCTCCTTCATCACCTGCGCCAGCTCCCGCACATCTTTCACCAGGTAGTTGTGCTTGGTCACCGGTAGCGTGACGCCCGTCACATCGGTCTCCTGGAAGGCGTCTGAACCGACCAGGTGCGAAGGCACCTGCCCGGTGATCGCGACGATCGGCACTGAATCGAGCATGGCGTCGGCCAGGCCGGTGACCAGGTTCGTCGCGCCGGGGCCAGAGGTGGCCATGCAGACCCCCACCCGGCCGCTCGCCCGCGCATACCCGCCGGCAGCCAGGGCTGCATTCTCCTCGTGCCGCACCAAAACATGGTGGATTTGCGGGTAGTCGAGTAGCGCGTCGTACACAGGCATGATTGCGCCGCCGGGATATCCAAAGACCACGTCCACGCCCTCATGCAACAGGCTCTCCCAGACAATTTGCGCACCGGTACGTTTCATCGAATCCCTCCCAGAAAAAAGTGGACGCCTTTCGCATATCCCATGACGAGGGAGTGCGAAAGGCGTCCTGGCCTTTGGAGATGCCCGCCCGGCACCTCGCTCGCATCAACACGATTTGAGTGAAAAGAAAGAGGGCCTCCCGGTTGGGAGGCCCTCCTGTCTCAAGCATCTGAATCTTCTTTGGCTCGGATCCCTGGCCTGACTCCTCCCAACGCGTTACGGCTCCTTAATAACAAGGAGCGCAACAAGCGAGAGGATAACCAGGCCGGAGCGATGCATTTGTGCTTTTGATCCTTACCGAAGTTGGCGAGAGTCTAACATAGCTACGTGCACTTGTCAAATCGCGAGAAGTGGGTGTGGGCTTCCTGGCTGTGAACCCCCCGGATGACCTGACCCTTTGCACATTGACACATCGTTTCATCCGTGCTATGATTTCGTCGTCTGAGATGTGCGAGACTGAGCGCCATCCGCAGTTAGAATTGCTGTGTCTCTGCGGAGTACGCCTCTAATCACGACTCTGGGAGCGACAGCTTCATGGGCGATTACGCCATCGTGGTGGGGCGCGGCGGTTGTGCGCCGGTAGGGGAACCACGAAATGATTGACAGCGGCGCGGCGGCATTCTTACAGCAGGCTCATCGGAACAACTGGCAACAATATCTTGCATCACTTCAGCCGCGCGCCCGGCCGGGCTGGGACCTGTGCATCCTGACCGCCAATGACGCGCGGCAGGCGGCCATGTATCGCCGACAACTCGACTGGCGCCGCGAGGCCGGCCTGCTGCCCACGCGCACCGAGTTCGAGGTACTGCCCGATCCTCCAGGGAACGAGCGGCGGATCGGCTCCGGCGGCGCGACATTGCGCGCGCTGGCGGAGATCGGCGCGGGGGCGGCGTCTCACCGCGCAGCGTCGCCCGACCGCGTGCTCATCATTCATTCCGGCGGCGATTCCCGGCGGCTGCCCCATTGCTCTGCCGTCGGCAAGTTGTTTGCGCGCGTCCCGCGCGAGCTGCCGGATGGCCGGGCCTCCACGGTCTTCGATGAATTTCTCATCAGTCTGAGCGGCCTGGCGCCCAGCCTGCCCCCCGGTGTGCTGATCGCCTCCGGCGACGTGCTGCTCGTCTTCGACCATCTGCAATTGACCTTCCGGCGGGGCGGGGTGATCGGCGTGGCTGCGGCCGCCCCGGCCGAGATCGCCGGCCAGCACGGCGTCTATGCCAGCGGTCGCGATGGCAGTCACCGCGTCGCCGCGTACCTCCACAAGCCCGATGCCGGCGCGCTGGCCCAATGGGCGGCCATCGCCAGCGACAACACGGTGCAGATTGATACCGGCCTGGTGTGGCTGGATCAGCCGACCGCGACCAAGGTGGCCGCGCTGGCCCACCAACTGCCCGCTACAGAATACAGCCTGAACCTCTACGGCGACCTGCTCGTCCCCCTGGCCGAGTCCACTTCCCTCGACAGCTACCTGACCGATCCCGGCGACGAGGCCCTGACTCCCGAAGCACAAGCCGCGCGCCGGATCATCTGGGCGCAGTTGCGCGGCGCGCCGTTTACCGTCGAGCGCCTCCAACCGGCCGCATTCATCCATTTCCGCACTTCGGCGGAATACTGGCAGATGGTGGCCGGCGACCCGGCCCTGGCAGCTCTCTGCGGCTGGAATCTGGATGGCGGGGCCGACGGCCAACCGGTGCGCATCAACGCGTCGGTCGGACATTGCCTGGAAGTGACCGGCACTTTCGGAAGTGCCGGTCACTTCCAGGCGCCGGCTTCACACGTCCCGCTCATCGTAGATAGCCGGCTGGATGGGCCGCTGGCGCTGGCCGGGGCGGGGATCATCGCCAACGTCGAAACGAATGAACCGTTGGCCCTGGCCTCCGGCCTGGTTTTGCATCAACTGCCTGTGGCGGATGGCTACGTCAGCCGGCTCTATGGCCTGCATGATGACCCGAAACGGCCGTTCGACGATCCTGGCGCGACCTTCCTCAACCGGCCGTGGGCCGCGTGGCTGGCTGGCGATGCGGAGCTATTCGCGGCCCTCTGGCCCGGTCTTGCTTTGGCCGAGCGGACACTCTGGAACGCCCGGCTCTATCCCGTGTGCGCCGACCGAGAGCGCAGTCTGGCGTTGGCATTGCCGCTCCAAGATCGCGCGGCGGCGCCCGCGGGGTGGCGGGCGGCCTGGCTGACCGTCCCGCGCCTCTCGCTGGCCGACAGCTTCCGGCAAGCCGATGGGGAACGCATCCTGGCTGAAACCGCCGCCATCGAGGATCTCGTGGCGGCTCAGCGCTTTTGTGCGGCCGTCCGCGCCGAACAGCCGGCCAGCCAGGCCCGGACGCTGCTCGGCGCCCGCCTGGATGCGGTGACGCGGCGGGCGAACCAGGCAGGTCAGGCATTCGTCAGCGCCGATCCGATCCTGCAACTGCGCGGCTTCTCGGCCGTGGCGGCAGCGGCCGGCGATCCCCGATGGGAGGATCGTGCGTTTGCAACCCTGGCCGAGATGGTGGCGGGCGCTACACTGCGGCTGGCGGGGGCTGGCGCGCGGGGGACAGACTCGCGCCCCTCCTTCACCCCGCCCCCCGTGCGCGTCCACGCGGCGGCGCGGATTGATTTCGGCGGCGGCTGGACCGACACGCCCCCCTACAGCATCGAGCGCGGGGGCACGGTGCTCAACGCGGCGGTCACCCTGCGCGGCCGGCATCCGATCCTGGCCGAAGCCGCCACCCTGGCCGAGCCTAAGCTGATCCTGGACAGCCGCGACATCGAGGCCACGATCGAGCCGGTCACGGTGGGCGAGGCGCTGGCTTATGCCAACCCGGCCGCCCCGTTCGCCTTGCTGAAGGCGGCGCTCGTGCTGCGCGGCGTGGTTTCAGCCGCCGATGATCCGGCGCGGTCGTTGCGCGATGTCTTCGGCCAACTTGGTGTTGGCCTCCGGCTCAGCACGCAAACGTTCATCCCGCGCGGCTCCGGGTTGGGTACCTCCTCGATCATGGCGGGCGCGGTGCTGGCGGCGCTGGCGCACTGGCGGGGGGACGATCTCCCGGAAGCGCGGCTGTTCGATGAGGTGCTGTGCCTGGAGCAGATGCTCACGACCGGCGGCGGCTGGCAGGATCAGGTCGGCGGGCTGACCGGCGGCGTCAAGCTCGTCACGACCGGGCCAGGGCTGCCGCAGGCGATTCGCGTGGCGCCGGTCGTGCTTTCCCCGCGCACGGCCGCTGATTTGGGCAAGCGTCTGCTGTTGGTGTATACTGGGCAACAGCGACTGGCCAAGAACCTGCTGCGTAACGTTATGATCCGGTGGATGCTCCGTGATCCAGAAATGGTCTGGATCCAGGCGGAGATCGCCCGGCTGGCGTTGGCGATGCGGGATGCGCTGCGGGCCGATGACCTGGATGCCTTCGGCGCCCTGTTGAGCGCGCATTGGGCGCTCAACAAGCGGATGGATCCGGGCTGTACAAATCCGTTCATTGACAGCCTGTTCGAGGTTCTGGCGCCCTACATCAACGGCGGCAAGCTGGCCGGCGCGGGCGGCGGCGGCTACGCGATGGTGATCGCCCGGTCGGCCGAGGCTGCGGAGGCGTTGGCGGCCGCGCTGGCGGCCCGCTATCCCGGCACGCCGGTGGGGATCTGGCCGTGCGAGGTGCCGGACGCGGGGTTGCAAATTCAGAGTCAGGGGAGGAAATGGTGAAGCGAGCGCTTGTCTGCGGCGCCGGCGGGTTCATCGCCGGGCATTTGGTGGAACGGCTGAAGCACGAAGGCTACTGGGTGCGCGGGGTAGACATCAAGGCGCCCGAGTACCGGGAGACGGCTGCGGATGAATTCATGCGGCTCGACCTGCGTGACCCGACGGATTGCCGGCAGGCGTTGACTTTGGACCAGGGGCAGACCTTCGACGAGGTCTACCAGCTCGCCGCCGACATGGGGGGGATGGGCTTCATCCACTCGGCCGAATGCGAGATCATGCACAATAGCATCCTGATCAATGTGCACATGACGCACCTGGCTGCTGAATTCGGTGTGCCGCGTTACTTCTTTTCCTCCTCAGTTTGTGTATACCCCGACATGCAACCGGGCGACCCGGAGATGACCGAAGCGCAAGCCATTCCGGCGCATCCCGACAACGAATACGGCTGGGAAAAACTCTATTCGGAGCGGATGGCGCAAGTTTATAGTCGGCGCTACCCGATGAAGGTGCGCATCGCCCGCTTCCAGAACTGCTACGGCCCCTATGGCACGTGGACCGGCGGCCGCGAAAAAGCGCCCGCTGCGATCTGCCGCAAAGTGGCCGAGGTCGAAGAAGGCGGGACGATCCCGGTGTGGGGGGACGGCACGGCGGTGCGGTCGTACACCTATGTGGATGACATGGTGGATGGCGTCTACCGGCTGATGCATTCTGACCTGGAAGGCCCGGCAAACATCGGCAACCCGGAATATGTCACCGTCAAAGAGCTGGTGGACATCGTGGCGGCCGTTTCGGGCAAACGTTTCAACGTCGAGTGGATGAAGGGGCCGGTGGGCGTGCAGTCTCGCAACTTCAGCAATGAACGCATCTATTCGACGGGCTGGCGGGCGCGCTTCTCCACGCTGGAAGGGATTAAGCGCACCTATCCCTGGATCGCGCAGCAAGTAAAGGCTGCGCGGTCTGCCAAATAAGCGTGAGAGGGGTGTCAATGAAGACACCCGATCAATTCTGTGCAGTTCAAGTTTTTCCGTTGTCCAAGCGTGCGTTTGTCGTAGCGGTTCGCTCCGGCGCAGCCCATAACTTGTTTGAACCGCCCATCGCCCATGGTCGGCACGGCAGCGCTTGTTCTGTGTACAATGCAGATTGTACCATCTCTGTAATGGTGTTCCTGTCTGATCTTTGAAAGGTTCAATGCCAGCAATGAAAGACCAACTCCTCTCCAAAATCCATGACCGTTCGGCTGTCGTAGCGGTGATCGGCCTGGGATACGTCGGCTTACCCCTGGCCGTTGCTTTTGCGGAGCAGGGGTTTGCCGTGGTCGGCATTGACGTGGATGGCCGCAAAGTGGCTGCGCTGAACCGCGGCGAATCGTATGTGCAGGATATCTCGTCGGCGCGGTTAGAAGGTATCAAGTTGAAGGCTGAAAGTCGGAACGTTCAACATTCAACTTTCAACTTGCCCGCCCAGGGGCGCCTTTTCGCCACTACCGATTTCAGCATTCTGATGCAGTGTGACGCCGCGATTATCTGTGTGCCGACGCCGCTGAACAAAACGCGCGACCCGGATGTGCGTTACGTGATTGCGGCGGGCGAATCAGTGGCGAAGCATTTCCACGATGGCATGTTAGTGGTGTTGGAATCGACAACGTATCCCGGTACGACCGAAGAGTTGCTTCTGCCGATGTTTTGTGAGGCTCAGCAGGTCGAACGTTGCGCTGTCGGCCAGCAATTCTTCCTCGCTTTCTCGCCGGAGCGGATTGATCCCGGCAATAAGAAGTGGACGGTAGAGAACACGCCAAAGGTGGTGGGTGGGGTGACGCCCGCCTGTCGCGAGGTGGCTGCCGCGCTCTACAGCGCGATCATCGAAAAGATCGTGCCGGTGTCATCCACCCAGGCCGCGGAGATGGTCAAGCTGCTGGAAAATACCTTTCGGGCGGTGAACATTGCGCTGGTCAACGAGACCGCGATCATGTGCGACAAGCTCGGCATTGACGTGTGGGAGGTGATCGAGGCGGCGGCGACCAAGCCCTATGGCTTCATGAAGTTCACGCCGGGACCGGGGGTGGGCGGTCACTGCATTCCGCTCGACCCATACTATCTTGCCTGGAAGCTCAAGACGCTGAACTACAACGCCCGTTTCATCCAGTTGGCCGGCGAGATCAACAGCGACATGCCGCGCTGGTGGGTCGAGAAGGTGGCCGACGCGCTGAACGAGGCCGGCAAGCCCGTAAAGGGGAGCCGGGTGCTCGTGTTGGGCGTGGCGTACAAGAAAGACATTGATGACGTGCGCGAATCGCCCGCGCTGGACGTGATCGAGCTGTTGCGGCACAAAGGCGCCGATGTGCGCTATCATGACCCCTATGTGTCGTGCATCCATCACAACGGCTTCGAGATGGCCGGCGAACCCGACCTGGCGGCCGCCCTGGCCGCCGCCGATTGTGCGGTGGTGGTGACGGATCATTCGAGTTATGATTGGGGAGTCATCCGGCAGCAGGCGCGGCTGATCGTGGATACGCGACACGCGGTAGTTTGATACAACATGACAGACGCACTTGAAACGCATCCTTCATACTTGAGGCAAGATAAGGGAGGTACGATAGTGGGTTCACCAGCGACGGTCGTGAGGGAAACACATCCCGAAGCGCTGCCGTCCCAGGCCGTAGGATACGCAAGGCGGCCGTACCGATGGCAAGGGGTCGGGCAGAGGCTCGGGCGACAGACGCGCCCAAAGATAAGCTATGCTGAGTTTCTAGCCGGGATGGATGAAGATACCCTGGCCGAATGGGTAGATGGGGAGATAGTGATGACCAGTCCGGCGTCGCAGCGACATCAACTACTGGTGGGGTTTCTGGAAAAGGTGTTGGGAATGTTTGTCGAACAACAGCACCTGGGCCTGGTGCTGAGCGCTCCTTTCCAAATGAAAATGAAACAAGGCCGCGAACCGGACTTACTGTTTGTCGCCCAGGAACACCTGGACCGACTCAAGGAGACTTATCTGGACGGGCCGGCCGACTTGGTGGTGGAAATTATCTCACCGGAAAGCCTGGCGCGCGATCGGGGGGCCAAGTTCGTGGAGTATGAGGCCGGCGGTGTGCCCGAGTACTGGCTGCTGGACCCGTTGCGGGGGTGGGCCGAATTTTATCGGCTGGGGGAGGATGGGCGATATCGCGCTGCTTTTGCTGGCGCCAAGGGCACGTATCACACAAAGGCTTTACCGGGCTGCTGGTTGCGCGTGGAGTGGCTGTGGCAGGAACCGTTGCCGGACGTGGCGCGCGTGACGTGGGAAATCATCGGGGTCGAGAAGCTGCGCCAGTTGTTGGCTGAGCTGGAAGGACAGACGGCCGATCAGCAGCGGTAGAGAGGAAAGTGGGGATACTTGTGGGGCAGCGCAGGGCTATCCCTGCTGCCGGAGAGCGGCCCGATCGAGGATGTGTACCTGCTGCGCGCGATCTACGAGGGGCTGAAGCGCGGGTGGGGATGCCCGAGGAGCTGCGGCAGATTTATCGGCGGACGAATTGAGGCTGGTGCTGCTGCCAGAGTACGGATGTGCGCCATCATGACCCGTATGTGCTGGCCATCCGCCACAACGGCTTCGAGATAGCTAGCGAGACCGACTTGGATACCGCCCTGGCCGCGGCCGATTGCGTGGTGGTGGGGACGGATCATTCGAGCTATGATTGGGCGGCGATCAAGGCGTAAGTGAAGCTGATCGTTGACACGCGGCACGCGGCGCCTTGACATGGTAGGCGGTGACGGCACTCAGGTTAGGATTGGATGGCTGGGATGGCGCAGAGAAGCGTGATGACAGGAGCATGGCGATGCGACTTCAGATAACCATCGAGGTGTGGGACAAAGGGAAGTGGTTTGTGGCTACCTGTCCCGAATTGGACTTCATGGCCCAAGGCCCGACGCGTGAACAGGCCAGGCTTAATTTGCTCGAAGTGATTAAGATTCAGTTCCAAGAAATGACCGCTATGCATACGTTGGAGGACTACCTGAACGAGTGTGGCTATGTGCGCCAGAATGGCTCATTCATTGCGCAATCCCAAATGGTCGCTCTGGAACGTCAGTCCGTTCAGGTGGTTTGATGCCCAGAATCACGCCGATTGACTGGAAGACGCTGGTCAAGATATTTGAGTTGTACGGATGCCTTTATAGGCGTAAGGAAGGCTCACATCATATCTTGCTGCATCCAACAGCTCGCCGCGCTGTGGTGATACCCGAGTACGACGAGATTGACCCGGACATCGTCAAGAACAATATGCGTACTGTCGGTATGACGCGTGAGGAGTACTTCGAGTTGCTGAGCAAGGTGTGACAGAGCCAAGCGAATGCGTCGGCGCTGCCCATGCACCACCGATACATAATCTTCTCAAGCTGGCCAAGGATGCGGGAGTCGTGTTGAACGAGGCGCGAACCGAGGCATTGATTATCGTAACCGCCTTTAAGAGCATGTTTTGAAAGTAAAACTGCGTTCTTATAGGTAGACAGCAGGGTTGCGGGCCAGACGTTGGAGCATGATCCGCACCATCGCAGCATAAATGAGGGCTTCACTGGTTTCCGGTAGCACTTCATAGTCTTTGCTCAAGCGCCGGAACCGATACAGCCAGCCGAAGGTGCGTTCGACAATCCAGCGGTGCGGCAGGACCACAAAGCCCTTGGCATCATCACTGCGCTTAACAATCTCGACCAGCCAGCCGCAGTGTTCCAACACCCAGTCGGCGAACGGTTGACCATCATACCCACCATCGGCCCAGATCAAAATCAGTCGTTCCAGGTGTTGTTGGAAGGCCCGACTCAAGAGGAGCTTCGCCCCTTCCCGCTCTGGCACATCGGCTGTGGTGACCACCACCTCGATCAGGAGGCCCAAGACATCGACCAGGATATGCCGTTTGCGGCCGGTGACCTGTTTGGCGGCATCGTAGCCCCGCTCGCCGGCCACAGCCGTCGTCTTGACCGATTGGCTGTCGACAATGGCAGCACTGGGTTCGGCATCACGCTCGTCGTCCTCCCGCACCGCCGTCCGCAATGCCGCATTCAGGTCGGCCCAGAGCCCGCTGGTGCGCCAGGTGCGCAAGTAGCCATAGACGGTCTGCCAAGCCGGAAAGTCGTGCGGGAGCAAACGCCAGGCACCGCCGGCCCGCAAGACGTAGAAAATGGCGTTGAGGACTTCCCGCATCACGATAGTCCGATGCCGACCGCCTGGTTTCTCGGCTGGGATCAAAGGTTCGAGCAGCAGCCACTCCGCATCAGTCAGATCGCTGTCGTAGGGTCTACGTTCCATGAGGTCATCTCGCTTTCACGTTGGGATGCGCACGGGGGTGCGCGCCAAGGATAAGGCGAGCGGTCGGATTTGCCAAATTGACCGTGGGGCGTTGCGTCTGGCTACACCCTCAAGTCCTTATTTCGATGACGAGCGTTGTGCTGTGGGTAGCAACCTGTGATTACGTTGTTAATTAGTGAAAGCGCAATTAAACTTCCAAAACATGCTCTAAGGATTCGTGGCAATGAAGATCCTTCACGTCGTGGGCGCGCGGCCCAACTTCATGAAGATGGTGCCGATCCTGCACGAGATGGCGCAGTATCCAGATGAGTTCGAGCAGATTCTCGTACATACCGGCCAACATTACGACACGGCTATGTCGTAAGTGTTCTTCGATGAGCTGGAGCTGCCCCGGCCGGATGTGAACCTCGAAGTTGGCTCCGGGTCGCACGCCCAGCAGACGGCGCTGATCATGCAGCGGTTCGAGCCGGTGGTGTTGGATTACAAGCCGGACTGGGTGCTCGTGCCTGGCGATGTGAACGCGACTGTAGCGTGTGCGTTGGTGGCAAGCAAGCTGGACGTCAGAGTGGCGCATGTGGAGTCTGGCCTGCGTTCGTTCGATCGCACGATGCCGGAGGAGATCAACCGGATCATGACCGACCACCTGGCCGACCTGCTTTTTACGACAGAGCCGAGCGGCAACGCGAACCTGCGCCGCGAGGGGATCCTGGAAGAGAAGATCCACTTTGTGGGCAACACGATGATTGACACGCTCGTGTGGCTGTTGCCGAAGACCGAGGCGCGCTGGCCGGCGCTGCAAGCGCGGCTAGCAGTGGATCGCTTCGTGCTTGTAACGCTGCACCGCCCTTCGAACGCGGCTGATCCTAAGCCCCTTGGCGAAATCCTGAGCGCGTTGGCCCAGATCGGCCAGGAGCTTCCGGTCGTTTTTCCCGTTCATCCACGCACCCGACAACGGGTCGCTTCACTCGGTGCAGAGACGTTCAACGTTCAACGTGCCAACGTGCAACTGTTCGATCCGTTAGGCTACCTCGATTTCGTGGCCCTGCGGGCGCACGCCAGCCTGGCGCTGACCGATTCCGGCGGCATCCAGGAAGAGACGACCTATTTAGGCGTGCCCTGCCTGACGGCGCGGCCAAACACCGAACGGCCGGTGACGATCACGCATGGCACCAACCGGCTGGTGGTAAGTTGCGCGGCCGATTTGGCCGCGGCGGCGCAGCAGGCATTGGCGCAATCCACCCGCAGATCAACTGCGCGGCCAGCATTGTGGGACGGCTGCGCGGCGACACGCGTGGTGGCGGCATTGGGCGCGGCGAGCGGGTGAGCCGGCTGGACAGCTTGGCAGGCTGATGGTAGAATCAGGACGTGGAGGCGCATAGATGAATGCAAACATCAGCGTATCGCCACGGCTCGGCGAGTTGTTGTCCCAGGTTACTGAAGCGCCGAACCTCGAGGCCGCGCTTTGGCAGGTGCTCGCTGAGTACCTGGACATCAAGGCGTCTGGCTTGCGTGCGCGAATTCGCCAATACGAATCTGATTGGGGCATGACCTTTGCTGAATTCACGGATCGGGTCAAGGCGGACCAATTGGGCCGAGACAGTTATGCTTATGACGTGGAAAACGCTTATTGGGATTGGGAGGAAGTAGAGACGTTGTTGCAGCACTATCAGGGCCTGCGCGACCGATGGACGTGAAGGATTTTGTCTTCAGCCATTGTCCATCGAGGAGATCCTGCACAACTTGGGAGAAGTGATTGCCGGGTTCTCAGCGGCCTCGCGGAGTTGATAACGCCATTGAGTCGTGGTGGTTTCGATAGATAGGCTCACATTATCGGCGCACGCCAGCCTGGTGTTAACCGATTCGGGCGGGGTACAGGAGGCGACGACTTACCTGGGCACGCCATGTCTGACCGCCCGTCCCAACACCGAGCGGCTGGCGACGATCACGCACGGCACGAATCGGTTGGCGCCGAGCCGGCCGGCCGACCCGGTGACGGCGGCGCGCGAGATATTGGCTATGGGGGCCAGTTGCACACCGCAGAGGCGGCCGGAGTTGTGGGATGGGTAGGCGGCGATGCGCCTGGTTGCTGCGCTGCGCGAGTGGGATGAGGGATGACCAGGACTGCGCTTGATCTGACGCCTGAGGAATGGCGAGCTTACCGTTGGGGTGCGACGCCGCGATCATCTGCGTGCCGACGCCGCTGAACAAGACCCAGAACCCGGCTGTGCGCTACCACGCCCCCTGCGCGCCGACCATCCGTCACACCGGCTGCGAGCTGACCGACAAGGCCGACCTGGACGCCGCCCTTCGTCTCGGCTCAGGATAGGGCGCTGGCCGCGATGGATTGCGCAGTTGTGGTGACGGATCATTCGTGGTATGATTGGGCGGCGATTCGAGAACGCACGGGGTTGATTGTGGTACACGGCATGCTGCGGCACATGTAGGGAGGTGATCGCAATGGAGCAGGTCTTGGTGTTGGACAAACTTGATATCCTGGTTGAACAGCGTGTCTATCCTGATCGCGCTACGCTGACCAGAGACGCTATGCAGGCCCTTTTGCGCAGCCGGCCAGAGTTACGCCGGTATTTGGCCGTGGAGCTTTACCGACAGGGCGAGGTCTCGCTGGCACGCGCCGCGGAGATCGGTGGGGTTGACATTGAAACGATGAAGGAAACTCTGCGCGAGGCTGGCGTTACCAGAAGCGTTCCAGCGGTCGGCGTTGCGATTCACGAGGAGGTTACATGGCTCAGGCAGATCCGACAAGACAGATCGCCCCGATCGTCATCGTTGATACCGACATCCTGAGCATGTTTGCCAAGGCAGAGGCCTTGGTTCTACTGGGCCAGTTGTTCGGGCGGGACCGGTTGGCGACCACTCCCGCCATTCGTGATGAGATCGCCGTGCCTTTGCAGTATGGCTACAGCTTTCCTTTGCAGGTTTTGGCCGAAACAGCTATCGCACTCTTGACAAATCGGGCATGGTTGGAGCATGAGCGTTTGCGGGCGCCGGGCGCGGCACTGGGGAGAGGCGAGCTTGAGGCAATTGCCTTCTGCAAGACTGAAGGCGCAGTGTTTGTCACCAATGATCTCGTTGCCCGGCGGTTTGCCCTCGCACAAGGCGTGCGTGTTCTTTCGCTCCAGGCCATCCTGCGTGGACTATGGGAGAGCAGCGTGTGTACCAAGTCAGAAGTACATACCGTGCTCGAACGGATCAAGCAGGCCGATCGTCTCGAAATATCTCTCGAAGTGGAGAGCGAGATTTTTGACGAAGGGTAGACGGAGATATGGCGCATGACTCCCGACTGGCCTGATAGCACCCTGTTTTGGCGCGATAAGCGCGTCGTCGTGACCGGTGGCGCGGGGTTCCTCGGCTCCTTCGTTGTTGAGAAGCTGCAAGCGCGCGACGCGGCGGAAATCTTCGTGCCGCGCATCGAGGACTACGACCTGCGCGACCTGACCGCGATCCGGCGCATGCTGGCCGACGCGCGGCCGGACATCATCCTGTACCTGGCCGCGCGGGTGGGCGGCATCGGCGCGAACCGGGCCAGACAGGCCGAGTTCTTTTACGACAATCCTTCGACAGGCTCAGGACATGCTTTGCGCGAGCCAACCCGAATAGCTCATGCCAAGCCGCCAAGGCGCAAAGGTATATGCTTGGCGTTCCTTCGACAGGCTCAGGACATGCTTTGCGTGAGCTCCTGACGCCTTTGCGTGAGCTTCGCAGATTCACCCATACCCAAGAGACTCTGCTTTGAAAAGCATCCTCCACGTTGTGGGCGCCCGGCCTAATTTCATGAAGATCGCGCCGATTGCTTCGACAGGCTCAGCACAGGCATGCACGAGATGGCGCAGCGCCCGGACGAGTTCCAGCAGATCCTGGTGCACATCGGCCAGCACTATGACGCCAGCATGTCGCAGGTGTTTTTCGATGAGTTGGAGCTGCCACAACCGGACGTGAATCTGGGAGTCGGCTCCGGTTCCCATGCCCAGCAGACAGCGCTGATTATGCAGCGCTTCGAGCCGGTGGTGCTGGACTACAAGCCTGGTTGGGTGATTGTGCCGGCCAATGTAAACTCGGCGGCAGCCGACACATTAGTGATACCCTGAGATGATCGACGTTGAGAAGCAAGTCGCTTACTGGCGCGATGGCGCAATCGAAGACTGGCAAGTAGCCGTGGAACTGATCAACCTGCGTCGGACGCGCCATGGCCTGTTCTTCGCGCATCTGGCGCTGGAGAAGCTGCTCAAGGCGCACATCTGCCGCGCTACGGCAGACCTCGCGCCCAGAATCCACACCCTTTTGCGTCTGGCCGAGCGAACGGGTCTAGCCTATAGCGAGGAGCAGCGTGTCTTTCTGGCGCGTTTTGATCGTTATCAGATTGAAGGCCGTTATCCGGATCTGTTACCCCCGCCCCCCGACCAGGACGTGGCGTGTGCCGAGTTGAAGCTGGCAGGAGCGTTGTTGCAATGGCTGAAGCATCAGTTGTGAAAGCGGTCGCGGGGTATCTGGCGGCGGTGCGGCGTTCAGGCATTCAGGCGGAGCGGGGCATCTTGTTTGGATCGTATGCGCGGGGGGACGCTCAGCCCGATAGCGATGTGGACGTGTTGATCATCGCGCCGGAGTTCGATGAACCGTATGATCGGCAATGTATAGACCTGCTTTGGGAGTTGCGCGTGTTCACCGACAGCCGCATCGAGCCGGTGGCGGTTGGCGAACGTCAATGGCGTGATGACCGGGGCAGCCCACTGATCGAGGTTGCCCGCCGTGAGGGGATTGCCGTCGCCCCGCTGCCGGCCGCCTGAGCGAGTGCAGCCAGGCCCAGGCGTGCGCCAAGTTGCTTCATCGACAGAAAGGCCCCGGGTACCAGATGAGGACGGCTACCCGTGGCGGGCGATCCACGAGGGGCTGAAGCGGGCCAGCACGCCGGCGGAGCTGCGGCAGATCTATCAGCGGACGAATTGATGAAGATATTACACGTCGTGGGCGCGCGGCCCAATTTCATGAAGATCGCCCCCAAACCCGACGTGGACCTGGTGGGCTACAGTTGTCCAGGATCCTCTCTGGTGGTAACATGAGGTTGTCATGAGCCAGCCGCATGCGGACTACGATAACCCCTGGCAAGAGGTGCTGGAGCGTTATTTTCGGGAGTGCCTGGCGCTGTTCTTGCCGCAAGCACATGAGGAGATTGACTGGACGCGCGCGCCGGTCTTCCTGGACAAGGAGCTGCGCCAGGTGACGCCCGATGCCGAGTTGGGCCTGCGGCGGGTAGACAAGCTGGCGCGGGTGTGGCGACGAGATGGGGCGGAGGCGTGGGTGTTGATCCACGTGGAGGTGCAGAGCCAGGCGGAAGCTGAGTTCGCGGAGCGGATGTACGTCTATAATTACCGGCTGTACGATCGCTTCCGGCGACGGGTTGTAAGCCTGGCGGTGTTGGGCGATGAGCGGGTGAACTGGCGGCCGGATCGGTTCGGCTATGCGTTGTGGGGTTGCGAAGTGGGCCTGCGCTTCCCGATCGTGAAGCTGCTGGACTACCGGGAACGTTGGGCGGAGCTGGAGGCAAGTCGCAACCCGTTTGCGGTGGTGGTGATGGCGCATCTCAAGGCGCAGGCGACGCACGCGGATGCGGCGGCGCGCAAGATGGCGAAGTGGCAGTTGCTGCGGCGACTGTACGAACGGGGTTATGCACGGGTAGACATCCTGAACCTGTTTCGCTTCATAGATTGGGTGATGCAGTTGCCGGAGGCGTTGGAAGAAGCGTTGTGGCAGGAGATCGTTGAATATGAGGAGGCACAGCGTATGCCGTACATCACGAGTGTGCAACGGATTGGTGAAAGGATCGGCGAGCAGCGCGGTGAGCGCAAGGGCTTACTCGAAGGCGTCACCCTCGGTCTGGAGCTGAAGTGGGGCGCCGATGGGCTGCGCCTGCTGCCGGAGATCGGCCCGATCGAGGATGTGTACCTGCTGCGCGCGATCCACGAGGGGCTGAAGCGGGTGAGCACGCCCGACGAGCTGCGCCGCATCTATCAGACGACGAGCTGAGGGTGACGATCTTGCCATCTGTCTCACGCCAAGCCGCCAAGGGCGCAAAGAAAAGAGAGAGCTTGGGGTTCCTTCGACTGGCTCAGGACATGCTTTGCGCCCCTTCGACAGGCTCAGGACATGCTTTGCGTGAGCTCCCGGCGTCTTTGCGTGAGCTTCGCAGATTCACCCATACCCGAGAGACTCTGCCTTGAAACGCATCCTTCACGTCGTGGGCGCGCGGCCCAATTTCATGAAGGTCGCCCCCATCATGCACGAGATGGCGCGGCATCCGGCGGACTTCGAGCAGATACTCGTTCACACCGGCCAGCATTATGACGCCAGCCTGTCGCAGGTGTTTTTCGACGAGCTGGCGCTGCCCAAGCCGGACGTGAACCTGGAGGTCGGGTCGGGGTCGCACGCGCAGCAGACGGCGTTGATCATGCAGCGGTTCGAGCCGGTGGCGCTGGACTACAAGCCCGATTGGGTGGTCGTGCCGGGCGACGTGAATTCGACGGTGGCCTGCGCGCTGGTGGCGAGCAAGCTGGGGATCAAGGTCGCGCACGTCGAGTCGGGCCTGCGCTCCTTTGACCGCACGATGCCGGAGGAGATCAACCGCATCCTGACCGACCATCTGGCCGATCTGCTCTTCACGACCGAGCCGAGCGGCAACGAGAACTTACGTCGCGAGGGGATCCCGGAAGAAAAGATCCGCTTCGTGGGCAATACGATGGCCGGATCTTGCTCTGCCAACAGCGGGCATCCATAGAGCACAATGAAGCGCAATCAGCTCATCAAGCATCTGATCGCGCATGGCGCTGCGTTGCTGCGGGAAGGCAGCCGACACAGCATTTATCAGCGGGGACAGCGCAAGACACAAATTCCGCGACATATTGAGATTGTAGATGACTTGGCGCGCAAGATTTGCAAGGACCTGGATATCCCATTTGTGAGGTAGCTCATGAAATATCGAGCGATTATTAAGCAGAGTGAGGGGTGGTGGATCGGTTGGTTAGTTGATTTGCCTGGCGTCAACGCGCAGGAAAGGACGAAGCGAAAATTGCTCGAGTCGCTCCAGATCGGCGCACAAGATATGTTAGCCACCCAAGTTCCGTTCGAGCCGGAAACCAGCATGACGCTGATTGATGTACCGGACGCGGTGTGGCACGGTGAGCAGCGGATGGTGTCTCAGCCTGCATGAGCGCCGATGCGTCAGATTCAGAAACCTTGACGACGTGCGCGAGTCGCCGGCGCTGGACGTGATCGAGTTGTTGCGCCAGCGGAGCGCGGAAGTGCGCTACCATGGCCTCCACGTGCCGCTCATTTAGCACAACGTCTGCGAGCCGGCCGACGAGGCCGACCTGGGCGCGGCCGACTGTGTGGTGGTGACGGATCATTCGAGTTATGATTGGGCGGCGATCCGGCAGCGGGCCAGGGTGATTGTGGATACACGACACGCGGCTGGTGTCTCAACTGGTTGATCTGGCGCTCCCGTTGTCACCGGTATAACGATGCCCGAACTGACGAACCCACACGATAAATTCTTCAAAGAAACGTTGTCGCACCAGGACGCGGCCAATGATTTTCTGCGCTACTACTTGCCGGCTGAGGTGGCGGTGCAGTTGGACTTGACGGCGACCGAGTTGGTGAATGACTCGTTTGTAGACACCGAGTTGCAGACCCACTACTCGGATCTGTTGTACCGGGTGCGGTTGCAGGGTGGCCGGGACGCCTACGTCTACACGCTATTCGAGCACAAGAGCCTGCCCGATGAGCTGGTCGCGTTTCAGTTGTTGCGCTACATGGTGCGGGTGTGGGAGTATGCGTTGCGGCAGCGTGGCCGGCTGTGGCCAATCCTGCCAATCGTAGTGTATCACGGACGAGCAACGTGGAAGGCGGACGCTGATTTCCTGAGCCTGCTTGATGCGCCGGTGGTATTGCGGCCGTATCAGCCGGACTTCCGCTATTGGCTGTGTGACCTGTCGGCATATGACGACGCCGAGTTGCGGGGCGCGGCCTTTTTGCGCGTTTCGCTGTTGGCGCTGAAGTATGCGTTCCGACCAGAGTTACATCAGCGGTTGCCGGACATCGGCCGGCTGCTACAGGAGTTAAGCCAGCAAGAAACGGGACTGCAGCAGGTGATGACCGTGTTGCGCTATTTGTTGCAGGGTACAGACCAGATCACGGCGGAGGAGTTACGGACGACGTTGGAAGAGGCGCTGCCTGAGGTAGGAGGTAGATTGATGGGGACGATCGCTGAACAATTGATTGAGCAAGGTCTCAAGCGGGGACTAGAGCAAGGAATGCAGCAGGGGATGCAGCAGGGGATGCAGCAGGGGATGCAGCAAGGGATGCAGCAGGGGATGCAGCAGGGCCAGCGTGAAGGGCGGCGCGAGGGGCTGCGACAAGGCCTTTTGGCCGGCATCCGCTTGGGCTTGAAGCTAAAATTCGGCACAGAAGGCGCAGTTTTGCTGCCCGAGGTGTATCGAATCGAGGACGTGGCGCTGTTGCAGGCGGTGCAGGATGGCATCGAGGTGGCGACCACCCCTGAGGAGTTGCGCCGCGTCTATCAACGGACGAATTGAGCGGACCACGCGGGCGGGCGTCTCTAGTCGTCGCCGGAGCGAGGATGGATAGCTGTCATAAGGTCAGTTGACATCAAGGTGACATTTTGAAACGCATCCTTCACGTCGTGGGCGCGCGGCCCAATTTCATGAAGGTCGCCCCCATCATGCACGAGATGGCGCGGCATCCGGCGGACTTCGAGCAGATACTCGTTCACACCGGCCAGCATTATGACGCCAGCCTGTCGCAGGTGTTTTTCGACGAGCTGGCGCTGCCCAAGCCGGACGTGAACCTGGAGGTCGGGTCGGGGTCGCACGCGCAGCAAACCGCGCTGACACATACAGTGTACTTTCTTGTCATGCAGCGGTTTGTCGAGGATCCCATCTGCAGGTAAGATGAGGTTGTCATGAGCCAGCCACGCGCAGATTACGATACCCCCTGGCAGGGAGTGCTGGACTCAGAGATTTCCAAACAGCCCCAAAGGGGGCTGGAAGCGGCCGGACACTTTTTCAGCCGGGCGGTCTCGGCTGACAGGCGTAGTGCAGGGTGTAATCGCCATCTTCACAGTGCATAATCGGGGGGTGCGCGTTCAAATGGGTACACAGTCGTTCACACGCCTCCTGGATCAGCAGGGGGCCAAAGGGCTTGAGGGTCACGTACAACACGCGCTGTTTGACATCCTTGGCCCCCCAGCCGCCTTGGGCAAAGAAGCGAGTACCCACCTGGCCCCACGGCAGCCGTTGCACTGTCTCCTGCGCTTCCTGAGTCAACTGATCGCGCTCCTCGGCACTCATCGCGCCGCCCCGTGCGGTGAGCGCCCGCTCCAGGAGCACTTCCGTCATACCTTGCGCCAACTGCGCCAAGGTGTCGCGGCGGGCCTGGCAGAGGAAGGTCTGCAATTGCCCCAGCACGCTCATCTTGCGGGTGTCCACCACCCAGCGGAGCTGACTGGCCGGCACGATGCCGGTGCGGCCCCAGCGGATCAACGCCTCCGCTGCCCGCCAGTCGGCTACGATGCGCTGCCGGCGCCGCCGGATGCCCTGGCGCAGGTCGTTGAGGCCGCGTTTGGTCAGTTCGCCGGCGCGCCAGCGGGCGACGGCCGCCCCCTCTTCGGCCAGGTTGGCGCGCCAGCGTTCTTTCAAGTGACGGGCTTGCGTGCACAAGGTCGCCACTTCCGCGGCCTGCGGCTGCTCCCGCACCAGCTCACTGGTGATGGCGCCGCCACAGAAGGCATCGCTGCCCCACGCCCGCCCTTGCTTGAACTCCTCTTCGACCCCCTGCTTACCGCGCAGAAAAGTCAGCAGGTTGAGGGCGGTCCGCGCCTCGGTCGGCTGGCCCACGGCATGGAAGGCCGCCCGCTGCCCACTGCCCACGTCTTCCACCACCACGGTGCGGCAGCGGTAGCCGCGGCCGTTGATGACCGGTGCGGCCAGGTCGGCTACGCGGGTCTTGAGGCGGCGCACCTCCTGGCCATCGGCGCGGCGCACGGCGGCATATTCCCCAGGCACGAAGGCACTCTTAGGCGCCTCCGCCACCAACTGGTGCACGGTGGCGGTGTCGTCAGCCCAGACCACCAGACCGGTGCCGCGGCGGTCAAAGGCCTCCAGCACTTCCTGGGAGAGCGCGCCGCGATCCACCCCCACCAGTTCGACCGGCTGGCCGGTGGCCTGCTCGACCTGGCTGACGACCGTCTCCAACTGGCTGCCCAACGCCGTGTCGCCCTGGCCCCAGCTGACGTGCAACACCCGCCCCAGCACGGTGGCGCTGACCGCACACACCTTGACCAGGGCTTTGACCACCCGCTGCCAGATGCCATGCTTGGTCTGCGCCACCGCCTTTTCGGTGTACAGCGGGATGACGTGGCTATCCACGTACAATGCCCGCCCGGCCGTGGGACTAGCGGCTTGCGTCATAGCCGTCTGGCTGGCGGCCAGGAAGCGCGCCACCGGCCGCTCCGCAGGCGGCGTGCCAGCATCGGCCGCAGCTTGGTCGTGGGCGACGATGCGGTCCAGGTAGGCGTGCAGGTCGCTGCGCTGCGGGTAGCGCACACTGCCCAAGATGGCCGCGAATTCATCCTCCACCAACTCGCCGATCTGCGCCAGGCGGCTCTTGCCGGCCGCACAGGCGAACAGGAGGGTGTGGCAGCGCAGCCAGTGGCTGTAGTGGGTCGTGGCGGTCGTCACGTCCAGCAGGGGCAGCACCCGCTCCGTGCCCAGGGCTTGCAGCGCCGGCAACTGCCAGAGCTGGGCCGCATAGCGCGTGAGCACCCCCGCCACCGGCACCGGCGCCGGATCGGGCGCCGCAGGCTGGTGAAAGGCACTCCCGCGGTAATCCGCCAATCCCGCCTGCTGCAGGTAGCTCTGCACTACCGCCGCGCTGACCTGCGTGCCGTCCTGGACGGCCAACTGCGCGGCAATGCCGGCCGCATCCAGGCCTTGCCCCACCAGCAGTTCGACGATGCGACCGGCCACGGCAGGCGTGACTGGCAGGGTGACCGGCTCAGCCGCAGCGCCAGCCAAGGGCTCAGCCTGCGCCGGCGAGGCGTCCAACAGGGCGGTCAGATGCTCGTAGAGGCTCGACCGCCCCAACCCGCGGACCCCTTGCAGGTCGGCGGCGCGGGCGCCCAGCCCCCACAGCACGACCGCCTCCAGATCGCGATAGGCGGCCTCCCCAAAGGTCGCTTTGAGACGTTCCTGGCGCTTGGCGGCCCAACCCGCACTGAAGCGCATTGTGGTCCAGGCCATACCTCCCTCCTGAGTTCTATGTCTGAACCACAGTATGCCCAGATTGGTCCGCTTTGTCCAGGCCGAAAGGCCGCCTTTGGCCCCGGCAAAAGTGTCCGGCTGTTAACGTGCTCTACAAGGGCTGTCTAGCCCAGTTTGGAAATCTCTGTGAATGCTACTTTCGGGAATGTCTGGCGCTGTTCTTGCCGCCGGCCCACGCAGAGATTGACTGGAACCGTGCGCCGATCTTTCTGGACAAAGAGCTGCGCCAAGTGACGCCGGACGCGGAATTGGGCTTGCGGCGGGTGGACAAGCCGGCGCAGGTGTGGCGGCAGAACGGTGCAGAGGCCTGGGTGCTGGTACATGTCGAGGTGCAGAGCCAGGAAGACGCCGCATTTGCCGAGCGGATGTACGTGTACAACTATCGTTTGTACGATCGTTATCGGCGTCGGGTGGTCAGCCTGGCGGTATTGGGCGACGAACGCGCAAACTGGCGACCGGCGCGTTTTGGATATGCGTTGTGGGGCTGTGAAGTTGGCGTGCAGTTTCCAACGGTGAAGTTGCTGGACTACCGGGCGCGTTGGGCCGAGTTGGAAGCGAGCCGCAATCCGTTTGCCGTGGTGGTGATGGCGCACCTGAAAGCGCAGGAAACGCAGGGTGACGCGGCGGCGCGCAAAGTCGCGAAATGGCAACTGCTGCGCGGGTTGTACGAACGCGGCTATATGCGGGACGATATCGTAAACCTGTTCCAGTTCATAGATTGGGTGATGGGGTTGCCGGAGGCATTAGAAGAAGCGTTGTGGCAGGAGATCCACGCGTACGAGGAGGCGAAGCGTATGCCGTACGTGACGAGTGTCGAGCGGATTGGCATCAAGAAAGGCATGGAGCTGGGCATCCAACAGGGCATCCAACAGGGCCAGCGACAAGGGTTGCTGGACGGGATCACCTTGGGCCTGGAGCTCAAGTGGGGTGCCGACGGGCTGCGCCTGCTGCCAGAGATCGGCCCGATCGCGGATGTGTACCTGCTGCGCGCGATCCACGAGGGGCTGAAGCGCGTGAGCACGCCCGACGAGCTGCGCCGCATCTATCAGCAGCCGAACTGAGGGCGACGCTCTTGCCATCTGTCTCACGCCAAGCCGCAAAGAGCGCAAAGAGGAGAGAGCTTGGCGTTCCTTCGACTGGCTCAGGACAGGCTTTGCGTGAGCTTCGCAGATTCACCCATACCCGAGAGACTCTGCCTTGAAAAGAATCCTTCACGTCGTGGGCGCGCGGCCCAATTTCATGAAGGTCGCCCCCATCATGCACGAGATGGCGCGGCGACCGGACGCGTTCGAGCAGATCGCATTCACACTGGCCAGCACTATGACGCCAGCATGTCGCAGGTGTTTTTCGATGAGCTGGCGCTGCCCAGGCCGGACGTGAACCTGGAGGTCGGCTCGGGATCGCACGCGCAGCAGACCGCGTTGATACATACAGTGTACTTTCCTGTCATGCAACGGTTCGAGCCGGTGGTGCTCATGGATTTCCGTCGTTTTTGCCCTTTGGGGAGATATCAATGAAAAATTTCGCCATCACTGGCGTCGCAGGCTATATTGCCCCGCGCCATCTCAGAGCCATACGAGATACCGGCAATCGTCTGGTGGCCGCGGTTGACCCGCACGATTCTGTCGGGTTGCTCGACCAATATGCGTTTGGTACGCGGTTTTTCACAGAGATCGAGCGGTTTGATCGGCATCTGGAGAAGCTGCGCCGCGGGCCTGAAGAGCAGCGGGTTCACTATGTGAGCATTTGCTCGCCCAATTACCTCCACGACGCGCACTGCCGCTTGGCGCTTCGAGCAGGCGCCGACGCCATCTGCAAAAAGCCGCTGGTGATCAATCCGTGGAACCTGGATGCGCTTCAGGAACTCGAAGGAGAATTAGGCAAACGCATCTACACGATCTTGCAACTGCGGGTGCATCCAAAGTTGTTGGCGTTGCGTGAGACGCTGAAGGCAGCGAACAGCAATTATCAGCATGACGTTTGTCTCACTTATGTGACGGCGCGCGGTGGCTGGTATCACCAATCATGGAAGGGGGCGCCGGAGAAATCAGGCGGGGTGGCGACCAATATCGGGATCCACTTCTTCGATTTGTTATGGTGGCTGTTTGGCAATGCAGGTGAGACGCGAGTCTACCATGCTGATCCGGAACGGATGTCCGGCTTCATCGAGTTCGAGCGTGCCCGCGTAAAGTGGTTTCTGTCTGTTAACGCGGCCGACCTGCCCTTCCCCGTCGAACCGGGGAAACGCAGCACCTATCGCTCAATCACCATTGATGGGGCGGAAGTGGAGTTTACCGAGGGCTTCACCGACCTACACACGCGCGTCTATGAGGAGACACTGGCCGGCCGCGGTTTCGGCATCGAGGATGCGCGACCTTCCATCCAACTGGTTCATCGTATCCGAACAGCGCCCTTGTCTCAGCCGGATGATACCGCGCATCCTATGACTAAACGTTAGTGTGACACCGTGACTGATTCTAGCTATTTCGTTCATGCCAGCGCGTATGTTGATCAGCCATGCGTGATCGGCGCCGGGACTAAATCTGGCATTTCTGTCATGTGATGGCGGATGCACGGATCGGAGAACGGTGCATCCTGGGGCAGAATGTCTTTGTGGCGAATGGCGTCGTGATCGGTACCAACGTCAAGATCCAGAACAATGTCTCGCTTTACACGGGCGTCGAATTGGAAGACGACGTGTTTTGCGGTCCCTCGTGCGTGTTCACCAACGTCATCAACCCGCGGTCGCAGATTTTGCGTCACACCCAGTATCAACGCACGTTGGTGCGCCGCGGCGCGACGATCGGCGCCAATGCAACGATCGTATGCGGGGCCACGATCGGCCGCTACGCCTTCATTGGGGCGGGCGCAGTCGTGCGCGGGGATGTGCCCGATTATGCACTGATGCTGGGGGTGCCCGCACGCCGGCGCGGGTGGATGAGCCGTCACGGGCATCGTTTGGCGGAGCCGGATGGGGATGGTATAATGATGTGTCTGGAGAGTGGGTGGCGTTACCGAGAGGTCGAGCCTGATGTGTTGCACTGTTTAGATTGGCCGGAAGATCGGCCTTTGCCGGCTGAATGAGCATGAGCAGACAACTTCTCGATGACTTGCAGCGGTTAACGTCCTCGCAGGGGATGTTGCTTTATCGCCTTGTTGATCTGGGCTATTTGGCGCGAGCGCAGGTGGACGATTTGCTTGCCAACCTTGTCCGGGATCGCCTGGCCAAGGCGCAAGCATATCTGGACTTTGCCGAGCAATTGGATGCCGGTGTTGTGCTGAATCAGCCACACATTGTTTCGCGTTGTTATTATAGGACTTTTCCATTAACATAACGTAGGGTAGGTGCTGCCCTACAAGATCGGGATGCCGCCAACTGGCGCAAAAGGTCGTTTTGTGGCATGGTATAGTTTCTACACTAACGCAAGGAGCTACCCAT
>Ga0233425_10000227_pt1 | contig 148948 bp, 155 predicted proteins | sample Watercolumn_Towu_2_FD_181712 | JGI IMG/M metagenome (GOLD analysis project Ga0233425, IMG submission 181712) | Freshwater microbial communities from Lake Towuti, South Sulawesi, Indonesia - Watercolumn_Towuti2014_140_MG | ecosystem: Environmental > Aquatic > Freshwater > Lake | place...
CCGGCCTCGGCTTCCTTCAGGACCGCAATGATCTGCTCTTCGCTGAACCGCTTCTTCTTCACGTCCGCTTCTCCTCTCGGTTGGCGGACTCTACTTCAACCCCGTACTATTTCAGGGGGGCACGTCACTACGATCCGAGCGGTCTGCAGGGCCGGCCGCCCAAGCCGGGGGGCTACGGCACGCCCGAGCCGACCAAGTAGCTGTAAATTCGCGCTCTAGCGCGTCTTCGCGAGCGCTCTTGGCAGGGCGAAAGTGACGTGCTCCGCGGTTCCCTGCAGCGGCCGCACGTTCTTCGCGCCTAGCTCCTGCAGGCGCTCGATCAGGGCGTTGACCAGCACCTCGGGCGCGGAGGCCCCGGCGGTCACTCCGATGCGCGCCTTGCCCTCGATCCATTCGGGCCGCAGCTCGTCAGCGCTGTCCACCATGTAGGCCTCGACCCCCATGTTCTCGGCGACTTCGCGCAGGCGGTTCGAATTGGAGCTGTTGGGCGACCCGACCACGATCACCACGTCGCAGCGCGGCGCCATGAACTTGACCGCGTCCTGGCGGTTCTGCGTGGCGTAGCAGATGTCGTCCTTCTTCGGGCCGCGGATCTTCGGAAAGCGGCGCTTCAGGGCGGCGACAATGCGCTCGGCGTCGTCCACCGAAAGCGTCGTCTGGGTCACGTAGGCGAGCTTCTCGGCGCCGCCGACCGGCAGCCCGGCGACGCCCTCGACCGTCTCGACCAGGTGCATGCGGTCCTTCGACTGGCCCATCGTGCCTTCGGCTTCCGGGTGCCCGCGGTGGCCGATCATGACGATCTCGTAGCCCTCGCGGAGCATCTTGGCGACCTCAACGTGCACCTTGGTGACCAGCGGGCAGGTCGCATCGAACACGCGCAGGCCGCGCGCCTCGGCCTCGGCGCGCACCGCCTTGGAGACGCCGTGCGCCGAGAAGATCACGGTGCTCCCCGCCGGCACCTCGGCCAGCTCCTCGACGAAGACCGCGCCTTTCCGCCTCAGGTCGTCGACCACATATTTGTTGTGCACGATCTCGTGGCGCACGTAGATCGGCGCGCCGTGGGCTTCGAGGGCCCGCTCGACGATCTCGATCGCGCGCTCGACGCCGGCGCAGAAGCCGCGGGGATTGGCGAGGAGGACGTCCATGCCGGGATTATCCGCCCTTCGGCTTACGGCTGTATGCGTCGTCGAAAGCAGCTTCCAGGACGGAATGGGTGCCGCGCAGCCGGTCGATCACGCGCTTGGACCACTCGAAGTACTCGCGCCGGCGCGCCAGGTCCCATTTGGCGGGCGGGCGCTCGGTGACGTCGCGCAGGTTGCAGATCTTGTCGGCGAGCTTGACCAGCTTCGCCTCGCGACTGGCGCGCGCCGCATGCTCGACCTGCATCTTCTTGCGGACGGGCTTCTTCAGCATCTTGTTATCGGTCACCTCGAGCACGATCGAGGCGATATGCGGCCCGAACTCCTTTTCCAGCTCGGCCGGCGTGGTCTGCGTGTCCTCGATGGTGTCGTGCAGGAGCGCGGCGGCGAGCACGCTGACGTCGGTCACGCCGCCCTCGCGCGCGAGCAGCTCGGCGAGCGCGATCGGATGGTTGATGTAGGGCGAGGCCTCGGCGTCCTTGCGACGCTGGTGGCGGTGCTTGTCCGCGGCGAACGCCAGCGCGCGCAGCAGCAGCAGGGGAAACTCAGGATTGGGCGCGCTTTTCACTGCCCTCGCCTTCCCGGTGCATGAAGCCCTCGATGATGAGTATCACCGCGCCCACCGTGATCCCGGCGTCGGCGACGTTGAACGCGGGCCAGTGCCAGCCGGCGGGGTGGAAATCGAGGAAGTCGACCACGTGCCCCCATTGCAGCCGGTCCCACAGGTTGCCGATCGCGCCTCCCAGAATCAGGGCCAGCCCCAGGCAAAAGACGGTTTTGCCCGGGTCCTTGAAGATCAGATATCCGATGATCAGAACGGCCACAACGGCGATCGTCACGAAAAACGGCGTCTGCCAGCCCGGCGCCGAGGCGAGGAAGCTGAAGGCCGCCCCCTTGTTGAAGACCAGCACCAGGTTGAAGAACCCGGTGACCTCGAGCCCTTCGCCGGGCCTGAAGTGCGCCAGCACCACGAGCTTCGTGACGCGATCGAGCAGCACGACCAGCGCCGCCAGGCTGAACCAGTGCACCGCCCTAGGCATAGCGGCGCGCTTCGCCGGCCCCCTTGAGATTCGTCTGGCAGCGGCCGCAGAGCCCCTCGAGGTTGACGTCGGCCTGGTAGTGCCAGCAACGCTCGCACTTCGGATGCTTGCTCGGGATGACATCCACGAGCAGCGGCGACCCGTTGACCTGCTGCACGCTCGCCCGCGACGTGATGAGGACGAATTTCAGGTCGTCCTGGAGCCTCTTCAGGGATTCGAACGTCGCGCCGTGTACCTGGATCTCCAGCTCGGCGGCGAGGGATGAGCCGATCTGCTTCTGCTCGCGCTTCTCTTCCAGCCGCTTGGTCACGATCTCGCGGAACTGGCGCACGTTGCCCCAGTGATCGAGCGTGGCCTGGTCAAGGCCGTGCGCCGGCAGCGCGTGCCAGACCTCCTCGAAGACGCACTTGTCCGAGTCCTTCGTGAACACTTTCCAGGCTTCGTCGGCGGTGAAGCTGAGGATCGGCGCCATCAGCCGCAGCAGGCTCTGCGTGACGTGCCAGAGCGCGGTCTGCGCCGAGCGGCGCGCGCGCGAGCCGGGCGCGCTCGTGTAGAGCCGGTCCTTCAGGATGTCGAGGTAGAAGGCGCCGAGGTCCTCCGAGCAGAACGCCTGCAGTTTCTGCGACACGAGGTGGAACTGGTAGCGCTCGTAGTCGGCGACTGTACCTTCCTGCAGTTTCGCCGCGAGCGCGAGCGCGTAGCGGTCGATTTCGACCATCTCGGCGACCAGCACCGCGTCCTTTGCGATGTCGAAGTCGCCGGTGTTGGCGAGCAGGAAACGCAGCGTGTTGCGGATGCGCCGGTAGCTCTCGACCACGCGCTTGAGGATCTCGTTCGAGATCGTGAGCTCGCCCGAGAAATCTCCGCTCGCAACCCACAGCCGCAGGATCTCGGCGCCGAGCGTGTCCGAGATCTGCTGCGGCGCCATGACGTTGCCCTTCGACTTCGACATCTTGCGGCCTTCGAGGTCGATGACGAAGCCGTGCGTGAGCAGCCCCTTGTACGGCGGGATGCCGTTCATCATGCACGACACGAGCAGCGACGAGTGGAACCAGCCGCGGTGCTGGTCCGAGCCCTCGAGGTACAGATCGGCGGGGTACGTGGTCTGCGCCGCGTGCGAGCCGCGCAGCACGGTGAAGTGCGTCGAGCCCGAGTCGAACCAGACGTCCAGGGTGTCCTTGCTTTTTTCATAGGAAGAACTTTCCGGTCCCAAGAGTTCTTCCGCGGTGATGCCCTGCCAGGCCTCGATGCCCTCCTTCTCGACGCGCTTCGCCACCTGCTCGAGCAGCTCGGGCGTGCGCGGGTGGAGCGCGCCCGTCTCGCGATGCAGAAAGAACGGCATCGGCACGCCCCACTGGCGCTGGCGCGAGAGCGTCCAGTCCGGGCGGTTGGCGATCATGCCGTGCAGCCGCGCCTGGCCCCAGCCCGGGAAGAACGCGGTCGCCTCGATGCCGCGCAGCGCGGTCTCGCGCAGCGTTTCCTTGCCGACCTTCTTGTCCATCGCCGCGAACCATTGCGTCGTCGCGCGCAGGATCACCGGCGTCTTGTGCCGCCAGCAGTGCATGTAGCTGTGCGTGTAGTTGGCCTTCGCCAGCAGGGAATTCTTTTCCTGGAGAACGGTGATGATCTTTCCGTTCGCATCCCAGATCGACAGCCCGCCGAACAGGGGCAGCGACGGCGCGAATTTGCCGTCGGCCATGACCGGCGTGAGGATCTCGCTGTCCTTCATGCCGTAGCGCCGGCAGGATTCGAAGTCCTCGACGCCGTACGCCGGCGCCGAGTGCACGATGCCCGTGCCGGTGTCGAGCGTGACGTAGTCGCCGAGGTAGACCGGCGCGGTGCGGTCGTAGAACGGGTGCTGGAAGCGTAGATGCTCGAGCGCCCTGCCCTTGGCGAGGCCGATCACCTTCCAGGACTCGATCTTCAGGCGCTGCAGGAGCGAAGGCGTCGCCGGGTCCTCGTCCTGCTCGCTGCCCTCGGCGAGGAAATGGTCGGCGAGGATCAGCAGCCCGCGGTCCGAGTCCACCAGCGCGTACGAATGCTCCGGGTGGACGTTCAACGCCTGGTTGCCGGGCAGCGTCCAGGGCGTCGTGGTCCAGATCACGATCCAGCCGGGCTTGTCGGGGAGCGATTTCAGACCGAATGCCTTTGCAATCGCCTGCCTGTCGGTAAAGGCAAAGCCGACGTCGATGGCAGGATCTTTCCTGTCTTCGTACTCGACCTCGGCTTCCGCGAGCGCCGAGCCGCAATCGAAGCACCAGTTGACCGGCTTCAAGCCCCGGTAGACGTAGCCGCGCTCGAGCAGCTTGCCGAGGGCGCGGATCTCATCCGCCTCGTTGCGGTAGGCCATCGTCAGGTACGGCTCGCCCCAGTCGCCGAGCACGCCGAGGCGCTTGAAGTCCTTCTTCTGGCGCTCGATCTGCTCGGCGGCGAAGGCGCGGCACAGGCGCAGCGTCTCGGCGACCGGCAGGTTCTTGCCGTGCTTCTTCTCGATCTGCACCTCGATCGGCATGCCGTGGCAGTCCCAGCCCGGCACGTACGGCGCATCGAACCCCGCCATCGATTTCGACTTGACCACCACGTCCTTGAGGATCTTGTTGACCGCGGTGCCGATGTGGATGTCGCCGTTGGCGTACGGCGGGCCGTCGTGCAGCACGAAGGTCGGCCGCTTCTGCGCCTTGGCCGCCGCGCGCAGGCGCTTGTAGACGCCCTTCTCTTCCCATTCCCTAACCCACTGCGGCTCGCGCTTGGCGAGGTCGCCGCGCATCGGGAACGGCGTGTCCGGAAGGTTCAGCGTGCTCTTGTAGTCAGCCATGGGCGCGGAAGTATTGTCTCGCCTGCTCAGCGTCGCGGCGGATCGCCGTGGTGAGGGCCTGCATGCCGTCGAACTTCTCCTCGTCGCGCAGCTTCTCCAGAAAGCGCACGCGCAGGTGCCGCCCGTAGAGCTCGCCGCTCAGGTCGAAGAAATGCACTTCCAGCAGCATCGGCCCGTTCTCGGCGACGGTCGGCCGGCGCCCGACGCTTGCCACCCCGCGCCGCAGCGTCCGGCGCCCGGGCTCCTTTTCCTCGAGCTCGCCCTCGACCGCGAAGATGCCCATGAGCGGCGGCTGACGGCGCAGAATCACGTTGGCGGTCGGAAAGCCGAGCTTGCGGCCGAGCTTCGCGCCGTGCGCGACGCGCCCGCTCATCGTGTACGGCCGCCCCAGCAGACGCGCCGCCTCGTCCAGCCGGCCCGCGGCGAGCGCCGCGCGCACCCGCGAGCTGGAGACGCGCGTGCCGTCGAGCAGCACGTCGGGCATGGCTTCCAGCGTGAAGCCCCTGCGCTGCGCGGCCTGCGCGAGCAGCGCGTAGTCGCCGGCGCGCTTGGCGCCGAAGCGGAAATCGCGTCCCACCAGCAGCCAGCGCGCGCCGAGGCCCGCGACCAGCACGTCGTCGATGAATGCCTCCGGACCCATCGCGGCGAGCGCAGCGTCGAAGCGCAGCACGTGCGTGCGCGCGATGCCTGCCTCGGCGATCAGCTCGAGCTTCTCGCGCAGGCGTGAGAGCCGAGCCGGAGCGACGGCGGGCACGAAGAACTCGCGCGGATGCGGCTCGAAGGTAAGCGCCGCGCCAGCGAGCCCCTGCGCGCGCGCCTGCTCGGCCACTCTGGCGAGCATCGCGCGATGGCCGAGGTGCACGCCGTCGAAGTTGCCGATGGTCAGGGCGACCGGACCGCCGACCCTCTTGACCGTCCCGTGGGTTACCTGCATGAAAACGCGTGTAAAATGATGAATTATAGCGACTTTTGCTGCATTGCAGTAGCACTCCTGAGAGCGACGATGAAAACGCTGGAAGACCAGATGTCCTTCTATGCCGCATATCACCAGGACTCGCGCAACAAGATGACGCACTTCGTCGGCGTGCCGGTGATCATCCTCGCGCTCTTCATCCCGCTCGCCTGGCTGCGCATTCCGCTGGGCGACTTCACGCTCACCGGCGCGATGATCTTCGCCGGCATCGTGGTCGCGTACTACTTCGTGCTCGACGTACCGCTTGCGCTCGCGATGCTCGTGACGACGGCGTTCCTGGTCTGGGCCGGCGCGGCGATCGCGCAGCTCGGCTACCAGGCCGGCACGGTCTGTTTCCTGATCCTTTTCATCGGCGGCTGGGCGCTGCAGCTCTGGGGCCACATCTACGAGGGGCGCAAGCCCGCGCTGGTGGACAACCTTTTCCAGATCTTCGTCGCGCCGATCTTCCTCGCCGCCGAAGTGTTCTTCGCCCTCGGCTACAAGCCCAAGCTTCACGAGGCGGTGCAGAAGCGGGCCCTCGAGATGCGGGCCCGGGCCGGCGTCAAAGGCTCAATTCAGCCGGGCGCAGCGAGCCGATAACTCCATCATCTTCGCGCGCACCTCCTCTAGGTCGGAGGCGTCGGGTTCGCGCTCGAGGTAGTCGGCCAGATCCTTCAGGGCGGGGCGCCAGCATTCGAGGCGCTGGTACACCATGCCGCGGTCGCGCAGTTCGCCCGGCGAATCCGGGGCGACGATGATCATCCGGTTCAGCACTTCGAGCAGGCGCTCGGGCTTGTCGGTCTCGCGGCAGACGCCCTTCAGGTTCCTGAGCAGGCGCGCGAGGATCTGGCGGTTGCTCGCCGGCTCGAGGAACTGGTCGAGCGGCAGGTCGGCGATCGTGATGCCGCCGGTCGCGCCCGGCGGGATCACGCGCTTCAGGCGCGCGCGCAGCTCGTCCTCCGACTGCGGCGTGCCGCCCGAGAACGGATCGAGCACCAGCGTGCCGCCGCGCACCCGCAGCCGCACGAGGAAATGTCCCGGGAACGAGACGCCCTGGAACTCCAGGCCGATCCGCCGGCCGATCTCCATGTACAGCACCGCGAGCGTGATCGGGATGCCGGTGTGGCGATCGATCACCTCGTTCAGGTACGAGTTGCACGGGTCGTAGTAGTTGTCGGTGTTGCCGGGGAGAAGCAGAGGTCGTCGTAGAGGAACTCGTTGAGCGCGACCACGCGCTCCTCGGGGGCCGCCTGCATCGGGATGCGCGCGCGCAGACGCTTGCCGAAGAGCTCGATCTCGCCCAAGTAGCCGTCGACGTCCAGCCCGGGGTAGGCATCCTCGGCGACCTGCAGGCGGGCGCGCGCAAGGTCGATCCTGTCGTCATTGCGTGACAGAAGCTCGCTGAAGCGGTCGAGCTCGTCCCTCAAGCGGCGCCTTTCTGCGAAAAATCTTTGACCCGGAACCCCAGCAGGACCAGGCTGCCACCGTACGCCGCGACGCCGAGCAGCACAAGCCCCGCGAGCATCGCCACCTTCCATTGCCAATCGGCGGCCAGCCAGCGCGCCTCGGCGCCCATCGAGAACCACAGGGCCGCCGCCATCGCCAAGGTGGCGAGCGCGACCTTCGTGGCGAAGAGCAGCCAGCCCGCCTGCGGCGTGTAGATCTTCGCCTTGCGCAGATACCAATAGAGCAGCAGCGCGTTCAGGCAGGCGCCGATGCCGATCGCGAGCGCGAGCCCGGCGTGCTTGAGCGGGACGATGAACGCGAGGTTCATCAGCTGGGTGGCGCCGAGCGTCACCAGGCCGATCTTCACCGGCGTGGCGACGTTCTGGCGCGCATAGAAGCCGGGCGCGAGGATCTTGACAAAGATCATGCCGAGCAGGCCGGCGCTGTAGGCGACGAGCGCCTGGCGCGTCATCGCTGCGTCCTCGGCACTGAAGCGGCCGTACTGGAAGAGCGTCGAGATCAGCGGGATCGCCAGCACCGCGAGCGCGACCGCTGCGGGCAGCGCGAGCAGCAGCGTCAGGCGCAGGCCCCAGTCCAGCAGCCGGCTGTAGTCCTCGGCCGCGCCGCCGGCGTGGTGCTTCGAGAGGCTCGGCAGCAGGATCGTGCCGAGCGCGACGCCAAGCACGCCGGCCGGAAACTCCATCAGCCGGTCCGCGTAATACAGCCAGGACACGCTGCCCGTCTGCAGGAAGGAGGCGAAGATCTGGTTCAGCAGCAGCGACACCTGGCTCACCGACACGCCGAACGCGGCGGGCGCCATCAGGAGCAGCACGCGCTGCATGCCGGGATGCCTGAAATCGAGCCGCCAGCGCGGCAGCAGCCCCATTCTGGCGAGAAACGGGACCTGCAGGGCGAGCTGCAGCACGCCGCCCGCGAACACCGCCCAGGCGAGAACGAGCACCGGCGGATCGAAGGATTCGGCGAAGAACACGGCGCCTGCGATGAAGCTCACGTTCAGCAGCGCAGGCGTGAGCGCAGGGACGCTGAACTGGCTCCAGGTGTTCAGGATGCCCGCGGCGAGCGCCACCAGCGAGATGAAGACGATGTAGGGAAAGGTGATGCGGAGCAACGTCACCGTGAGCGCAAATCTCTCCGGCTCGCCGGAGAAACCGGGCGCAGTCAGGTAGACGATGACCGGCGCGGCGATCATGCCGAGCGCCGCGGCGCCGACGAGCGCGAGGAAAAGCAGCGTCGCGATCGTGTCGATCAGCGCCTTGGTGTCCTCGCCCCGGTTCCTGTGCTCGGCGAGGATCGGCACGAAGGCCTGCGAGAACGCACCCTCGGCGAACAGCCGCCGCAGCAGGTTCGGGATCTTGAAGGCGACGAAGAACGCGTCGGTGGCGAGGCCCGCGCCGAACACCCGCGCGATGAAGAAATCGCGCACATAGCCCAGCACCCGCGAGATCATGGTCAAACTGCTGACGGTCGCGAGGGCGCGAAGGAGGTTCATGCTAAAATTCGCCCCTTTTTTCGACCCGGAATTCCATGGCCAACATCAAATCCGCGCGCAAGCGCGCCCGCCAGGCGATCAAGCGGCGCAGCCACAACCTGAGCCTGCGCACCGCCGCGCGCACCGCGATCAAGAGCGTGCAGAAAGCGATCCAGGCCGGCGACAAGAAAGCCGCCGTCGCTGCGCTGACCCGGTCGCAGGCGGTGATCGACCGCGTCGCCGCCAAGGGCGTGCTGCATCCGAACGCGGCGGCGCGCCACAAGAGCCGCCTCGCGCACGCCATCAAGGCAATGCATTAGCCGCTCTAATCCGTGTCTCCGGCCCGCTGCACCCTGGCGAGCTCGGAGCGCTCGGCGATGCGCCCGTCGCGCGTCTTCAGCTCGTTGTCCTTCGCGAAGCTGAGCAGGAACCGGTAGGCCATCGGCTCGACCTCCTCGAGCCGCACATCCGCCATCACGCAGCGCACCCCGTTGGCGTTCACCGGGTGCACGAACGGCGAGTACTGCATGCGGTGATCGTTGCCGAAGGCCGCCAGCACGCCGCACAGGCGCTCGGCCCAGTCGCTCGTCCGGAACGGCTTGCCGTCCAGCGTCACGCCCTGGATGACGAATTCGACGACCTGTTCGCCGGCCTCGGGCTCGGGCATGCGAAATTATAGGGGGGACACATTCGGCGGGCGCCGGGAACTACCCAAGCCGGCAAACCCCTGATAGAGTCACAGAAACGGCGGTTCGGCGACCGCCGTTTTGCATTTTGGGTGTGCTTCTTCGTGGGGGTGCGCTTATGAGCCATGTGATGAACACCTACGCACGCCAGCCGGTGGCGTTCGTGCGCGGCCAGGGAGTCTGGCTGTGGGATGAGGCCGGCAAGAAGTACCTCGATGCGCTCTCGGGCATCGCGGTGAACACGCTCGGGCACAACCACCCCCACCTCGTGCGTGCGCTCTCCGAACAAATCGGCCGCGTCATGCACACGTCGAACCTGTTCCAGGCGCCGCTGCAGGAAGCTGCCGCCGACCGCATCGCCGAGATCACCGGTCTGGACGAGGTGTTCTTCTGCAACTCCGGGCTGGAAGCGAACGAGGCCGCGCTCAAGGTCGCGCGCAAATACGGGCATGACCGCGGCGTGAAGGAGCCGGCGATCATCGTCATGGAGAAGGCCTTCCACGGGCGCTCTCTTGCCACGCTCTCGGCCGGCGGCAGCCGCAAGGTGCAGGCGGGCTTTGAGCCCCTCGTGCAGGGCTTCGTGCGCGTGCCGCTGAACGACCTGGAGGCGGTGCGCCAGGTCGCCGCGCACAACCGGAACGTGGTCGCGGTCTTCATCGAGCCGATCCAGGGCGAGGGCGGCATCAACGTCTCGCGCATGGAGTATCTGAAGGGGCTGAAGGAGATCTGCGACAAGAACGAGTGGCTGTTCATGTCGGATGAAATCCAGTGCGGCCTCGGCCGCACCGGCAAGTGGTTCGTCTACCAGCACGCCGGGTTCCTGCCCGATGTCGTGCCGATCGCCAAGGGCCTCGCCGGCGGCGTGCCGGTCGGCGCGTGCGCGGTCGGCGGCCGCGCCAAGGGCGTATTCAAGCCCGGCAACCACGGCTCGACCTTCGGCGGCAATCCGCTCGCGATGACCGGAGTCGTTACCACCCTCGACACGGTGAAAGAAGAAGGGCTGCTCGCGAATGCCGCGAAAGTGGGGGAAGCGATGCTAGACGGCCTGCACGAATCGCTCGCCGGCGTGCCCGGCGTGGTCGAGGTGCGCGGCATGGGCCTCATGATCGGCGTCGAGCTCGACCGCCCCTGCGGCGACCTCGTCAAGCAAGGCCTGGACGCCGGGCTCGTCTTCAACGTCACCGCCGAAAATGTGATCCGCCTGCTGCCGGCCCTGGTGATAAACGAGGCCGAGGGCCGCGACGTCGTCGAGCGGCTGGTGCCGCTCGTCAAGGCGTTCGTCGGGCAAGGAGCCGCGCAGCCCACCAAGGCAACCGCAGGTTTGCCGCATCCGACCGGCGCAGCGGCGCACTGAGGCAGCCCATGGCGAGGTCCAAGCCGCGGCTGCGGCATTTCCTCCAATTCCGCGACCTGTCGCGCGCGGAACTCGCCTACCTCTTCGAGCGCACGCGCTGGCTCAAGCAGCGCTACAAGAGCTACAAGCGCTACTGGCCGCTGCGGGACCGCACGCTGGCGATGATCTTCGAGAAGCCCTCGACGCGCACGCGCATGTCGTTCGAGGCCGGCATGTACCAGCTCGGCGGCGCGGCGATCTACCTCTACACGCGCGACTCGCAGCTCGGGCGCGGCGAGCCGGTCGAGGACGCCGCGCAGGTGATCTCGCGCATGTGCGACCTCGTGATGATCCGGACCTTCGAGCAGTCGATCCTGGAGCGCTTCGCGCGCAACTCGCGCGTGCCGGTGATCAACGGCCTGACCAACGACTATCATCCGTGCCAGTTGCTGGCGGACGTCTACACCTTCATCGAGCATCGCGGGCCGATCCGCGGCAAGACGGTCGCCTGGATCGGCGACGCGAACAACATGTGCCGCACCTGGCAGCAGGCGGCCGAGAGCCTCGACTTCCGCCTGCACGTGTCGGCCCCGCCGGGCTACGAACTGAAGAAGCGCAGCCGGCATGTCCAGTCCTTCGCCGACCCGCTCGAGGCCTGCCGCGGCGCGCACCTCGTCACCACCGACGTCTGGACCTCGATGGGCCTCGAGGCCGAGAACGCGAAGAGGAAGAAGGCCTTCGCCGGCTGGCAGGTGGATGCGAAAAAGATGCGCGCCGCGCGCAAGGACGCGCTCTTCATGCACTGCCTGCCCGCGCACCGCGGCGAGGAAGTCACTGCCGGCGTGATCGATGGCAGGCAGAGCGTGGTCTGGGACGAGGCCGAGAACCGGCTGCACGTCCAGAAGGCGCTGATGGAATTCCTGGTGCTCGGCAGGGTGAAGCCCTAGCCGCTACTCGAGGCTGCGGGCGACGCGAAAACCGGTGAGATTGTCCCGGAAGTCGGCGGGGTTCTTGTGGCGCGTCGCCGAGCGCGCGAAGCGCGGCACCGTGCTCCACGAGCCGCCGCGCGCCACGCGCTGCCTGCAGTCGCCCTTGAGCCATGCGCTGCCGTCGGCGGGCGCGCCCGCGTAGCTCGCGTTCCAGCAGTCCTCGGTCCATTCCCAGACGTTGCCGAGCATGTCGTACAGGCCGAACTGGTCGGGCGCATAGCCGCCCGCCGGCGCGGTGAAGTAGTGGCCGTCGGTGCACTCGTGCTTCTGTCCGAAGCTCCAGGTCTGGAAGCGGCTCTGGTCGGCGACGTTGGCGAAGCGGCAGGCCTGCACCGGGTCGTCGCCCCAGGGACGCGCGCCGGCGCTGCCCGCGCGCGCGGCGTACTCCCATTCCGCCTCGGTCGGCAGCCGGTAGCGCCGCCCGGTCTTCCGCGAGAGCCACTGCGCGTAGGCGCGCGCGTCGTTCCAGCTCACGCAAAGCACCGGGGGCGGGTCGGCCTGCGCCTGCGCGAGCCCGGGGCTGCGCCAGCTCGTGTACGCCGGCGCCGGATCGCGCGCGGCCGGATCGGCGTAGATGAAGCCCGAGCAGCCCTGCGCGCGCGTGTCGCGCTCGGCTTCGGTCCGGTAGCCGGACTCCTCGACGAAGCGCCTGAACTCCGCGACCGTGACTTCGCTCCTGCCGAGCGCGAAGGGTTGCGCGATCAAAACCTGGCGCTGCGGCCCCTCGTCGACGCCGCGCTCGGCTTCGGCCGCCGGAGACCCCATCGTGAATTCGCCCGCCGGGATCACCACCATGCGCGGGCATTCGGCGCAATCCTGGAACACAGCGCCCGGGCCGGGCCGCAGCACCGCGCGCGGCGCTTCCTTGACCGCCGCGACCGCCTTCGCACGCTCCTCGGCCTGCACCATCGCCTGCAGCTCCGCTGCACGCCGAGCGTCCTCCTTTTCCTTCGCGGCCGCGATTTTCGCCTTCTCGGGCTCCTTTCGGGGAACCTCCGCGACGGGCGCCGGCGCGGGCTCCGGTGCGCGCGCCTTGGCCGCGGCTTCCGCCGCGAGCCTCGCACGCGCCTCTTCCTCGCGGCGGATGCGCGCCTCGGAGGCGATGCGCAGGGCCTCGGCTTCCGAGATGTTGGCAATGCTCCCTGGCGCAGGCCATTGGCTGTAGAGGACCGCGGCGATGACGGCGGCGGCGGCCAGGCCTGCCGCCGCGATCACGAGCAGGCGCCGGCCCGCGTCCTTGATGCCGGATACGGCGTGCGAGTAATCCTCCTGCTCGCGCCAGACCCGGTCCAGCGCCTCGCGGCGCGCCAGGTCCTCGCGCGCCTGTGCGTCTCGCGCTCGAGCGCATCCGATCGCTTGCGCGTTTCGGCCGCGAGTTGCGCGAACTCCTCGGTCTCGACCTTCTCGAGCTCTTCCGGCGCCCGGTTCATCGGCGGGTGCGGCCAGCGACTCAACTCGGCCGGTTCCTCGTGTCGCGCAGCACGATCGTGGACCCCTCGACCTCGATGTAGCCGCTCACCTGCAGGTCCTTCATCACCTTGCTCACCATCTCGCGCGAGGCGCCGATCATCTTGGCGATGTCCTGCTTGGGCAGGCGCCGGGTCACGATGCGGCGGCCGTCCACGTTCTCCGACAAATCCAGCAGCAACCGCGCGACGCGGCCGTAGACGTCGAGCATCGCCAGGCTGGCGATCCTGCGGTCGGCCTCGCGCAGCCGGCGCACCAGCACGCGCATCACCGCCATCGCCAGCTTGGCGTTCTCGACCAGGCACTTGCGGAAGGCGCGCTTGCTGACCGCGAGCAGCTCGACCGGCTCGATCGCCACTACGCTCGCGGAGCGCGGGCTGTCGTCGATCAGGCCCATCTCGCCGAAGAACTCGCCCGGGCCGACGGTGGTGAGGATCGTCTCCTTGCCGTCGGCCTCGCCCATCATCACCTTGAGCCACTCGGACAGGACGATGTAGAGGGCGTCGACCGTGTCGCCCTCGCGCATGATCGCCGTGCCGCGCGGCGCGTGACCATCGGCGCGAGCGCGCGCAGCTCGTCCTGCGAGAGCGTCGCGAAGAGCGGCAGCGACTTCAGGACGGTCGGCGAAAGCGCAGTCGGCAGGCTTGACATGTGCTCCCCGCTAGCGCTTGCGCGCGGGCTTCCAGTCAACCACTTCCGGGAGCAGCGGCGCGCCCTTGCCCATGCTGCCGAGCAGCCCCGCGGCGCCGTAGACCTGCAGCTTCTCGCGCGTGTCGGCGATGTCGAGGTTCCTCATCGTCAGCTGCCCGATGCGGTCCGCCGCCGCAAATGCGCCTTTGCCCCGCTCCATCGTCAGGCGCTCTGGCCGGTAGCTGAGGTTCGGCCCCTTCGTGTTCAGGATCGAGTAGTCGTTGCCCCGGCGCAGCTCAAGCGTCACCTCGCCGCTGACCGCCTTCGCCACCCAGCGCTGCGCGGTCTCGCGCAGCATGAGCGTCTGCGGATCAAACCAGCGCCCCTGGTAGAGCAGCCGCCCCAGCCGCCGGCCGTTCAGCCGGTACTGCTCGATCGTGTCCTCGTTGTGGATCGCGGTCACGAGCCGCTCGTAGGCGATGTGCAGCAGCGCCATGCCCGGCGCCTCGTAGATGCCGCGGCTCTTCGCCTCGATGATGCGGTTCTCGATCTGGTCGGACATGCCGAGGCCGTGGCGACCGCCGATCGCGTTCGCTTCCTGCATGAGCGCGACCGAGTCCGCGAAGCGCGCGCCGTTGAGCGCGACCGGAGCGCCCGCCTCGAAGCGCACCGAGACTTTCTCAGGCTTCACCTTCGCCTCGCTGCGCCAGAAGGCGACGCCCATGATCGGCTTGACGATGCCGATGCCCTTGTTCAGGTGCTCGAGGTCCTTCGCCTCGTGCGTGGCACCGAGGAGGTTCGAGTCGGTCGAGTAGGCCTTCTCGGCGCTCATCCTGTACTTCAGGCCCGCCTTGGCTAGGTAGGCCGACATCTCCTTCCTGCCGCCCAGCTCGTCGATGAAGCGCTGGTCGAGCCAAGGCTTGTAGATTTTCAGCGCCGGGTTGGCGAGCAGGCCGTAGCGGTAGAAGCGCTCGATGTCGTTGCCCTTGTAGGTGCTGCCGTCGCTCCAGATGCCGACCGCGTCTTCGCGCATCGCCACGACGAGCAGGGTGCCGGTGACCGCGCGGCCGAGCGGCGTGGTGTTGAAGTAAGTCGCGCCGCCGGTCGAGATATGGAACGCGCCGCACTGCAGCGCGGCGATGCCCTCGGCGACGAGCTGCGGCCGGCACTCGATGAGGCGCGCCTTCTTCGCGCCGCAGGCGAGAGCCTTCTTCGGGATCGCACCGTAGTCTGCCTCGTCCGGCTGGCCGAGGTTCGCCGTGTAGGCGTAGGGGACCGCCCCCTTCGCCCGCATCCAGTGGACGGCCGCGCTCGTGTCGAGGCCGCCGGAGAAGGCAATGCCGACCTTCTTGCCCTTCGGCAGCAAGTTCAGGATTGTCGCCAAGCTCGTTGTTTCTCCTAAAATCAAGATGATACGTACAATGGCGGCGATGCGCACCGTCGCCGCCCTGCTCGCCTGCCTCGCGCTCGAGTGCGCGGCGGCGCCGTTCGCCGTGCGGCTCGGCGCCGAGCGAATCGTGCTCGACACGCCCCCGGGCCTCAGCGACACGGGCGATCTCGCCTCGCCGAGGCTGAACGACCTGGCGGCGACGCTCACCTCGCCGTCCAACCGGATCCTGCTCTTCGCGCTATCCGACACGGACTACCGCCGCTTCATGCAGGGCGATTTCCTCGACATGCGCCGCTACCTGATCGCGGTGACGCCGAAAGGCCTGGAGAACATCCGGGTGGGCAACGAGCAGTTCGCCGAGCTCGTTTCGGACGCGCTGCGCGACCTGGGCAAGGCGACGTCGGTCACCGACTACGTCAAGTTCCTCGAGAGCCAGCCGGTCGGCAAGGCGCTGAGGATCGACGTCTACATGCTGAGCGAAGGCGGGCCGGACCTCAACTGGCTGAAAGGCACGACCGAGCGCTGGGTGAACGAGCTGCTGCGCCTCAACAAATAGGCGTAACGCCGATCGCCATGCCCTCCTTCGACATCGTCTCGCAGGTCGACCGCCAGGAGGTCAGGAACGCGGTCGAGCAGGCCAACAAGGAGATCGCCAACCGCTTCGACTTCAAGGGCTCGGACGCGCGTATCGAGCAGAACGAGCTGCTGCTCACCGTGTTCGCCGACGACGAATTCAAGCTCGGCCAGGTGACCGACGTGCTGCGCGGCCGGCTCGCCAAGCGCAACGTCGATGCGCGCTGCCTCGAGCCCGGCGCGCTCGAGAAGATCTCGGGCGACAAGGTGAAGCGGCCGGTGACGCTGAAGGTCGGCATCCCGGTCGAGCGCGGCAAGCAGATCCAGAAGCTCGTCAAGGACTCGAGGCTGAAGGTCTCCGCGGCGATCCAGGGCGACTCGGTGCGCATTTCAGGGGCGAAAAAGGACGACCTGCAGGCGGCAATTCAACTCGTTCGGAAGTCCGTTACGGACATTCCGGTCCAGTTCATCAATTTCCGGGATTGACGTGGAGCCCAACGACGCGGAGGTTTTTGCGCCGACCGAAAAAGGCCGGCAGCACCTGAAGGCGGGCGAGACGTCGCTGTCGGCGGCCGATCTGCAGCTGCCGGTCCTCGTCGACGGCGTCTCGAGCGTGGCGCTGATCGCCAAGCTCCTTCCCGCGCCCGACCGCGGCGCGCTGGACGCCGCGCTGCGCAAGCTCGCCGCCGACGGGCTGATCATCTCGAGCACCGAGGAGACCGACAAGGGCGTTTCGGCGCTGACGGAGGAAGGCTATTACATGAGCATCGCGCGCCGCGCCACGGTGCGCGAACGGAAGAAGGGGTGGCGGCCGCTGGTCCTTGTGGTCGACGACGACCCCGACCTGCAGCGATTGTTCAAGATGTACCTGTCGCTCGAGGGCTTCAGCATCCGCTCGGCGGTCAAGCTGGACGAGATCCTCCGCGGCCTGAGTAAGGATACTGCGCCGGACCTGGTGCTCCTCGACGTGCACCTGCCGGACACGAACGGCTTCGAAGTCCTCGACAGGATGCGCGCGGACCCCGCGCTCAAGGATATTCCGGTCATCATCCTGACGGTCGAGTCGACGCGCGAAGCCGTCCTGACCGGGCTGCGCGGCGGCGTGAGCGGCTATCTCACCAGGCCGTTCGAGCCCGATGTCCTGACCCGCGCCGTCCGGACCGTGCTCAGGCTGCCCTCGCCCGACTAGCTGCGCGAAAGGCCCTCCGTCCAGCGATCGTAGAGCCTGTCGGCAACCTTGTGCAGGGCGCCGATTCTATCTTCCAGGTTCTTTTCGATTCTCTGCGGCGACTGCACGCCGGGCGAGGACTTCGACTCCTCGATCTCGTCGGCGCCGCCCTTGCACCAGCTTTTCACCATCGCCTCGGTCATCTCGACGTGGCATTGCATGCCGAGGTGCCTGCCCAGCGCGAACGCCTGGTTGGCGCAGTGCGCGTTGCCGAGGATGCGCGTCGCGCCCGGCGGGATGGTGAAGGTCTCGCCGTGCCAATGGAAGGATTCGAAAGCGCTGACCGGCCCGAACCAGCTCTTCGCCACGCCGTTGTCGGCGACCTCGACCTCGCCCCAGCCGATTTCCTTCACTCTGGTGCGGGTCACCTCGCCGCCGAGCGCCTTAGACATCAGCTGGCCGCCGAGGCAATGGCCGATCATCGGCACGTCCTTGCGCACCGCCTCGCGCGCGAGCTCGAGCTCGAGCCGCAGCCACGGGATGTGGTCGTCGTTGACGCTCATCGGACCGCCCATGAAGGCCAGGCCCGAGAATTTCCGCACATCCCCGGGCACTTTGCGGCCCTCGTCCAACGCGAGAATCTTCCAAGGAATGCCGCGGCGGTCCAGGTAAGTGGCAAAATAGGCCGGTCCTTCACTGCGCGCGTGCCTGAAAATGGCAACAGGTTTCATTGCCCTTCATTCTAAGTGGCTTCTCATTCTGTGCCTCGCGGCGGCGCCCGCGCTTGCGCAGGAGGTCACGTTCGTCGGGCCGTTCGGCGACAAGGGCGCGGTGATCGCGGTCGGAGGCGGCCCGCCCAAAGGCCTGAGAGTGGGCCAGAGCTTCCAGGGAATCACTCTGATCTCGGTCGAAAAGGACACTGCCACGGTCGAGATCGGCGGCAAGCGCAGCGTGCTTAGGCGCGGCCAGACCTACAGCACCGCGGGCAGCTCCGATCGCGGCAGCGTGACGCTCTCCGCCGGCCCCGGCGGGCACTACGTCGTGGACGGCCAGGTCAACGGCGGCACGATGCGGTTCGTCGTCGACACCGGCGCGACCCTGATCGCGTTGCCGGCGAGCGATGCGCGGCGGCTCGGCATCGACTACCGCAAGGGCGAGCTGAGCTCGACCCAGACCGCTGCCGGCCCGACAGCCGCCTGGCGCGTGCGCCTCGAGTCGGTGAGGGTCGGCGGCATCGAGCTGAACAACATCGAGGCGATCGTGATCGAGCAGGGCCTGCCGATCTGGCTCCTCGGCATGAGCTTCCTGAACCGCGTCGAGATGCGGCAGGAGGCTGGCCGCATGACGATGATCAAGAGGTTTTGAGCGGCTATTTCCCGGGCACGAGCGGGACGAAGCGCACCCCGAGCATGTTCTTCTGCGGCACCCTGCCGTCGGGCGTCTTGGTGACGAGGACGAGCTCCTGCGTGCCGCCGGCGGCGCCGACCGGGATCACCATGCGGCCGCCGGGCTTGAGCTGGTCGACCAGCGCCTGCGGAACGCTCGGCGCCGCCGCGGTCACGACGATGCCGTCGAACGGTCCCTTCTCCGGCCAGCCCTTGTAGCCGTCGCCGACCCTGATTTCGACGTTTTGGTATTTCAGTTCCTGGAGATTTTTTCTGGCAGTGAGGGCCAGAGGTTCCAGAATCTCCACCGAGTAAACCCTCTGCACCACTTCGGCGAGCACGGCGGCCTGGTAGCCGGTGCCGGTGCCGATCTCGAGCACGCTGTGATGCGGTTGCGGCGCGATCAGGTCGGTCGAGAGCGCGACGATGTAGGGCTGCGAGATGGTCTGCCCGTGGCCGATCGGCAGCGGGTGGTTGCGGTAGGCGGCGCCGAGCTCGCTGTCGCGGATCAGGCGGTGGCGCTCGACCTTCGCCATCGCGGCGCGCACGCGCGGCGACATCGCGGGCAATCCGGTCTCGAAGCGGGTCTCGGCGTACATGGCGTCGATCTCCGCCACCATGCGCGCCCGCTGGGCAGCGAAATCCTGCGCTTTGGCGCCTTCAGTCAGGAGAAATCCTGACAGCAATACTGCTAGGAGACGCGTTTGTCTTTCTCAATCAGCGCGTAGGCGCTGTGGTTGTGAATCGATTCGAAATTCTCCGACTCGACCACGTAGCGCGTGATGCGCTCGTCCAGGTTCAGGATCTCCGCCACATCGCGCACCATGTCCTCGACGAACTTCGGGTTGTCGTAGGCACGCTCGGTCACGTACTTTTCGTCCGGGCGCTTGAGCAGCCCGTAGAGCTCGCTCGAGGCCTGCTTCTCGACGATGTCGATGACTTCCTCGATCCAGACGAAGTCGGTGGTGTGCGCGGTCACGGTGACGTGCGAGCGCTGGTTGTGCGCGCCGCGCTCCGAGATCTTCTTCGAGCACGGGCACAGGCTCGTCACCGGCACCAGCACCTTCATCGCGAAGCACTGCTTGCCCTCGCTGATCTCGCCGATGAAGGTGATCTCGTAGTCCATCAGGCTCTTCACGCCCGAGACCGGGGCGCTCTTCTCGATGAAATACGGGAAGGCCATCTCGATCCGGCCGGCCTCGGCCTCGAGCCGCTCGACCATCTCGCGCAGCATGCTCTGGAAGATCTCGACCGTGAGCTCGCGCTCCTGCGCCGACAGGATCTCGACGAAGCGCGACATGTGCGTGCCCTTGAAGTGGTGCGGCAGGCCGACGTACATGTTGAAGGTGGCGATGGTGTGCTGCACCCCGCCGCCGCGCTCCATGATGCGGATCGGGTGGCGGATCGCCTTGATGCCGACCTGGTCGATCGCGAGCTTGCGCGAATCCGGCGCGCTCTGGACGTCAGGGATATTTTGCAGGTCCTTGGCTTTCATACCCTCGATTATAACTTCCGATTGATTTACTCGGGCATTGCAGCTCTTACGGATTTCTCGATTCCGGGGCCATCCAACCCTACGGACGAAAGGAGTTTCGCAGGATCGCCGTGCTCGACGAAGCGATCGGGCAAGCCGAGGAGCAGCACCTTGACCTTGCTGCCCGCGAGGGCTTCAAGGACCGCGCTGCCCGCGCCGCCCATGATCTGGTGCTCCTCCACCGTGACGACGAGCTCGTGCGAGGCGGCGAGCTCGCGCACGAGCTCGACATCGATCGGTTTTACGAAACGCATGTTCGCCACGGTGGCGTCGAGCGCCTGCGCGGCGTCGAGCGCAGGCTTCATCATCGAGCCGAAGGCGAGGATTGCGATCTTGCTGCCTTTTCGCTTGATTTCGCCTTTCCCGACGGGCAACGCTTTCATTTCTTTTTCTATTTCTTTTCCAATTCCAGTACCACGCGGATACCTCACGGCGGCGGGACAATCGAGTCCAAAACCCGTAAACAGCATTTGGCGGCACTCGTTCTCGTCCGAGGGCGCCATGACGACGAAGTTAGGCACGGTACGCAGGTACGCGTAGTCGAAGGCGCCGTTGTGCGTCTGGCCGTCGCCGCCGACGAGGCCGCCACGGTCCAGCGCAAACAGCACTGGCAGGTTCTGCACGGCGACGTCGTGGATGACCTGGTCGTAGCCGCGTTGCAGGAACGTTGAATAGATCGCGACCACCGGCTTGAGGCCCTCGCAAGCGAGGCCGGCGGCGAAGGTCACCGCGTGCTGCTCGGCGATCGCCACGTCGAAGTAGCGCTCCGGAAACTCCTCGGAGTAGCGCACCATCCCCGAGCCCTCGCGCATCGCCGGCGTGATCGCAACCAGGCGCGCGTCCTGGCGCGCCATGTCGCAGAGCCAGTCGCCGAAGATCTGACTGTAGCTGGGCTTCGCGGGCGCGGCCGGCTTCTTGATGCCCTCGGCCGGATTGAACTTGCCGGGGCCGTGGTAGGTGATCGGGTCCTCCTCGGCGAGCTTGTAGCCCTGGCCCTTGCGCGTGACCACGTGCAGGAACTGCTGGCCGCGCAGCTTCTTGATGTTGCCGAGCGTCGCAATCAGCGTGTCGAGGTCGTGGCCGTCGATCGGCCCGATGTAGTTGAAGCCGAACTCCTCGAACAGCGTGCTCGGCGTGACCATGCCCTTGACGTGCTCTTCGGCACGGCGCGCGAGCTCGAGCATCGCCGGTACGCGCTTGAGGATGTGCTCGCTCGCGCGCTTGGCGGTGTCGTACATGCGCCCCGACAGCAGGCGCGCGAGGTAGTTGGTGAACGCGCCGACCGGCGGCGAGATCGACATTTCGTTGTCGTTCAGCACCACGAGCAGGTCGACGTCCATCGCGCCGGCGTTGTTCATCGCCTCGAACGCCATGCCGGCCGACATCGCGCCGTCGCCGATCACCGCCACGCAATGCCTCTTGTCGTTCCTGATTTTCGAGGCGACCGCCATTCCGAGCGCGGCCGAGATCGAGGTGCTGGAATGCGCGGTGCCGAAGGTGTCGTACTTCGACTCGCTGCGGCGCGGGAAGCCCGAGATCCCGTCGGCCATGCGCAGCTTGTCCATCTTCTCGCGCCGCCCGGTGAGGATCTTGTGCGGATAGGTCTGGTGGCCGACGTCCCAGACGACGCGGTCCTCCGGCGTGTCGAACACGTAGTGGAGCGCGATCGTCAACTCGACCGTGCCGAGGTTGGACGAGAGGTGGCCGCCGGTCTTCGACACCGAGTCCAGCACGAACGCGCGCAGCTCGTCGGCGAGCTGGTGCAGCTGCTTGCGGTCGAGCTTGCGCAGCTCGGCCGGGTCGTTGACCGTCCTGAGCAGTTCGTACATCGAGGGATTGTAGCCCTCGGGTGCGAGCTCCCCGTCGCCTGTCAGGGTCGTCGGCATCCTAGAATTTTCTCAGAACGATGAAGTCCGCGAGCTGGCGCAGGCGCGCAGCGCGCTCGCCGAACCCGGCGAGCGCCGCCTGCGCGCCCCGGCGCAGCTCCTCGGCGAATTCCCTGGTGCGCGCCGCGCCCATCGCGGACACGTAGGTCGGCTTGCCCTGCTTGGAGTCCTTGCCTGCGGTCTTGCCGAGCGTCGCGGTGCTCGCCTCGGCGTCGAGCACGTCGTCGACCACCTGGAAGGCAAGGCCGACGCGGTGCCCGTACCGCTCGAGCGCGGGCGGGCACGGGCCGGCGCAGAGCGCGCCCAGCTTCACCGCCGCGCTGATGAGCGCGCCGGTCTTGCGCACATGCATGAATTCCAGTTCCGCCTGCGTGAGCGTCTTGCCGGTCGACTCGAGGTCGATCGCCTGGCCGCCCGCCATGCCGCGCGAGCCGGCCGCGGCCGCGAGGGTCTTCACCATCTCGAGCTGCACTTTCGGATCCTCCGAGAGCGAGGAATCCCCGAGCAACTGGAACGCGAGCGCCTGCAGCGCGTCGCCGACGAGCAGCGCGGTCGCCTCGTCGTACTCGACGTGCACCGTGGGCTTGCCGCGGCGAAGCACGTCGTTGTCCATGCAGGGCATGTCGTCGTGCACGAGAGAATAGGCGTGGATCAGCTCGACCGCCGAGCCGGCGATCTCGAGCCGCGCCTCGTCGGCGCCGACCAGCTCGCCCGCCGCGAAAGCAAGGAGCGGCCGTACGCGCTTGCCGCCCTCGAGCGTCGCGTAGCGCATCGCCTCGTGCAGGCGCGTGGGCGAGTGCTGTGCGCCCGGCAGCGCGCGTGCGAGCGCCGCCTCGACGCGAGCTTGGGTGCGTCCCATCCAGGCGTCGAAGGTCACGGCCGACGTGTCAGTCGCGCGCGCCAGCATCCAGCGGCTTCAGGACCTGGTCCTCGAGCACGCGCACTTGCTGCTGGGCGGCTTCGAGGCGCTCGCGGCAGCGCTTGGCGAGCTCGAGGCCGCGCTTGTGCGCCTCCAGCGACTGCTCGAGCGTGAGGCCGCCCTCCTCCATTTGCGCGACGATCTTCTCGAGCTCGGCGAGGGACTTCTCGAAGGAAAACTCGGCCGCAGGCTTGGCAGGCTTGCTCACCGAGCCAACTTAGCACAGTCGGACACGATCGCGATGCCGTTCCCCTAGCGTCCCGTTCTTCCGGGCGCAGGAGGCGGCGCCGGAATCCGTGGCTCGAAGCGCGGCTCGCGCGGCGCGTCGTGCAGGCGGTGCTCAGGCGCCCGCGGCCGCTCCCCCCGGAACCCCGGGCAGGACCACCCGCTGCGCCGACAATGTCCCATCCGCGGCGACTTCGACGTGGATGTACACGCGCGCACCGGCAACCAGCCCTGGATCCGCGACCGGGAGCCTGACGGTGCGGCCAAGCACGACGACCTCCCCGGGCGCGACGCGCTCGACACGTCCCTCCAGCCACACGCGCTTTACATTCGGGCCGAACACCCACGCGGGCGCGCGCAGGATCCTGATCGAATCCGCATTCCAGCCGCCCACGCCGTAGCGCACTTCGATCGCAACGGTCTGGCCGATTGCGAGCTGCTTCGCGCTCGCGGGTTGGCCGTCGAAGGTCACCGGGGTCGCGGCGTGGTATTGCACCTCGATCCCGGCGACGCACACCGAGCCAAAGCCGGTCACGGTGCCGACGATGCCGGTTCCGCCGATGCCGCCGTCGCGCGCGAGGATCCCGGTGCCGCCGATGCCACCGTCCCGCAGCTCGGCGAGCTCGCAGGGGCCCGTGCGCGCCGGCCCGACCGGAGCGCATGCCGCGAGCAGCGCGACGCACAGGACGCCGAGCGCCGCCGATCTCATGTCGCCGGCGCCGAGTAGAAGTACACGCCGAAGTTGATGCGCTGGCGCGGCGCCCGGTCGGCGGCGTCGGAGCGTTCCAGCGCCATCGCCCGCCGGTTGACTGTCTTCAGGGCCGCCGTGCCCGCACGCGCGGCATCGCGGGCGAGCGCCTCCACCGAGGAAGCAGAAAGCGCGTCGTAGTGCACGCTGCGCTCCAGAAACTGCGGCGCTTCGGCGAGCAGGTTCGACACCGCCGCCGCCGCGTGGTCGTGGCAGTTCTGGCCGAAGTAGAACGCCCTCTCGTCAAAGCCGCGCGCCGGCACGAAGGCCTCGGTGTTCAGGCACACCCGTTCCTTGCGGTCGAGCCGCGCGATGCCGAGCCTCAGCCATTCGTCGAGCACCGCGCGCGCGCGGATGTCGGTGGAGACGCTCGCGACCAGCGCTTCGAACGATGCGCTCCCGCTCCCCCCTGCCGCGCGCGGCAGCGGTCGGGGCCGGCCGCGACCGTCACGGAAGCGCGGCATGGTGAGCCACGCGGCGACGAGCTGGGCGCCGAGCGAGACCGCCGCGGGCATGGACTCGGTTTCGGCCGCGGGGCCGCGCCGCAGGCGCCGCACGTCCTTGCGGTGCACGCCAGAGAGCAGGCTCAGGCGGCTGTCGGTCTGCGCCTTGCCCGGCAGCGCGAAGTCGCGCTCGGCGATCTCTACGAAAAGCCCTTTCAGCAGCTCGGCGACGAACGGGAAAGTGACCCCGCGCGCCAGCATCAGCCGGACGAGGGGCCGCAGCACCCGGCGCAATGCGCGCACCAGCACAGGCGGCGGGGTTGCAGCGGGGGGGTGGGCGGCGGTGTCGGCCATCGGTTACATCCGCTTACAAAGAATGCGGGAAATTATCCCACAGACAGCTTGACCACGGCAGGCGGGCAGGCTTAGGATAGTGTGGGATTTTTTCCCACAACCTAGGAGAACGCCATGAGATCGACCTTGCCGCTCGCCGCCCTGCTCGCCGGCGGCGCCCCCGTCCCCACGCTCGCCCAGCAGAGCGCCCCGTCGCCGGTGCTCGTCCAGCCCGCCGAGGAAGGGGCCAATTCACATGCACGGCGCCGCTGGAACGCGGCGCAGGACGACGAGCATCACGCGCGCCGTCGCTGGAACGCGGCGCATGAGGACGAGCATCACGCCCGTCGCAGGTGGAACGCGGCCAACCCGCCCGCGCCGGAAGCCCGCCCACATCGGCCGGAGCTCACCCGTCCGATGGTGCAACCCACGGGCGGCACGAACCCGGGCGGCCGCGGGCGCTAGCCAACCGAGCACGGGGCGCTAAAATCGTCCCGTGCCCACCGGCCCCCTGGTATCCACCGAAGAGCTCGCCGCACACCCCGAGTGGCGGGTGTTCGACTGCCGCCACGATCTCGCCCGCCCCGGCTGGGGGCTCGAGGAATACGGCAAGGCGCACATCGCGGGCGCACTCTTCGCGCATCTGGACCGCGATCTTTCGGCGCCGATGACCGGCAAGAACGGGCGCCATCCGCTGCCGGGCGCGCCGGACTTCACGCGCTTCCTCCAAAAGAGCGGCCTGCAGCCGACCGACACGGTCGTCTGTTACGACGCCGGTCCCGGCGCGAACGCGGCGCGCCTCTGGTGGATGCTGCGCTGGGCAGGCCACGCGCAGGCATACGTGCTCGACGGCGGCTTCGGCAAGTGGAACGCCGAGGGGCGCCAGGTCACCGCCGACGCGCCCACCTTCGAGCCGACCAAGTACAAGGGCAAGCCCGAGGGCAGCCGCTCGGTCAACCTCGCCACGGTCGAACGGCAGCTGAAGCGGCTCGCGCTGCTCGATGCGCGCGCGCCAGCCCGCTACCGCGGCGAGCAGGAGCCGATCGATCCGGTCGCGGGCCGCATCCCTGGCGCGATGAACCGCTTCAACAACGACAATGTGACGCAGGAAGGGGTGTTCAAGTCGCCCGAGGTCCTGCGTTCTGAATTTCAGAAGGTCCTTGCTGGAAAGGATCCGAAGGACATCGTCCATTACTGCGGCTCCGGCGTTGCGGCGTGCCACAATGCGCTCGCGATGGAGATCGCGGGCATGGGCGGCTCGCGCGTCTATATCGGCTCCTGGAGCGAGTGGTCGGCCGACCCGACCCGCCCGATCTCCCGCAGCGTGTGATCGCCGACGTAGTTCTCGTATTTCATTTCCTTGTTGTTGTTTTCATTGTCGGCGGATTGGTTTTGACCTGGCTTGGCCATTTCCTGAAGTGGCCCTGGATCAGAAACCCCTACTTCAGGTATCTGCACGTCGCAGCAATCGCGTTTGTGGCGCTCGAGGCGCTGCTCGGCTACGTCTGCCCGCTCACCGTCTGGGAGGACGCGCTGCGCGGCGGCGCGCGGCCCGAGTCGTTCGTCGGGCGCTGGGTATCGAAGATGCTCTTCTACCAGGCGCCCGAATGGGTCTTCACCACGCTCTATTGCCTGTGGGCCGCGGCGACGCTCGCCACGCTGCGCCTCGTCCCGCCGCGACCTGCCGGGAGCCGGTGATGCTGTGACATCAAGTAGATTGATGCTATGATGTCATGCATGCGCACGACGGTACGATTGGACGACGAGCTGATCGAGCAGCTCAAGACAAGGGCCCGCAAGGAGAACGTCAGCCTGACGCGCGCGCTCAACCGAGCGCTGCGCGACGGCCTGCGCGCGCAGCGCGCGGCCAAGCCACGGCGGCGACCCTACAGGGAGAAGCCGCTGCCGATGGGTCCCGCCAAGGTCGACCTTACCAAGGCGCTAGCACTGGCCGCTGCCTGGGAAGATGAGGAAATTGTGCGCAAGCTGACGCTCGGCAAGTGAAGATTGTCGATGTCAATATCCTGCTCTACGCGGTGGATTCGAACGCCCCTCGGCATCGGGCCGCGCGCGACTGGTGGGAGCGAGCGGTCAACGGCGACGAGCTTGTCGGCCTGCCCTGGATCGTTCTAACCGGCTTTCTGCGGGTCGCGACCAACCCTAGGGTGCTTGCCGCGCCCCACGAAGTGCATTCCGCCCTTGCACGCATCGACCGCTGGCTCGCACTCGACACCGTCCGCGTCGTGCGGGAGAAGGACGATCACTGGCAGACGCTGCGCGGCCTGATCGCATCGGCCGGAACGGCGGGCAACCTGACCACGGATGCGCATCTCGCCGCGCTCGCCATCAGTCACGACGCGGTGCTGTTTTCCAGCGACCTGGACTTCGGCCGATTCAAAGGCTTGCGCTGGCAGAATCCCCTCGCCTGACGAGCGGGTGTTCACGACGCTCTACTGCCTGTGGGCTGCGGCCACCGTCGCGACGCTTAGGCTCGTGCCGCCACGCCGCAGCGCCTAGTTTCTTTTCAGCCCGATGGTGCGCTTTAGCAACGCACGCTGGAATTCAAACTGGTCCACCGCCCAGTCAGCATAGTCATCGCCCGACTTATACCAATCCACCATTTCGAACTGGCGCAGCAACCGGTCGTACTCCGGGTCGTCCAGCGCTCGATTGAATGCGTCGTGCAGGATCTTGACGCGAGCCGGGTCCACGCCCTTGGGAGCGACGATTCCAACTGGTGAGTAGGTCAGGACGTCAAAGCCCGATTCTCTTGCAGTCGGCGCCTTCCAACGCGACCTCGCTTCGCCGAAGGTCACCAGCAATCTGAAGGCCCCCGAGTCAACGTAGGGCCCCCAAACCGTACTTTCGGCAATCGCCATCACTCGACCTTCAGCAAGCGCTCTAGCACTTTGTTCGAAGGTTCCATGGACGCTCACAAATCGAACGCCGGTCTTGTAGGCGAGATCCTCCATCGCCAGATGCTGCGTTTGGCCGTGCGAGGAGGTGGCGTAGACGAACTTGCTCGGATTGGCCCTCGCATACTCGACGACATCGCCGATCGTCCTGAACTTTGAGTCCGCCTTTACTACTACACCGAACTCGAAGCGCGCGAGCGCAATGACATAGGTAAAGTCTTTGACGGGATGCCAGCTCACGTTCTCCTGGTATGGGATGCGGAATGCATTGATCGAATGCACGAATAGGGAATGACCATCCCGCGTTGCGCTTTCAACGAATCGCCGGGTGACACCACCGCCTGGAGACGCCAGTTCGAGGTTTACAGGTTTGCCAAGGTATTTGGCCGCAATCTTTGCAAAACCCTGCGCGTATAGATGCGTCACAGAACCGGGTAGGCAATTGCAGAGCAACGTCAGCGGATTCGATGTAAAGCCTTGCGCCGCGGCATTTCCGGCGACCAACGCGATCGCAACGACAAGAAGGCGAATCGCTCCGATCATTGGCGCCGTAGCCCGATAGTGCGCTCGATCAGTTTCTTCTGAAACTCGAACTGGTCGATCGCCCACTCGGCGTAGTCCTCGCTCGACCGGTACCAATCGACCATGTCGAGACGCTTGAGAAGCGCGTCGTATTCCGGATCGTCGAGTGTCCGATTGAAGGCGTCGTGCAGGAGCTTCGTCACCTTGGAGTCCATCCCCCTAGGACCGACAATCCCGAGTGGCTGGTACGAGAAAACCTCGAAGCCCGACTCCCTCGCCGTCGGTGCATTCCATCTCGAGCGCGTCTCGCCAAAGGTCACAAGCAGTCGGAATGTCTTGGCGTCAACATGCGGCGCCCAGAAAGCTGCACTGCTGCAGATCACGTCGATGCGCCTGTCAATCAGCGCTTGTACCGCCTCGACCGCAGGGCCCTGCACGTGCAGGAATCTCACGCCCGCCTTCAAGCCCAAGTCCTCCTTGACAAGGTGCGCCGGACTACCACGTCCGGATACGCCGTGACGAACCTTTCCAGGATTGATCTTCGCGTATTTGATCAAATCGTCGAGGGTCTTGACCGACGAGTCAGACCTAACCGCGAGTCCGAAGATTCCGGTTGCAGTGCCGATGATGTAGGTGAAGTCCTTGAGCGGATCCCAGGACACTCTTTGCATGTGCGGCAACCGAAAAACCTCGATCGGCAGCAGAGAAAGCGTGTAGCCATCCGGCCGCGCGGTTGCGGCCATAGTCGTCGGGCCCAGCGTGCCCGATTAGCCGCCCATGTTTTGAATCACGATCGGCTGGCCGACATATCTGGATGCGATCCTTGCGAACTCACGCAAATACTGGTCGAAACCACTGGCCGGAAAGCAAGGGCAGATGAGTTTCAGCGGCCCGCTCGGGAAGCTCTGCGCGACCGCGCTTCCGGCGAAGAGTCCGAGCAGGCATGCGACAAAAATGCGCGCCTCAGCCATTGCGATCCGTCCAGGCAAAAAGTTGCTCGAATACCTCGTTGCGGATCTCGCGACGCGAAAGAACCAAGTCGTGGAGCCCACCCGGGAACTCTAGCACCGCGATCTTCGGCCCGAGCGTGCGCGACCAGCGCGCGACCTGGCGCCAGTCGAGGATGAGGTCGGCCTCGTCCGAATGCATTGAGAGCACCGGGCAGTCGAGCGCGAGCCCGGCGTGCACCTGCGCGTGCGCGGCGCGAATCGCGCGCACCCAGCCAAAATAGGCGGGGAAACCCATCAGGGGCTTGATCGAGAGGTCGAAGTCCCACTCGCCGTCCCATTGCCGGTGAATGCTCCGCACGTAGGCGGGCAGCACGGCTTTCGGGTCGTTCATGAAGGGAAAGAACCTGCCGAGGAACGAGGCGATCGCGAGCTTTCCCTCGCGCCCCGGCCGCCAATCGAAGAAAGGGCTGTTCAGCCAGAGTGAAGTGATCTGGTCTTTCCTGTTTCCATTTTTCCGATAAAGGGCGCAAACCAGACCCCCTGTCGAATGACCTGCCAGCAGAACGGGCGCGCCGATCTCGGCGAGCGCGGCGTCGATGTCGGCGTAGTACTCGGCGATGTCCTTGCAGAAGCACGGGTGCTGGTGGGCGAGCAGCGAGCGCCCGTGCTTGCGGAGGTCGAGCGCGTAGCCCTCGGCGGCGAAGCGCTCGGCCATGTGGCGCTGGAAAAAGTAGTCGATGAAGCCGTGCACGTAGAGCACCGCGCCGCGCGGTGCATCGCGCACCGGCAGGCGCACGAGCGCCGCCACCACGCGCCCGTCGTAGTCGTCCGGGAAAGCGAGCTCGAGCGCCTCGAAACCCGCGAGTTGCGGGTCAGGCCGCCACGCCACGGCGCCCATACAATCGCTCGTCGACCATGTCAGCGCATCTTAGTTTGCCCGCGGAAGCCGACACGCTGCGCCTCGGCGCCGCGCTTGCGGACGCCGCCGATCCCGGTGCGCTGCGCGGGCTCGTGCTGCACCTCTCGGGCGAGCTCGGCTCCGGAAAAACCACGCTGGTCAGAGGCTTGCTGCGCGCGCTGGGCCACGGCGGCCACGCCAGGAGCCCCAGCTATGCCCTGGTTGAACCTTATGTCTTTTCGAGATTAAACTTATATCACTTTGATTTTTATCGGTTCAAAGACCTGTCGGAATGGGTGAGCTCAGGCTTCCGGGAACACTTCAATCCCGACACGCTCTGCGTAGTCGAGTGGCCGGAGCGCGCGGGCGGTGCGCTGCCGGCTGCGGACCTGCAGGTGAAGCTCTCGTATCCGCAGGAAGGACGGGCTGCGGAGCTCGAGGCGCACTCGCCGCGTGGCGAGGCGTGGCTGCAGTCCTGCTTGGCACGCTGGCGCTCTGGCTAGCCGCGCCGGCGCAGGCCCAGGTCCTCTCCACGCGCATCTGGCCGGCCAAGGACTACACGCGCGTCACGCTGGAATCGAAGAGCGAGATCAAGTTCTCGGTCTTTGTCGTCAAGAACCCCGAGCGCCTGGTCGTCGACCTGGAAGGCGTCGAGCTCGGGCCCGCGCTCGCGGAGCTGGACGGCAAGGTCGCCACGGGCGATCCCTACATCGAGAAGCTGCGCGTCGCGCGCAACCGGCCCGGCGTCGTGCGGCTCGTGCTCGATCTCAAGACCGAGGTAAAGCCGCAGGTCTTCACACTCAAGCCCATCGCCGACTACGGGCACAGGCTCGTCCTCGACCTCTACCCCCTGGTCGCGCCCGATCCGCTCGCGGTGCTGATCGAGGCTGATGGCAAGCTCCCGCGCCCGCAGGCAGCCGAGGCTCCGGCGCCGATGCCCATGAAGCCGAAAGTCGCCCGCTTCGCGACGATCGTTATCGATCCCGGGCATGGCGGCGAGGACCCCGGCGCCCTCGGCCGCCTCGGCTCGCGCGAGAAGGACATCACGCTCACCGTCGCGCGGCGCCTGAAGGCGCTGATCGACGCCGAGCCCGACATGCGCGCGGTGCTGACGCGCGACGGCGACTACTACCTGGCGCTGGAGGCGCGCGTCGACAAGGCGCGCCGCGTCAAGGCGGACCTCTTCGTCTCGGTGCATGCCGACGCCTTCATCCGCCCGCACGCGCGCGGCTCGAGCGTGTTCGCGCTCTCGACGCGGCGCGCGACTTCGGAGGCGGCGCGCTGGCTGGCGAAGAAGGAGAACGAGGCCGACCTCGTCGGCGGCGTGAACCTCGACGTCAAGGACCGCTACCTCGCGCAGACGCTGCTCGACCTCTCGCAGACCGCGACCATCGACTACAGCCTGCGCCTCGGCAAGGCGGTGCTCGGCGAGCTCGGCCAGGTCAACACGCTGCACAAGGCGCAGGTCGAGCAGGCGAGTTTCGCGGTGCTGAAATCGCCCGACGTGCCCTCGATCCTGGTCGAGACCGCGTTCATCTCGAACCCGGAGGAAGAAAAGCGCCTGAACGACGACGCCTACCAGGACCAGCTCGCCCGCGCGATCCTCGCCGGCATCAAGCGCTACCTCGCCAGGCACCCGCCCCGGCCGCAGACGCCGGTCGCCCTGAACCAGTAGTAAGCTGCCGCCCAAGGGGGTTGGTGGTGCGTATCGTCGCTGGCATTTGGCTGCTTCTCTTCGTCTTGCCGGCGCCGGCCATGGATCTCAAGGTCGTCGGCGATCAGTTGATCATGTCGGGCCGGATCGACGGCTCCGAGTTGGCGAAGCTGCGCGACGTGGAGGCGGCCCCGGGGTCCGCCGCGATCCGCGTGGTCATCCTGCGGGATTCGCCGGGCGGCGACATCTGGACTGCATTGCGCGTCGCCGAGCGCATCCGGGACAATGGCTGGGCCACCGCGCTCTCAGGCTATTGCTGGTCCGCCTGCACGCTGCTCTACCTCGGCGGCGTGTCGCGGCATTTCACTGATGACAAGCCCGCTGGGCTCACGCAGATCGCGTTCCACGGCGCCTATTCGCGCGAGGACGGCCTGCGGACAATCAAGGACGCCCTGAATCCCGCGGCCGCATACCCTATGCGCCGCTGGGTAAAGGAGCGCACCGGCGGCAAGATGAGCGACGCCCTGCTCGACCGATTCCTCGACATCGAGCGCAAGGCGGGCCTGCTACACCTGTTCGACTCTAGGCGCCTGCGGCGCAAGGACGGCATCACGGCTTTCTTCTGCACCGGCGAAGAGGACCCGAAGAAGAACCGGTGGGAGCAATGCGAGAAGCTGCACGGCGTCGACGTTTATCAGGTCGGCGTCGCCACCTCGCCCGACGTACTTCGCTCCAACGACCTACCGGCACCGAACCTTGCTGCACCCGCGACCGACACCGCGGCGCGGCTGCGGCCCACGCCTAACGCGAGTCCGACCGAGCTTGAGATCACCACGGACGACCACGTGTTCCCTGAGCACCAGGCACGCTTCGGCAGCTTCAGTTCCAAGGAGCACTGCGCGACGGTGCCGAACGGCTTGTGGGTGCATCCGGAGGAAGAGAAGTCCGGCGAATGCATCCGGTATTACTCGGCAGGCGCGAAACCCGGCGCATCGCGCGAGCTGGTGCTCTTCTTCAGCGGCGACGACCTGAACCGCGACCGTTCGCTCGGCAGTACGGAGAGCTATGCGCGCCTCACCCCGAACCGCATGCAGGCGGACGTCGAGCGAACCGGCAAGGGGTTCGGCATGGCTTTCGTCTGGGTCGCGCGGCCCGGCGTGCGTGGATCTTCGGGCGATCAACTGCTCAAGACGCGCTTTCGCGAGATGCGCCCGATGAACGGGGCGGTCTCACGCCTAAAGGAGATCTACGGCGTCGAGACCTTCCATGCCTACGGCCAGTCCGGCGGCGGCGCGGTGCTCGAGGCGCTGCTCAACATGCGCACCGACATCGGCTGCGCAGCGATCTCCTCCGGCAACATCGACGTCGACAAGTGGCTCTCGGAGCAGAGCGGCGACCGGCGCGGCAGCGCGACCGACTGGTACAACCCGAAGACCTACATCAACGCGAACACCCTGCGCGCCCGCATCGTCGTGCTCTCCGATCCCCGCGACAAGGCAGTGTCCTTCGGCAGCCAGCGCAGCTATGCGCGCGCGCTCGAGGCAGCGGGTGCACGCTCGGTCCACGTGGTCGCCGCAGGACCGGCGCCCCTTTATCACTCGCTCCAGGGCCAGGGCGTCCGGGCCCTGCAGCGCTGCCTGAAGGGAGCCTCGCTGGAAGCGATCAGGGCCGAGCTGGATCAGCCCGAGATGCGCGCGCTCGTGCCCGGCGAGCCCGCACCCACGCCCAAATCCCCGGAGAAATAGACAGCAGCACGATCAGCGCGATCACGAGCGTGAGGTTCTTCTTCACGATCTCGTGGCTGCCGAACCAGTAGCCGAGGCTGCACAGCGACAGCACCCAGGCGAGCGCGCCGACCACGCACCAGCCGATGTAGCGGCCGTAAGGCATCGTGCCGATGCCGGCGACGAAGGGCACGTAGGTGCGCACGATCGGGATGAAGCGCGCCAGGATGATGGTCTTGCCGCCGTGCCGGTCGTAGAAGTCGTGCGCGCGCTTGAGATACGACGGGTTGAACCAGCGCGACTTCTCATAGTGGAAGACGCGCGGGCCGACGTAGCGGCCGATCCAGTAGTTGCAGTTGTCGCCGGTCAGCGCGGCGCAGATCAGCACCGTCATCACCAGCCAGATGTCCATGCCGCCGGCGGCGGCGAGCGTGCCGGTGACGAAGAGCAGCGAGTCGCCCGGCAGGAACGGCCAGATGACGAGGCCGGTCTCGATGAAGACGATGACGAAGAGGAGCGCGTACACCCATTTGCCGTGCGCCGCGACGAAATCGGCGAGGTGCACGTCGAGACGCATCGCGATATCCCACGCCGCGACGAGAATTTCCATGACCGTATTCTATATACTCCCCGCATGCCCGCCATTCGTGTCTTGCCCGAGCTGCTGATCAGCCAGATCGCGGCGGGCGAAGTGGTCGAGCGCCCTGCTTCGGTCCTGAAGGAGCTGCTCGAGAACGCGCTGGACGCCGGCGCGAGCGCGATCCAGGTCTCCCTCGATTCGGGCGGTATCCGCCGCCTGCAGGTGGATGACGACGGCGCAGGCCTGGAGCGCGACGACCTGCCGCTCGCGCTCGCGCGCCACGCGACGAGCAAGATCCAGAGCCTCGACGACCTGCAAGGCGTCGCCACCCTGGGCTTTCGCGGCGAGGCGCTCGCCTCGATCGCCTCGGTCTCGCGCCTCACGTTGACCTCCCGGACGCTGGAGGGCGCCCATGCCTGGTCGATCCGCTCGGAGGGCGGGCAACACGGCGCGCCCGAGCCGGCCGCGCGCGCGCCCGGCACGAGCGTCGTGGTGGAGGATCTCTACTTCAACACGCCGGCGCGCCGCAAGTTCATGCGCACCGACTCCACCGAGTTCGGCCACTGCGAGGAGGTCGTGCGCCGCATCGCGCTCGCGCGACCGGATGTCGCCTTCGTGCTCAAGCACAACGGCCGCGCATCGCTCCTCGTGTCGCGGCAGTCGGGGGCAGAGCGCGCCGCCGCCCTGCTGGGCGAGGAGTTCACGGCGGTGAGCTCGCCGGTCGAGGCGCGCGCCGGCAGCATGCGGCTGCACGGCCTCGCCGGCACGCCGCAGGCTGCCCGGGCTCGCGCCGACGCGCAGTACCTGTACGTCAACGGCCGCTTCGTGCGCGACCGGATGCTGGCGCACGCGGTGCGCGAGGCCTACCGGGACCTGCTGCACGGCGAGCGCCAGCCCGCCTACCTGCTCGGCCTCGAGCTCGATCCGCGCGGCGTCGACGTGAACGTGCATCCGGCCAAGACCGAGGTGCGCTTTCGCGAGGCGGGCGCCGTGCACCAGTTCGTCTTGCAGGGGCTGAAGCGCGTGCTCTCGCCCACCGCCGCCGAGGCGCCGATCGCTTACGTCCGCGTCGGGTCAACGAGTCCGGCACAGCCCGGCCTGCAGCTCGCCCAGCCCGCGGCCGCGTATCAGGCGTTCATGGCAGCGGCAGTGCCTGCTCGGTTGCCGCAGGCGGAGGCGGCGCCTCCGCTTGGCTACGCGCTCGCCCAGCTGCACGGCGTCTACATCCTCGCGCAGAACGAGGCCGGCCTCGTGCTCGTCGACATGCATGCCGCGCACGAGCGCATCGTGTACGAGAAGCTGAAGACCGGCATCGACGCGGGGCGTGTCGAGAGCCAGCAGCTCCTCGTCCCTGCCGCGTTCCGTGCCGAGGCGCTCGAGGTGGCGCTCGCAGAGGAAACCGCCGGCACGCTCGCGCGGCTCGGCTTCGAGGTCGCCCCGGCCGGCCCGAACGAGCTTGCCGTGCGCGCCGCGCCGGCGCTGCTCGCGGGCGGCGACGTCGTCGCCCTGACGCGCGGCGTGCTCAAGGACCTGAAGGAATTCGGCGCGAGCGAGGTGCTGAAGGCGCGCCAGAACGAGCTGCTCGCCACCATGGCCTGCCACGCCGCGGTGCGCGCCAACCGCGCGCTCACCGTCACGGAGATGAACGCGCTGCTCCGGGAGATGGAGGCGACCGAGCGCGCCGGCAGCTGCAACCACGGCCGCCCGACCTGGTACCAGCTCACGATGGCAGACCTCGACAAGCTCTTCCTGCGCGGGCAATGAGCGACGTGGTGATCGTGACCGGCGCCAGCCGCGGCATCGGCGCGGCGACTTCGCTTCTGGCTGCGCAACGGGGTTACGCGGTCTGCGTAAACTACGTTCAGGACAGGAAATCGGCAGAGAACATCGTCAAGAAAATAAGAACGAAGGCAATTGCAGTGCAGGCGGACACTTCGATCGAAACGGATGTATTGCGTCTGTTCGAAACCGTGGACAAGGAGCTCGGGCGCGTCACCGCGCTCGTCAACAACGCGGGCATCGTCGCGCGCCAGTCGCGCGTCGAGGACATGGCCGCCGAGCGCATCCAGCGCATGATGGCGGTCAACGTCGTCGGGCCGCTGCTGTGCACGCGCGAAGCCGTCAAGCGCATGTCGACGCGCCGCGGCGGCAAGGGCGGCGCGATCGTCAACGTCTCCTCCGGCGCCTCGCGCCTCGGGTCGCCCGGCGAATATGTCGATTACGCCGCCTCCAAGGGCGCGGTCGATACCATGACCATCGGGCTCGCCAAGGAGCTCGCCGCTGACGGCATCCGCGTCAATGCGGTGCGGCCCGGCTTCGTCCACACCGACATCCACGCGGCCGGCGGCGAGCCGAACCGCATCGAGCGCCTGCGCGACTCGATCCCGATGAAGCGCGGCGGCGAGCCAGAGGAGATCGCGCGCGCGATCCTGTGGCTGCTCTCGGACGAGGCGTCGTTCTCCACCGGAGCGATCCTCGATGCCACCGGCGGCAGATAGGCGGGCTTTCGCTCTCCTGGGTCCGACGGCGAGCGGCAAGTCCCGCCTCGCGATGGAGCTCGCCGGGCGCCACTCAGAGATCGAGATCGTCAGCGTCGACTCGGCGCAGGTCTACCGCGGCATGGACATCGGCACCGCAAAACCCTCCGCCGCTGAGCGCGCCGCTGTGGCCCACCACCTCATCGACGTTGCCGAGCCCACCGACCGCTACTCCGCGGGACGATTTCGAGCGGACGCCTTGCACGCCATCGAAGGAGTCTTTGAAAGGAAGAAGACTCCTCTTCTCGTCGGCGGCACGATGCTCTACTACCGCGCCCTGGCGTCAGGCCTCGACGCGCTGCCGGCCGCCGACCCGGCGATTCGACAATCGATCAACGAAGAAGCAAGGGCCCGCGGCTGGCCCGCGCTGCATGCCGAGCTGAAGAGGGTCGACCCGCAAGCCGCGGCGCGCATCATGCCGAACGACGCCCAGCGCATTCAGCGCGCTCTTGAAGTCTTTCGGCTGGCCGATAAGCCGATATCGGCAATGCAGACCGGAAAGGCTTCGGTCTTGGACTTCACGTTAAAGGCATTTGCCCTGTTACCCCAAGACAGAACGAAATTGCACCAGCGCATCACAGAGCGCTTCGACCGGATGCTGAAGGAAGGCCTTGTCGAGGAAGTCCGGGAACTGGGCCGCAAGCACGCCCTGGACGCCGACCTGCCGAGCATGCGCTGCGTCGGCTATCGGGATGTCTGGGGCTTCTTGAACGGGAATTTCAGCGCGGAAGAGATGCGTGGGCGCGCGGTCGCGGCCACCCGGCAACTCGCGAAGCGCCAGCTCACCTGGCTGCGCACGCTGCGCGCGGAGCCTGCCGAGCGGCTTGCCGCGGCTCTGCGCGCGGGATGACTACTCGGGCGCGATGCCCGCGTCCTTGATCGCCTTGCCCCAGACGTCGAGCTGCTCGCGCATGTAGGAAGCAAACTCGGCAGTGCTCGAGCCGCGCGGGTCGAACGCCTGCTTGGCGAGCGCCTCGCGCACCTCGGGCCGCTTCAGCACCGCGGTGAGCTCCTGGTTCAGCCGCTCGACGACCTCCCTCGGCATCTTCGCCGGGCCGACCATGCCGGCCCAGGGCACGATCGGGAACTTCGGGAAGCCGGCCTCGACGATCGAGGGCACGTCGGGCATGAGCGGGCTGCGATTCGGCAGCGTGGTGACGAGCGCGCGCAGCTTGCCCTCACGCACTTGCGCCTGCACGGTCGAGTAAGAGCTGAACATGAGGTGGATCTGGCCCGAGAGAAGGTCGGTGATCGCCGGCGGCTCGGTCTTGTAGGGGATGTGCTGCAGGTTCACCTTGGCGAGCGTGGCGAACATCGCGGTGGACACGATCGAGGTGGTGTTGCCGGTGGCGTAGTTGAGCTTGCCCGGGTTCCTGCGCGCGTGCTCGATCAGCTCGGGCAGCGCCTTCGCCGGCACGCTCGGGTGCACGACAATGAAGAAGGTGTAGTTGCCGACGAAGCTGATCGGCGTGAAGTCGTTGATCGGGTGGTACGGCAGGCTTAGCCGCAGGAAGGGCGCGGCCGAGAGCGGGCTGTTGGTGGCGAGCATGATCGTATGCCCGTCGGGCGCCGCCTTCATCACGTCCACCGCCGCGATCGCGCCGTCGGCGCCCGGCTTGTTGTCGACCACGACCGGCTGGCCGAGCGCCTGGCCAAGCGGCTGCGCGATGATGCGCATGACGATGTCGGTCGAGGAGCCGGCCCCGAACGGCACCACAGCGCGCACCGGCTTGCTCGGATACTGCGCGTCTGCCGCGAACGACAGCAGCACAAGCAACGAACCCCAAAGCAGTTTTTTCATTTGGACCCTCCGTGCCGATTATAGAATGGCCCGACAGGAGAAAGCCCAATGGAAATCGGCGTCATCGGACTGGGACGAATGGGCGCGGGCATGGCGCGGCGCCTTGCGAGAGGCGGCGAGCGCCATGCCGGTGAGATCCGCGGGCGACTGCGCGCGGAAGAGTTCGTAGGCCTTCTCGTAGAGCACCCTGCCCTCGCGCGGCGCGAGCTGCGCCTGGCTCTCCGCCGCCCAGTACGCGACCCACGGATGCCGGTCGCGCACTTCCGGCGGAAAGTCCTCCGCCCAGCGCGCGAGCGTCTCGCCGCGGCCCTGCGCGAGCATCGCCTCGGCATGCGCGCCGATCGTGCGCACCATTTCTTCCCACTGGTGGCTTTCGCGATAGAGCGCGAAGGCCTCCTCGGTCTGGCCTGCGTGCTCCATCGCATCGGCCGCCGCCTTCTGCACCTGGCGGCGACGCTCCTTTGGCAGCGTCTCCTGGATGCGCGCAAGCAGGAACTCGCGGAACATCGGGTGGTACTGGTACACCGGCTCGGGCCGCGCCTGCCGCAGCGTGACGAAGTAGTTGTTGCGATGCAGGTCGGCGAGGATGCGGCCTGCGCGCGGGTCGCCGGTCAGCGTCTCTGCCATCTCCGCGGTCATCTGCGAGAGACAGGCGGTGCGCAGCAGCAGCTCCTGGGTACCGCCATCGGTTTTCTGGAAGATCTCGCCGGCCAGGTAGTCGAACACCACCTGACTGGTGGCGAGATCGGGCGCCTCGGCGATCGCGCCCGGCGTCTTCGCCTGCTCGAGCATGAGCACCAGGCCCGCCGCCCAGCCCTGCGTCCTCGCGTACAGCTGCTCGAGCGCCGCCCCCTTCAGGTCCGGCCGGCGCTGTCGGGCGATCGAGTCGGTCTCCTCGCGCGTCAGGCGCAGCTCGTCCCATCCGATCACGCCGAGCGAGCGGCTGGCGCGCAGCCGCGCGAGCTCCGGCGGCGGATCGCCGCGGCTCACGACGATCGCGCAGCCGCCGCGCGGCAGCTCGGCGAGCGCCTCGCGCATCACCGTGTGGAACTGCGAGAACGCCGGCACGTCGTAATAGCCGTCGAAAACGATGGCGAAGGGCGGCTTCATGCGCGCGTAGAGGCTCTGGAAGTAGCGGCGCGTGAACACGCCGAGGCCGCCGGCGTGGTACTCGGGCGCAAGCAGCGGCAGCGGCGCGCCCTTGCCGCGCTCGGCTGCGGCGAGGCCGAGGTAATAGAAGAACGTGGCGACGTCCGCGTCGCCCTCATCCAGCTGGTACCAGAGGCAATCGATGCCGGCGTGGTCGAGGTAGCTCGCCACCGCGGTGGTCTTCCCGCAGCCCGGCGGGCCGGCGACCCACGCCACCGGGCGCTCGCGCGCGGCATCGAGCAACGCGAACAGGCGCTTGCGCCGCAGGATGCCGGGCAGGCTTGGACGGGAAACCTTGCCGAGGGCGGCGCCCTTGGGCCTCATGGCGGAAATTCTATGCCGCCGATCGGAGAACTACGTCTTTCTTACGTAATGGGCTTTTAGCGGAATAACGTGGCGCACGCCGCCGCGCGGGTTCTCGACGTCGCCCCGGTAGCGCGGGATGACGTGGATGTGCGCGTGCCAGACGGATTGCCCGCCCGCCTCCTCGCAGTTGGCGCCGACGTTGTAGCCGTCGGGCTCGTGGCGCGCATCGAGCAGCGGCTTCACCGTGCGCACGAGCGCGAAGCAGGCCGCGTACTCCTCGTCCGTGAGATCCCAGATCGTCCTCGCGTGCCGCCGCGGCACGACGAGCGTGTGCCCGGGCGAGACCGGATACGTATCAGGCGTGGCGATCGCGAGCGCGTTCTCGGCGAGGATCTCGCGCTGGGGCTTGCAGAAGATGCACGCTTCAACCACGAAGCATTCTAGCGGCTCCTAACTGCCGATCGCGGTCCTGACGCCGTCCTCAACGCGGTCGAGGAAGACGAAGTTGAGTTTCGCCTTCGCATCCGCCGGCACATCTTCGAGGTCCTTCTCGTTCCGCTTCGGCAGCATCACGGTGCTGATGCCGGCGCGCAGCGCGGCGAGCGTCTTCTCCTTGACCCCGCCGATGGGGAGCACGAGGCCGCGTAGCGAGATCTCGCCCGTCATGGCGACGTCCGAGCGCACCGGTTTGCCGGTAAGCAGGGACACGAGCGCGAGATACATCGCCACGCCGGCGCTCGGGCCATCCTTCGGCGTCGCGCCCGCGGGGACGTGGACGTGCAAGTCCCATTTCTCGAAATTCTCCTGGACCAGGCCCTTTGAGAGCGTCAGCGCGGCCTGCGCCGACTCCTTCATCACGTCGCCGAGCTGGCCGGTGAGGATGAGCTTGCCGGTGCCGGGCACCTTCGATGCCTCGATGAAGAGGATGTCGCCCCCGACCGGCGTCCAGGCGAGGCCTGTCGCGACACCGGGAACAGCAGTGCGCTGCGCGACCTCGTTCTCGAACTTGCGTGCGCCAAGGATTGTGTGGAGGTCCTTCTCCTCGACGAGGATTTTCCCGGTCTTGCCCTCGGCGACGCGCATTGCCGAGTGCCGGAGCACCGCGCCGATCTCGCGCTCCAGGTTCCGCACGCCCGCCTCGCGCGTGTAGTCCGCGATCAGGGACCGGATGGTTTCGTCCTTCAGTTCGACCTGGGAGGAAGACAAGCCATTGACCTCGAGTTGCCGTCTCACGAGGTACTTTCTCGCGATCTCTAGCTTCTCCTCGGCGGTGTAGCCGGGCAACTGGATCACTTCCATGCGGTCGCGCAGCGGCCCCGGGATCGTGTCGAGCACGTTCGCGGTGGCGATGAACATGACTTTCGAGAGGTCGAAGTCCACCCCGAGGTAGTTGTCGCGGAATTTCGAGTTCTGCTCCGGGTCGAGCACCTCGAGCAGCGCGCTCGAGGGGTCGCCGTGGAAGCCGCCCGCGCCGAGCTTGTCGACCTCGTCCAGCATGAGCACGCCCGCGCGCGAGCCGGCGCGCTTCACCGCCTGGATGATATTGCCGGGCAGCGCGCCGATGTAGGTGCGCCGGTGGCCGCGGATTTCGGCCTCGTCGTGCGTGCCGCCGAGCGCGATCCTCTGGAACTTGCGGCCCGTCGCGCGAGCGATGGACTGGCCGAGCGAGGTCTTGCCCACCCCCGGCGGGCCGACGAAGCACAGGATCGGGCTCTTGCCCTCGGGGTTGAGCTTGCGCACCGCCAGATGCTCGAGGATGCGGCGCTTGATCTTGTCCAGGCCGAAATGGTCTTCGTCGAGGATCGCTCTTGCTTCCTCGATATTGATCTCCTTGGAGGGAACAAACTTCCAGGGCAGCTCCGCCATCCACTCGAGCCAGGTGCGCCGCATCGAGCTCTCGCCCGACTGCTCGCCCATGCGCACAAGGCGCTTGAACTCCTTCTTCACGTACTTGAGCGTCTCCTCGGGGAAGCCCGCGTCGTCGATCGCCTTTTTCAGCTCCTCGATCTCGGCGGTGGTGTCCTCGCCCTCGCCCAGCTCCTTCTGGATCTGGCGCATCTGCTCGCGCAGCACGTGCTCGCGCTGGCGCTCGTCGAACTCCTTGCGGGTCTTGTCGCCGATCTCCTTGGAAAGGCGCAGCACTTCCACGCGCTTGGCGAGGTAGTCGAGCACGAGGTCCAGGCGCCGGCCGAGCTCGACGGCTTCCAGGACCTGCTGCTTGTCCTCGTTCTTGATGTCGAGGAGGTTGGCGACCATGTCGGCGAGTTGGCCTGGCGACTCGTCCTGCTGCACGAGCCCGGCGAGCTCGTCCGGCAGGTTGGGAAGCAGGCGGATCGCTTCCGCCGCCTGCGCCTTCAGCTGCAGGAAGCGCGCCTCGATCTCCGGGCTCGACGCCGACGATTCCGGGATCCACGCCACGCTCGCGACGAGGAACGGCCAGCCTTCGAGGAATTCGAGCACGCGGAAGCGCCGCTCGCCCTGCACCATGAGCTGCTGCGCGCCATCGGCCGCGCCCGCGATGCGCACGAGCTGACCCGAGGTGCCCGTCCGGTAGAGGTTTGCTGCGTCGACCTCGTCGACGGTCGGGTCGCGCTGCAGGAGGAAGCCGACCTTGAGGCCGTGGCGCGCCGCCTCATGGGCGGCCGCGATCGAGGCATTGCGGCTGATCGCGATCGGAGAGATGACACCGGGAAAGAGGACCGCGTTGCGCAAGGGGATGAGGATCAGCGCGTCCTGGGGAATCGGCCGCACCGCGAGCGCGGTCGAGGCCGATCGCCGCCTGCCTCCGGTTGGAGATTGGTTGGTGTCTTCGAGCGCTTGCTGCCTCTTCCTGCGCCTGAAATCCATGTGTTCTCCGGGTTGTTTCGCTTGGACCGCCGGTTGATGCTTAAATGCGGGCGAAACGGGCCGAATCAAGCGGCGCGATGGCCTAGAATCGCAAGGGTTTTTGCCATGGAGGAGGGGCATGGGTCGTCTGGAGGACCGGCTGCGCGCGCTCGGCCCCGCCGCCTTGAACGGCATCCGGCGAGGGATCGAGAAGGAATCGCTACGCGTGCGTCGCGATGGCGCTCTCGCCGTGACGCCGCATCCTGCGGCGCTCGGCGCGGCGCTCACGCACCCGAGCATCACCACCGACTTCAGCGAGTCGCAGCTGGAGCTCATTACCGGCGTGTCGCAGACGGCCGAGGATTGCGTCGCCGACATCACCTTGATCCACCAGGCCGTGGTGCGCGGCATCGGCGAGGAGATGCTCTGGTGCGCGAGCATGCCCTGCGGCCTGCCTGCGGACGACGCCATCCCGATCGGCCAGTACGGCAAATCGAACATCGGCAGGGCCAAATCCGTCTACCGGATGGGCCTCGCCTGGCGCTATGGCCGGCGCATGCAGGCGATCTCCGGCATCCACTACAACTTCTCGCTGCCGGAGCGCGGCAACGACGAGTATTTCGCGCTCGTGCGCAATTTCCGCCGTCACGGCTGGCTGCTGTTCTTTCTTTTCGGCGCCTCGCCCGCGGTGTGCTCGTCCTTCGTCGAGGGGCGCGAGCACCGGCTGCGCGAGCTCTCCCGGCACACGCTCTACCTCCCGCACGCGACCACGTTGCGCATGGGACGGCTGGGCTACCAGTCCGACGCGCAGGCCTCGATCGCGGCGAGCTGCAACAGCCTGGAGGCCTACTGCAGCGGCATCGAGGAAGCGCTCATGCGCTCGTATCCCCCTTATGAAGAGATCGGAATCAAAGGGCCCGACGGGGAATACCGGCAGCTGGCCACCAGCCTGATCCAGATCGAGAACGAGTTCTATGGCAAGATCCGCCCAAAGCGCGTCATCCGCTCGGGCGAGCGGCCGCTGCACGCGCTGCGCGAGCGCGGCGTCGAGTACGTGGAAGTGCGCCTGATGGACCTCGATCCCTTCGAGCCGGTCGGCATCAATGCCGGCACCATGCGCTTCCTCGACGTCTTCCTGCTCCATTGCCTGCTCACCGAATCGCCCGCCGACACGCCGGACGAGCTCGCCGCGATCGGCCGCAACCAGGAGAAAGTCGCCGCGCGGGGCCGCGAGCCGGGCCTGGAGCTGGAGCGCGGCTCGCGGACCGTGGCGCTCGCCGAATGGGGCGGCCAGCTCCTCGCCGAATGCGAGCCGATCGCGCGCGCGCTCGATGACGCCCACGGCGGCGGCCTGCACCGCGAAGCGCTCACCGCCGCGGCCGCGACGCTCTCGGAGCCGGACACTACGCCCTCGGCACGCGTGCTGGAGGCGATGGGCCGCGAGCACAGCGACTCCTACACGCGCTTTGTCGTCGCCCAGTCCCTCAAGCACGACAAGGCGCTGCGTTCCCTGCCCTTCCCGGCCGGTGTCGCCGCGGAGTTCGACCGGAAAGCGCGCGAGTCGCTCGAGGAGCAGAACGTGGTCGAGGCCGCCGACACGCTGCCCTTCGAGGAGTGGCGCAAGCAATACCTGTCCCGCGAAAGGCTCCATCCGAAAGGAGAAAAGAAATGAGTACTGTCCCCAACCACGCCCTGCGCCAGCTGCGCGCCGGCAAGCTTGCGATCGGCGTGGGCCTGCGCCAGGCGCGCACGGTCGATGTCGCGCAGATCATGAAGACGGCCGGCTTCGACTGGCTGTTCATCGACTGCGAGCACAACTCGATGGACACCGACATGGCGGCGCAGATCGCCGCCGCCTCGCTCGCCGTCGGCATTACGCCGGTGGTGCGCGTCGCCGGCAAGGAGCACTGGTTCTCCTCGCGCATGCTCGACAACGGCGCGCAGGGGATCGTCGTGCCGCACGTCGACACGGTCGAGGAGGCAAAGCGCGTCGCGAATGCCTGCCGCTTCCCGCCGGTCGGTCACCGCTCGATGGGCGGCGGCCTGCAGCAGCTCGGCTTCGCCTCGATGGCAGTCGGCGAAGCGGCCAAAATCGTCAACGAAGAGACGCTCGTCGTCATCATGCTCGAGTCGCCGCAGGCGATCGAGCGCGTGGACGAGATCGCGGCGGTGAAGGGCATCGACGCCCTCCTCATCGGCACCAACGACCTCTGTTTCGAGATGGGCTGCCCCGGCAACTTCAGCGACCCGCGCGTGGTCGAGGCCTACAAGAAGCTCATCGCCGCCTGCAAGAAGCACGGCAAGTTCGCCGGCATGGGCGGGATGTACACCGCCGAGCTGCTCGAGCGCCACATCAACATGGGCGTGCAGCTCATCCTGTCTGGCTCGGACTTCAGCCTGCTGATGCAGGCATCATCCGCCAGGGCGAAGCTGGTGCGCGGGTTCGAAAAATAAAGACTACTTAACGGCCTTCAAGCCGCTCGGCATTTCTTCTAGCGACGTCATTGCCCATGGCGGCCGCTCTTCGGTATAGCCGAAGTGCCTCGTTGCGGTCTCTTGGCAAGCCTCCTCGTCCGGCTTGGTACATGACTCCTAAGTTGTTCAGTGCGCCGGGATGATTGAGCGCGGCTGCCCTTTGGTACCAGCGAACGGCTTCGAAATCGTTCTGAATCACACCTGAGCCGCTCGCATAAGCAAGCCCTTTTGAATAGGAATAGCTCGCATCAGCCATCTTCGAATCTGCCTGGCTCCTCTGAGCAGCGGCCCTTTGCGCCGCAGCACGGTCAGCCGCTGCCTCCGCCGCAGCACGCTCGGCCGCAGCCCGGTCAGCCGCTGCTCGTTCCGCCGCGATACGCTCCTGTTCGGCTCTTTCGCGCGCTGCCCTCTCCACTGCTTCCCTTTCTTGGGCCTCTTTTTCGGCTTGCCGCCGGACGGCCTCCTTCTCCGCGGCCTTTTTTGCCGCGGCGCGTTCGGCGGCTAGTTTATCAGCGGCTATTTTTTCGGCAAGAATTTTTTTGGCGACAGCTTTTTCGGCAGCGGCCTTTTCAGCAGCAATTCGCGCTTCCTCCTTCTCCTTGATCGCCTGTGCGGCCGCTTTGTGGTCCGCTTCCGCCTTGACGCGAGCCTGCTGCTCCTGAACTCGCTTTTCCTCTTCTGCCTTTAGCGCGATCTGTAATTCCTTTGCCTTCTTATCCAGAACGAAATAGATGCCTGCGCCGGCAATTGCAACAGCTACGCCGATTACGAGAAGGAGTCCGGTATTACGCTTTTGCTCCGTTGGCCGACTTGCAACAATCGTCTGCTCTGCGGACGCATCGAGTCCGCCTCGCAGCTTTGTTACTTTGTGCTTTGCTAAATCGACATATTCGCCGCTTGGGAATTTTTTAAGATAGATCTCGAACTCCGCAGGATCGTTTCCATCCTTGATCGAGCGCCAATATTCCAGCTCGACTTCGTTTTCGGGTAGGAGTGCGGCAGGCGGCCTTTGTTCTGAACGCGCCGGAAGTGCAACAGTGCGGTTCTCACCTGTGCGGCTGAACTCTATTTTCAGTCCCTCTCTGAGAGCCGCAGAAAATTCCTTCGCATTCTGAAAACACCGCACGGGGTCTTTCGCCAGAGCTTTTTTTACTATCGCATCGAAGATCGGTGACGCGGTCGACGCAACCGTTGATGGAAGCGGCGGCTCATCCTGCACGATCATCTTTGCAACCGTCCACGCTCCGGCGCCCTTGAACGGGCGTTCTCCAGTTAGAAACTGATAGAGGATCGAGCCAGAAGAAAAAATGTCGGTGCGGTTATCGATTTTCCCACCCTGTATTTGCTCGGGAGACATGTAGGCCGGCGTGCCAACCATGGTTCCTACCTGCGAGCGGTCGGAACTGTCTTGGATTCTCGCCACGCCAAAATCTGCAAGCTTGACGCGCCGCTGGATGTCGAGCATGACATTCGCGGGCTTCACATCTCTATGAATCACATTGCCCGAATGCGCGAAATCCAGCGCGTCGAGGAGTTCGCACATGATTCGCACCGACTCCTGGATACCAAAGGTCTCGTCCTGATCGAAGAAACTACGTAGCTCTCTCCCTTGGATGAACTCCATCACCAAGTAAGCAATGTGGCCCTCAACCCCAAAGTCGTAGACTTGAACGATATTCGGATGATTGAGGCGCGCCGCCGCCTTTGCCTCTCTCGTGAAACGCTCTGAATAGTCCTGGACCGCCTGAGGATTTAAAGCATTGCTTTGAAGAATCGTCTTAATTGCGACGCGACGGCTCAGCGTGGGGTCGTACCCCTCGTACACAATCCCCATCGCACCCTGACCGAGGGTGTGACGCAGCTCGTAGCGCCCCAGTTTCTTCAGCTCTGCCATCGACCCCCTGAGTTGGCAGACCGAGAAGATTATAGGCGTCAAATCCCGCGAACCCTACTAACTCGAATCAGACTTTCGGTAGAACATCGGAAACAATTTCTGCACGACCGGCCCATCCGACGCCCAGGCCTTGCATCCGTCGATGAAGCCGGGCTTCTTCATTTCGCTCGCCGCCTTGTTCTGATCGGCCTTCCAGTTGCCCATGGTCTGGAAGGCGACCGTGGCGACCGGCATGAGCAGCTCGCTGACATGCGTGCAGCCCTTCGTGCGGCCGACCGCCTCGGTGACGGCCTTCCTCCAGCCCGCGCCGATGCGCGCGCCAACGAGCTTCTGGTAGCCGGGCGCCACGCTCGGGCAGACGTCGTAGGGCGCGTCGTTGGTCGTGACCTCGATCGCGCGCACCACGAAGCCGCGGTCGAGCGTCAGGCGCACCTGCATGTCGTGCACGTGCATGCCGGACGCGCGCTTGCCGCGATACGGGTCCTCGGTGTCGTAGGTCTTCTGGTCGATGATGCGCGCCTCGATGTCGAAGAGGCCGTCCTCGCGCTCGTAGCCCTCGCAGCTGATCGCGCGGGTGTGCAGGTGGCGCCGCGGCGCCGGTTCCGACAGGCTCATGCAATTTCTCCTTGCGGAGATGATACCGTCCGGGGCTACACTGCCTCATGAAGACGGACGACGATCCGAAACTCGCGCTCATCCAGGCGGGCGTTGCGCTCGTGCTGCTGCTCGGCCTGCCGGTCGTGCTCGATCCGCCGAGCACGCCCTGGGGCGTCGGCGGCCTGGTCGCCGCGGCGCTGTTGCTCCTCGTCTTCTTCGCCGAGGGTGTCGTGCGCTTCGTGCGCGGCCGCCGCCGGCCGTTTGCCGACAGCATGCTGCCGCCCGAGCCCGATCGCCGCGACAAGCCGCCCAAGCCCAAGGAGTAGGCGTTACTTCAGGTGGTGCACCGGGTCGACGAAGTAAACCGCCGCCGGCAGTTTCTCCATGCGCGCCTTGAGCTGCAGCGCGAGGTAAAGCGAGTAGTGGCGCGACTGCATCAGGTTGCCGCCGTGGAACCATAGCCCCGGCTGCTGCGTCGGCTTCCACATGTTGCGCAGCTCGCCGACCCACGGCCCGGGGTCGTATTTCGTATCCGAGCCGAGGCCCCAGCATTTGCCGACCTGCTCGGCGACCTCCGGCGAGATCAGCTCCTCTGCCCAGCCGTTCATCGAGCCGTAGCCGGTTGCGAAGACCACTAGGTCCGAGGGCAACTGGCGGCCGTTGGAGAGAACCACGCCGCCGCGGCTCAACCCGGCCACCTGCGCGGGGCTTTCCAGCTTGATCTTTCCCTCGATGATCATCTTCGAGGCGCCGACCTCGATGTAGTAGCCCGCGCCGCGGCGCAGGTACGCAGTGTGGATCCCCGAGCCGTCCTCGCCGAAGTCGTGCAGGAAGCCGGCTTTCGTCAGCCCCTCATAAAGGTCTTTGTCTCTTGCTTTTATGTTTTCGTACAAGGACTTCTGCATTTCCGGCAAGACCTTGAACGGCACGGACGCAACTGTGAGATCCGCGATCTCCGTGGTGATGCCCGACCGCACCGCCTGCTCGGAGTAGAGCCGACCCCACGCGAACTCGGAGAGCGCCTCGGAAGTCGCGACGATCGTGCTCGAGCGCTGCACCATCGTCGGCTCCGCGCCGTGCTCCCAGAGATCGGCGCAGATGTCGTGCGCCGAGGTGCTCGCGCCGATCACGACGCATTTCTTTCCGCCCCACTCCGCCCCGCCCCGGTATTGGCTCGAGTGCACCATCTTGCCCTCGAACGTGTCCGCGCCCGGAAGTCTCGGCCCGCTCGGCACGCCGGACATACCGGTTGCGAGCACTAAATGTTTTGCCTTTAACTCAAGAAGTTTTTCCCCCTTCTGGACCGAGACAGACCATTCCTGTAACGCGTCGTCGAACTTCGCGGCAACGCACCTCGAATCGGTCCAATAGTCTAGATCCATCACCTTCACGTACATCTCGAGCCAGTCGGCGATCTTGTCCTTCGGCGAGAACACCGGCCAGTGATCCGGAAATGGCAGGTAGGGCATGTGGTCGTACCAGACCGGGTCGTGCAGCACGAGCGAGGCGTAGCGCTTCCGCCAGGAGTCGCCGGCGCGCGCGTTTTTCTCCACCACCAGCGCCGGCACGCCAAGGCGCTTCAGGCGCGCAGCGACCGCGATCCCGCCCTGCCCGCCGCCCACGATCAGCACGTACGGCTGGCGCGTGACGCCGAGCGCCTCCGCTTCCTCGCGCCGCTGTTCCGCCCAGCTCTCCCGCCCCGCATGCGCGCCGTGCGAAACGCCGGAGGGGCGCGTCGCACCCGCCTTCTCCTCGAAGCCCTTCAGCTCCTGAAGCGTGGTCAGCAGCGTCCAGCACCGATCGCCCCTCAGCCGCACGTGGCCGATGCCGCGGCCGAGCGCGGTCTCAAAAGCAAGCCACGCCTCCACCGTGCCGTCGGCGCCCGCGCGCGGCACGCCGGCAATCCGCCAGTTGGCGGGCTTCGTGGCCGCGAGCGTGGCCGAGAGCATCGCCTTGATCTCGGCATGCCCCTCGCAGGTCCGGATGTTCCAGGTGAAGGCGACGAGGTCGCGCCAGAAACCGTCGGGCTGGAACAACGCTGCGGTTGCGTCGATGTCACCGCGCGCCAGCGCCGCGGCAAACTTCTCCAGCCACTGGGAGACATTCTTCACCGCAGGAATTATATTGACGCCTATGGCGCACAAGGTCCTGACCGTCCCGGTCCAGTCGAACGCGATGGAAGTGTTTTATTTCGAGCCCAAGGGCGAGGGTCCGCACCCGGGCATCGTCCTGTGCCAGCACATCCCGGTGGCGCACGCCGGCATCGAGAAAGACCCGGTCACCATCAAGATGGCCGAGCGCTACTGCGAGCAAGGCTACGCGGTCGCCGTGCCCTTCTTCTTCCACTGGTGGGCGAAGGACGCGGACATGGAGATGAAGCGCAACGCCTTCCGCGACGACTGGACGAGGATGGACCTCGACGCCGCCTTCGGCCTCCTCGCCTCCCAGCCCGGCGTGAACCGCCGCAGGATCGGCATCGTCGGCCACTGCTGGGGCGGGCGCATCGCCTGGCTCGGCGCGGCGACCAACAAGGCTTACCGCGCCTGCGCGATCTTCTACGGCGGCAGGATCAAGCTGCCGATGGGCCCTGGCACCCCGCCAGCGATCGACCGCGCCACCGACATCAAGTGCCCGGTGATCGGCTTCTTCGGCAATGAAGACACCAACCCGACGCCCGCCGAGGTCGACGACTACGACAAGGCCCTCACCGCCGCGGGTGTCGAGCACACCTTCCACCGCTACGACGGCGCCGGCCACGGCTTCCAGACCTTCTCCATCCCCGAGCGCTACCGCGAGAAGCAGAGCGAGGACGCCTGGGTGAAGGTGCTCGACTTCCTCGCCGCGAAGCTAGAACGCCCCTGAACCCGTCACCCCCGAGCGCGTCTATCGGGGACCCAGGTCTGGAGATCGGTCACCTGCGGGAAAACCTCCAGAACCACGCCATCCCCGCGAATGCGGCCACAATCCACGCCGCGAGCCCAAGCCATCCACCCGGCAGCTCCTCGGGCTTGAGTTGGCGCGGCGGATTCCAGGGCGTGAGCCGCTTCTCGCTCGGGATGCGCGGGAATTCTGCGGCCGATGAGTAGTTCGGTGTGATCGTCAGCGACGCGCGCGGCGCGAACGCAACCGCGGGTACCCTGACGTAGAACTTGAACGGCACCGATACTTCGGTGCGCCGGCCGTCCACCGTCTCCCAGCGTGACACGCCGAAATGCAGGTGCGGCCCGGTGGCGTAGCCGGTCGCGCCCGAATAGCCGAGGAGCCGGCCCGCCTCCACCTGCTCGCCCTGCTTGACTTCGACGCCGCGGTGCTTCAGGTGCGCGTAGGTCGCGAAGGTGCCGTCCTCGTGGCGCACGATCACGTAATTGCCGCAGGTGGTGATCGCTTCCTCGGTCGGGCTGCCGCCGTGGCGGGACTCGGTGTCAGCTACCACGCCCGCACGCGCGGCGAGCACGGGCGTGCCCTCCGGCATCGCGATGTCGACCGCGTAGCGGTTGCTGACGGCGATGTGCGTCGTGATCCAGCCGCCGGGGGCCTGCGTGATCGTGTAGCCCGCGCCCTCGGGCCAGGGCAGGCGGTAAAGCACCTCGGCGTGCGCACCGGAGAACGCGAGCAGAAGGCAGAGAAGGCGCGTTACCCCATGTCAGGCAGATTTTGCCTGAGCCGCGATCACGCCTGCCATACCCCCCAGCCCTTCTCCTGCAACTCATCCGCCAGGTCCTGCTCCATCCCTTGCGCGGCCTCGTGCGGCATCGGGTTGAGGTGCGCGAACAGCTCGGGCAGGAGGCCCTTGCCGTACTTCTTCACGAACCAGTTCGCCTTCACACCCGCCTTGTGGTTCTGGAAGCGCTCGCCGGGCGGCAATCCGGTCATGCCGACGTAGACGCAGGGCCGGCCCCTCACATAGTTCGGGTTGCGGGCGCGGAAGCGGCCAATTTTGAGGACAGCGGGGTCGAGCTCGACGACGTAGACGTTGTGCGAGAGGCGCGCCGGCTTCACTTCTTCAGCTTCTTGGCAAGCTCGGCGAATGGCTTGTGCTTCGCGGGGTCGGCCGCCTTCCTGCCCGCGGCGGCGTCGCCGAGGCGGCCATCCTCGAGCCGCGCGTGCTCGTTCTCGTGGCAATAGACGCAGAGCAGCTCCCAGTTCGAGCCGTCGGGCGGGTTGTGGTGGTGGTCGCCGTCCTTGTGGTGGACGGTGAGCTCCTTCAGGCGCGAGGCCGGGAACTCGCGGGCGCAGCGGGCGCAGATCCAGGGCAGGATCTTGAGCGCCCGCCCGCGGTAGCCAGCCTCGGTCATCGCAGCAGCACGAGCTCGGGCGCCCTGCCCTTCTCGACCCAGACGATGGCGTTCTGGTGGAAGCGCTCGCCGAGCGCCTCGGCGGCCTCGCGCGCAATGCCGACGATGAGCAGGCTCGGTTCGGGCTTCCATTCGCCCTCGGGATCGCTGCCCTCGCCCAGGTACACCTTGCAGCCGGTGCGGTCGGCCGCCTCGCACAGCTCGGCGAAGGCGAGCTGGTTCAGCTCCTCGTGCGCGGGTAGGCCGCGCGGGTTGAAGGCGGTGACGAAGGCAGCCGCAGCGGCGCCTTCCTCCTCCAGCAGCTCGTCCATCGCCGCGCAGCGCTCGCCGATCCGCATGACCGGGCCGCTCTCGGCGAAGACGGCGTAGCGCGCGGCGCGGTAGGCGGCAACAAGAGACTCGGGAAGGGGCATCAGATCCGAATTGTAGTGATCAATCGCTTGCGGAAATCGTTCACGCTCGAACCGTCGCCTCGCCGCGACATTACGCGCGCGAAAAGATTGCGCTAATGTGACCCGCGTTTTTCGCTGAGGAGGCGCCTATGAAATATTGCATGGCTGCGTCGATGGGGATCGCCGCGCTGCTGGCAATGCTCTCTGGCGCGGCAAGCGCCTGGGAGGAGCCGGACGCGGTGTATGCGAAGTACCACCGCGCCTCCTGGCGGGCAACTCCGACGAGATGATCCGGCTCACGCCCGCGGCGCGGCGCGCCGAGGTCGCCGCGCACAAGGAAACCGAGCTCCGCCACCAGACCGCCGCGCTGCCCTTCGCCTATGCGCTCGAGCAGAAGCTGACCAGCCGCGACGGGCAGCGCGCGCGGCTCTTCTACTCCGCCTCGGGCGAGTCGTTCCCGGTGCCGCGCGCGGGCGCGCAGTTCGGCATCGTGCGCATGGCGCTCGAGCAGGGCGAGTGGAGGGTGCTCGACCAGAGCTGGGCGCGCGAGAAGCCGGCCGAGCTCGCGCCGCCGCGGCCCCAGGTAAGCGACGGCGGGCGCGCGCGCGACATGACGCGCCCGGCCGAGCCGCCGCGCACCTTCGGCGCCGCCAAGCAGGAGTGCGTCTTCAAGCCGGTGATGACCGACGAAGACCGGGAGCGCTGCAAGTAACTAGAGGTGCTTTTCGGCCTTGGAAGTGATTTTTTCTACGTCTTCGTGAAGCAGGAAGCCCTGCTCCCGTAGCTTTACCGCCGCTCCCCGAACCTTCTCAAGGTAGTCCGCCCTCGTGCCGTAGCGTTCGGCCATCGACGGGCGCGGGTCTTTCGCCGCGAGGCGCTCTTCCTGCGTGCGCGCGAACGGCCAGAGCGAGCCGTCGAGGTGGCAGAGCTCGCCCGCCGCGCCGGCTTCCTTCGAGCGCAGCGCCCAGCCGGTGGAGGTCGCGAAGGGCACGGCCTGCTCGGGCACGCGCACGCCGCCCATCTCGTTGCCGTCGGCGTCGATCGCGGGCACGAGCACCTTGTAGCGGTACGGGAGCGCCAGCGGCGGCGCGTTCTCCAGGATCCCCTCGCCGATGCGCGCGCCGTAGTCGAACTGGATCATCGGATTGGGCGCGCGCGGCGGCGCGAGCCCCGGGAGCAATGGCCATTTGAAGCTCGCCGCGGGCACGAGCGTCCTGTCCGCGATGCGCGGGTAGGCGCTCGGCGGGGGCGGCGCGCCGCCCTTCACCCAGCGGTCGAGCGCGAGGATGAGCGCGCGCATCACCGGGCGCGGGTCGACCGCGGTGTTCGCGGGCGCGGCGCACACGCCCCTGGGCATGGTCGGCGTGATGACGTGCTGCGTGCCGGCGAAGTGGTACACGCGCACGTTTTCCGGCAGGTCGAGGTCGATGGCGCTGTTGGAATCGGTGGTGCCGAGCGAGTGGCCGCCCTGCCAGTACTCGGTCGAGGTGACCGTGTGCACGATCTTCGGGCAGTTGGCGAGGCGGCGGCAGCGTTCGAGCAGCCCGTCCTCGCGCCGGCTCATGTCGTCGCGCATGCGGAGGTAGGAGAACGGGAACGACCCGTCCGGGTAGCCGAGGAAGCCGTAGCCGAGCGTGGTGGCGCGGTTCGGCTGCGCGAAGCGGTGGTTGAGGAACAGCCGCGCCGAGGCGATGTGCGGGTTGATGCCGTCGAATACCGGGCGGAAATCCTCGGCCTCGTTGAAGCCCTGGTAGACCATGTCCCGCAGGAAGCGGCCGCTCTGCGAGGCGCCATACGCGAGGGCGTACGCGACCTTGTGCCGGCCCTCGGGGCCGAGCGGATTCACCGTTCCCGCGCGGTCCTTGAGGCCGTAACGCAGGAACGAGACGAAGTCGCGCGTCGCGGCAAAGCCGATGCCGGCGACGGGCGGGTTCCGCGCGGGGTAGGAGAACTGGTAGAGCGCGCCCGCCCGGAAAGGCGTCCCCGCGGGCAGCAGCCGGATCGTGCGCTCGTCCACGAACTCCCAGCCGGCCGCCGCGATCGGTGCCGCCGCTTCCTCGTTTTTCTCGCGCACCGTGAGGCGCGCTCTTGCCTTGTCGGTGCTCGCCGCCGCAAAGCTCAGGCGCACCTGCAACTGCTTCGCGTCGTTGAAGAGGAGTTCGTCCCACACCGGCGCTTCGGCCCCCTGTGCGCTCGGCACCTCGAGCCCGAGCAGGTACGGCGCCCTCGGCAGGCCGGCGATCCAGCCGCTCCAGGCGAGCGTGAAGCCGTGGCGCATGAGGAAGCCATCGCCTGCCGTTTCAGGGGTATCCAGGGAATTGCTTCTGGTCGTGTCATTGAAGTTTCCGAGAACGAGTTTGTTTCCGCTGTTGTTCACCTCGTACAGCAGAGTCCCATTCCCCTTGACTGGATCGGCCGGGCGCAGGATCTCGAAGTCGCCCGAGTACTCGACGCGCCCGCGCTCGTTGCGCGGCGCGAGGCGGATGTCGACAATGCCGCGGTTCGCCGGGTTGGTCGGATCGAGCTCGCCGTGGAAGCGCCCGATCACGCGCACGTAGGGCCCCGTGGCGCCGAAGGATTTGCCGCCGGCAAAGGGGGCGACCGAGGTGATCTGGATCCGGGTAATTTCGGCAAGACAACTTACCGAAAACATCAGAATAACTATAAAAATCAGGCACTTCACCTACTCACCCGATTCCTCCCGCCCCGTTTGGCGCGATAGAGCGCCTCGTCCGCCGCCTTCAGCGCCTGCATCGGAGTCTTCCCGTCTTCGCCCGCGGCGGCGCCGATCGAGACGGTGACGGAGAGCATTTTCTCCGGCGGCATCGAGTCCTCTCCGAGGCGGCGCTTGGCGCCCTCCTCCTTGTCTTTCGGGCGATCGCCGCCCCGCACCGCCATGCGGTAGGCCTCGATCGCTGCGCGGATCGCCTCCAGGTGCGGCTCGGCCTGCGCAAGCGTCGCCTCCGGAAAGAGCACGGTGAACTCCTCGCCGCCGTAGCGGAAGGCGCGCCCGCCGCCCTCGACCTCCGCGAGGCGCGCGGCGACGAGCTTGAGCACCTGGTCGCCGATGTCGTGGCCGTGCGTGTCGTTGAAGGACTTGAAGTGACCGACATCTGCCATCGCGATCACGTAGCGGGGTCCCAGCCCCGCCATCGCCTCCAGCAGCGCGCGCCGGCCCGGCAGGCCCGTCAGCTCGTCATGGAAGGCGAGCCGGTAGGGCTCATGCAGCATCGCCACGACCAGCACCAGGCCCGCCGCGGCGGTGAAGACGCCGAGCACGGCCGCGCTGCGCGCCCATTCCCAAGCAAGATAGAAGGCGAGGAGCGCCCCGGCAACGCCGCTCTCTAGCGGCGCGAAGCGCTCGGTCTTGCGGGGCCAGGCGCGCCAGATCGCGGCGGCGAAGGCGGCGGCGAAGAGGATCCGGCCAAGCAGCGGCATCGGCGGGGAGCGGAGCAACCAGTGCTCGAGCAGGTCCTGCCAGACCGTGCCCGAAAGAGCGCTGCGGCCCGAGGCCGCGATCCAGGCGACGAAGAGCACCTCGGCTGCGGCGATGAAGAGCCAGCGGTAGTCGCCGTGGTAGGAAACCCCCCGCTCCGGGAGCAGGAGCGCCGCGAGGATGTTGGCGGGCACCAGCACCGCGCAGGCGGCGTAGACCGCGCGCGCCGCGAAGCTGTCGGCGCCGAAGCCGAGCGCGTAGCGGTAGCCGGCGTAGGCAAGCAGCAGCGACGCCGCGGCGACGAACGCGCGGCCGCGGTTGAACCAGAGGCTGACGCCTGCGCAGGCGAGGAGAACGAGGTAGGCGCCGTAGACCTTCAAGCCCGTGATCGAGGGCGGCAGCGCCGGCCCCGCCCAGAGCGCGAGCGCGGCGGCAAGGATGATCGCCACCGGGGCAGCGGTCGCAGCTCAGCCGTCGCGGCGGCGCGCACGCGCGCGGCTCCTCTTGGGCCTGTCGGGCACCTCGATGCTGTGCTCCTCGCTGTGATCCTGGAGCAGCGGCGGCGCACCCGCCGTCTTCTCGAGGACCGCGGCGAGCTCCTCGAACACGGGCGAGGCCTGGTTCGCGCTGTAGCGGATCTGGTTGCCCTGGCGCTCTGCGCTCAGCAGCCCGGCGTAGGCAAGCAGGCGCAGCTCGCGGTGCAGCGACCCCGCAGGCACGCCGGTGAGGCGCGCAATCATGCGCACGTGGAAACTGTCGCCCGGCCGCAGCAGGAGCAGCGAGAGCACGCGGTGGCGGTAGGCGCCGAAGAGCAGGTCGGCAAGGACGTCGCCCGGAGCTTCCGCAACCGCATGTTCCGTAGTCAACATTGCTACGATTGTAGCATGTTTGAGTACGTCCTGCCGCGTCTTACCCCAGACTGTCGGGGCGGAAACCGACATCGCAGACGCGCCCTCGTTGCGCCCGCTTACCCTCGTAGTTCTCCAGATCCTTACCTTCGATGATCTCTTCCGCCCTGTTCTTTCGCTTCACGCCTGAAACCTTCAAGGCTTTTCCATCAAAGACAGAAACGCAAGCTAAAAACACCTTGTCTGGCAACCCGATCACCTGCACGCCCACGCCGCCGTTCGGCCGTAGCGGCAGCTCGTCCAGAGGGAAGAGGAGGAGTCTTGCGTCGCTGGAGAGTGCCGCTACGACCGAACCGGTACCGAGGGCCGGCGGCAGCGCCTTGGCGCCCTCGGGAACGCTCATGAAGTCCTTGCCCTGGCGGGTCTTGGTCGCGAGGTCGCCGAGCTTGCAGCGGAAGCCGTAGCCGGCGGAGTTCGCGATCAGCAGCGGCGTATCGGCCGCCCCCATGCCGATCCAGACGATGTCGTCGGAGTTGGAGTTGACGAGCGTGTTCATCGGCGCGCCGTCGCCCCTGCCCGAGGGCAGCGCGGCCGCGTCCACGCTGAAGCACTTGCCGCTCGAGGCAAGCACCGTGAGCGTGTCGGTGGTCTTGCACTCGAGCTCCATGTGGCGGGCGTCGCCGTCCTTGTAGGCGACCGACGCCATGTCGACGCCGTGGCCGCTGCGCGCGCGCACCCAGCCCTTCTTCGAGAGAATCACGGTGATCGGCTCCTCGAGCACCGTGCGCTCGACCTGCGCACGCTCGGCGGTCTTGATCAGGGTGCGGCGCTCGTCTCCGTAAGTCTTTGAATCTGCTTCCAATTCCGTGGCGACGAGCTTCTTCAGCACCCTCTCGTCGCCGAGGATGTCCTTCAGCTCCTTGCGCTCGGACTCGAGCGCTTTCCGCTCCTCGTTGAGCTTGACGCCGTCCAGCTTGGTGAGCTGGCCGAGCCGCAGGTTGACGATGTCTTCAGCCTGCCGCTCGCTGAATTTGTATTTTTCCTTCAATCGATTTTTTGCCTCTTGTTGATCGTCGCAAGAGCGAATCAGCTTGATGATCTCGTCGATCTTGACGAAGGCGAGCAACCGCCCCATGACGATGTGCAGCCGCTCCTGGCAGCGCTCGAGGCGGAACTGGGTGCGGCGGCGGACAGTGTTGAGGCGGAACTCGGTCCACTCGCGCAGCACCGTGACGAGGTCCTTGGTCTCCGGCAGGCCGTCCAGCCCCAGCCAGGTGAGGTTCACCGGCAGGCGCGTCTCGAGCGCGGTGTGCACCATGAGCATCGCCATCAGCTCGTCCGGGTCCTGGCGCGAGGAGCGCGGCTCGATCACGAGGCGGAGCTTGGCCTTGCGGTCCGACTCGTCCCTGACCGCCTCGATCTGGTCGAGGATGAACTGCTTGAAGCGCTTCTGCTCCTGGGAGACGTCCTTCTTCGCCGCGGAAGGCCTCGGGTTGGCGAGCGCCTCGATCTCCTCGAGCACCTGCTTCACCGACACCCCGTGCGGGAGCTCGGTGACGACGACGCGCCACTGTCCGCGCGCGAGCGTCTCCTTCTCGTACTTCGCCCGGACGACGAGCGACCCCTTGCCCGTGGCGTAGGCCTCCTTGATCTCCGCCGGGGGCGAGATGATCTGGCCGCCGCCCGGGAAATCCGGGCCGGGCATGAGCTTGAGGACCTCCTCCAGCTTCGCGCGCGGGTGCTTTAGGACGTGCGCGGCGGCTTGCGCGACCTCGCGCAGGTTGTGCGACGGGATGCGGGTGGAGAAGCCGACCGGGATGCCGAACGAGCCGTTCAGGAGCCCAAAGGGCAGGCGCGCGGGCAGCAACACCGGCTCGTCGAATTTGCCGTCGTAGTTCTTCGCGAAATCCACCGTGCCCTCGTTGATCTCGCTCAGGAGCAATTCCGCGTATCTCGAAAGCCTTGCTTCCGTGTACCGGTAGGCGGCCGCGGCATCCCCGTCGCGCGAGCCGAAGTTGCCCTGCCCCTCGATCAGCGGGTAGCGCATCGAGAAGGGCTGCGCCAGGTGCACCATCGCCTCGTAGGTCGAGTTGTCGCCGTGCGGGTGGTACTTGCCGAGCACCTCGCCGACGTAGCGCGCGCACTTCACGAAGCCGGTCGTGTTGTTCTGGCCGATCGCGAACAGGATCCTTCTCTGCACGGGCTTCAAGCCGTCGGCGATCTCCGGGAGCGCCCGCGCCTTGACGGTCGAGACCGCGTAGCCGAGGTAGGCCTGCGAGGCGTGGCGCTCGATCGGCGCGGCCTCGTCGCCGTTCTCGTTTACGAACAGGTCGCCGGTTCTGTCATCCATGGGTGTCTACCTGAAAAGGTCGAGCTGCTTGTCGGCCATCGCCACGGCCGCTTCTACGGATTTCTTGGCTTTGTCCAGGTCGTCGGCGCTGCCGCCGCGGCCCGCCGCCTCCCAGCTGTAACGCCCCTTCTCGGCCAGCGTCACCTTGCCGAGCTTGGTCTTGCCCTGCCAATACACATGCCCCTTGTACGCCCGCTCCCAGACTGCTTTCTTGGGCTTCCTAGACATCGGCCTCGACGGTCTTCCAGTGCTCGCGCATCCAGTCGCGCCTGCCCTCGGCCTCGCCCGAATCCATGAGCAGCTCGAAGGTCTGCCGCACTTTCTTGAGGTTCTTCACGTCGAAGGACATGCGCACGAGGCGCCGCGTGTCGGGACTCATCGTCGTCTCCCAGAGCTGGTCCGGGCTCATTTCCCCCAGGCCCTTGAAGCGCGACACTTCCCAGGCGCCCTCCTTCACCTTCTCCTTCTTGAGCTTGCCGATCTCCTCGTCGAGTTCCTCTTCATCGAGGCAGTAGATCCGGCGCGCGGGCCTGCCCTTGCCCTGCGAGGGCACCTCGAGCTTGAAAAGCGGCGGCTGCGCGACGTACACGTGGCCCGTGGACACGAGCTTCGGCGCGTGCATGAAGAAGAAGGTGAGCAGCAGCGCCTGAATATGGCCGCCGTCGACGTCGGCGTCGGTCATGATGACGATCTTCCCGTAGCGCAGCCCGGTCAGGTCCGGGGTCTCGTCCGGCCCGTGCGGGTCGACGCCGATCGCGGTCGCGATCGCCTGCAGCTCCTTGTTGGCGAGCACGGTGCGCGCGTCCTTGGACATCGTGTTCAGAACCTTGCCGCGCAGCGGCAGCACCGCCTGCGTCTCCTTGTTGCGCGCTTCCTTGGCCGAGCCGCCCGCGGAATCGCCCTCGACCATGAAGAGCTCGTTGCGCGAGGTGTCGTCGGAAGCACAGTCGACGAGCTTGCCGGGGAGCGTGGCGACGCCGGAGGACTTCTTGCGCTCGAATTTCTTGCCCTTGGAGAGCCGCGCGAGCGCCTGCTCGATGGCGAGCTCGGCGATCTTCTTGCCTTCGTCGGGGTGCTGGTTCAGCCACAGCTCGAAAGCGTCCTTGCAGCAGAGCTCCAGGAGCTTCGTGGCGTGCCGCGTGGTGAGTTTTTCCTTGGTCTGGCCGTGGAACTGCGTGCGCACGATCCGCGCCGAGAGCGTGAAGCAGGCGCGGCCCCAGAGGTCCTCCGCGATGACCTTGACGCCCTTCTGCGCGAGGGACCGCGTCTCCATGAACGCGGCGAGCGCCTCGAACACGCCGTTCCGGAACCCTGCCTCGTGCGTGCCCCCTGAGCGCGTCGGGATGAGGTTGACGTGGCTGTCGGCGAATACATCGCCCTCGGCCACCCAGCCGATCGCCCAGGAGGCGCCTTCGCCGGCTTCTATTTCCGAGTTGTTTTGAACTGCTTTTTCATCAAAATGCTTTTCACCCGTGAAGAGCGGGGCGACCAACTCTCGACCATCCAGCATGAAATCGAAATACTGCGACATGCCCTTCTCATACCGCCACGTCTTGTCGCCTTTTCCTTCGACTTTCAGGATCGTCGTCAAACCCGGCAGCAAGTAGGCCTTCGAGCGGATGAGGTGCTCGAGCTCGACCATCGGGATGTTGGGCGAATCGAAGTACTTCGGATCGGGCCAGAGGCGCACCACGGTGCCGTGGCCTTTGCCGGAGACGCTCTTCAGCTTGTTCTTGACCTCGCCGCCCTCGAACACGATCGTGTGCTTCTTGCCGTCGCGGTAGACGGTGACCTCGCAGCGCCTGGAGAGCGCGTTGGAGACCGCCACGCCGACGCCGTGCAGGCCGCCGGAGATGTGATAGACGCCTTCGCCCGAGCGCTTGAACTTGCCGCCGGCGTGCAGCATCGTGAAGGCGACCTCGACCGCGGGCTTCTTCTCCACCGGGTGCAGGTCGACCGGCACGCCGCGGCCCTCGTCCTCGACCTCGACCGAGCCGTCCTTGAAGACGCTGACGGTGATTTTCTTGCCGTGGCCGGCGAGCGCCTCGTCGACCGCGTTGTCGATCGCCTCCTGCACGATGTGCAGCGGGTGGATCGTATGGGTGTACATGCCCGGCATGCGCCGGACCGGCTCCAGCCCCTTCAGCGCCTCGATGGCGGATGCGTCGTAGACCTGCTTGGCCATGTATTTAGTGCCTCAAATGGGCACAAACACTAGATATTGTAGTCCCCGGGACGCCGAGGCACAAAAAGCGGCTTACGACTGTCGAAGTTGGGCGACTGCCCGGCCGCGCCGCAGGATGGTAAAACTGTACCCCCGCCGCACGAAATCCAGCAGGGCTTCAAACGATCTGCGCGCCTGGGCAAAGCCGATCCTTCGGTCCTTGCGCAGGACCTTGGTTCGCGTCGCTCTGCTATGCCGCCGGACGAATCGCTTTTTTGGCTTCTTCAGGGTCATAGTCAGCCTGCAGCGTCATCCAGAAATGCTCGGATGTGCCGAAGTATCCGGCCAGACGGATGGCGGTATCGGCACTCACGCCTCGCTTGCCGAGCACGATCTCGTTTATTCGTCGCGGCGGCACGCCGATCTCCCGCGCAAGCAGGTTCTGGCTAATGCCCTTCGGCCGCAGGAACTCCTCGAGAAGTACCTCGCCCGGATGGATGTTGTGCAGCCTTTTCATTCGAACCTTGGTCATACCGGAAGCCGCTACAGCTAGCCCGCGTAGAGATGGGAGCTCTTGCCCAGTTTTTCGAGGTTGGCCAGGCTGCTGAACAGCCCGTCACGCCGTCCCGGCGACAACGCGCCGCCGAGGCAATCGTCGAACTTGGCGCGTAGCTCCTCCAGCCCGATCGGGTTCTTCGCATGGCCCTTCGCGTAGCGCACGGGGCCGCTCGCCAGCGCGCGCCCGTCGGCGAGGCGCACGGTGACGCTGTCCTCGGGCGCGAAGAGCGGCTCGTGCGGGTCGCTCGCGTCCACGGTGGTGATGCGGACCTTGGGAAAGAGCGACTGGACCTCTTTCCGGCGCACGAATTCGTCGGTTAGCTCGTTCAGGCCCACCCGTCCGGCGACCACCGAGGCGGCGGCCGCGAATTCGGCGCTGAACTTGGCATCCAGGCCCGTCTGCGGCCGACTGTGGCGCAGGACGCCCGCCTGGAGCTTGCCGATTTTGAGTTCGATTTCCTGCACGGTCTCGGGGCTGATCGTGTTTTTCTCTTTCAAATTCAACAAACCATCAATCGAACGGTGCAGGGCATAGCAAACCGGATACCTCTTCACGTTCAGGCCGAGCTTCAAGATGTGCCACTCGCGCCCCGCCTTGATCGCGCCGTCGGGCCGCGCGTTGCCCCTGGGCGAGAAGGCCGCGAGCAGGCCGCCCTTGTGCTCGAGCGCATCGGGCGACGAGGTCATGCCGGCGCCCGCGAGCCGCGCTGCGGTGATGCCGCTCTGCGCCGCGCGCCCGGCCTGGAAGGGCTTGGTCATCGAGCCGAAGTTAGCCACCAGCCCGGCCGACATCGACGCGGCGATGCCAAGCGCGTGCTGCGTGCGCTTCGCATCCAGGCGCGCGAGGCGCGATGCCGCCGCTGCGGCGCCCAGCGCGCCGAACACGGCGGTCGGGTGCCAGCCCTTGCCGTGGTGCGGGTCCTTGTCGCGCGACGAGAGCTCGGCCCACACCTCGTAGCCTGCGACGTAGGCGGTAGTCAGCTCGGCGCCCGAGACGCCGAGCCGCTCGCCCTCGGCGAGGATCGCCGGCACCAGCACCACGCTCGGGTGCCCGTCGATGCCGACATCGTCGTAGTCGAGCGCATGCGCCGCGGTGCCGTTCAGCAGCGCGGCATCCGACGAGGAGGTCATGCCGCGATCGAAATGGATATGCGACTCCTTCCGCTCACTGTAGAGGCCTTCCTCGAGAAGGATCTGTGCGACCGGCTCGTTCCTGCCCGCGAACATGACGCCGACGCAATCGATGAAGCCCCTCTTCGCCGTCTCGACCGCCTCCTGGGGAACGGTTTGCAGCGACGAAACGAATTCGGCCAGCTGCTGCGTCAGTCCGCTCATGTCAGTAGCTCCTTGGCATGCCGAGCACGTGCTCGCCGATGTAGGCGAGCACGAGGTTGGTCGAGATTGGGGCGATGCGCTGGATGCGCGCCTCGCGCCAGCGCCGCTCGACGTGGTATTCGCGCGCGAAGCCGAAGCCGCCGTAGGTCTGCATGCAGGCTTCCGCCGCTTCCCAGGCCGCTTCCGAGGCGAGGAGCTTGGCGATGTTGGCGTCCTCGCCGCAAGGCAGCTTCGCCTCGAAAAGCGCCGCGGCCTTGCGCAGCATCATCTCGGCCGCCTGCATCTGCGCGTAGGCGCGCGCGATCGGGAACTGCACCGCCTGGTTCTGGCCGATCGGCCGGCCGAAGACGACGCGCTCGCCGGCGTACTTCGCTGCGGTGCGGATGAACCAGCGCGCATCGCCGACCGACTCGTGCGAGACGAGGATGCGCTCAGCGTTCATGCCGTCCAGGATGCAGCGGAAGCCCTTGCCTTCGCCGCCGATCAGGTTCGCGGCCGGCACGCGCATGCCGTCCATGAACACTTCGGTCGAGTTGTGGTTGATCATGGCCTTGAGCGGCCGGATCTCCAGGCCCTTGCCGAGGCATTCGCGCAGGTCGACGAGGAAAACCGACAGGCCATCGGTTTTCTTCGTCACCTGGTCTAGTGGCGCCGTGCGCGCGAGCAGCAGCATCAGGTCCGAGTGCAGCGCGCGAGAGGTCCACACCTTCTGGCCGCTGATCACGTAGTGGTCGCCGTCGCGCACCGCTTTCGTCTTCAGGCTCGTCGTGTCGGTGCCAGAAGTCGGCTCGGTGACGCCGAAGGCCTGCAGGCGCAGCTCGCCCGAGGCGATTCCGGGCAGGTACTGCCGCTTCTGCTCCGGGCTGCCGTGACGCAGCACCGAGCCCATCGTGTACATCTGCGCGTGCGCCGCGGCGGCGTAGCAGCCGGCGGCGTGGCACTCCTCCAGCACGATCCCCGCGGCGCGCAAGGGCAGCCCCGCGCCGCCGTACTCCTCCGGAATCAGCGCGCCGAGGTAGCCCGCCCTGGTGAGCGCCTGCACGAACGCGGTCGGGTACTCCTCGCGCTCATCCAGCCCGCGCCAGTAATCGCACGGGAAGTCGGCACAGATGCGCTGCACGCTCGCGCGGATCTCCGGCCAGTCCTCGCCGAGGACGACGCTTACCTCACTTGCCTTTGAAGTCGGGTTTTCTCTTTTCATTGAAGGCCTTCACGCCCTCCCTGCGATCGTCCGTGTCCACCAGGCGATCGTAGGCTTCGATCTCGAACCTGTAGCCGGTCAGCAGATCCATCTGCAGCCCGTAGTGGATCGATTTCTTCGCCTGGCGTACCGAAAGCGGCGCGTTGGCAGCGATTTTTTCGGCGGTCTCGAGGGCTTCCGGCATGAGCTTGCCCGGCTCGCAGACGCGGTTTACCACGCCCCACTCGAGCGCCTCCGCAGCGTTGAACGGGCGCGCGGTGAGGATGAGTTCCTTGGCGCGCCGCTCGCCGACCGCGCGCGGCAGGTTCTGTGTGCCCATGCCGCCCGGCATGATGCCGAGGCTGACCTCGGAGAGCGCGAAGCGCGCGCCCTGAGCCGCGTAGGCGAAGTCGCAGCAGAGCGCCATCTCGAGGCCGCCGCCGAAGGCGTGGCCGTTCACCGCGGCGATCACGGGCACGGTGCACTCGACGAGCGCGACAAAGGCGCGCTCGAAGAGCTCGTGCTGCGCCTGCCAGGCGGCTTGCGTCATGCCGTCGCGCTCCTTCAGGTCACCGCCCGCGCAGAAGGCACGCCCGCCCGCGCCGGTGAGCACCACGCAGCGGATCTTCCCCAGCTCGGCGCTGAGCCGCGACCAGAAATCCAGCTGGTCGTGCCCCATCTGCGTGTTGATCGCGTTCGCCACCTCGGGGCGATTGAGCGTCACAACGAGGACGTTCTCGCCGTGAGGCTTTACTTCAAGCGTCTTATAATTCATGGGATCCCAGGGCTGGCGCCGCCGAGCGCGACAGGGCCCTCTCGCCGTCGAAGCTGATCGGAATGCCGATCATCGGGATGCTCGAGCCCGGCACCGGCTGGAGCAGCCCGAGCGCCTTCGTCTGCTCGTGGGTGAGCATCTGCGCCACGTCCTGCACCGGCGCGCACGGCACGCCCACCGCGTCGAGCGCAGCGACCCAGTGCGCATTGGTCTTCTTCGACATTTCCGCCTCGATCAGGGCGTAGAGCTTGTCGGCATGTTTTACCCGGTCGGGGTTGGTCTTGTACTTCTTGTCCAGGTGAAGGTCGAAGCCGAGAACCCCGCAAAACTTCGCAAACAGCGAGTCGTTTGCGGCCGAGATGACGACGTAGCCGTCGCTCGTCTTGATCCCGCGGTAGGGCGCGATGCCGACCTGCCCGGAGCCGTGCTTCTTCGGCAGCTCGCCCGAGGAGAGGTAGTGCGCGGCGAACATGTTCATCCACGCAGCCGAGGTCTCGAAGAGCGAGACGTCGACGAGGCCGCCCCGGCCCGTCTCGCGCCGCCGGTAGAGCGCGCTGACGATGCCGATCGCCGCCCACATCGCGGTGCCGACGTCGATGATCGAGGGCCCGACGCGCACCGGCGGCCGGCCCTCCTCGCCCACCACGCTCATGACGCCGCCGAAGGCCTGCATGAGCGCGTCGTAGCCCGGCCGGTCTTTCAGCGGACCCTTCGCGCCGAACGCGCCTACGTTGCAGTAGACGAGCGCGGGCTTCTTGGCGAGGAGCAACTTGGCGCCGAGGCCGACCGCGTCAGCCTGGCCGGGGCGCAGGTTCTGCAGCAAGACGTCGGCCTTCGCCACGATGAAATCGATGAGCTTGCCGCGCTGCGCGTCGTCGCGCAGGTTGCACACCACCGAGCGCTTGTTGCGGTTGACCGAGTTGAAGGTGGCCGACGCCCCGTCCGCGAAGGGAGGGCCCCAGGTGCGCGCGTCGTCGCCCTTCGCCTTCTCGATCTTCACCACCTCGGCGCCGAGGTCGCCGAGGATCTGCCCCGCGGCGGGCGCGGCGACGCTGTGGCCGAGCTCGACCACGACGATGCCGGCGAGCGGCGCGGCAGAGCTGCTCATTCCGGCTTGATGCCGGCGGAGCCGATGATGCGGCGGAAAATCTCGATGTCGTCGCGGATCATGCGCGCGAACTCGGCGCTCGTCGTGCCGGCGATGACGATGCCGGCGGCCTCGAGCCTGGCGCGCACATCCGGCGACTGCGCCGCCTTGTTGATCTCGGCGTTGCAGCGCGCGAGGATCGCCTCGGGCAGCCCGGCGGGCGCGAAGAAGCCGAGCCAGGAGCGCGGCATGGCGTGGCCGGCGATCGATTCGCCCACGGTCGGGATCTCCGGAGCGCTCGTCTGGCGCTTCGCCTCGACGAGCCCAAGCGCGCGCAGCTTGCCCGATTTCACGTGCGGCAGCGCCGTCGAGAGCGTGCTGATCGCCGCCGGAATCTGGTTGCCGACCGCGTCCTGCACCGCCGGCGCCGCGCCCTTGTAGGCGACGTGCACCCAGTCGATGCCTGCGACCTGCTTCAGGAACTCGCCGGAGAGGTGGTGCGGCGAGCCCGTCCCCGGCGTGCCGTAGGAGAGCTTGCCCGGGTTCTTCTTCTCCCACTCGACCAGCTCCATGGCGTTCGAAGCCGGGACCGACGGGTGCGTGACGATGACGATCGGCACCTCGGCCGCGGCGGTGATCGGCGTGAAGTCCTTGATCGGATCGTAGGGCGAGGTCCTGGAGAGGAGCTGCGCGAGCCCGTGGGTCTGCCCGGTGCCCATCAGCAGCGTGTAGCCGTCGGGCGCCGACTTGGCGACGAGGTCCGCGCCGAGCGTGCCGGCCGCGCCGTAGACCGGGAAGCCGCCGCCGGGCGTGGCAGTGCCGAGCGTGATCACGAACAGGATCTCCTTCATTCGACCCAGGCGGGCGATTTGGGCAGGCGCGCGTGCTGCTCCCGGTCGTGGTTGATCCAGAGCTGGATGCCGTTCTTCGTCGTGTACTCCTTCATCGCGTCGATCGTGCGCCGGCTCTGCTCGAGGTCGAAGTTGAACGAGGGCACGACGCGGTTCTGCCAGCTGTAGACGAGGTGCAGCATGTCTCCGGAAAGCATGACCGGGCCGCTCTTCGGCAGGCGCACCACCAGCACCTGGTGCCCGGGCGTGTGGCCGGGCGCGGCCTTGATAACCACCGAGCCGTCGCCGAACACGTCATGGTCGCCGTTCAGCTTCACGAACTTCGCGTTGCGCAGGTTCTCGAAGTTGGCGGCAACGAAGCCGTACTTCTGCGGCGCCAGGCCGAACACCGCCTCGTACTCGGCGGCCTGCATGTAGATCGTCGAGCCGGCGAAGTAATTGGCGGTGCCCGAATGGTCGCCGTGCGAGTGCGACATCGCGACGTGCGGGATGTCGGCGGGCGTGACGCGCAGCTCCTTCAGCGACTCGAGCAGCGGCTTGCGCATGAGCTGCGTGATGCCGGTAGGCGTGGTGAAGCCGTTCGGCAGGGCCGCGAGCCGGTTGGGGTTGCCCGTGTCCCAGAGCATGAGCCCCTTGGCGTGCTGGATCAGGTAGCAGTGGTTGGCGAAGGCGTGCGCCTTGCCGGCGTTCACGCCCGGCGTCCAGCGCGATACGTTCTTGGTGTGGTTCTCGCCGCAGCTGATCACGAAGATGCGATCGACGGCCGGCGGTCCCTCAGTGGTGCCTGCGCAAGCTGCGAGCAGCGCGGCACAAAGCAGTGCGAACGTTCTCTTCATGTCTCCTCCAAACGGAGCGGGAATTCTACGCCGATATACTTCGCCGACCCCTCACCGAAAGGACAGCCATGGGAGAACAACTGCAGGCCCTCGACCAGGTCAGGGCGACCGCGATCGACCTGGGAATGAAGTTCGGACCGAAGCTGCTGGTGGCGATCCTGATCCTCGCCGCCGGATTCCTGGTGGCGCGCTGGGCCAGCCGGGCGGGCGGCCGGGTGCTCGATCGCCTGCAGCTCGAGCCGCCGGTGCGCGTGCTGCTCGACCGCGGCGTGCAGGTGCTCGTGATCGGGCTGTTCGCGATCCTCGCGCTGCAGAACCTGGGCGTCGAGCTGCTGCCGCTGGTCGCGGGCCTGGGCGTCGCCGGCGCCGGCATCGCGCTCGCCGCGCAGGGCGTGCTCGGCAACGCGGTCGCCGGCCTCACCATCATCTTCACGCGCCCGTTCCGCGTCGGCGACTACATCGCGATCGCCAGGGAGGAAGGCGAGGTCCTCGAGATCAGGCTCCTCAGCACCACGCTCGGGCATGCCGACCGCTCTCGGGTGGTGATCCCCAACCGCAGGATCGCCGGCGAGATCCTGCACAACCACGGCAAGATCCGGCAGCTCGCGATCGAGGTCGGCGTCGCCTACGACACCGACCTGCGCGCGGCGGTTCGCGCGATCGACGAGGTGCTGAGCGAGAACGCCCGCGTCCTCAAAGACCCGGTCGCAGTCGTGCGGGTCTCCAAGCTCACCGACTCATGCGTCGCGATCGCCGTCTCGCCCTGGGTCGCGGTGCCCGATTACGGCTCGGCGACCGGCGAGATCAACCGCGCGATCGTCGAGAAGTTCCGCGCCGCGAAGATCGCGATCCCCTTCCCGCAGCGCGAAGTGCGCATGCTCGCCGCCGTCTAGCGCATGCCCGCGCCGCTCGTTCCCGCGCGGCTCGCGTTCGCTGCCGACGGCACGCCCTACTCGGCCGAGTTCGGCGACGTCTATCACAGCGCCGAGGGCGGCCTCGGCCAGGCGCGCCACGTCTTCCTCGCCGGCAACGGCCTGCCCGAGCGCTGGCGCGGCCGGCGCAGCTTCACCATCCTGGAGACCGGCTTCGGCCTCGGCGTCAACTTCCTCGCCACCTGGCAGGCGTGGCGCGACGATGCGCGGCGTTGCGAGCGGCTGAACTTTGTTTCGGTCGAGAAACATCCCCTCACCGCTTCGGATCTTTCCGCGGCACTGAAGAAATATCCTGAACTAGACCCGAAACCTCTTCTCGATTTCTGGCCTCTGCTCGTTCCCGGCATGCACCGCCTCGCCTTCGGCGGCGTCGTTCTCACGCTGCTTTTCGCCGACATCGCAGCCGTGCGCGAGTTCGATCTCACCGCGAACGCCTTCTACCTCGACGGCTTCGCGCCCGATCGCAATCCGGACATGTGGACGCCGCAGCTCATGCGCGCGCTCGCGCGCCTCGCCGCGCCCGGCGCCACCGCCGCGACCTGGAGCGTTGCCGCGGGCGTGCGCCAATCGCTCGAGCGCACGGGGTTCGAGGTCGAGAAGACGAAAGGGTTTGGAAGCAAGAGGGAGATGCTTTTCTGCCGTTACACGGGAAAAACGAATACGAAAATAGAAGAAAAGAACAAAACCGCGATCGTCGTAGGCGCCGGCATCGCCGGCGCCGCGGCGAGTGAGCGGCTGACGGCACGCGGCTGGGACGTGACCGTCATCGAGCGCCACGACAAGCCGGCGATGGAAGCTTCGGGCAATCCGGCAGGCATCTTTCACCCGGTGATTTCTCCAGACGACAGCGTATTCGCGCGCGTCACCCGGGCCGCCTACTGCTACCTGCTCAGTCACTGGAAGTCGCTCGGGGGCCTGCGCTGGTCGCAATGCGGCGTGCTGCAGCTGCCGCGCGACGAGGACGAGCGCCGCTCGCAGCTGCGTGCGCTAGAAGCGCTAGCCTATCCGCGCGACTACGCCTTCGAGGACGGCGGCCTCCTGTTTCCGCGCGCCGGATGGGTTTCTCCGACGAGCCTTGTTGATGCGCTGCTCCGTTGCAGGACGATTTTTTCCCGGGAAGTGTATTCGATAGAGAAATCGAAAGACTGGATTGCGAAAGACAAGGCCGGCAAAACGATTGCCTCCGCCCCTGTCCTGATCCTCGCCAATTCTGCAGACGCAGTGCGCCTTGCGCCGCAGAAGCACATGCGCCTGCGCCGCGTGCGCGGGCAGTTGACGCTCGTGCCGGCGATCGCGGGCTTGGACAGAGTGCTGATCCGCGGCGGCTTCGCGATCCCCGGCATCGACGGCGTGTCGGCGGTGGGCGCGAGCTTCGACATCGACGACGAAGATGCCGAGGTCCGTGCCGAAAGCCATGAAGGAAACCTGGAACGGCTCGAGCAGCTCGTGCCGGGAGCTTCAAAGGGCCTCAAGGTTTCTCAATTGCAAGGCCGCGTCGGCTTTCGCTCGGTGGTGCCCGACCGCCTGCCGGTGATCGGGAGGCTGGGCGACGGGCTCTATGGCGCATTCGCCTACGGCTCGCGGGGCCTTCTGTGGGCCGGGCTGGGCGGGGAGTTGCTCGCCAGCCTGATCGAGGGCGAACCTCTTCCACTCGAGAGAAAACTGGCTTCGGCGCTCCACCCAGAAAGATTTTCAGTAAGACAAAGCCGAAAAAACAGTCAAGGCCGCTCGAGCCTGATGTCGTCGTAGGACGCGGGCTGCCCGATCGGCTCGATGTGCACGAGCAGGATCGCGTTCGGCACGAGCGCGCGGATGCGCGCCTCGATCTCCTCCGACAGCCCGTGCGCGCGCTCGACCGTCCACGCATCGGGCACCAGCATATGGAAGGTGACGAAGCGCCGGCTGCCGGCCTGGCGCGTGCGCAGCGCGTGGAAGTCGATGCCGTAGCGGTTCCGGTACTCGGCGAAGATCTTCTCGATCTCGGCGAGATCGGCCTGCGGGATCGCCGCGTCCATCAGGCCGAGGAACGAGCGTCGCATCAGCGTGAAGCCGGTCCAGAGGATGTGCAGGGCGACGGCCAGCGCGATCAGCGGGTCGACGATGTTCCAGCCGGTCGCGGCAACCAGCGCGACGCCGGTCACGACGCCGACCGAAGTCCAGACGTCGGACAGCAGATGGTGGCCGTCGGCTTCCAGCGCGATGCTCTCCTCGCGCCGCCCCGCGGCGATCAGGTACGACCCGACCGCGAGGTTGATCGCGGTGGCGACGGCCGAGAGCGCGATGCCGAGCAGCGGCGTGTCGATCGGCTGCGGCGTGTAAAGGCGCGGCAGCGCGCTGATCGCAATGCCGGCGGCGGCGAGCATGATGAGCGCGCCCTCGATGCCGCTTGCGAAGTACTCGGCCTTGAAGTGGCCGAAGGGCCGCCCGGGGTCGGGCGGCGAGGCCGCCAGCCGCAGCATCGAGACCGCAAGGATCGCCGCCGCGAGGTTGATGAGCGACTCGAGCGCATCCGACAGCAGGCCGACCGAGCCGGTGAAGGCCCAGGCGGCGGTCTTCAGCGCCATGGTGGCGAGCGCCGCCGCCACCGAGAGCCAGGCGTAACGCTCGAGCCCGCCGGCCGCCACGCCTAGGACCGCCGCAGGATCGCGGGGCTCGCCTCCTTCACGTCGCGCAGGCCGCAGAGCGCCATGCTGACGTCAAGCTCCTTGCGGATGATCTCCAGGGCGAGCGACACACCCTCCTCGCCCAGCGCGCCGAGCGCCCAGGCGAACGCCTTGCCGATGAAGGCGCCGCGCGCGCCAAGCGCGAGCGCGCGCAGCACGTCCTGCCCGGACTGCACGCCGCCGTCGAAGAAGACTTCACACTTTCCCGCCGCAGCATTCACCACTTCAGGCAGCGCGCGGATCGACGAGACGGCGCCGTCTAGCTGGCGGCCGCCGTGATTCGACACGACCACCGCGTCGGCGCCCGAGGCCACGGCGATCTTCGCGTCCTCGGCGTCGAGGATGCCTTTGAGGATGATCTTGCCGCCCCAGAGCTTCTTCACCCACTCGACGTCCTTCCAGGAAAGCGTCGGATCGAACTGGCCCGCGATCCACTGCGAGAGCGTGAGGATGTTGTCCGCGCCCTTGATCTGGCCTTCCAGGTTACCGAAGCTTTTTCTCCTGCTGCCGAGAACGTTCAGTGCCCAACCGGGTTTCCTGGCAATGTCCAGAGCCGTTCCAAGCGTGAGTTTGGGCGGAACCGTCAACCCATTCTTCAGATCCATGTGCCGCTGGCCCTGGATCTGCAGGTCGAGCGTGAGCACGAGCGCAGAGCATTTCGCCTTTTTCGCGCGCTCGATGAGCGAGGCGGCGAAGCCGCGGTCGCGGAACACGTAGAGCTGGAACCAGAAGGGCTTCTGCACCTCCGAGGCGACGTCCTCGATCGAGCAGATCGACATCGTGGAGAGCGTGAACGGCACCCCGAACTTCGCTGCCGCACGCGCGCCGAGGATCTCGCCGTCGGCCCAGTTGAGCCCGGTCAGTCCCACCGGGGCGATGCCGACCGGCATCGTCACCTCCTGGCCGACCAGCGTGGTTCTCGTCGAGCGCTTGTCGACGTCGATCGCCACGCGCTGGCGCAGATGCACCGCTTCCAGGTCGGCACGATTGGTGCGCAGCGTCTGCTCGTCGTAGGAGCCGCGCGACACGTAGTCGAAGATCGCCTTCGCGACGCGCCGCTCGGCGATGCGGCGCAAATCCTCGATGCAAGTCACCACCGGCATGGGCTGAGTGTTTCACATCGTGGGATACAATGCCACTCCCCATGGCGGCCGCGAAATCGAGCGAGAAGAAAAATCCGATTCAGGTCATCGCGCGGATGATGAAGCTGCTCGATGTGCTCGCCGCGCACCCCGAGTCGCTCGGTCTGAAGCAGGTCGCGCAGTACACCGGGCTGCACCCGTCGACCGCGCACCGCATCCTCTCGGCGATGGCGGCCGACCGCATGGTCGATCGCGCCGAGCCGGGCAGCTACCGCCTCGGCATGCACCTGCTCGAGCTCGGCAACCTCGTCAAGTCGCGCTTCAACGTGCGCGAGATGGCGCTGCCGGTGATGCGCGAGCTGCACGCGCACATTGGCGAGACGGTCAACCTCTCGGTGCGGCACGACGACGAGATCGTCTATGTCGAGCGCACCTCTTCGGGCCGCTCGGCGATGCGCGTGGTACACGTCATCGGCACGCGCGCCGCGCTCCATATCACCGCCGCGGGCAAGCTCTTCCTGCTGGAAGAAGGCTTCGCGCGGCTGCGCGAGTACGCCAAGCGCACCGGGCTCGCCTCGCATACCCGCAATACGATCACGAACCTGCAGTTGCTGGAGCGCGAGCTCGACCGCATCCAGCGCGAGGGCTGGGCGACCGACGCGGAAGAAGCCGAGATCGGCGTGCGCTGCGTGGCCGCCGCCGTCCGCGACGACGGCGGGCACCTGGTCGCGGCGCTCTCCATATCCTCGCCCGCCGACCGCATGAAGACGACTTGGGGGCCGCTGGTCAAGGAATCCGCCGAGCGCATCTCGCACGCGATCGGCTACCGCAAGAACAACGTCAGGATCAGCGCGGCCTAGGCGGCGACCAGGCCGTGCAGGGAAAACATCTCCCTGCGATCCAGCCAGACCTTCGTGCCGCGGAAACCGGCCCGCGCGGCGAGGGCCTGGAATTCCGCCGCCGCGTACTTGTAGGAGTTCTCGGTGTGGATCGACTCGCCCGCCTCGAAGGCGAAGCGGTAGCGACCGACATTGACCGACTGGCGCGCGAGCGACACGAGATGCATTTCGATCCGGCCGAGCGCGGCATTGTAGAACGCGTAGTGGCGGAAGCGGCGCAGGTCGAAGTCCGCGCCAAGCTCGCGGTTGACGCGCGCGAGCAGGTTCAGGTTGAAGCGCGCGGTGACGCCGCGCGAATCGTTGTAGGCCGCGTGCAGCACGCCCGCGTCCTTCTTCAGGTCGACGCCGACCAGCATCGCGCCCGCCGGCCCGACCTGGCCGCGCGTCATGCGCAGGAACGCGTGCGCCTCCGCGGGGGTAAGGTTGCCGATGGTCGAGCCGGGGAAGTAGACGACACGCCGGCCCGCGCCGGCGAGGGGCGGGATCTTGAGCGGCTGCGAGAAGTCGCCGTGCACCGCGCGAATGCGCAGCCACGGAAATTCGCGCGCCAGGCGCGCGGCCGCGGCGGCGAGCGCGTCGCGCGAGATGTCGATCGGCACGTAGGCCGCCGGGCACAGCGCACGGATGAGCAGTCGCGACTTCGCGCCCTCGCCGCTGCCGTACTCGATCAGCGTGCCGCCCGTTCCGGCGAAACGCGCGATCTTGGCGAGATGCGCGCGCGTCAGCGCCAGCTCGCAGCGCGTCGGGTAGTACTCTGGCAGGCGGCAGATCCGCTCGAACAGGCGGCTGCCGCGCGCGTCATAGAAATACTTCGGCGGCAGCGCCTTTTGCGGGCGCGAGAGGCCGGCGATGACGTCCTCGCGGAAGCTGTCCGCGGGCACGAGCGACTGAAGGAAGCTGACTAGCTGTGCCGCGCGGCGGCGTTGGTCTCGAGCCACCTGAGGATGCGGTTGGCGTCCCCGATCCGCGATAGCCTACCCCAGGAGTCGAGCAGGATCACGTTCAGCTCGCGCGAGGCCATCTTCACGCGCATGACGAGGCAACGCCCGGCCTCCGAGATGTAGCCGGTCTTCGACAGGCCGATCTCCCACTGCCCGCCGCGCACCAGCCCGTTGGTGTTGTTGAAGCCGAGCTTGCGCCCGCCGAACGATTGCACCGTCGCGCTCGTGCGCGTCGAGTACTCGCGGATCACCGGATACTCGTGCGCCTTCGCCACCAGCCGCGCGAGGTCGCTTGCGCTAGAAACGTTGCCGGGCGAAAGGCCGCTTGCGTCGACGAAGCGCGTGTCGGTCATGCCGAGCTCGCGAGCTTTTGCGTTCATCGCCGCGACGAACACCTCGCCGCCGCCCGGATAGGTGCGCGCCAGCGCCGCTGCGGCGCGGTTCTCCGAGGACATGAGCGCGAGCAGCAGCATGTAGTCGCGCGTGAGCACGGTGCCCGGGCGCAGGCGCGAGCGCGTGCCCTTCAACTGGTCGCGGTCGTCGCCGCTGATGATGACGCGCTGCTGCATGTCCACGTTCGCGTCGAGGATCACGATCGCGGTCATAAGCTTCGTGATCGAGGCGATCGGCAGCACGGCGCTGTGGTTCTTGGCGTACAGCGTCTCGCCGCTCTTCGCGTCCTGCACCAGCACGCTCGCCGAGCGCAGCGCGGCGGGCTCCGCGGCGCGCGCAAAGCCGGCGCTCAAGCCGAGCACCGCGGCGAGCGCGAGGCCCGCGACGATCTTCTCGAGCTGATGCAGGTTGCGTTCTTCCTTCCTCATGTCACCGTTTCAGCGACAGCAGAGGCGCGAGTGTAGCCTAGGGCTTTTCGAAAGAGCAAGTTGAATTAGGCTTCTAGCGGAACAACTTCACGTCCGTTCAAGCCGCCTTGACCTGCTCCAGGACGGCCTCGGCGCGCGCTTCCTCCTTCTGCAGCGCCCACATCCGCGCGTACTCGCCGCCCGCCGCGAGCAGCTCCTGATGCGTGCCACGCTCGAGGATGCGGCCGTGGCTGAGCACGAGGATCTGGTCGGCGTCCATCACGGTCGAGAGCCGGTGCGCGATGACCAGCGTGGTGCGCCCGACGGCGATGCGCTCGAGCTCCGCCTGGATCGCCTTTTCTGATTTGGAATCAAGGGCAGAGGTCGCCTCGTCGAAGATGAGGATGCGGGGGTTCTTGAGCAGCGCCCGGGCGATCGCCACGCGCTGCTTTTCGCCGCCGGAGAGCTTGAGGCCGCGCTCGCCCACCATGGACTCGTATCCGGCGGGCAGCGAGACGATGAAGTCGTGGATATGGGCCGCGCGGGCCGCCTCCTCCACCTCGGCCACGGTCGCCTCCGGGCGGCCGTAGTGGATGTTGTAGCGGATGGTGTCGTTGAAGAGCACGGTGTCCTGCGGAACGATGCCGATCGCTGCTCTGAAACTGGCTTGCTTTAACTCTCTTATGTCTTTGTTGTTGACGGAAATGCTTCCTGAGGAAACATCGTAAAACCTGTAGAGCAGCCGCGCCAGCGTGGACTTCCCGGACCCGGAATGGCCGACGACCGCGACGCGCTCGCCGGCGGGAATCGTGAAGCTCACGTCAGTCAGTATTTTTCTCTTCTCCTCATAGTGAAAATCGACCTGCGCGAACTCGACGGTCGCAGGCTCGCGGGGCAGGTCCGCCGCGCCGGGCCGGTCGGCGACCTCGAGCGGCTCGGTGAGCAGGCGGAACATCCTGTCCATATCGAGCAGCGACTGCTTGATCTCGCGGTACACCATGCCGAGGAAGTTGAGCGGGATGTACAGCTGTATCAGCAGCGCGTTGACCAGCACCAGGTCCCCCAGCGTCAGGCTGTTGGCGGCCACCCCCTCGGCGGCGAGGAACATGAGCGCGGTGACCGCGAGCGCGATGATCAGGCTCTGGCCGATGTTGAGGATGCCGAGCGAGGACTCGAAGCGCACCGCCGCGTCCTCGTACTTGCGCAGGCTCTTGTCGTAGCGGCGCGCCTCGAATTCCTCGTTGCCGAAGTACTTGACGGTCTCGTAGTTGAGCAGGCTGTCGATCGCGCGCGTGTTGGCTTTCGAATCAAGCTCGTTGGCGCGGCGCCGGATCTCGATGCGCCACTCCGACACCGTGATCGTGAACGCGATGTACGCCGCGACCGCGCCGAACGTGACCGCGGCGAAGCGCCAGTCGAACTTGGCGAGCAGCACCGCCGCCACCAGCGCGAACTCCAGGATCACCGGGATGATCGAGAAGATGAGGTAGGAGAGCAGCGTCGAGATGCCGCGCGTGCCGCGCTCGATGTCGCGCGTCATGCCTCCGGTCTGGCGGTCCAGGTGAAAACGCAGCGACAGCGCGTGCAGGTGGCAGAAGACGCCCAGCGCCACGCGCCGCACCGCGCGCTGCGCCACGCGCACGAACACCACGTCGCGCAGCTCGGCGAACAGCGTGGTGGAGAAGCGCAGCAGCCCGTAGGCGGCGAGCATCGTCACCGGCACCGCGACCAGCGCGAGCTTGGGATCGAGGCGGTCGACGATCTCCTTCATCGACAGCGGCACGAGCACGTTGGCGAGCTTCGCCGACACGAGAAACACCAGTGCGATCAGCACCCGGCCGCGGTACTCCCACAGGTACGGCGCGAGGAGCCCGAGCACGCGCCATTCGCTGCCGCGCAGCCTCTGATTTGGGGCCGAGCTGTAGTAGCCGAGTGCCGCCATGGGAGGGTCGATTCTATGCGCTAAAGTAGGCTCATCCGGGTTTGGCCCGATTGCGTATAGGGCCTATTCTTACAGGGGGCTTCATGGGACTGAGACTCAAGTTCAACCTGGTGCTGGCCGTTGTTTTCGCGCTGGGGCTGGGGGTTTCCGGCTACCTCTCGTACGAGTTGCTGCACAGGAATGCGCGCGAGGAGGTGCTGCGCAGCGCCGGCGTCATGATGCAGGCCGCACTCTCGATGCGGCACTATACCACCACGCAGGTGCGCCCGGCCGTGCCCTACGACGCGGAGAAGTTTCCGCAGGTAGGCGTTCCGGCCTTCGCCGCGACGGAGATCATGAGCGAGCTGCGCAAGAAGTACGTCGACTACTCGTACAAGGAAGCGGCGCTAAACCCGACCAATCCGCGCAACCGCGCGGTGGAATAGGAGGCCGACATCATCAATACCCTCCGCAACGACCCCTCGCGCCCCGACATCTCCGGGATGCGCGACACGCCGACCGGACGCTCGCTCTACCTTGCGCGGCCGTTCCAGATCAAGGACGCCGCCTGTCTTGCCTGCCACACCACCGCCGAGATGGCGCCGCCGGCGATGGTCAAGATCTACGGGCCGGCGAACGGATTCGGCTGGAAGCAGAACGAGGTCATTGGCGCGCAGATCGTGTCGGTGCCGATGGAGCTGCCGATCCGCAACGCGAACCGCGCCTTCGTCACCTTCATGGCCTCGCCCTCCGCCGTGTTCGTCGTGCTTTTCGTGATCCTCAACGTCATGCTGACCCTGCTCATCGTGCGGACGATCACGCGCCTGTCGGCGGCGGCGGAGCAGATCTCCAAGGGCAAGCTCGATCTCCCGGAGTTCGGCAGCAGCGGCCGCGACGAGGTGTCGCAGCTCGGCCAGGCCTTCAACCGCATGCGCAGGAGCCTGGAGAAGGCGATCAGCCTGATCGACAAGGGCTGACGGGACAGGGAAACCGCGCGCCATGGCCGCACCCACGCTGGCGGAGGGCACCCGGCTGCAGAAATACCGCATCGAGCGGGTGCTCGGCGTGGGCGGCTTCGGCCTCACCTATCTGGCGAGCGACGAGAACCTCAACCTCAAGGTCGCGCTGAAGGAGTACCTGCCGAATGACATCGCGCTGCGGGGCGAAGACCAGTCGGTGCGGCCGCGCGACCCGTCGATGTCGGAAGCTTTCGACTGGGGCCGGCGGCGCTTCCTCGACGAGTCGCGCACGCTCGCCTCGTTCCGGCACCCCAACATCGTGCGCGTGATGCGCTTTTTCGAGGCCAACGCGACCGCGTACATGGTGAGGGAGTTCGTCGAGGGCGAGGCGCTGCCGGACTGGGCACGGAGCCGCCAGCCGATGAGCGAGGCGCACGTGCGCGAAGTGATCGCGCCGCTCATCGACGGGCTGGAGGTGGTGCACAACGGCGGGTCCCTGCACCGCGACATCAAGCCGGGCAATATCTTCATGCGCCGCGAGGGCGGCCCGGTGCTGATCGACTTCGGCTCGGCGCGCCAGAAGCTGGTCAACACCGAGCTCACCGCCATCGTCACGCCGGGGTACGCGCCCTTCGAGCAATATCACGAGCAGGGCAACCAGGGCCCTTGGAGCGACCTCTACGCCATCGGCGGAGTCATGTACTGGATGGTGACCGGCAACCGCCCGACCGAGGCCGCGGGCCGGATCCGTAACGACCCGATGCCGAGCGCGGTCCAGGTCGGCGACAAGAAACGCTTTCGCGCAGAGTTTCTTGCCGCGATCGATTGGGCGCTCGCGCCGCACGAGGAGAAGCGGCCGCAGAACGTGGCGCAATTGCGCGCCGCGCTCGGCGGAGGGCCGGCGGCCGAGGAGAAGACCCTCAGGATCGAGCGCACCGCGAAGGTGGAAACGGGGCGCGCGCAGCCTGCGTTCTCGCTGGAGACGCTCGAGATGTTGAAGAACGAGCTCGCGCAGCATCTTGGGCCGATTGCTTCGGTGGTGGTCAAGTAGGCGGCGCAGAGCGCGCCCGACTACGCATCTCTCGTGCGCGCGCTCGCCACCGAGGTCCCCGAGGGCGCCCAGCGCGCGGCGTTCGAGAAGCGCTACGGCGAGCGCAACCAGCCACCTTCGAAGCCTCCGGCGCCGGTGCAGAAAGCGGGCGAGCCTGCCACCGCCCTCGCGCAAGCGCGTTACCCCGCCAAGGTGCTCGAGCGAGCCGAGCAGCGCCTCTCCGAATACATCGGCGCCGTGGCGCGCGTGGTCGTGAAGCGCGCCGCGCTGAAGGCGAGGGACGAAGGCGAGCTCTATCTCCTCATCGCCGACGAGATCGAGGACAAGAACGAGAAGAAGGCCTTCATCCGCAAGGCGATATCGGTCTCCGGCAAACCCTAGCCGGGCGCTCCGGCTATTGACGCAATCGCGTGGGCCTGCGACTATTCAAACGTTCGTTTGAATACTTCTGGAAGCCTGCCATGACCCTGCGTGCCCTCAAACCCCTGCACGAAACCCGCACCCGCATCCTCGACGCTGCCGAAGAGCTCTTCATGCAGCACGGCTTCGAGGGCACCTCGATGCGCCAGCTCACCGCCAGGGCCGGCGCCAACCTCTCCGCGGTCAACTATCACTTCGGCTCGAAAAACGCGCTCGTCGAGGCGGTCTTTCGCCGGCGCCTCGATCCGATGAACACCGCGCGCATTGCGGAGCTCGAGCGCCTGGAGAAGGAAGCCGGCGCGCGGCCGCTCTCCCCGGAGGCGATCATCCGCGCGTTCATCGGCGCGAGCCTGCGCATGATCGAGGACGCGAAAGGCGGCGGGCGCAACTTCATCCGCCTGCTCGGCCGCACCTACACGGACCCGCAGAAGCCGATCCGCGCGCTGATCGGGCAGCTGTACGCGCCCGCGATGGAGCGCTTCAAGGCCGCCTTCGAGCGCGCGCTGCCGCAGATGCCGCGCGAGGAGCTGGTCTGGCGCATGCACTTCATGTTCGGCACGCTCGCCTACACGCTCGCCGCGACCGACACCGTGCAGCTGATCGCCGGCTGCAAGCCCGAGGACCGCTACGACGCGCGCCTGCTGGAATCGCGCCTTGCCGCGTTCCTGCTCGCGGGCCTCAAGGCGCCGCTGCACGGCGCCAATGATGTCAAGAAAGCCGCCTAGAAGTTCGCCCTAAAGGAGGAGAGAAACCATGCTCGCCATTCTTTCTTTCGTCATCGCCGCGATCGCAATTTTTCTGCTGCTCGCGTACTTCCAGTCGCCGATCGCGTTGTGGTCGATCGGCGCGGGCGCCTATCTGGTCACGCTCTCGATGGCCTACCAGTGGTCGGCATTGACGAACTGGATCGTGTTCGGCGTCTTTGCGGCGCTCGCCGCGGTCTTGAATCTTGGTTTTATCAGAAGGAAATTCTTTTCCGACCCGGTGCTGGCGATCTTCCGCCGCATCCTGCCCGACATGACGCAGACCGAGAAGGACGCGATCGACGCCGGCACCGTGTGGTGGGACGCGGATCTCTTCTCCGGCAAGCCCGACTGGAACAAGCTGCTCGCCATCCCGGCGCCGAGGCTCACCGCGGAGGAGCAGGCGTTCCTCGACGGCCCGGTCGAGGAAGCGTGCGCGATGACGAACGACTGGGAGATCACGCACGAGCGCTACGACCTGCCGCCGAAGCTCTGGCAGTACATCAAGGACAAGGGCTTCCTCGGCATGATCATCCCGAAGAAGTACGGCGGCCTCGGCTTCTCGGCGCTCGCGCACTCGGCGGTGGTGATGAAACTCTCGACGCGCTCGAACGCGCTCGCCGTCACGGTGATGGTGCCGAACTCGCTCGGGCCGGGCGAGCTGCTGCTCCACTACGGCACCGAAGAGCAGAAGAACCACTACCTGCCGCGCCTCGCCAAGGGCCAGGAAGTGCCCTGCTTCGCGCTGACCAGCCCCGAGGCGGGCTCGGATGCGGCCTCGATTCCCGACTACGGCGTCGTCTGCAAGGGCATGTACCAAGGCAAGGAAGTCCTGGGCATGCGCGTCACCTGGGACAAGCGCTACATTACGCTCGGGCCGGTCGCGACGCTGCTGGGCCTGGCGTTCCGGCTCTACGATCCGGAAAAGCTTCTGGGCGACAAGGAAGACCTGGGAATCACCTGCGCCCTCGTCCCCACGAACCATCCCGGCGTGAACATCGGCAGGAGACATCTGCCCCTCAATGCCGTGTTCCAGAACGGCCCGAACTCCGGCAAGGACGTCTTCATGCCGATCGACTGGATCATCGGTGGCAAGGACTACGCCGGCAAGGGCTGGATGATGCTGATGGGCTGCCTCGCGGCGGGACGCTCGATTTCGCTGCCCACCTCGTCGGTGGGCGGCGCCAAGGCGCTGTCGCGCATCACCGGCGCGTACGCGCGCGTGCGCAGCCAGTTCAAGACGCCGATCGGCAAGCTGGAAGGCGTCGAGGAAGCACTCGGCCGCATCGCCGCCAACACGTACATGATGGACGCGACGCGCATCATGACGGCGGGCGCGGTGGACCTCGGCGAGAAACCGGCTGTCATCTCGGCCATCGCCAAGTACCACATGACCGAGCGAGCGCGCAGAATCGTCAACGACGCCATGGACATCCACGGCGGCAAGGGCATCTGCCTCGGGCCCAACAACTGGGTCGGCCGCGGCTACCAGGTCATTCCGGTCGGCATCACGGTGGAAGGCGCGAACATCCTGACCCGGACGCTCATCATCTTCGGCCAGGGGGCGATTCGATGCCATCCGTACGTGCTGCGCGAGATGCGCGCGGCGAAGGAGATGCAGGGCGAGGCCGCCTCGATCGAGTTCGACGACGCGTTCACCTCGCATATCGGCCACACCATGTCGAATGGCGTACGCGCGTTCGTGCACGGCATTACCAGCTCGCGCCTCGGCCAGACGCCGCGCGGCGCCGCGCCGGAGACGATGCACTACTACCGCTTCACCTCGCGCCTCGCCGCGGCCTTCGCGTTCCTCGCGGACGTCTCAATGCTGGCGATGGGCGGCGCGCTAAAAAGAAAAGAGAAGATCTCTGGCCGCCTGGGCGACGTGCTCTCGATGCTCTATCTCGTCTCGGCGACCCTCAGGCATTACGAGGACCAGGGGCGCCAGAAGGCCGACCTGCCGATGATCCGCTGGGTCGTGCGCGACCTGCTCTACAACGCCCAGGAGGCGATCGACGGCATCCTCTCCAACTTCCCCGTGAAGAGCGTGGCCAGGCTGCTGCGCTGGAGCATCTTCCCGCTCGGCATGTCGTTCCGGCCGCCGCTCGATGCGCGCAACCGCGAAAGCGCGCAGATCCTGCTGGAGCCCGGCGCGACGCGCGACCGGCTGACGGCCGGCTGCTACCTGGCGAAGGGCGAATCCGATCCGACCGCGGTGGTCGAGGCGGCGTTCCTCGCCACCATCGCGTGCGAGCCGATCGACGAGAAGCTGCGCAAGACGGTAAAGAAGGGGAAACTGGTTGCGCGGCCCGGGGTTGAACTGGGCCTGATAGCCAAAGAGCAACAACTGATAACCCCTGAGGAATACACACAGTGGGCGCGCAAGGAAATGCTGCGCAAGCAGGTGATCAAGGTCGACGATTTCCCGCAGGACTTCGGGCGCGCCGAGATCCTGCACAAGCTCGACGCCGGGAAAGCCCCCCACGCTGTAAAGGCAGCCTGACATGTACGCCAAGAGCATCTACGTGATCGACGGGGCGCGCTCGCCCTTCCTGAAATCGAAGAACCGCCCCGGTCCGTTCTCGGCCGGCGACCTCGCCACGCAGGCGGGGCGCATCCTGCTCGCGCGGCAGAAGTTCGCGCTGACCGAGCTGGACGAGGTGATCCTCGGCTGCGCCGCGCCCTCGGTCGACGAAGTGAACATCGGCCGCGTCGCCGCGCTGCGCATGGGCTGCGGCAACAAGGTCCCGGGCTGGACCGTGATGCGCAACTGCGCCTCGGGCATGCAGGCGCTCGACTCGGGAATCAACAGCATCCTCGCCGGGCGCTCGAACCTGGTGCTCGCCGGCGGGGTGGATGCGCTCTCGCGCGCGCCGCTGCTCTACAACGACAAAATGGTCAACTGGTTTTCGGATTTCGCTACAAAAAGATCTTCTGGAGAGAAAGCAAACCAATTCCTCAAACTCCCCTTCGGTGCCCTGCTGAATCCCGTCATCGGCATCATGAAGGGCCTCACCGACCCGATGGTCGGGCTGCTCATGGGCCAGACGGCGGAGAACCTCGCGCACCGCTTCGGCATCACGCGCGAGCAAATGGACTCTTTTTCAGTCAGATCTCACAAAAGAGTTTCTGAAGCTCAGGACGCCGGTTACCTCGCCCCCGGCGGCGGCGAGGTCGAGGCGCTCTACGACCCGAAAGGCAACACGTATTCGCTCGACGACGGCGTGCGCAAGGACGCGTCCATGCCGAATCTCGCCAAGCTCAAGCCCTTCTTCGACCGCAAGTACGGCAACGTCACGTCCGGCAACAGCTCGCAGATCACCGATGGTGCCGCCTGGTTGATTTTGGCGTCTGAATCTGCAGTTTCCAGATTTGGTTTGAATCCGATTGGAAAAATCCTTGATTCCCAGTGGGCGGGCCTCGATCCGGCGCAGATGGGCCTCGGGCCCGTGCACGCCTCGACGCCGATCCTGAAGCGCCACAACCTGAAGCTCGACAGCCTCGACTACTGGGAGATCAACGAGGCCTTCGCCGCGCAGGTGCTCGGCTGCCTCGCCGCCTGGAAGGACGAGAAGTACTGCAAGGAGCAACTCGATCTGCCCGCCGCGCTCGGCGAATTGAACCAGGACAAGCTGAACGTGGACGGCGGCGCGGTTGCGCTCGGCCACCCGGTCGGAGCGTCGGGTGCGCGCATCGTGCTGCACATGCTGAAGCTGCTGAAGAGAAAGAATGCGAAGCGCGGCATGGCCTCGATCTGCATCGGCGGCGGCCTGGGCGGCGCGATGCTGGTGGAGGCGGCCTGACATGGATCGCACAAAGGCGATGCTCAAGCACTGGCGCTACGAGAAGGACGCCGACGGCCTCGTCTGGCTGACCTTCGACAAGGCGGGCGAGTCGGCGAACACCTTCTCCAGGCAGGCGCTGGAGGAGCTTTCGCTCTCCCTGGACGAGACCGCGGCGGTCGCGCCGAACGGACTCATCATCCGCTCGGCGAAGGACAGCTTCATCGCCGGCGCCGACGTCGAGGAGTTCACGCGCTTCAAATCACCCGAGGAGGCGCTCGCCTTCGTGCGCCTCGGCTGGGACGTGTTCCAGAAGCTGCACGACCTGCCCTTCCCCACCACCGCGATGGTGAACGGCTACTGCGTGGGCGGGGGCTTCGAGCTCGCGCTCGCGTGCAAGTACCGCGTCGCGCTGGATGATCCGAAGACACGCTTTGCGTTTCCGGAGGTGATGCTCGGCATCATGCCCGCATGGCATGGTGTGCAGTGGCTGCCGAAAGTCGTCGGCCCCGTGCCCGCAATGGACCTGCTGCTGACTGGACGCGCAGTCGACGCCAAGCGTGCGAAGCGCTTGGGCCTGGTGGACCAGGCCGTGCCGCTCCGGATTCTCGAGAACACCGCGCGCATGGTCACGCTCGAGGCTCCGGCGAAGCGTGAATTGCCTTTCGTCCAGAAGCTTTTGCTTTCGTTCAAGGGCATTGTCGTTTCCCAGGCCCGCAAGCAAGTCGCAAGGCGCGCCCGCCGCGAGTACTACCCCGCGCCGTACGCGATCCTCGACCTGTGGCAGAAGTACGACGGCGATCCGTTCATCAACCCGGACGATCCGACCTGCTCGATCAAGACGCTGTTCGCGCACCCGACCACGAAGGAGCTGATCCGCATTTTCTTCCTTCAGGAGCGGCTGAAGTCGCTCGGCAAGGGCGCCGACTTCGAGGCGAAGCACGTGCACGTGGTCGGTGCTGGCGTGATGGGCGGCGACATTGCCGCCGTGTGCGCCATGCGCGGCATCACGGTGACGCTGCAGGACACCTCGCCCGAGCGCATCGCGCCGGCGGTAAAGCGTGTGGCCAAGCTTTTCTCGCGCCGCCTGCGCGACGCGAAGCGCGAGCGCGATGCGATGGACCGCCTCATCCCGGACGTCTCGGGCTCGGGCGCGGCCCGCGCCGACGTGATCATCGAGGCGATCTTCGAGGACCTGAAGGTGAAGCGCGAGCTCTTTGCGAAGCTCGAGGCCGCGGCCAAGCCCGATGCCGTGATCGCCTCCAACACCTCGAGCCTCAAGCTTGCCGACATCGCCGAGGGGTTCAAGGACCCGTCGCGCCTGGTCGGGATCCATTTCTTCAATCCGGTTCCTCAGATGATGCTGGTCGAGGTTGTGAACTCACAGACTTCCAATCCAACTCATGTAAAGAATGCCCTTGCTTTCGTCCGCCAGATCGACAAGCTGCCGCTGCCGGCGAAGGACTCGCCGGGTTTCCTGGTCAACCGCGTGCTCGGGCCCTACATGCAGAACGCGTTCCGCATGCTGGACGAGGGCATGAAGCCCGAGACGATCGACGCGGCGATGGAGTCCTTCGGCATGCCGATGGGCCCGATCGAGCTCGCCGACACCGTCGGCCTCGACATCTGTCTGCACGCCGGCAAGCAGCTGGCGAAGGCGAGCGCGGGCGCCCACGGCGGCTCGTCCGCCGTCCAGGACGCGGAAGCGCCGCAGATCCTGCTCAACAAGGTCGCGCTCGGGCACCTCGGCCGCAAGAGCGGCCAGGGCATCTACCGCTGGGAGAAGGACAAGCCGGTGAAGGGCCAGCCCGGCGCCTGGGACGAGACGCTCGTCAACGCGCTGGTCGAACCGTACCTGAACGAGGCGAAGGCGGTGCTCGCCGAGGGCATCGTCGCCGACGCCGAGCTGATCGACGCGGGCCTCATCTTCGGCACCGGCTTCGCGCCGTTCCGCGGCGGCCCGCTGCACTACCTCGCCGAGCGCAAGCGCTAGGCGCGCGCATGGGCAAGGCCTCCGCGCAGCCGCCCGGCCTCGTCGCGCTGCCGGCCGGCAAGGTGCCGGCGCTGCGGGTGGTGCCGATGCCGGCCGACTCGAACCACAACGGCGACATCTTCGGCGGCTGGATCATGGCGCAGGTCGACGTCGCCGGCGGCACCGTCGCCGGGCGCCTCGCGCGCGGCCGCGTCGCCACGGTCGCGGTCAACGCCTTCACCTTCAAGCAGCCGGTGCAGGTCGGCGACATCCTCTCGCTCTACGCCGACGTGGTGCGCGTCGGCAACACCTCGATCACGGTCGACGTGCAGGTCTACGCCGAGCGCGGCCGCGAGCAGACCAGGGTGGTGAAGGTGACCGAGGCGACGCTCACCTACGTGGCGATCGACCTGAAGGGCCGGCCGCGGCCGGTGCCCAAGTAGCGGTAAAATCCCTCGCAACGTCCCAGGGGAGGACCGTGCCGGGGAAAATCGCCGCAGCGTTAGCAGCCGTCGCTCTGCTCGCCGCCGGCTGCGCCCAGGTCTCGCAGATCCAGTTCGATGCCAGGGCAAGCGGCGTCCGATCCATTGCGCTGGTCGACTCGCCCGAGCCCGGGGAGCACATCGTCTTCAACATCACCGGCGCCCCCGCGATCGCGGCCTGACGCAGACACTCTCGGAGGGCCTGATCTCGGGGCTGCGCGTGGTCGAGGGCAAGTCGACGGTGCCCTACATCCAGACCAGCGCCGCGATCTCGCCGGGCTCGAGCGGCGGGGGTCTTTTCGACACCGAGGGGCGGCTGCTGGGCATCACGACGCTGATCCTGTCGGACCGCTACCGGCTGGCGCAGAACCTGAACATCGCCGTGCCCGCGGAGTGGATTCACGAGGTCCCCGAGCGCTCCAAGGCCGCCCTCGCCGCGCGCAAGGCCACCACCGACGCAGCCGGGGGCGCTGTTGCGTCGCGAATGCCCGGTTCGGGCAGCACATGGACCTATAAGGCCATCGGGCCGGTCGGATCGTCAGGGACGTTCAAGGTCACGGTAAAAAGCTCCGGCCACGGCTTTGTCGTCGACACCATCGAGAACACGGATGGAGGCTCCAACACGCGCGAAGTGATCGGCGCGCGCGGATTCCTGTATTCGCGCGCCGCAGGCGGGCGCACCATAGTCGAGTTCAGCCCGTACATTCTCGCCACGTTCGGCGGCAGCGACCGCGAGCCCCGGCGTATCGCAACTGAATATCGCGCGACGCGTCCCGGCTACACGAGCACCGGAAGCGAGGCAAGCTGGGAAACCGTCAGCGTGCCCGCCGGCACCTTCAAAGTCCTGCGTATAGAGCTTCGGATAGATTACGAACGGCAGAATCCCAGACCAAGCACCGTGCGCTGGCGCCAGACTTTCTGGTACGCGCCAGAGGTCGGCAGATACGTGCGCGCCGTGTTCGACCGGGCCGAGGGCCCGAGCGACTGGCAACGCGACCATTCGGTGGATCTGCTCGACTACAAGCTGAACTAGGCGAGCCCCGGAAAGAGCCCCTTCAGCCCCTCGGCCATCGTCTGGATGGCGAGCGCGGCGAGCAGCAGGCCGAGGATGCGAGTGGCTATGTTCAGGCCGGTGGTCCCCATCGCGGCACCGATGCGCTCGGCGAGCGTGAGCGCGGCCCAAGTCAGCGCGCAGACCGAGGCAATGCACGCGATCACGGCGACAATGTGGGCCGCGCCGCCCGCCTGCGCGGCGATGATGGTCGTGCTGATCGCTCCCGGCCCGGCGAGCAGCGGCACCGCGAGCGGCACCACGCCGGAGGCTTCGCCCGCCTCGATCTCGCGCGCCTCGTCCTTCGACTGGCGCACCGCGCCGGGCTGAGCATTCAGCATCGAGAGCGCCATCAGCAGCAGCACCAGGCCGCCGCCGACCCGGAACGCGGGCAGGCTCGCGCCGATGACGAGCAGCAGCTGCTCGCCGAAGAGTGCCGACCCGGCAAGCACCGTGAACACAGTGATCACCACGGTGCGGATCAGGCCGGCGCGCGCCGCCGCGCTGCGCTCGGCCGTGACCGCGAGGAAGACCGGGACGGCGAGGAACGGGTCGAGGACCGCCGTCAGCGTGACGAGGAAGCGGAGGTACTCGCCCGCCGGTGCGAGCCCCTCCATCGCCTCACTTCTTCGCCTGCGCCTTGGCGGCTTCGGTAGCCGCGCGCCGGTCGGCATCGACCTGCGCAAACGCCGGGCGCTGCTTGAGCATGTCGAGGTACCCCTTCATTTGCGGCACGTCGGCGAGGAAGTCGACCCCGAAGCCGACCTTGCCGACGAGCGACACGAGCGGCAGATGCACCGCCGCAGCGCAGTCGGCGATGCTCAATTCCTTCCCGGCGACGTACGGATCGAACTTCGCCAGCGCCTTGAAGGCGCGTACGCCTTTGGCGATGTCCTTCTCGACTGATTTCTTCGTGCCTTCGGACACTGTGTCGCCGAAGAAAAGCCCGCCGTACATGCGCCGCACGACGAGCTCCATGTGCAGCTCGATCACGGTGACGAGCTCGCGCACCTTGGCACGCTCGAGCGGATCCTTGGGCAGGAGCGGCTTCTGCGGGAACTTGTCTTCGAGGTACTCGAGGATCACATCGGACTCGATCAGGCGCGTCCCGTCCACTTCCAGATAGGGCACCTTGCCCATCGAGCTCTTCGCCAGATAGTCGTCCTTCTGAGAAGGATGGATCGTCGAGTCCTCCTCGTAAGGCACGCCCTTCTCGAGCAGCGCGATGCGCACCTTGTTGTGGTAGTTGCTGATCCGGAAGCCGCAGAGCTTCATGGCCGTCCTCCCCTAGCCGTGCTTCTTGGTGGCGAGCGCCTCGGCGAGCGAGGTCTGCTCGGCGATCTCCTGCTTGGCGATGGCGTTCCTGTGCACCTCGTCCGGGCCGTCGGCGAACCGGAGCGTCCTCTGGTGCGCGTAGGCGCTGGCGAGGCCGAAGTCGTCCGAGACGCCGCCGCCGCCGTGCACCTGCATCGCCCAGTCGATCACCTGCAGCGCGGTGTTGGGCGCGAGCACCTTGATCATCGCGATCTCCTGCTTGGCGACCTTGTTGCCCACCGTGTCCATGCGCCAGGCCGCATGCAGCACCAGGAGGCGCGTGGCGTTGATGCGGATACGCGCTTCCGCTATCCGCTCGCGCGTCACGCCCTGCTCGGCGACCGTGCGGCCGAAGGCGACGCGCTGCGTGGCGCGCTTGCACATCTTCTCGAGCGCCCTCTCGGCCTGACCGATCGAGCGCATGCAGTGGTGGATGCGGCCGGGCCCGAGGCGCCCTTGCGCGATCTCGAAGCCGCGGCCCTCGCCGAGGAGGATGCTCGAGGCCGGCACGCGCACGTCCTTGAACTCGATCTCCATGTGGCCGTGCGGCGCGTCGTCGTAGCCGAACACGTTCAGGTGCCGCAGGATGGAGATGCCCTTGGTGCCCGCCGGCACGAGGATCATCGACTGCTGGCTGTGGCGCGACGTGTGATCCGGATTGGTCTTGCCCATGACGATGTAGATCTTGCAGCGCGGGTCGCCGGCGCCGGAGGACCACCACTTGCGCCCGTTGATGACGTACTCGTTGCCGTCGCGCTTGATGTGCATCTGGATATTGGTCGCGTCCGACGAGGCAACCGCGGGCTCGGTCATGAGGAACGCCGAGCGGATCTTGCCCTCGAGCAGCGGGTCGAGCCACTGCTTCTTCTGCTCTTCGGTGCCATAGCGCTCGATGGTCTCCATGTTGCCGGTGTCGGGCGCCGAGCAGTTGAACACCTCGGGCGACCAGGAGACGCGGCCCATGATCTCGCACAGCGGCGCGTACTCGAGGTTGGAGAGGCCGCCGCCCGCGACGCGGTTCGATTTCGGCAGGAACAGGTTCCAGAGGCCCGCGGCTTTCGCCTTCGGCTTGAGCTCCTCGATGATCGGCACCGGCTCCCAGCGCTTGTCGCTGCGCACGTGGGTGTGATACTTGTCCTCGTTCGGATAGATGTGCTCGGCCATGAAAGCGAGCAGTTTTTTCTGCAGATCCTTCGTGCGCTGGGAATATTCGAAATCCATTGCTTCTCTCCTATGCGGCTCGTTTCAGTATGCTTTCGACCTTGCGCCAGCCGAGATCGGCGAGCGCCTTCGTTCTTGCGCCGGATTCCGCCGCATGCGTCGAGGCGGCGGTGCCGTCGACCACGCGCTTGACGATCCCCTGCAGGATCGCAGTGATGCGGAACAGGTTGTACGCGATGTAGAACTCCCACACCGACGGCGCGATCGGCTGGCGCCCGAAGCGCTTGCAGTACTTGTCGATGTAGCTCTGCTCGGTCGGGATGCCGTACTGCTCGAAGTCGAGCCCCGCGATGCCGCGGAACTGGCCCGGCGGGATGTGCCAGCTCATGCAGTGGTAGGCGAGATCCGCCATCGGGTGGCCGAGCGTCGAGAGCTCCCAGTCGAGCACGGCGAGAATCCTCGGCTCGGTCGGGTGGAAGATGGTGTTGTCCAAGCGGTAGTCGCCGTGCACGATCGTCGTCTCGTCGCCCGGCGGGATGTTCTTCGGCAGCCAGTCGATCAGGTTGTCCATGGCCTCGATTTTCTCGGTCTCCGAGGCGCGGTACTGCTTGGTCCAGCGCGCGATCTGCCGCTCGATGTAGTTGCCGGGCCGCCCGAAATCCTCCAGGCCGACCTTGCGGCAGTCGACCGAGTGCAGGAGCGCGAGCACGCGATTGAGCTCGTCCCAGATCGCGGCGCGCTCGCGCTTGTCCATCCCGGGCAGCGTCTGGTCCCAGAGCACGCGCCCCTCGACGCAGTCCATGACATAGAACGCGGTGCCGATCACCGAGTCGTCCTCGCAAAGCACGTAGGGTCTCGCCACCGGGAAGCCAATCCCATGCAACGCGCGGATCACCTTGAACTCGCGGTCGACCGCGTGCGCCGACGGCAGCAGCTTGCCGGGCGGCTTCCTGCGCAAGGCGTAGCGCTTGCCGCCCGCGCTGATGCGGTAGGTCGGGTTCGATTGCCCGCCCTTGAACTGCTCGACCTGCATAGGGCCCCTGAAGCCGTCGATGCGCTCCTTTAGATAGGCCTCGAGGCGCGCCTCGTCGAAACGATGCTTCTCCGCGACCGGCTTGACGCCGACGAATTGGTCGGACATGGGAGGGAGAATCCTAAACCGAATCGGTAGAATCTGGGGAATGAAAACAGCCTTCGCGGTCCAGCATTTCAAGCCCTCGCAATTCAAGAAGCGAGGCCTCAGGAACTACTTCGAATACCGGGACCTCGGCATCGAGAAGGCGACCCGCGGCAAGGTCGTCGCGCACGTGATCCGCGCGCGCCCCGGCAAGGCGCCGCACGGCCAGTGGCACCGGCACGACTGCAAAGTGCAGTTCGTCTACGTGCTCAAGGGCTGGGCGGTGTTCGAATACCAGGGCGTCGGCCGCGTGCGCATGAAGCGCGGCACCTGCTTCTACCAGCCGCCCGGTATCCGCCATCGCGAGATCAGCCACTCGAAGGACCTCGAGCTGATCGAGATCGTCGCGCCGGCGAACTTCAGGACAGTGTCTTTGGAGAAACCTGCAGCCAGAAAGTCACCGGCCCGTCGTTGACGAGATTCACTTGCATGTCGGCGCCGAATTGTCCCGTTCTGACCTCGATTCCTTGAGTTGCTCTTCTAACGAAGACGTCGAAAAGCCGCCTGCCGTCCTCCGGCGATGCGGCAGTTGAGAATCCCGGTCTATTCCCCTGCTTCGTTTCGGCAGCGAGCGTGAACTGCGGAACGACGAGCAGTTCCCCCTCGATTTCCAACAGCGACAAGTTCATCTTCTGCTGGGCATCCTCGAAGATCCGATAGCTTACGACTCGGTTGGCTAACCGTTCGGCCTCTGCTTCAGTATCTCCTCGCTCTACTCCAACAAGCGCCAGAATGCCGTAACCGATGCTGGCTACCGTGACGCCATCGATTGCAACACTGGCGGAGATGACGCGCTGAATTAGCGCGATCAAGCGATGATGTCGGGAATCAGCCGATCGCGCAGGCGCGCGATCGAGTCCTTGAGGTAGAGCTTGCGTTTCTTGAGGCGGCGCAGCTGCAGCTGGTCCTGGGTGGGGCGTTCGGAGAGGCGAGCAATCACGTCGTCAAGGTCGTGGTGCTCCACTTCCAGCGCGGTGATGCGCGCCTGGATCGTGACTCGCTCCTCCTCGGTCAGCGACTGGTTTCCCAAACGCCTTCCTTTCCGGCTCGTCCCGCGCGGGACTAGTGCCGCTTCCTTACCAACGTTTTCATTTAGCACTCCTGCCGGGTCGTGAAAAACTGCCGCGCCCCGGGAGGCGTAATCACGCATCTTATAATACTGAGTAGGGGAAGGGAACGGCGCCAGAAGACGCCATGCGTCGCAACGATCACGATGTCACCAACAGGATCCGCACGACCGACCTGAACCAGATCGCTGGCGAGGTCTTGCGCCTGTACCGCGGCCTCTATAACGGATCGCCCTCGGGCGATGGCGGCACGCCGTCCGACGCGCTGGAGCACGCCTTCAGGGACATCGAGAAGCTCTACCTAGGCCAACACCCGGAATACAAGCCCTGTGACACCGAGTACCACGACATCCAGCACGTCCTCGACGTGACGCTCGCGATGGCGCGCCTGATGGACGGCTACGAGCGCAGCCGCAATGGCTCACCGGCCCTGCCCGCCGCCTGCTTTGCGCTGGGGGTGATCACCGCGCTCTTCCACGATTTCGGCTACCTGCGCAAGAAGAATGACCGCCGCCACCGCTACGGCGCCGTGTACACGCTGACGCACGTCACGCGCGGCTCGAAGCACCTGAAGAGCTACCTGCCGAAGCTCGGGCTGAAGAAATATGCCAGCGCCGGCGCGACGCTGGTGCACTACACCGGCTACGAGCGGCGGGCCGAGACGATCCCGCTCAACGACACGCTGCTGCGCCGCGTCGGCCACATGCTCGGCACCGCGGACATCGTCGCGCAGATGTCCGACCGCTGTTACCTCGAGAAGTGCCGCGACCGGCTCTATCCCGAGTTCGTGCTGGGCGGCCTGACCAAGCGCAAGCTGCCGAGCGGCAAGACGCAGATCCTCTTCAGCTCGGGCGACGACCTCGTCCATAAGACGCCGGGCTTCTACATGAATGCCGCCAAGCGCCTCGACCTGCAGCTCGCGCGCGCCTACGAATACACCGAGCGCCACTTCAAGGGGAAGAACCTGTACCTCGAGGAGATGCAGAAGAACGTGCGCTACGCGCAGGCGATCGCCGATGCGCCGAACACCGAGATGCTGCGGCGCGCGCCGCCTTCCACGCTAATACACGGCGTGGAGCCCTACCCGAAGGACCTGGTCATCCAATAGCTAGTAGGAGCTCTTGCTCCGGAAGTACTCCATTCGGTCGATCGAGCGCACGGTCACATCCTTCACCTGTGCGCCCTGCAGCACCTTGACCGGGACCTCTACGCCGGCAGCGCCGCGCCCCCAGACCTTGCGGTAGAGCGCCTCGAGCGAGGAGACCTCCTCGCCGCCCACGCCGATCACGATGTCGCCGCTCTTCAGCCCGGCCTTGTCGGCGGGGCTCTCGGGCGAGACGCGCGTGACGAAAAGCCGCCCGCGCATCTCCTCGGTGTTCATGCCCAGCCAGGGCCGCACCGGCCCGCTCGCCTTGCCGCGCGCGATCAGGTCCTCGAGGATGGGCCTAAGCAGGTCGATCGGCACGAACATGTTGCCCGGCGCCTGCTGGCCGCCGCCGACGGCGTCGTTGACGATGAGCGAGCCGAGGCCGAGCAGCTCGCCCTTCGGGCCGATAAGCGAGGCCCCTGACCAGTTCATCACCGGAGGATAGGTGTAGATGGCGGAATCGAGGTGGTACTCCCAGCTGCCCGAGAACGGCCGGCGCGATAGGACGTGCACGAGGTTCACGCCGTCGCTGCCGCCGTAGTGGGCGGCAAGCACCGGCGCGCGCTCGCCGAGCGAGCGCGCATCGCCGAGCGCGAGCGGCTTGCCGCCGAGCGGCGCGAGCAGCTTGAGCAGCCCGAAACCGCTCGCGTGGTCGTAGCCTGCCACGGTCGCGGGCACCGACTTGCCGTCGGCCCCAGTCACCTCGACCGTTTGCGCCTCGATGATCAGGTAGCCGATCGTCGCGACATAGCCCGGCCGGATCAGCACGCCCGAGCCCTCGCGCTGCGGGCCGAGCGTCGCGAGGCTGCGTGCGTTCGGAATGATCTGCGCGCGCACGCGCACGATCGCCGAAAGCGTTTCTTCTACGGTGGGGTCGAGCTTGCCCTTGTCCTGGGCCGCGGCGAGCGCGGGCAGCAGCGCGAAGAGCATCAAGACGAACCGGCGTGCCATCATTGCGGCCTCCTGTCGAAAGAATGCCCTCCGCCCCTATTGTGAGACTGATCAGCTGGAACATCCAGTGGTGCCGCGGAATGGACGGCAGGGTCGATCCGGGCCGCATCGCGCGCACGGCGATGGAGATCGCCGATCCGGACGTGTGCTGCTTCCAGGAAGTGGCCGTCGACTACCCTGGCCTCGGGGCCGCGCACGATCAACCGGCGCTGCTCGCCGCGGCTCTTCCGGGCTACAGCGTCCATTTCGCCGCTGCGGTCGATGCGCCCGATGGCAACGGCGGCCGCAGGCAGTTCGGCAACCTCATCCTTTCGCGCCTGCAAGTGCGCCAGGTGTTTCGCCATTCGCTTCCCTGGCCGCCCGAACCCGGCGTGCCGAACATGCCGCGCGTCGCGGTGGAGGCGGTGGTCGAGGCGCCGTGGGGCCTCGTCAGCGTCTTCACCACGCACCTCGAGTTCTACTCGGCGCGGCAGCGGGCCGCGCAGGTGGAGCGCCTGTGCAAGCTGAAGGCGGAGGCGGCCGCGCATTCGACGGCGCCTTCCGTGGACAAGGAGAAGGACGGCGGGCCGTTCCAGCCCTTTGCCCGACCGGCCGACGCAATCCTCACGGGTGACTTCAACATGCGTCCGGAGGACCCCTCCTTCGCGCGACTGCTACGCGACTGGCGCGACACGTGGTCCGTCGCGCATCCTGGCAAGCCGCATCCGCCGAGCTTCGGCCTGTACGACAAGGAATTCACCAGCGAGCCCTACTGCTGCGATTTCGTTTTCGTTTCAGAAGATCTGAGCTCGCGGCTCAAGCTCATCAGTGTGCATGCCGACGCGAAGGCTTCCGATCACCAGCCGGTGATCGTCGAATTCCGCGACTAGGCCTTGACGCGGCCCTCGATGCGCACGCGCAGCGCCTCGACGCGCGCGCGGTTGACGCCGAAGTCGCGCCGGCCGAGGCGCGAGGCCGAGCGCACGTGCAGGACGCCCGCTTTTTCGTCGTAGGTCAGCTCGAGGTCGTCGACGAAGCGCAGCAGCTTGGAGCGGAACTCGGCGTAGAGGTAGTTGCCCTCGTGGCGGATGACGGTCGAGCGCTCCATGCTCTCGATCGCCTTGCGCGCGGCAGCCATCGCCGCGAGCGCGCCGCCCTTGAACGCGATCGGCGCGATGTAACGCTGCGCATCGGCGGGATCAGCCTGGCTCGAGACGCAGTTGAGACGCTCGCGGCAGGAGGCGAGCTTGCCGTCCTTGACGCCGAGATAGCCGGGCCGTTTCCAGGAAAACACGGTGTCTCCCGTTGCAGTGGCGACATGGAGCGCGAGTCCCGCAAGCGCGCCCGCGACGAGCAGCGCAACGGCGAGCAAAAAACGTGTCACCGCGCCTTTCATCCCGGATGTCACCTCACGGCGGCGGATGTTACCATCGCCGCCAGAGGAGATTCGCCATGGCGCAACCGACTCCGCAACAACTCGCCGAGCTGCTGATCGGCATCGCCTGCGCCCAAGCCGCAGTCGTGAACGGACTAGAGAACGAGCTCGCGGGCGTGCGCAGCGGCCGCGTCGTGCCGTCGCTGCAGAACGCCGCGCACCTGCGCGATCATCCCGAGCCGACGCTCGTCGACCTGCCGGTGCGCGTGCTGCTCGCAAGCTTCGGCCGCGCCGGCCCCGACGCAGCCGCGATCACGCGCGATCTTGAAAGGCTGTTTTCGGGGGGTTGCTCCTGCGCCGGCGGCCACTCCAGCACCAGCAGCTGCACCCGCGCCACCGGCAGCAGCGCCGGCGGCCGACGGCGACGCGCTCGATTTCAGCAAACCCGCCTAGAAGTCTTTCGGTTCCGGGGGAAAAGAGGGCTTTCGTTTCTCCCGTAGCGAAGCCACGCCCTCCTTCGCCTCCGGCCCGGTAAATCCGAGCATCTCCAGCGCGAGCGAGGCGTCGAACGACGGCCCCGCCATGCGCAGCCAGTTGTTCAGGCTCCACTTGGTCCAGCGCAGCGCGGTCTGCGCTCCCGCGGCGAGCTTGCGCGCCACCTCGAGCGCCTTTGCCTGGAGCTCGCTTTCCACGCAGGTCATCGAAATCAGTCCGATCCGCTCCGCTTCCTCGCCCGAGACCTGCTCGCAGAGCAGCAGGTAGTACTTCGCTTTCGCCATGCCGCAGAGCAGCGGCCAGACGATCGCGGCGTGGTCGCCTGCGGCGACACCGAGGCGCGTGTGGCCGTCGATGATGCGCGCGTTCTTCGCGGCGATCGACACGTCGGCAAGCAAACCCGCGACCAGCCCCGCGCCGACCGCGGGGCCGTGCATCGCCGAGACGATCATCTTCGAGCAGTTGATGATGTTGTAGACGAGGTCGCGCGCCTCGCGCCAGACGCGCGCGCGCGCCTCGAAATCCTGCGTGATTTGCTCCACCATGCCGAGGTCGCCGCCCGCCGAGAAGCCCTTGCCGACGCCGCGCAGGATGGCGACGCGCGTTTCCGGGTCGCGATCGACGTCGAGCCACACGTCGGCAAGCTCCTTGTGCAGGCGCGCGGTGGCGGTCGAGAGCTTGCCCTCCTCGCCCATCGCGATCTCGAGGATGCCGGGCTCGAGGCGCCGGATCTTCAGGTCCTTGTATCTAGAGTAGTCCATCAGGCCATTCTACAATCTGCGCATGCGCACGCCGGAGGAGCGCTTCGCGAATCTGCCCGGATTTTCCTGGCCGCCGAGCTACGTCGATTGGAACGGCCTGCGCGTCCACTATGTCGACGCCGGCGAGGGGCAGCGGACGCCGCTCTGCCTGCACGGCGAGCCGACCTGGAGCTATCTCTACCGCAAGATGATCCCGCCGTTCGCCGCCGCCGGCTATCGAGTCGTTGCCCCTGATTTCGTTGGCTTTGGACGTTCGGACAAGCCGACCGAGGAGACGACCTACACGTTCGATTTTCACCGCAATATGCTTTTGTTCCTGGTCGAAAAGCTGAACTTGCGCCACATTGCGCTGGTGGTTCAGGACTGGGGAGGACTTCTGGGACTCACGCTGCCGATGGAAATGCCGGAACGTTTCGAGCGGCTGCTCGTCATGAACACCGGGCTGGGCACGGGCGAAGTGCCGCTCGGCGAGGATTTCCTTGCGTGGCGCGCCTACGTGGCGAAAACGCCAAGCCTCGATTGCGCGAAGCTGCTGGCGCGCGCCTGCCCGCACCTGAGCGCGGCGGAAGCCGCCGCCTACGAGGCGCCCTTCCCCGATGCCGCCTCGAAAGCGGGCGTGCGCCGCTTCCCGGCGCTGGTGCCCGACCGGCCGGATGCGCCGGGCGCCGCGATCTCGCGCCGCGCGCGAGACTGGCTGCGCTCGAGCTGGAGAGGCGAGACTTTCATGGCAGTGGGCGCGAAGGACCCGGTGCTCGGGCCGCCGGCGATGAACGCGCTGCGTAAAATCATCCGCGGCTGCCCAGAGCCATGGATGCACGCCGAGGGCGGGCACTTCCTTCAGGAATGGGACGACGAGGTTGCGCGCGAGGCGCTCAAGCGATGGACATGAAAGTGATGGACGTGACCTTCGACGACATCGCGCGCGCGCACGAGCGCATCCGCGAGACTACGCACCGGACGCCAACGCTCACCTCCGGGACGGTCGATGCGCAAACCGGCGCCAAGGTGTTCTTCAAGTGCGAGAACTTCCAGAGGATGGGCGCGTTCAAGTTCCGCGGCGCCTACAACGCCATGTCGCAGCTCGGCAACGACGAGAAGCGCCGCGGCGTGGTGGCCTATTCCTCGGGCAACCACGCGCAGGCGGTGGCGCTCGCCGGCCAGCTGCTCGGCGTGAAGGCGACCATCGTCATGCCCGACGACGCCCCGAGGGTGAAGCTCGAGGCGACGCGCGGCTACGGGGCCGAGATCGTCACCTACGACCCGAAATCGGCGGCGCGCGACGAGCTCGCGCACAAGCTCGCGCACGACCGCGGACTCACCGTCGTCCCGCCGTTCGACCACCCGCACGTGGTCGCGGGCCAGGGCACGGCGGCGAAGGAGCTGATCGAGGATGCCGGGCTGCTCGACCTGCTGCTCGTGCCCTGCGGCGGCGGCGGGCTGCTGTCGGGCTGCGCGATCGCCGCCAAGCACCTGAACTCGAAGTGCCGCGTGGTCGGCATCGAGCCGGCCGCCGCGGACGACGCGACGCGCACGTTCCACACCAAGACGCTGCAGACGGTGCACAACCCCGAAACGATCGCCGATGGCGCGCGCGTGGCCTCGCTCGGCAAGCTGACCTTCCCGCTGGTGATGCGCTACGTGAACGACATGCTCACGGTCACTGACGACGAGCTATTGAAGGCGATGTTCTTCCTCTGGGAGCGCATGAAGCTCGTGATCGAGCCGACCGGCGCGCTTGGTGCCTGCGCCGTGTTCGAGAGAAAGCTGGACATCAAGGACAAGCGCGTCGGGGTCGTGCTCTCGGGCGGCAACGTCGACCTCGCCTGGGCGGCGAAGAAACTACTCAAGCACTAAAGAACGCGTAGCGCCGCTGCTTGGCCGCCTTGGCGGCGTACATGGCGCGGTCGGCGCGCTCGATCAGCAACTCGCCCGCCTCGCCGTCCTCCGGGAACACGCTGATGCCGATCGAGCAGCTGACGCGCTCGGTCACGCCGTCCACAGACAGCGGCAGGCCCACCATGTCGGCGATCTTCTCGGCGATGTGGGTGGCGTCGTCGGCGCTGTCGAGCTCGCCGGCCAGCACGACGAACTCGTCGCCGCCGTAGCGCGCCACGGTGTCGGAAGCGCGCACGCTGGTGCGCAGCCGCCCGGCGATCGCCGTCAGGCCGTGGTCGCCGAAGATATGGCCACGCTCGTCGTTCAGGCGGTTGAAGCCGTCCAGGTCGACCATCATCACCGCGAGCTTCTTGCGGTTGCGGCGCGCGAGCTCGAGCGCGAGCGCGAGGCGCTGCTGCATCGAGGCACGGTTCGGCAGCCCGGTGAGCGGGTCGTGCTGCGCCATGTGGCGCAGCTGCTCCATCTTGCTCTCGCCCTCGCGCACCGCGGCCTGCGCCGCGGCAGTGGCGCGCTTCAGCACGTTGATGCGGTCGGCGAGCGCGAACGACAGCAGCACCACGTCGAGCGCGAAGCCGATGTGCAGCCCATAGACGGTCGCGAACGTGGTCGGCACCAGCGCGAAGTTGCGCAGCGCGCCGAGCGCGATGAAGGCGAGCAGCGCACCCCAGGCGAGCAGGAAGAACTGCGCGGGCCGGAAGCCCGAGAGCAGCGCACGCACCGCCGCGTAGCTCGCAGTCGCCGCGGCGGCGAAACCGAGCACCGAGAGCGTGCGCAGGATCGTACCGTACTCGAGCGGCCAGCCCGCGGCGGCGCACAGCGACAGCGCGGCGCCCGCGATCGCGAGTGCCTGGATGATGCGGTTGGCGCGCGGCGAGTTGCGCCTGAGATCAAGAAAGCTGTCGGAGAAAAGCGCGCCGAAGCAAAGCGTGAGCGCGAGCGCGGTCGCGAGGCCGTGGTTCGACCACCAGACGCTCGCCGGCCACAGGTACTGGAACGCGAAGCCGTCGAAGCAGAGCAGGAACACCGCGAACGCCGTCGCGTACAACACGTAGTAGAGATAGGCGCGGTCGCGCACCGACAGGAGCAGCATCAGGTTGTAGAGCACGAGCGCGGCCACCAGGCCGTAGAACAGCCCGAACACCATCTGCGCCTCGCGGTCGTACGCGGCAAACGCGTCCGGCCGCCACAGGTAGAGGGGCATGGTCAGCACGCCGCTCGAGGCGGCGCGCAGGAAATACTCGTGCGGGCCCGGCCCTTCGGGCAGGGCAATCCTGAAGACGTGGTTGCGGTGCTTCACCGCGCGCGCTTCCCACGGCAGCATGTCCCCCGCCTTCGCCACGCTCCAGGCGCCGCCACCGGCCGGCGCGTGCAACTCGAGCTGGTCGATGCTCAGGAAACGAATCTCGAGGAGAAGCTCCTCGCCCGGCTGCGCCGTACCGGGCAGCCGGAAACAGAGCCACCAGGCCGAGTGCGTGTACCCGAAATTGAGCGCGTACCCCTCCGCGGCAGCGAAGCGCTTCGCGGTGTCGGGCCGCCGCACATCGGCCAGGGTCAGGGTGCCGCTGGGATCCTCGAGTACAGCGACATACGGGGCGAGCGGCGCGGGCTGCTCGGTGCCGGGCAGCGGCGCGGGGGCCAGCTCGGCGCGCGCCGCGCTCCCAGGCCTACGAGCAGCGCGGCGAGCGCGAGGGCGCGGAGCATGCGGATCATGGTACGCCGCTTTGCTATGATGCGCGGCCCCAATGCGCTGCATCGAGATCAGCAAGCCCGGCGGTCCCGAGGTGCTCGTGCCGGCGGAGCGCCCCAAGCCCGAACCCGAAGCCGACGAGATCCTGGTCAAGGTTGCCGCAGCGGGCGTCAACCGCCCCGACGTGCTGCAGCGCATGGGCAACTACCCGGTGCCGCCGGGCGCTTCCGATGTCCCGGGCCTCGAGATCGCTGGCGAGGTCGTCGCCTGCGGCGGCGCGGCGAAGCTCTGGAAACCGGGCGACAAGGTCTGCGCGCTCGTCGCGGGCGGCGGCTACGCCGAGTACTGCACGGCGCCCGAGCTGCAGGCGCTGCCCCTGCCCAAGGGCCTCTCGATGGCGGAGGCCGCGTCTCTGCCAGAGACCTTCTTCACCGTCTGGTCGAACGTCTGGGACCGCGGCAAGCTCAAGGCCGGCGAGACGCTGCTCGTGCAAGGCGGCTCTTCCGGCATCGGCGTCACCGCGATCCAGATGGCTGCGGCCCTTGGCAACACCGTGTATGCCACCGCGGGGTCGGATGAAAAATGCGCGGCGTGCGTGCGCCTTGGCGCCAAGAAAGCCTTCAACTACAAGACCGAGGATTGGAGCAAGGAGCTCAAAGGCATCAACGTCATTCTGGACATGGTGGGCGGGGACTATGTCGCGAAGGAGCTGAAGTGCCTTGCGGACGACGGGCGGCTCGTCTTCATCGCCTTCCTGCGCGGCGTGAAGGCGGAGCTCGACATCTTCGAGGTGATGCGCAAGCGCCTGGTCGTCACCGGCTCGACGCTGCGCCCGCGTCCGGTCGCGTTCAAGGGCGCGATCGCGAAGAGCCTGCGCGAGAAGGTGTGGCCGCTGATCGAAGCCGGCAAGATCAAGCCGCAGATTTTCAAGACCTTCCCGCTGGACAAGGCAAGCGAAGCGCACCGCCTCATGGAGAGCTCGCAGCACATCGGCAAGATCGTCCTCGCGCTCTAGCAGCTATCCTCTGCAGCAATGGTTGAGACCGGCCGACCGGCGACGCGTGCCACGCGAGGAATGGTCACTTCCTCCCACGCGCTGGCTTCCTCGGCCGGCGCCGACGTGCTGCGCGCGGGCGGCTCCGCGGTCGATGCCGCGATCGCTGCGGCCTCGGTGCTGGCCGTCGTGTATCCGCACATGTGCGGCGTGGGCGGCGACGCGTTCTGGCTGATTTATGACGCTGCCGCCCGGACCGTGCGGTATCTCGATGGCGGCGGCCGCGCTGCTGCCGGCGCCACGCTCGACAGGTTTGCCGGCAAGAAAGAGATCCCGTTCAGGGGGATCGAGCCGGCCACCGTGACCACGCCCGGCGCGGTGGCGAGCTGGTGCGAGGCGCACGCGCGCTACGGCAAGCTGCCTTTCCGACGGCTGCTCGACCCGGCGATCGGACTCGCGCGCGACGGTTTTCCTCTCAGCGCACGCGTTGCGCGCTTCATCGACTTGACCGCGGCAGAGCTGAAGGCGTGCCCGGAATCCGCGGCTCTCTTTCTCTGTGAGCGGGGCCCGGAGCTGAAGAACCCGGGTCTTGCCCGGACGCTGCAGGCGATCGCGGATCGGGGCCGGGCCGGTTTCTACGAGGGCGAGGTGGCGGCAGAGATGGCGCGCTTCTCCGCCGCGCAGGGCGGCTTTTTCACCGCCGACGACCTGCAGCGCCAGGGCGCGTACTGGGGCGAGCCGATCCGGGGCACCTACCGCGGGGTCACCCTCTACCAGACTCCCGCGCCGACGCAGGGTTTCACCGTTCTGCAGATGCTGGGGCTGATCGAGACCCTCGAGCTGCGGGCGAAGCCGTTCCTGGGGCCTGACCACGTGCACCTCCTCGTGCAGGCAAAGCAGCTCTCGTATCACGACCGCGATCGCTGGCTCGCCGATCCGCGCTATGCCGAGGTGCCGATCGAGAAACTGCTTTCGAGCCGTTACATCGACGAGCGCCGCCGGCTGATCGACCCGGCGCGCGCGCTCGCCTGGGACAAGGTACCCTCCTACGGAAGCCTCGCCGGCGACACGGTCTACATCGCCGCGGTCGACCGTGGGGGCAACGCGGCGTCACTGATCTTCAGTCTCTACGGCGTCTTCGGCTCCTGCGTCACCGCCGGCGACACCGGGGTCGTGCTGCAGAATCGCGGCGCCTACTTCTCGCTCGATCCCGGCCATCCGAACCGCCTCGAGCCGGGGAAGGTTCCGCTGCACACGCTGATCGCGTCGCTCGCGTTTCGGGAAGGTGGGCGCGGCGAGGATCTCTGGGCGGTGCTCGGCTGCATGGGCGCCGACGGGCAGCCGCAGATCCAGCTACAGGCGTACGTGGCGATGATCGACTTCGGCCTCGACATCCAGCAGGCGATGGAGATGCCGCGCTGGCTCTCCGGGCGCTTCGCGCTCGGCGAGGCGCGCGACACGCTGCACATCGAGGGGCGCTTTCCCTCTGGGACGATCGTCGAGCTGGAGCGTCGCGGCCACGTCCTCGACCGCTGGGACGACTGGAACGAGCTCGCCGGTCACTGCCACGGCATCACGATCGACCGCAAGGCCGGCGCGCTGGCGGGCGGCGCTGATCCGCGCAGCGACGGCGCCGCGATCGGGGTCTGACCGCGAGCGGCGTCAGGCTGCCGCGCGCGCGATCGTCGCCTCGTCGGTGGCCGCTTCTTCCTTCAGCCAGGCGACGAAGTCACTCACTTCCTTCCTCTTGCCCGCGTTCGGGGCGAGCACCGCGAAGTAAGCGCGCGCCGGGTCTGCGCTCTTCTTGAACGGCGCGACCAGCTCGCCGTTGGCAAGCGCCTCGCGCACGAGGGGGCTGAGGCCGAGCGCGACGCCGTGCCCGGCGATTGCCGCCGGGATGATCTGGTCATAGCCGGAGAAGAGCAGGCTCCCGGCAGGCCTCAAGTCGGTGAGGCGCACGATCTCGAGCCAGGTGCGCCAGTGCAGCCAGGGATGGCGGCCTTCCTGGTCGTCGTACTGGAGCAGCACGTTGTGGCGCAGGTCGGCGGGCTCGCGCAGCGGCCGCTCCGGGTTCTTCAACAGCTTCGGGCTGCACACCGGGAAAACACGCTCGCCGAAGAGCCGTATCGCGTCGGGCCCTGACAGCGTTGCCGGCCCGTGGCGGATCGCGAGATCGAGCCCGTCGCGCTCGAGGTCCATCACGCGCGCATCGGCGCTGATGCGCACGTCGACATCCGGGTGCGTGCGCGTGAACCCGGCGAGCCGCGGGATGAGCCAGAGCGAGGCGAGCGATTGCGTGGTCGTGACGGCGAGCGTGCGCCTGCCGGCAGCCGCGCGCAGCCGGTCAGTGACGCCGCGCATGGTGGCGAGCACCTGCGCGGCGGCAGGATAGAGCACCTGCCCCGCCTCGGTGAGCGCAAGGGAGCGATGGCGGCGCTGGAAAAGCCGCACGCCGAGCTGCTCCTCCAGCTCCTGGATCTGGCGGCTCACTGCCGACTGGCTGAGGAAAAGCTCCTCGCCTGCCTTGGTGAAGGACAGCAGCCGGGCGGCCGCCTCAAAACCCTTCAATAAATCAAGGGACGGGAGCCTCAGCTGGCCACGGGTGGACGGTTCTGGCATTCCCATATTGCATCCAATCCTTGAGTTTTTACCTTTTGATGCACTGCAATAAAGGATGCACTATTCGCATGTCAAACGCAAGGAGAAAACGATGAAAGCGAAACAAGTCACCAACCTGAAGCTCGACCCCGAGACCCTCGCGGTGCTCAATGCCCGGGCCCGCAAGGCGCGCTCCGAGTACGTCAACAACTTCGCGGCGCGGCTGGTCAGCAGGCTCCCGCCGCGCATCCACCTGCGGCGCCTGGGCGCGCACTGGGGCTGATATGAACCTCTCAATCGAATCGGCCGCGCTGCAGGCCTTCGACGATGCTTCGGTTTCCTTCGCCTGAAGGCCTGAGCGCCGACACGATCTGATCCGAAGCGCCGCGCACGAGCGCACGGCTCCTCCCCCTCCTCCTGCCTGCGTTCGTGCGCGGCTGCCGGCCTAGAATAGGGGCTCCGAATCGCTGGAGCTCCCATGTTCAAGGACGGCCTGCTCAAAGGTAAGCGCATACTCATCACCGGCGGCGGCACGGGCCTGGGTAAGGAGATCGCGACTCGATTCCTGCAACTGGGGGCGGAAATATGGATTGCCGGACGTCGCGGCGCTGTTCTCGATTCCACTGCAAAAGAACTGATAGGCCAATACGGTGGAACAGTAAGAACGCACGCGGTGGACATCCGCGATGCGCAGTCGGTAGACGCCATGGTGCAGCGGATCTGGGACGAGTCCGGGCCGCTCACGGGCCTCGTCAACAACGCGGCGGGCAATTTCATCAGCCCGACCAAGGACCTGAGCCCGAACGGCTTCAACGCCATCGCAAACATCGTCTTTCATGGCACCTTCTACGTCACGCACGCGGTAGGCAAGCGCTGGATCGAGGGCGACCTCAAGGGCTCGGTGGTCTCGATTCTGGTCACCTGGGTATGGACAGGCTCGCCGTACGTGGTGCCCTCGGCGATGTCGAAGGCGGGCATCCACGTGATGACCAAATCGCTCGCCATCGAGTGGGGCCGGCACGGCATCCGCCTGAACGCGATCGCGCCGGGGCCGTTCCCGACCGAGGGCGCCTCCAAGCGCCTGCGGCCCGACGGCAGCTTCGAGGACGCGACCGCGAAGATCCCGATGCGGCGCGTCGGCCAGATGCCCGAACTGCAGAACCTCGCCGCGTTCCTGATGGCCGACGGCTGCGAGTACCTCTCGGGCGAGACGATCGCGATCGACGGCGCGGGCTACCTGGCCAACGGCGCCTCGTTCACCGAACTCGACCGCTTGAGCGACGCGGACTGGAACCGCATGCGCGAGATGATCAAGTCTCAGAATGAAAAGGACCGCGCGGGGCGCGGTGAAGCCCGGGCGGGCCGCAGCGCGTGATGCCTTCGCCGCGCCCCGCCGCGACGGTGCTCCTGCTGCGCGAGGCGGCTCGGGCGCTCCAGGCGCCGCCAGCCCCGCCCGAGGTCCTGATGCTCCAGCGCACGAGCAAGGCGGTGTTCCTGCCCGGCGCCTACGTGTTCCCGGGCGGCGCGCTGGACGACGACGACGCGAGCCCGCGCGCGGCCGAGCGCGTGCGCGGGATGGACGACGCGCGCGCGAGCGCGCGGCTGGGCCTGGAGTACGGCGGCCTCGCCTACTGGGTGGCGGCGGCGCGCGAGTGCTTCGAAGAGTCCGGCATCCTGCTCGCGCAAGACGAGGCCGGCAAGCCGGTGTCCGCCGAGCGCGCGGCGGAACTGGAGCGCTTTCGCGGCCCGCTCAACGCGGGCTCGCTGCTCTTCAGCGCCTTTCTCGCCAGGGAAAACCTTTTCATCCCCGGCGACGAGCTCGCCTACTACAGCCACTGGATCACCGCGCCGGGGCGACCGCGGCGCTTCAGCACGCGCTTTTTCGTCGCCTGCGCGCCGGCCGGCCAGGACGGCGCGCACGACAAGAACGAGACCGTGCACAGCGTCTGGGTGAGCGCGCGCGACGCGCTCGAGAAGGAGAAGCGCCGCGAGCTCGAGCTCATCTTTCCCACGCGCAGCACGCTCACCGACCTCGCCGGCTTCGGCTCGCCGCAGGCCATCCTCGCGCACGCCAAGGGGCTGGGCGATATCGAGGTGAACGCAGCCTGCTGGGCGCTCGATCACGAGGGCTCGCAGCGGCTCTTTCGCCGCGCCGACGCGCCGTATTACGAGATCCACTGGAGCGACCCGGAGGAGAAGGGCAACACCGTCTTCGTCATCCAGCCGGGCGTCCCGAAGCGGCTCGATCGGTATGTCACGCGCGTCACCGCGCCGAACCCGGGCGCGATGACCGGCCCCGGCACGAACGCCTACCTCGTCGGCGAGAAGGAGCTCGCGGTCATCGACCCCGGACCCGATATTCCTTCGCATATCGAGAAAATTCTGGGCGAGGCGAAAGGCAGGCTGCGCTGGATCCTGTGCACCCACACGCACGTCGATCATTCGCCTGCGGCCGAGCGGCTCAAGGCGGCGACCGGCGCGCAGGTGATCGGCATGCCGGCTCCCGAGCACGGCAACCAGGACCGGCACTTCAAGCCCGATCGCGCGCCCGCGCACGCCGAGCGCCTGTCGCTCGGCGACATCACCCTGCACGCGGTCCACACCCCCGGCCATGCCTCCAACCACCTGTGCTACATGCTCGAGCAGACGAGGATGCTCTTCACTGGCGATCACGTCATGCAGGGGTCGACCGTGGTGATCAACCCGCCGGACGGCGACATGCGCAAGTACCTTGCGTCGCTCGAGGCGCTGCTCGCGGAGGACATCGCGATCATCGCGCCCGGCCACGGCTACCTGATCGGCACCCCGCACAAGGAGGTGCGGCGGCTGGTCGCGCACCGGCTCGCACGCGAAGCGAAGGTAACGGCCGCGCTGCGCGGCCGCGGCGAGCGCTCGCTGGAAGAACTGGTGCCTGAGGTGTATGACGACGTGCCGGCGCGCATGCATCCGATCGCGGCGCGCTCGCTGCTTGCGCATCTGCAGAAGCTGGTCGCCGACGGAAGCGCCCGGGAGGCATCCGGACGCTATATACTTGCCTGACAGGAGAGAGGGACGAGGAGCGCCATGGCCGACGACAAGACGATGAAGCTGGTCACCAACCTGACGCGGCCCGAGATCGAGGCCAAGCTCAAGGAGGTCGGCGCCGCTGCGGCGGCCGCCGGACTGACGGACCTCGCGAAGATGTTCATCGGCATCGAGGGCACGCCGGCCGCGCAGATCGAGCAGCGCGTGCACAACGCGCAGAAGTGGCTGGCGGGCAAGCCGCGCACGGCGGCATCGCCTCCATGCTCGACCTCGTGGAGATGAATCTCAAGAACCTGAAGTAGCGCCCTGGCGTACGATTTCGATCTTTTCACGATCGGCGGCGGGTCGGGCGGCGTAAGGGCGAGCCGCGTCTCCGGCGCGCTCGGCGCGAAAGTCGCCATCGCCGAATCCGGCTCCTTCGGCGGCACCTGCGTCAACGTCGGCTGCATCCCGAAGAAGCTCTTCTCCTACGCCGCGCACGTGCGCGACGAGATCCACGACGCCGCGGCCTACGGCTGGACGATCGCCGAGCCCACGTTCGACTGGAAGACGCTGCTCGCCAACAAGGACCGCGAGATCGCGCGCCTGAACGGGGTCTACGAGCGGGTCCTGGCGAACAACGGGGTGAAGATTTTTCGCGGGAGAGCCGTGCTGAAAGGCAAGAACGAAGTCGAAATTAACGGCAAAACCCATTCGGCAAAACACATACTGGTCGCGACGGGCTCCTGGCCGTCGAAGCCCGCCATTCCCGGCGCCGAGCTCGCGATCACGTCGAACGAAGCGTTTCACCTGGAGCAGCTGCCCAAACGCGCGCTTGTGGTGGGCGGCGGCTATATCGCGGTCGAGTTCGCCTCGATCTTCAACGGTCTCGGCGTCGCGACCACCCTCGCCTACCGCGGCGCGCGCCTCCTGCGCGGCTTCGACGCCGAGCTCGGCGCGCGGCTCTCCGGCGAGATGGGCAAGAAAGGGGTTGCGATCGAACTGAATCGAACGCCTGCGGCCCTTGAACGGAAGAACACTTCAGTTCAGGTGAAGTTCAACGACAACATCTCCTCGGAATTCGACCTGGTGCTGTTTGCCACGGGCCGGAAGCCGAACACGGCGGGCCTGGGGCTGGAAGCGGCCGGTGTGCGGCTCGGCGCCGAGGGCGCGGTCAAGGTCGATGCGTTTTCCAAGAGCTCGATCGAGTCGATCTACGCGATCGGCGACGTGACCAACCGGCTCAACCTCACGCCGGTCGCCACCGCCGAGGGCATGGCGCTTGCCAGGACACTCTTCGCCGGCACGCGCACACCAGTCGATCACTACAACGTCCCTACCGCGGTGTTCGCGAACCCGAACCTCGCCACCGTCGGGCTCTCGGAAGAGAAGGCGCGCCAGCAGCTGGGCGCCGTCGACATCTACAAGACCTCGTTCACCTCTCTCCGGCACACGCTTTCGACGGGCACGGAAAAGATCTTCATGAAGCTGGTGGTCGACGCGAAGAGCCAGCGCGTGGTCGGCGCGCACATGATCGGCCCGGACGCGGGCGAGATCATCCAGGGCGTCGCGATCGCGGTGAAGCTCGGCGCCACCAAGGCGCAGTTCGACGCCACCGTCGGCATCCATCCCACCGCGGCGGAGGAGTTCGTGACGATGCGGGAGAAGTCGGCCTAGGACAGCGCTACGGCGCGCACCACCAGCGACACCCCGCTCACCAAGAGCAGCAGCGCCACCGCGCGCATCAGCGCCTCGCGCGAGATGCGCCGGAACAGGTGCCCCGCCACCCACAGCCCGGCGAGCCCGGCCGGCACGACGGCAAGGGCATAGAGCCAGACCTCGGGGTCGAGCAGCAGGCCGGTGATCAGGAAGGCGACAAAGCGCAGGGAGATGCTGGTCAGCGTCGCGAGGCCCATCGTGGCGCGGAACTGCTCCTTGCTGAGGCCCCGGTGTGAGAGATACATCGCGTAGGGCGAGCCGCCCGCGCCGAAGAGCGTGCTGGTGATGCCGCCCGCGAAGCCGGCCGGCCAGGCCCACGCGCCGCCCAGCCGGCGGCTCGCGTCCGGGCGGCTGACGAGGCTGTAGAGCGCGAAGGCGAAAACGAACACGCCCAGCGCCAGCGTCGCGGCCGCGCGCGGCAGGTTGACCAGCAGCGTCACGCCCACCACGGTGCCGGCGAGGATTGTCGGCGCCATGCGCGTCAGTTCGGGGCGCACCGCGTTGCGCGGGTTCTCGAAGCCGATCCGGAACGCGTTGGCGAGGTCCATCAGCACGAAAAGCGCGAGCGCGAACGGCACCGACACGATATGGCTGGCGAGAGGGATGCTCACCAGCGCCGCGCCGAAGCCGGTGAGGCCGAACACCACCGAGCCGGCGAAGCCGGCGGCGGCAAGCGCCGCGATTTCCGCCGGGGAAAGACTCACCCTTCGGCCCGGAGCTGAAGCGCCTCGGCGCTGCACCGGTTCATGCGCCGCAGCCGCTCGACGTAGCGCGTGAACGGCAGGCCGTGGCTCCTCTCGAGCGCCGCGGCGCGCGCGCGCAGCTCGTCCCAGCGGATCTCGGCCGGCGCGCCCTTCAGGCCGATGACGATGACGTTCGGGTCGCGCAGCGCGGGCAGCGCCACGGTCGCGCCGCCGAAGGCGCGCTCGATGCGCTGCAGGTGCCGGTCGAGGTCCGGATCGTCGTTCATGAAGTTCGCCACCATCGCGCCCGGCGCCTCCAGCGCGCGCGCGGCCGACTCGAAGAAAGCCTGCGAGACGAGCGCCGCCGGCGTCGCCTCGTCGTCGAAGCCGTCCACCACCATCAGGTCACAGCACTCGGGCGCGAGCGCCTCGACCCCGTCGCCGTGCTCGATCGAGAGGCGCACGTCGTCGGCCGGCACGTGAAAGAGCGCGCGCGCCGCGGCGATCACGCGCTCGTCGGACTCGACGACGCGCGTGCGCAGGCCCGGCAGGCGGCGGTGGAAGTGCTTGGCAAGAGAGCCGCCGCCCAGGCCGATCATGAGCGCGCGGCGCGGCGCCGGGTGAAAGAGGAGAAACGCCAGCATGCAGCGAGTGTAGTCGAGCTCGAGCGCCCAGGGGTCCTCCAGGCGCATCGCGCTCTGGATCGCCTCCCCGCCGATGTGCAGGTGGCGCACGCCGCGCGCCTCGCTGACGACGAGCTCCGGGCGCCGGCCCGTACGGAAAAGACGTTTCAACGCTCTTTCTTGCGTACCGTCTTTTTCCGCGAACCGGCGACGGCCGCGATCACTTCTACTTCGAGCAGCAGATCGTCGTGCACCAGACGCTCGACGCCGACCAGCGTGCTCGCCGGGAGCTTGCCCGGGACGAGATAGCGCGTGCGCGCATCGCGGTACTGGGTCAGCCGTTCGGGGTTCAGGTCGACCATGTAGCCGTTGATCTTGACGACGTCGCCCCAGCCCGCGCCCGCGGCTTTGAGATTGTGCGTCAGGCTCTCGAACACCTGCTCGGTCTGCGCGCGCATGTCGCCGGGCGCGACCACCTTGCCGCTCGCGTCGTAGCTCACCTGCCCGGCGACGAAAACCAGTTTCTGCGCGCCGGAGACCGCGACCGTATGCGTGAAGTAAGGCGAATGGAAAACTGCCTTCGGATTGAGATAGTCTTTTTTCACAGGAGTGCTCCTCGCGCGCTGATCGGCCAGAGTTCCTCCACGACGCCCTTGCGCACGCAGACATACCAGTCGTAGAGGTTGACGGTTGGATCGCAATGGCCCGGCACGAGCATGAGCTTGTCGCCGAGCTTGGGCGCCGCCGCGCCCGGCGCGATCTCGACCCAGCCGTGCTCGTCGGACGCATGCGTGTACGAGAGCCCGGGCCGCTCCCACACCGCGGGCATGCCCGAGTCGACGCTCGAGGCCTTCAGCCCGGCGTCCACGATCGCCATTGCCGGAGTCGGCCGGCTCATCACCGTGGTGAGCACGAAGAGCGCGTGCGCGAAGCGCGGCATCGGCGCCCCCCATTCGTTCAAGGCGTAGTCCCGATCCATGAACGCGTAGGAGCCGGCCTGGATCTCGTCCCAGGCGCCCATCTCGACCTCGAACATGAAGGTGCCGCTGCCCGCGCCGGTCACGATCGGGCAAGGGATCCCCGCCTCCTTCATCAGCTTCTTGGTCTGCATCACCATGTCGGCCGCTTTCAGGATCACCGACTGCCGCTCCTCCATCGAGCGGATGTGCTGCGCCCTGCCGTGGTAGGCCTGCAGGCCGGCGAAGCGCAGGCTGGGCGAGGCCGCGACGGCGCGCGCGAGCGCCAGCGCCGGCGCGCCGTGCGCCACGCCGCAGCGGCGCATGCCGACCTCGACCTCGACGTAGACGTCGATCGTGGCGCCCGCGCGCTGCGCGGCCGCCTGCAGGTCGCGCACGTTGCCCGCATCGTCGACGCAGACGCCGACCTTCGCGCGCTTGGCGAGCGCCGCGAGCCGCTTGAGCTTCGGCGCGCCGACGATCTCGTTCGAGACCAGCACGTCCTGCACGCCGCCCTCGACCAGCGCCTCCGCTTCCGACACCTTCTGGCAGCACACGCCGACCGCGCCCAGCGCGATCTGGCGCCTGGCGACCTCGGGGCACTTGTGCATCTTGGCGTGCGGACGGATGCGCACCTTGCCGGCGACCGCGTCCTTCAGGCGCTTCAGGTTTGCTTCGAACGCGTCCAGGTCGACGAGCAACGCGGGCGTGTCCACCTCCTCCACGCGCATGCCGATATCCGCCGGCGGCCGGGTGCTCATGTTCTCGCGCTCCGTCTCGCGTACCCGAAATAACCGATCGCTGCCATCGCCGCCACGATCAGCGGCAACGCGGCGAGGTTCACCTTCTCCCAGCCCGCGCCCGTGACGATCATGCCCGAGCTGAGCGAGGAAATCGCCATCATGACGAAGATCGCGGTCTCGTTCGCGCCTTGCGCGGTCGCGCGCTCCTCCGGCCGGTAAGTCTCGGTGAGCAGCGTCGTGCCGCCGATGTAGAGGAAGTTCCAGCCCACGCCGATCACGACCAGCGCCCACCAGAAGTTGGCCACCGTGACGCCGGCGAGGGCGATGCCGATCGCGACGAGGTTGAGCGCCGCGCCGGCGAGCAGGATCGGGAACACGCCAACGCGCTTGATGAGCGGTCCGGTGGCGAACGACGGCACGAACATCGCGATCACGTGCGAAGAAATCACGAAGGCGGCATCGCCGTACGGGTAGCCGCAGACCTGCATCGCGATCGGGGTCGAGGTCATGATGAAGTTCATCACGCCGTAGCCGATCGCGCCCGAGAGCACCGCGACGATGAATTTCGGCTGCGCCGCGATCTCAGCGAGTGGCCGGCCACGCGCCGTGGCCTCCTGCGCGCCGCCGCCCGGCAGGCGCAGGAGGGCGATCAACGCGATCATCGCCACCGCGTAGATTGTCAGCGCCAGAAACGCGCCCGCGAACTTCGGCCCCGGCAGATCCACGGTCGCCCGGCTCACGGTGGGCCCCAGCACCCCGCCAACGAGGCCGCCGGCGAGCACGAGCGAGATCGCCGTCGGGCGCCACTCCGGCGGAGACGCGTCGGCGGCAACAAAGCGATAGTACTGGCCGAACGCATTGAAGCCGCCGAAAACGAGCGCCCCGAAGCAGAGCGCCCAGAAGCTGCCGAGCCACATCGCCGCCGCGCACAGGACCGCGCCGGCGATCGAGAGCAGCATCCCCTGCATCAGCCCGGCGCGGCGCCCCACGCGCTTCATGTACAGAGAGGCCGGCAAGGTCGCGACCGCGCCGCCCGCCACCCAGCAGGTCACCGGCAGCGTGGCGAGCGCCGGATGCGGCGCGAGCGCAAGTCCGGCAAGGCCGTTGATCGCGATCAGCGTCGAGTTGTTGGACATCAGCATCGCCTGGCAGGCGGCGAGCAGGCCGATGTTGCGCCGGGTATTGCCCGGGCTGGACAATGCGATACTGTACATGTATACAGTAGTCGGGAGGAAACCCATTCTAGAGCCTATGCAGAAGCTGCGCGGCGCTCTTTCGCAGATCCAGGGACGCTTCGAGAAGGTAGAGCGCTCGCCCTTCGACGACGGCTGGACGCCGGAAGAGCAGGCAGAGACCGCTCTCAAGACGATCGTCACCGAGGAGCGCGCGCGTTCGATCATCGCGCGCAACGACTCGCCCGACATCCCCTTCGACCAGTCGGTGAACCCCTACCGCGGTTGCGAGCACGGCTGCGTCTACTGCTACGCGCGGCCGACCCACGCGTACCTGGAGCTCTCGCCCGGCCTTGATTTCGAGAGGCGCCTTTTCGCCAAGACGAACGCCGTCGAGCTGCTGAGGGAGGAGTTCTCGCGCCCCGGCTATCGCGTCGCGCCGCTCGCCTTCGGCACCAATACCGACTGCTACCAGCCAATCGAGCGCCGCTACGGCCTGATGCGCGGGCTGATCGAGGTGCTCGCGGAGTGCGAGCATCCGCTCACCATCGTCACCAAGTCGGCGCTGATCGAAAGAGACATCGACCTGCTCGCGCCCATGGCGCAGAAAAACCTCGTGAAGGCCTTCGTCTCGGTGACGACGCTCGATGCGAAGCTCGCCCGGACACTCGAGCCGCGCGCGGCGAGCCCGGCGCGGCGCCTCGACACCATCCGCGCGCTCGCCGGCGCCGGCATCCCGACCGGCGTGCTGGTCGCGCCGATGATCCCGGCGCTCACCGACAAGACGCTCGAGCACGTGCTCGAGGCGTCTGCCGAGGCGGGCGCGGGCCGGGCAGGCTGGATCCTGCTCAGGCTCGCGAACGAGGTGCGGCCGCTCTTCAAGGAGTGGCTCGCCGCGCACGCCCCGCAGCGCGCAGACCACGTCATCAGCCTGATCAGGCAGTCGCGCGGCGGGCGCGAGAACGACCCGAACTTCCACTCGCGCATGACCGGCTCGGGCAATTTCGTCGAGCTGATCGGCCAGCGCTTCGAGCTCGCCTGCAAGCGCTTCGGCCTGAACCGCGAGAACAACCACATGGCCGACCGCGGCGGCCTGGATTGCACGCGCTTCAGGCCGCCGCGAAACTCGCCTCAGCTCGGCCTTTTCTGACGAAGGTTCCGGGGTAGGCTGGCGGAGTGAGCCCGCCTGCCAACCGCCTGCTGGATGCGCCGGTCCTGCCGACGCTCGCGCGGCTCTCGGCGCCCGGGCTGCTGCTGGTCGTGTTCCAGTCGGCGGTGTCGATCGCCGACACGCACTACGTGGGGCGCCTCGGCACCGCCCCGCTCGCCGGGATCGCCCTCGTCTTCCCGCTGCTCATGCTGCTGCAGATGACCTCGGCGGGCGCAATGGGCGGCGGCGTGTCCTCGGCGATCGCGCGCGCGCTCGGCGCGGGCGACCTCGCGCGCGCCCGTTCGCTCGTCGTGCATGCGCTCGTGATCGCGGTCGGCATGGCGATGCTCTTCTCGCTGGCGCTGCTCGCCCTCGGGCCGGCGATCTACCGGCTGCTCGGCGGCGAGGGCGAGGCGCTCGCCTACGCCCTCGATTATTCCAACCTCGTCTTCGCCGGCGCGATCACGATCTGGCTCGCCAACACCTTCGCGAGCATGCTGCGCGGCAGCGGCAACACCCTCGTGCCCGCGCTCGCGCTGGTCGCGGCGGCCTGCCTGCACATTCCGCTCTCCGGCGCCCTAACGCTTGGCTGGGGGCCGTTCCCGGCACTCGGCATCCGCGGCGCCGCCATCGCTTATGTGATCTCGGGCGTGGTCGCGACGCTGGTCAGCGCGGCGTACGTGCTGCGAGGCCGGCTATGCCCGACGCGCGCCGATCTTGCGATGGCGGCGCAGCGCTTCGCCGATATCCTGCGGGTCGGGCTGGTGTCGTCGCTCTCGGCGCTGCAGACCGTGCTCACCGCGGTGGTCCTGACCGGCCTCGTCGGCCGCTACGGCGTCGAAGCGCTCGCCGGCTACGGCGTCGGCGTTCGGCTCGAGCTCCTGCAGGTGCCGGTCGCGTTCGCGATCGGCCAGGCCCTGGTCGTCATGGTGGGTACCAACGTCGGCGCGGGAAACGCCGTGCGCGCGAAGCGCATCGCGTTCACCGGCGCGGCCATGGCGGCGGGCTTCTGCCTGCTGATCGGGGCAACGGTCGTGCTTTTTCCCCGGCTGTGGGTCGGGCTCTTCTCGTCCGATCCCCTAGTGCTCGACGCGGGCTCGGCGTACCTGCGCACTGTCGGCCCGTTCTACCCCTTCATGGGAATGGGGATCGCCCTCTACTTCGCATCGCAGGGCGCGGCGCGCGTGGTGTGGCCCGTGCTGGCGGGCACGGCAAGGCTCGTCTTCGTGGTGACGGCGGGCTTTGCCGCGGTGTCGATCGGCGGAACGCTCGTGTGGCTCTACGCCGTGATCTCGGCCGGCCTCGTGATCTGGGGCGGCACGACTTTCCTGGCGGTGCGCGCGACCGACTGGTCGCGGCCCTAGTCTCGCTTGCCGCCCCCGCCGCCGCGCGCGATCAGCGAAAGCGCGATCGCCGCGGCGACCACGATGACGATCACGAGGCCGAACTTGGTGAACGTCTCCTGGAGAATGTCGCGCGGCAGGATGTCCAGCACCACCAGCACGCCGATGCCCGCGACCACGATCACCGCGATCGCGCCGATCGCGCGCATTACGCCCGCTCAGCCTGCGCCGGTTTCCGCCTGGTTCGGATTCATGCCTTGCCTCCTCGGCCGCCCTAGGAAGCGCCCAGTATAAATTCAATCAGCGCATCAAGCGTCGCATCCGGCGCCTCGGCCATGAGCGAGTGGCCGGACGGGCGGATTTCGACTGCTTTCGAGTCTTTGATCTTACTTATCAAGGAATGGGCGTTGCGCGGCGCAGTCATCAGATCCCGGCCACCGAGAATGAAAAGCGCAGGGCAACCGATCTTCGCGGCGCTCTCCAGTCCGGCCGCGTACGCGTTGCACGCGGCAAGGTCGTTATAGAGCACTCCGGGAGCGAGTCGCGCGAGCCGCGCGAGCGTATCGCCGTACATCCACATGCCGGGATTGGGGTTGCCGCCGAACGGGGTCTGCGGCGCGTGCCCCCAGATCGTCTCCATGTCGTAGGCGCTCGGGTCGTTCTTCTGCGCCGCCTCCAGAAAGGCCGCTGACACCTTCATCGGGTAGCCCACGCCGATCAGCGCGATGCGCTCGGCGCGCTCCGGGTAGCGCGCGGCGAACTCGAGCGCGATGAGCGCGCCCATGGAGTGACCGACCAGGGCTGCGCTCTTGACGTTCTCCTTATCAAGTATCTTCCCCACCCACTGCGCCATCGACCCGATCGTGGGCAGCGGCGGTCCTTCGGACCTGCCGTGTCCCGGCAGGTCGACCGCGAGGACATTGCAGCCGTGATAGCCGAAGTAGCGGCTCTGCAGGCCCCACCAGGAATGATCGAGTCCCGCGCCGTGCACGAAAACGACCGTGTGCTTCGCCGGCTCGAGTGCGTGCGCCGCGGTGTAGGCGAAGGCCTGCCGGCCGTCGATGGCGAGATTCATTTCTGCGCCGCCCTGAGTGAGCGGTCGAGGTCGTCGATCAGGTCCTGCACGTCCTCCAGGCCGATCGAGAGCCGGATCGTGCCCGCGCCGATGCCGGCCTTCTTCAGGTCCTCGTCCGACATGCGGTAGTGCGTGGTGCTCGCCGGGTGGATGACGAGCGATTTCGCGTCGCCCACGTTGGCGAGGTGCGAGAACACGCGCAGCGACTCGATGAGCTTGCGCCCCGCCTCGCGCCCGCCCTTGATGTCGAACGAGAACACCGCGCCGCAACCCTTCGGCAGGAGCCGCTTGGCGAGCGAATGATCGGGGTGGTCTTCGTTTTCCGGATAGAGAACTTTTTCGACATGGGAATGCGAAGTCAAAAACCCGACCACTTTTCTCGTGCTTTCCACGTGGCGCGGCATGCGCAGGTGCAGAGTTTCGATGCCCTGCAGGATCTGGAACGCCGTCATCGGCGCCATGCAGGCGCCGAAATCCCTCAGCCCTTCCCTGCGCGCGCGCAGGAGGAACGCGCGCGTGCCCGACTCCTCCTCGAAGTCCATGTTGTGGAAGCCCGAGTAAGGCGCAGTGAGCTGCGGGAACTTGCCGCTTTTCTCCCAGTCGAAGCGCCCGGAGTCGACCAGCACGCCGCCGATCGCCACGCCGTGGCCACCGAGGAACTTGGTCGCCGAGTGATACAGAAGGTCTGCGCCATGCTCGAACGGCTTCAGCAGGTACGGCGTCGTGAACGTCGCGTCGACGAGCAGCGGCACGCCTGCTTCGTGGGCAATCTTAGAAACCGCAGGAATGTCGAGGACGTCCAGCCCGGGATTTCCGAGAGTTTCGCCAAACAGAAGCCTTGTGTTCGGCTTTATCTCTTTGCGGAAATTTTCCGGTTGCCTGAGAGAAACAAACGTCGTTTCTATCCCAAACCTCTTGAGCGTGTAGCCAAGAAGATTGTGCGAGCCGCCGTAAAGCGCGGTCGAGGCGACGATGTGGCTGCCCGCGTCCATGAGCGTCGCGATCGCCAGGTGCAGCGCGGCCTGACCGCTCGCGGTCGCGATCGCGCCGACGCCGCCTTCGAGCGCCGCCATGCGCTCTTCCAGCACGGCGACGGTCGGGTTGGAGATGCGCGAGTAGACGTGCCCGGCGCGCTCCATGTTGAAGAGCGACGCCGCATGCGCGCTGTCGCGAAAGACGTACGAGGTGGTCTGGTAGATCGGGACCGCGCGCGCGCCCGTCGCCGGGTCGGGCGACTGCCCCGCGTGCAGCGCGAGCGTATCGAAACCCGGGTACTTAGGGCCTGCCAAAACTCAGTGCAGGTGTTTTCTTGCCGGACGGGTCGCCGTCTCGAAGGCGCGCTCGGGCTTCTTCGCCTGCGCCGCACGCTCCTTCCAGTCCTCGTCGAAGAGCCGGTTGACGAGCGCCGCCACCTCGGCGACCTGCGGCTTGGCGAACTGGCGCGCGAGCAGCGCCGAGACGTCCTCGATCATGCAGCGGCGCTGCGCCTCGTGGATCGCGTGCGGCGTGGGGCCGACGAAAAGCAGCCGCGACTCCTGCTCGCCGTTGTCGTGGTACAGGGTCATCTCGACCTCGACCGCCTCGTAGCAAAGCGGCCCAAGGCTCTCGAGCGCCGAATCGAGCGCCGCGTGGAAGCTGCGGCCGGTCTCGCCAGTCCAGCACACGAGCAGCATCAGGTCCTTCTCGTCGAAGCGCAGGCCCGGCTCCTCGGGCTCCAGACTCTTCACGTCGGCGAGCCCCTCGGCGTCGAGATACTCGAGCCAGGGCGCGAGCGCCTGCTCGATCTGCTTTTTCGACACGCCTTCGAGAATCGGGATATCGGCGTGGACATGCACTTCGATGCGCATGGCGTCTTTCCCGGGGTGAGTGGCGTGCATTTTATCACGCGGAATCTGTCATGACCGACTGTCGGCGCCCGTCAACCGACCTGCGGCACAGGCCGTTCTTGCAGACGAGCGGAGAATGGTCCGCATGCAAGGGCTGCCGACGGAGGTGGCTATGAACGTCATGTACAACAGCGAGAACTACTACGTGGTCGAGTTCCCGGGCCGCGTGGGCATCGAGCTGGTGGACAAGACCACCGGCCGCGGCGGTTTTCTCGAGGGCGCCCTCGAGGTGAAGTTCCGCGCCTCGATGGCCGACCTCGCCGCCGGCGCGCCGAGCACCGAGTCGGTGGACGAGTTCCTCGGCCACTACGACGCGCTGCTCACCAACCCGATGGTCCTGCACTAGCCGGGATCGGCCCAGCCGCCCGTTCCGGGCGGCTCCTTGCTAAATTCGGGCCGTGCCCGGGCCCGCGCATTCCCTCCCGGACTATTCCGGCGGCGGCTTCACCAACCTGATCGCCTCGCTCGCGGAGGCGAGAGGTGGCAGGCCGCGCCATGCGCCGCTTGCCGCGCTGCCGGCCGACGAGCTGCGCAAGGCCACCAACGTCGTTTTCATGATCGTCGACGGCCTGGGCGACGGCTACCTGCGCGCGCACGGCGCGCGCAGCGCGCTGCTGCGCCACCGGCGCGGCGCGATCAGCGCCGTCTTCCCGTCCACGACCGCCACCGCGATCACCGCCGGCTTCACCGGCGCGACGCCGGCCGAGCACGGGCTCACCGGCTGGTACACCTACTTCTCGGAGGCCGCCTGCGTCGGCGCGCCGCTGCCCTTCGTCAGGCGCGGCGACAAGCGGCCGCTCGGCGTAGCGCCCGGCCGGCTCTTCGTCGAGCCGCCGTTCTTCGACAAGCTCGCCGACCGCGTGATCGTGGTGACCTGGAAGGTGATCGTCGACGCGATCTACAACGCCTTCCATTGCGGCCGCGCCGAGCGTCGCAGCTACGACAGCCTTGAAGGCTTCGTCGAGCAGACCGCCGCCGCGGTGCGCTCCGCGCCCGGGCGCAAGTTCATCTATGCCTACTGGCCCGAGTTCGACGCGCTCTCGCACCAGCACGGCGTCGGCAGCGCCGAGGTGCGCGCGCATTTCACCGCGCTGGACGAGGCGCTCGGCAAGCTGATCGAGCGCCTGGCCGGCACCGACACGATCGTCGTGATCACCGCCGACCACGGTTTTGTCGACGTGCCTCCGGCGGAGGCGGTCGACCTGCCGCCCGCGCTCGCGGCGCTGCTGCGCTTTCCGCTCTGCGGCGAGCGCCGCGTCGCTTTCTGCCATGTGCATGACAGGGACGCGTTCATCGGCAAGGCGAGAGATTTCCTTGGCGACCGCGCCGACGTCCGGCCGAGCCAGGAGCTCGTGGACGAGGGCTGGTTCGGCCCGGGCCGGCCGCATGCGCGTTTCGCGGAGCGAATCGGCGACGTGGCGATCGTCATGCACGGGCGCGGCACGGTAAAAGACCGGGTGCCGGGCGAGAAACCGCACGATTTCATCGGCGATCACGGCGGCACGAGCGAGGACGAAATGCGAATACCACTGGTGGTGGCGAAAACATGAAGACCAAGGCGAACGGCATCCAGATCAACTACGAGCTGCACGGCAAGGAGGGCGCGCCTTGGCTGGTGCTCAGCCACTCGCTCGCCTGCAGCGTGCGCATGTGGGACCCGCAGATCGCGGCGCTGAAGGACAAGGTCCGCATCCTCGCCTACGACACGCGGGGGCATGGGGCGACGGAAGCGACCAAGGGAGCGTACACGCTGGAGCTTCTTGCTGATGATTTGTTTTTCTTGCTTCAAGAATTGAAGATAGAGGCTACCCATTACTGCGGTCTGTCCATGGGCGGCATGATCGGGCAGACCTTCGCACTCAAGTACCCGGGCGTGTTCAAGACGCTCACGCTCGCCGACACGACGAGCCGCTACCCGGCCGAAGCCTGGCCGCTGTGGCAGGACCGCATCAAGATCGCTGAGACCAAGGGCATGGAGCCGCTCGCGCAGCCGACGCTCGAGCGCTGGTTCACGGAGACCTTCCGCAAGTCGAGCCCCGGGACCGTCGGGGCGGTGCGCAAGCTCATCGTGTCGACGCCGGTCGCCGGCTACGTCGGCTGCTGCCATGCCATCCCGAAGATCAACCTGACCGCGCGCCTGAAGGAGATCAAGTGCCCGATCCTCGTGATCGTCGGCGCCGATGATCCCGGCACGCCGCCGGCGATGGCGCGCGAGATCCACGACAACGCGCCGGGCTCGAAGCTGGTCGTGCTGCCGCAGGCAGCGCACCTTGCGAACCTGGAGCAGCCCGAAGGCTTCACCAGGGCGCTGGCCGGCTTTATCAGCTCGAGCTGATTCCCTTCACGCCGCGGTCGATGAACTCGCGCGACTGCTCGAGCACCGCGGCGCGCCAGGCCGGGTCTGGCGGATAGAACGCGGTTTCGTAGTCGCGGCGGATCTTCGCCGCGTGCACCGGGTCGCGATGGCCCTCGAAGCGCAGCCAGCGCTGCGCCATGCCCGCGCGCTGCATCTCGCGGCGCGGGAAGGTGCCGAACTCGACCACGATCGCGGTGACCTCGGCGTCCGGCAGCAGGCCGCTAAACGCGTCGATGATGGTGCCGTTGTAGGTCGCGAGCGCCTTGTGCGTGACGCCCTGCAGGTTCACCGCGCGCTCGCCCCACCAGGCGCGCGTCCGCTCGCGCGCGGGCGAGCCCTCGGGATGGAAGCACAGGTAGATGTGCTCGCCATAGGGCCCGATGCCGGTATGCAGGTCCAGGTACGCAACCCGGCGCGCGCGGCCGAGATGCGTCTCGACCGCCTCGCGGAACGCATTGTTCGCCCATTGCGGCTGCGCGCCGCCGTAGAAGATGCCGTCTGCGTGCGTGTACTGGCCGCCGTTGAACGCGTCCGAAAAAGCCTTCTCGCCGACGCGCTCACGGAAGGCATCGAGGCGGCCGAAAACGGCTTCGATCGAGACCTCGTCCCAGGTCTCGGTTACCAGGTGCGGGTGCAGCTCCGTGTAGCCGGGATTGGCAGGCGGCGGCCGCGAGAAATCAACGAAATTGCGGTTCAGGTCGACGTTCTCCTCGGTGACGCGCGTCTTGTGCGCGAAGCCCCACGGGTTCTGCGCATGGAAGAAGACCACCGCGGTGTCCTTCGGCAGGCGCGGCCGGCCGCGCATCCAGGCGCACTGCGCGGCCGAGTCCGAATTGCCCTCGATGCCGTGCGTGCCGCTGCCGACGACGAAAATCCGCGAGGCGTTTCCCGGCCCGAGCACCGACACATCGAGGAAGAGCGGCTCGCCCGCCGGCCCGCGCTCCGACGGATGGCGGTAGGCCTGGTGCTTGGCGCCGGCGCGGCGCGCCGCGCGCAGGAATTTGTCGCGCGCCTCGCGGTACGAGTCGGCGAACACCGCCACTTCTTCAGCCATTCAGCCCCTGCCAGCGCTTCAGCTTCACCGAATGGATGCCGAAGAGGTCGAGCACGCGCGCCACGGTATGGGCGACCAGGTCGTCGATCGTCTTCGGCCGCGCATAGAGCGCCGGCACCGGCGGGAAGATGATGCCGCCCATCTCGGTGACCGCGGCCATGTTGCGCAGGTGTGCGAGCGTGAGCGGCGTCTCGCGCACCAGCAGCACCAGTCGCCGGCGCTCCTTAAGCGTGACATCGGCGGCGCGCGACGCGAGATCGTCGGCGAGCGCGTGCGCGACCGCGGCGAGCGTCTTCATCGAGCAGGGCGCGATCACCATGCCGTCGACGAGAAACGAGCCGCTCGCAATCGCCGCCGCAATGTCGCGCGGGTGGTAGGCGACGTGCGCGAGGCGCTCGACCTGCTTGCGGCCCATCTTCAGCTCGTGGAAGCAATTGAGCGCGCCAGCGTCCGAGAGCACCAGGTGGCTCTCCCAGCCGCGCGCCGCGCGCAGCTCGCGCAGCAGGCGCACGCCGTATGCGGCGCCGCTCGCGCCGGTGATTGCGACGACCAGACGCCTTTTCGGCTGTTTCGCCATTCACGCTAGCCTACCTGATTAAAATCCCTGAGTGAAAGGCAAAAAGCCGCCGTGCGGTTGATTGCGCTCGTCTTCGTCCCGTTCGCGTGCGGGTTCTTCCTCTCGATCCTGCTGCGCTACGTCAACGCGGTGATCGCGAAGGATCTCGCCGCCGATTTCGCGCTCTCGGCGGCGGATCTCGGCCTGCTCACGAGCACCTACTTCCTCGTCTTCGCCGCGTTCCAGATCCCGCTCGGCGTGCTGCTCGATCGCTTCGGGCCGCGCCGCGTGCTCGTGGCCCTGCTCGTTTTCGCCGTTGCGGGCGCGTTCGTGTTCGGCACCGCGCAGGGCGTCGGCTCGTTGACCCTGGGGCGCGCGCTGCTCGGCCTGGGCGTCTCCGGTTGCCTGATGGGCTCGATCAAGGCGTTCACGCTCTGGTTTCCGCTCTCGCGCCTCGCGACGCTGAACGGCTGGATCCTCGCCATCGGCGCGCTCGGCGCGATGTCAGCGACCGCCCCGGTCGAGTTCGTCGCCGCCCACTACGGCTGGCGCATGGTGTTCTACGGGATCGCCGCCGGCTGTGCCGCGGTGGCGGCGCTGATCTTCTTCGTGGTGCCCGAGAAGCCGCTGCCCGGCGCAGGCGACTCCTGGGGCCGGCAGTTCGGCGAGCTGGGCGAGATTCTCGCCAACGCCTATTTCTGGCGCGTCGCGCTGCCGCTAATGGTCGTGCACGGCGCTTACCAGGCGCTGCAGGGACTGTGGCTCGCGCCCTGGCTCGGCGACGTTGCGGGCCTGGAGCGCGGCGCGGTGGCGAACTATCTCCTCGCCGGCTCGCTCGCCTACGGCATCGGCTCGGTGGTTTTCGGCACTCTCGCCGACCGCATGGCAGGCGTCGGCTGGTCGCGGCTCTCGGCCTACAAGGCGGGGATGACGATCGCGCTCGCCGCCTTCTGCGCGCTCGCTGCCGGGATGCGCGAAGGCGTGCTCGCTATCATGGTGCTCTATGGGTTCGGCGCCTGCGCAGCGGCGCTGCCCTACGCGATCCTTTCCCAGCATTTCCCGCCGCGCCTCACCGGCCGCGTGGTCACTGCCTCGAACATTTTCATGTTCAGCGCCTCGTTCGCCTTCCAATGGAGCATCGGCGCGGTGCTGCGGTTCTGGCCGGCGGTAGATGGCCGCTACCCCGCCGAGGCCTACCTGGTCGCCTTCGGCATCGTCGGATTGCTGCAGTTCGCGAGCGTCGCCTGGCTGCTGCCTTTGCGCGAGGCGCGCCGGCCGGCGAGTCAGACGCCGTAGAGCTTCGGGCAGGAGCGGCAAGCCTCCGGCGGCGCTTCCTCGGCTTCCGGACCGCCCGCGGCGCCGAGCAGCGCGTGCGCCGCGCTCGGGACCCGGCGCGCGAAGCGGCCGCGGAATTCGCGGTACGCGGCGTCCTCCCAGATCTCCATGAGCGGGCGCTGGTTCACGTTGCCGAAGCAGGCGACCGGGACCTGGTGCGCGCGGCCTTCGAACACGCGCGGCAACTCCGCGGAACCGGCAAGCGAGGTGTAGACGCAAGGCGACACAGAGCCGTCCGAGCCGATGTAGAGAATCTTGAGCGGATTCAGGTCGCACACCGCCATCTCGCGGAATTCCAGGCGATAGGGCCGGAACGCGATGCCGGCGCGCCGTGCAGCGATCTCGGCGGCTTCGAGCGCCTCGCGCTTCGGCCGCTCGGGCGGCGTTGCAGCGTAGGCGCGCAGCGCATCGAGCTCCGGGTTGATCACGTACTCGAGGTTGGTCGCCACGAGCTCGTCGTCGCCGAGCTCCGCCGCGAGCTCTACCGCCTGCGGCAGCTCGCCGAGATTGCCCGGCGTCATCAGGTAAAAGATCTTGACTTTCGGGGTGCGGCTTCCCGCGTCCTTTCTCAGCTCGAGAAAGCCCTTCACGTTGGCGACGAGCTTGCCGAAGTCGGAGCCTGCGCGGATCGCCTTGTGGGTCGCGGCGCGGGCGCCGGCGATCGAAACGGCGATGAGGTCGAGGCCGAACTCGAGGAGTCGCGCGCCGTTCGCGCGCGTGAGCCGCGTGCCGTTGGTGGTGAAGCCGACGCGGCACCCGGCCTGCTTCGCGCGCCAGACCATGTCGTAGAGACGCGGGTGCAGCATCGGCTCGCCCCAGCCCTGCAGGTAGACCCACTGCGTGCGATCGAACGCTGCAGCGACGCTGCAGCGATGCGCTCGAAGGTGTCCCACGCGAGGTCGCGCGGCGCCCAGCGCCCGGCAAGCACAGTCACCGGGCACATCACGCACCTCAGGTTGCAGCGTGAGGTGACCTCGATCTGCAGCGCGGCGAACGGCCGCGCCGGCGCCCTGCCGAGCCAGGCCATGCGGCCAATCTAGCGCAGCCGGCGGCTACTTGATATCGGGGACGGGGAAGATCATCCCACCGAAGATCAGGTAGGCGAGCAACAGCGTCCAGAAGATGTTCACCGCCTGCGCGGCGAGGAACGCCAGCGCCGGCCTGCCGCCTTCCATGGTGGCCAGATCGACGAAGCGGGTCTCGAGGCCGATGCAGACGAAGGCGAGCGCGAACCACCACACGCGCAGCTCGCCGAGCGCCGACTTGGTGCCGTCCACCAGCGGCTGCGGCAGGAAGAAAGAGAACAGCGCCGAGGCGATCAGGAAGCCGAGCACGAATTTCGGGAAGCGCTCCCAGATGATGCCGGCGCTCGGCTTCTGGCCGCTTGCCGAAGCTCTCGGCGTCGCGGTTTCCTTGTACGTCCACCAGACCACCAGGATGAAGGCGGCGACGCCGATGAGCGCGTTCTGCGAGAACTTGACGATCACGCCGGTCTTCATGGCGGCGTCGCTGATCAGCGCACCCGCCGCGACGACCGAGGCGCTGGTGTCGAGCGTGCCGCCCAGCCAGGCGCCGGCCACGATGTCGTTCATGTTGAACGCCTTCACGATCCAGGGCATGACGATCATCATCGGCACCGCGCAGATCAGCACCAGCGAGGTGACGTAGGAGAGCTTCTTCTTGTCGCCCTGGATCGCGCCGCAGGTGGCGATCGCCGCCGACACGCCGCAGATCGCGACCGACGAGGACAGCATCGCGGCGAAATCGTCGTCCACGCGGAGCTTGCGCGCCATCCAGAAGCAGAAGTACCAGACCACGAACACGACCAGCACCGCCTGCAGGATGCCGAGCACGCCGGCCTGGAGCACCTCCATGAAGAGCAGCCCCGCGCCGAGGATGACGAGGCCGGTCTTGATGAAGAACTCGGTCTGCACCGCGGGCTTGAGCCACTCGGGCGTGCCGATGGTGTTGCTCACCAGCAGGCCGAGCAGCAGGGCGAAGATCACGTACTCGACCCCGTAGTCGATGAAAAGGCCGTTGCCCGCGATCACCCGCGCGAGCCACGCGAGGATGAAGACGACCGGGAAGCCGATCACGAAGGCGAGCACCTTGCCGCCGATCAGCGCGAAGCCGATCGCGCCGACCACGAGCCAGGCGATACCGATAGTGAGGACCTTCATCAGGTTGTCGCCGGCGAAGACCTTCGTCGTGGTGGCCGAGGCGTGCCCGCGGATTTCGCCGCCGAGCGTCCCGGCGACGGTGTTGCGGCCGCCCGCCTTGGCGAAATCGCCCGCGGCCTTCTCGATCGCCTTGCGCTCGCCCTTGTCGAGGGCCGCCTTGAGCTCGCCCGCCCTGGCGGCTAGTTCTTTCTTGCCCTTGGCGTCGGCCTCCTTGCCGATGCTCTCGACCGCGCCCTTCCAGCCGGAGGCAAGGCTCGCGATCTGGCCCTCGGCGGTCCAGCGGAACGTGGGCCGCGTGGCGCCGAGGTCGAACCATTTCCAGCTGAAGGCGGCAAGGATGAGGCCGATGATCAGGAACCCGAGGTAGACCGCGACCCAATCTTCGGTACGCCAGCTCTTGGCAGTCATCGTGAGAACCCCCTTGGGCGCGATCTTACGCCGATAGTGTCGTTCTGCTCCAAAATGGACAAGCGGCAACGTGCCAGGCGCCTCTTAGTTGCCCTGCTCGCCATGCTGGCGGTCGGCACGGCGGAGGCGCAGAAGCGGCGCCTCCCCTCGCGCACCGAGGAGGTTCCCGACACCGAATCCGGCCGGCCCGCCGCGAGCGCCGAGCGCCCGACGTTCAAGGGACGGCTCCTCATCTTCGGCCCGCCCTCGCTCCCGGTCACGCCGCCGCCCGAGCACATCAAGCCCGCGCCGCCCGAGGCGGAGCAGACCGCGAAGCCTGCGCCGGTGCCGGCGCCCATCGCTGCCGCGCCGGTCGTCACGCCGATTGCGCTGCCGCCTACGCCCGTGGCGACTCCGATTCCGGCGGCACCTGCTCCGCTCGCGGCGCCGGTACCGCCGCCTGCGCCGCCACCTGTCGTGGTCGTGCCTCAGCCCAAACCCGAGCCCGCGCCGCCTGTCGTGGTCGCACCTCCAAAACCGGAGCCGGTGCCCGTCGTGGTCGCGCCTCAACCCAAGCCGGAGCCGGCACCGCCCGTTGTGATTGCGCCGCAACCCAAGCCGGCGCCTGTTGCCGTTGCGCCTGCGCCTAAGCCCGAGCCGATCCCGGTGGTCGTGGTGCCGCCCTCCCCTCCACCGCCACCTCCCATCGTGATCGCGCCTCCACCCGCCCCGGTGGTCGCAGCTCCGCCTGCACCTGCACCGATCGCCGCGCCTGCGGTGCGAGAGCCGGTCGTGCGCGAGCCGATCGTCCGCCCGGAACCGAAGCCGGCGCCCGCGCCGCAGCAAGTCGCGCTCGCCGTACCTTCCGCGAGCGCCGTACCCTCGCCCGCAGTGCCCTTGCCGATCGAGATCAAGCTGATCGAGAGCATCTTCACCTGCCTCGCGCCCGGCCTGCCGCAGGACTGGCGGCGCGCCTGGGTGGAGATCACCGACCAGAGCGCCGGCAAGGAGAAGGTCGCGAAGTTCCGCTACACCAACCTGCGCGGCGACGACGAGGGCGAGCCGCTCGTGCCCTGCAATGCGCAAGAGCTCACGCGCCGCATCGTCAGCCTGAACGACAAGCTGCCGCCGGACCGGCGCGCCTGGTCGCGCGCGCTGCTCGTCATCGAGAGCGACGGCGAGTACGAGCTGAGCTACGAATACCCGAAGTAGTCAGGCTTTCCTGAGGAAGTCGAAATCGCAGCCGTGCTCGGCCTGAAGCACGTGGTCCATGTAGAGCCTGGCGTAGCCGCGCGCGGGCCGTGAAGCCGGCGGCTTCCAAGACGATTTTCTTTTTTCGAGTTCTGCTTCGGGAACGACAAGATCAATGCGCCGTTCACGCACAGATAATTTTATTCGGTCCCCATTCTTCACCAGCGCCAACGGCCCTCCGACTGCAGCCTCAGGCGAGACGTGCAGCACGATCGTGCCGAAGGCGGTGCCGCTCATGCGCGCGTCCGAGATCCGCACCATGTCCTTCACGCCGGCGCGCGCGAGCCTGGCCGGGATCGGCAGGTAGCCGGCTTCCGGCATGGCGTAGCCGGATTTCGGGCCGGCGTTCTGCAGCACGAGGAAGTCGTCCGCCTTCACATCGAGCGCGGGATCGTCGATGCGCGCGGCGAGATCGTCCAGCGAGCTGAACACCACCGCCCGGCCCTCCTTCTCGAAGAGCGAGGGGTCGGCCGCCGAGCGCTTGAGGATCGCGCCCTTCGGCGCGAGCGAGCCGAAGAGCGCCACCAATCCGCCCACCGGCGAGATCGGGTTCTTGAACTCGCGCACGACCGCCCGGTCGACCCAGGCCGAGTGCTTCTCTAGGACCTCGCCCAGCGTCTCGCCGGAAACGGTCATGCACTCTAGGTGCAGCAGGGGCTTCAGCTCGCGCAGCACCGCGCCGATGCCGCCTGCCGCGTAGAGATCGGACATGTAGTGCTGCCCGGTCGGCTTGAGGTCGACCAGCACCGGTGTCGAGTCGGAGAGCTCGTTCAGCTTTTGCAGCGACACCTCGATACCGGCGCGCCCGGCAATCGCCGTGAGGTGGACGATCGCGTTGGTCGAGCCGCCGATCGCGAGCAGCACGCGCAGCGCGTTCTCGACCGACCTGGCGGTGATGACTTGCGAGGGCCGGATCGGCTTTGACGCCAGCTCGACCGCGCGCTTGCCGCTCGCCTCGGCGATGCGCAGCCGGTCGGCGTGCACCGCCGGAATCGCCGCGCTGCCCGGCAGCGCCATGCCCAGCGCCTCGGCGATCGAGGCCATGGTCGAGGCCGTGCCCATCACCGCGCAGGTGCCCGCGGTGGTGGCGAGATTTCCTTCAATGTCTTCTATTTCAGAAGAATTTACCTTTCCGGCTCGATGCAGGGCCCAGAACCGGCGGCAATCGGTGCAGGCGCCGAGCCGCTCCCCGCGGAACGAGGTCGGCATCATCGGTCCGGCGAGCAGCTGCACCGCCGGCACGTCCGCGCTGGCCGCGCCCATCAGCTGGGCGGGCACCGTCTTGTCGCAGCCGCCCACGAGCACCACCGCGTCCATCGGCTGCGCGCGCACCATCTCCTCGACGTCGATCGACATGAGGTTGCGGAACATCATCGAGGTAGGCGAGAGGAACACCTCGCCGAGCGACGTGGTGGGAAAGTCGACCGGCAGGCCGCCAGCGGCGAGCACGCCGCGCTTCACCGCGTCGATCAGCTCCGGGAAGTGGCGGTGGCAGTTGTTGAAACCGCTCCTCGAGTCGGCAATGCCGACGACGGGCTGGCCGAGCATCTCGCCCGAGTAGCCCATGCTTTTCGCGAACGAGCGGCGCAGGTAGAGCGAGAAGCCGGCGTCGCCGTAGTTGGTCAGGCCTTTGGCTAGGCCCTTGGGTTTATCTGCCATAAGTCATTGTTTTATCACAGTGGGACATCTCCCACTCTAACCCCTGTGCCGATTGTGGTTGATTTCCCACTACCCATGGGAATACGGTGTTCTCATGGACGCGGTCACCGAGCAGGACGCGCCGTTGCTCGACAGCATCGCCGAGTTCTGCCGCCGCGCCGGGATCGCGGAGTCGACCTTCGGCCGGCGCGCGGTCAACGACGGCAAGTTCGTCTCGCGCCTGCGCGACGGCGCGCGCATCACCCCAGAGACTTTGGGCCGCGTCAACGCGTTCCTCGAGCGTAACGGCGGCAGCGCGTCGGCTTCGCCTCCCGAGCTGCGGCCGCTCATCCGGGTCGCCGGCCGTGCGCCCGCTGCGACGCCGCATGAGGGCGCCCCCTCTAGGAACTTCCGTTTCTTCGACAACCGGCAGAAGTACCTGCTCTTCGTCAACACCTGCGGCGAGAAGGAGACCATCGCGCGCCGTGTCGGCATGGAGCTCGCGCACATCCACCCGAAGCCGCCCGCGGTGCGGGTGTTCGACGCGGGCATGGGCGATGGCTCGGTGCTGACCCGCGTCATGCGCGAGATGCACCGGCGCTTCCCGACCATGCCGTTCTACTTCGTCGGCAAGGAGATCAGCCTCGAGGACGTGCGCCTGTCGCTCGACAAGATGCCCGACCGGCTCTACGAGCACCCGGCGACGGTGCTGGTGGTCACCAACATGTACTACACCGAGGCGCCGTGGCTTGCGCCCAAGTCGGTGAGCGCCGCGACCTCGCTCGTCTGGCACGAGGTTGCGCTCACCGGCTCGACCGCGCACGAGTTCAGCGAGCAGATCGCCGCGCTCGAGCCCTTCCTCGCCAAGAACTGGCAGGCGCGCCACAGCGCCAAGAGCGGCAACCCGGTCTACGAGCGGCCGGTCGCGCTGGTGATCTACCGCGAGGATTTCCGCTTCATGCTGGACGAGGCGATCCCCGAGCAGGGCAAGGCGCGCGCCGACTACGACCTGGTGATCGCCTCGCAGCCCTACCGGGCACGCGTGCCGGTCGAATTCAAGGCGCAGCGCGTCATCGGGCCGCTCGCGCGCGCGCTCAGGCCGGGCGGGCGCCTGCTCGGCATCCACTCGTGCGGGCGCGACCCGGGCCTCGAGATCGTGCGCAAGATCTGGCCCGACGAGAATCCCTTCGTCACCGGCCGGCACGACGTGCTGCGCGCGGTGCGCACCGAGCTCGGCAAGGAGGCGCGCCACTACAACTTCAACGCCTACTCGGATGCGCGTGCCGTCTTCCGCTACGACATGCACACGCTGCCGACCGAGATCGCCGAGAGCATCGGCACCTCGACCCTCTTCGCGGCGTGGAACGCCGCCGTCTACGTCTCGCAGATCGACGATGAGCGCCTCGCGCGTGTGGTGGGCGAGCGCAAATACCTCGAGGCGACGCGCGAGGTGCTGCAGCAGCACGGCGGCCTCTGGTTCCTGGATGAGTCCTATGTGGTCTCCCGCAAGCGCGGCTGAACCCCTTACCAACGGAGCGGCCGCGCAGGCGGCTGCGCTGGTCGCCTCGGGCTCGCTCGAGATCGGCGCGCACCGGCCGCAGGACGCTGCGAGCATCGCGGCGCTGTTGCCCACGACCACCCCGGTCTACATCAATCACCTGCCGCGCCACAGGCTGCTCGACACGCTGCCGACACTGATCGCGGTGCGCGAGGCGGGCCTCGAGCCGGTGCCGCACGTCGCAGCGCGGCGCGTCGAATCGCGCGAGGAACTGGAGACGTACCTGAAACGCGCGGCGCGCGATGCCGGCGTGCAGAAGGCGCTCGTGATCGGCGGAGACACAGCCGATGCCAGAGGCCCCTACCCCGATGGCGCTTCGCTCATCGGTTCGGGGCTGCTCGCCGCGGCCGGGCTGCGCGAGATCGGCATCCCCGGCTATCCGGAGGGCCACCCGCGCATTCCGCGCGCGGCGCTGGAGAGCGCATTCGCGCGCAAGCTTGCCCTCCTGAACGAGCAGGGCCTCGGCGCCTACATCGTCACGCAGTTCTCCTTCGCGCCCGCGCGTGTGGTCGAGTACTGTGCGGGACTGGTGCGCAGCGTGCCGGACGTGCCGGTCTACGTCGGCCTAGCGGGCCCGACGAACCCGGTTGCGCTATTGCGGTTCGCCCAGCGCTGCGGCGTGAGCGCGTCGCTGCGTGCCCTGCGCGCACAAGGTATGGACGCGGTCAAACTCGTGACCCACACCGATCCGGGAGAGCAACTCGCCGCAGTTGCACGCTACTGCGCTACACACGCCAACGTCGTCGGCATCCACCTCTTCACCTTCGGCGGCGTGACCCTCTCCGCGCAGTGGATGAACCGCCAGCTTTCCTCAGGTAAATAGTCCCTCTAGCGGCCTTACTCCCCGGCTGCCCGGAAACACCTGCGCTTCCAGCTTCGCGTCGTCGATGCGCAGTTGCGCGATCAGCGCCGCCTTGAAGAGCGCGCGCAGGTCGAGCGTCGGGCGCAGGTCGCGCCCTTCATGCAGGTCGCGCTCGCCCAGGCCCGGCCAGTCGGCGATCACGCGCCCGCCGCGCACCGCGCCGCCGGCGACGAAAGCCGCGCCGCCGGTGCCGTGGTCGGTGCCGCTCGAACCGTTCGGCGCGACGGTGCGGCCGAACTCGGTGACGATGAGCACCGCAGTGTGCTGCCAGGCGGCGCCGAGCGAGGTCTTGAGCGTCGCGACCGCGCGATCGAGCAGCCGCAGGTTGCGCGTGAGCGGGCCATACTCGCCCAGCTGGTTGATATGCGTGTCCCAGCCGCCGAAATCGATGCTCGCGACGCGCGGGCCGTCGCGCTTGGCGAGCGCCTCGCCTGCGGCGGCGGCAATCGCCACCACCGGTCCGCCGCCGGCTTCCATGCCGCGCGCCGGCTGGCCCTCCATCATGGCCTGCGACTCGCGCGCGGCCTTGAGGGAGCGCTCGAGCAGGGCATCGCCCTTGTAGAGCGCCGCCAGCTTCTCGAGCATGTCGGGATCCGGACCGGCCAGCCGCGACGGCGACCAGAAGCCGACCTGCGCAGGACCGCGCAGAACGAGCGGAATGCTCTGGCCGAGCGCGAGGCCTGCAATCTTCGGGTTCGTCTCGAGCGCCGCGTTCAGCCAGCCGGTGTCGCGGCCGAAAGGCCGCCCGGTGCCGTTCTCGATCAGGTTCTGCGCGTCGAAATGCGAGCGCTCCCAGTAGGGCGACGCGATCGCGTGCAGCACAGCCAGCTCGCGCGCGCCGTAGAGCTTGTGCATCTCGGCCAGGTAGGGGCTCAGGCCGAAGCGGCCGTCCAGGTCGAGCGCGCCGCCCGGGGCCCCCGGCCGGCCGACGGCGAGCGCGCCGCGCCGCGCTTCGTAGTTGGGATCGCCGTAGGCGGGAACGGCTGAGAGCGCGTCCATGCCGCCGCGCAGGAACATGAACACCAGCCGGCGCTCGCCCGCCGCCGGCGCGGCGAAGGCGAGCCCGGGCAGCCCGGCAAGCGCGGCCGCGCCGCCCATCCACTGCAGTGTCTCGCGTCGCGTCGTCATCCTCATCTCCGCTGAAATTCCGGGCTCGCGAGCCAGAGCGCAAGCGCCTGCTGGCGGCTCTCGGCACGCTCGACCGCGAGGCGCGTGCGCTCGCCGAGCGCCTCGCCATAGCTCTCGCGCGCAAGCCGCACCGGATCCACGTTGGAGCCCAGCCGCGACGCGAGAATCCCGGACCATTCGATGCGCTTCCAGACCGCGTCCGCGCCCGCCCAGGCCTCTGCCGCGTCGGCCCAGCCCTGCGGCGAGGAAGCGAAGAAGGGACGCTGGCCGAGGCCACGCAGCGCGTAAAAAAGCCCCTCGGGCTTCGCGCCGCGCGCCGCGGGCAGCGCGCGCAAGGCCGAGACCACGTACTCGATCGGCGTCTTGAGCTTGGCGAGCGGCCGCTCCCACGCCTCCGGGGACTCGAGCAACGCGCGGTAAACAGTGGGCAAATGGCCATCGGAGCTGCGGAAAGCGCGCTCGATCCGGTCGATCGCAGCCGCCGGGGGCTCGTCGGCGATGAAATGGCGCGCGAGCTTGGTCGCAATGTGCCGCGCGGTCGACGGATGCGCCGCCAGGTCGCGCAGCACCGCCTCGCCCTGCGCCCTGCCGTCCTCGGCGTAGGTCTTGCCGAGCAGGGTCTTCGCGCCCGCTTCGTGGCGCTCGGGATCGAAGAAGAATCCCGGCACGCCGCCGCCCGGGACATCCATGATCGGCCGCACCGTCCAGCCGGTGATGACGCGCGCGAACTCGGTCACGTCGGCCTTCGTGTAGCCGCCGTTCACACCCAAGGTGTGCAGCTCGAGGATCTCGCGCGCCATGTTCTCGTTCAGGCCGGTCGGCGGCGGGAAGGCGCCGCTGCGCCCGACGCGGCGCGGCGCGGCTGCCAGCCCTTGCGCACCGAGAGGTGGTTGTCGAGGTAGATCAGCATCGCCGGGTGACTCGAGGCGGCAAGCAGCATGTCCGCGAAGCGCCCGGTGACGTGCGGCCGGATCGCCTCGCGCTCGTAGCTGCCGACCAGCGCGAAGATGAGCGCCTTTTCCGCCGACACCGTGAAGTGGTTCGCCCAGAAGAGCGCGAGCCGCTCGTGGAACGGCGTCTCGGTCGCCGCGCCGGAGGCCAGCCGCGCGCCGACTTCCTCCATCATGATTGGGCCCATGTGCTGCCGGAAGGTGCCTTCGATCGTGCGCGCGGGCTGCGCACTGTCCTGCATCTCGCTGCGCGCCCCGCGCAGGTTCTGAATCCAGCGCGGGTACTCTTGCAGGCGCTCGCCCGAGCCCGGCAGCCGCGCCAATTCGGGCGCCAGCGGCGCGGGCCGCGCGATCTGTTGCGCGATCCAGCCGCGCGGGTCACCCGAGGCCGCGGCGAGCTCGCCGGGCGCGGCGCCGAGGCCGAAGCGGTTGACGGCGATGACCGGGCGCAGGCTCATGTGCGGCGATTCTAGGCTCGCCCCGCAGCCGCGGCAGTGTTTTTGTTGTAACAAGGTGTATCGCCAGCCCCATAATCCACGCCCATGGAAGCCCGATTGCATTCCAACCTGCGCTACGCGCCGTCCGAGGTCAAGGTCGAGAAGCGCGCCGACGGCAGCATGGTGCTGCGCTCGCCGCAACCGCTCAGGCCCTACCCGCGATGCGTCGGCGACTGGCTGAAGCAGTGGTACGAGAAGGCACCCGACCGGACTTTCCTCGCCGAGCGCAACAAGGATGGCGGCTGGCGGCGGCTCACCTACCGCGACGCGCTCTCGGACACGCGCAGCATCGGGCAGGCGCTCCTCAATCTCGGCCTGAACGCGGAGCGGCCGGTCGCAATCCTCTCAGAGAACAGCATCGACTTCGCGCTCCTCGCGCTCGGCGCGATACATGTCGGCGTGCCGGTGGCGCCGATCTCGACCGCGTATTCGCTGATGTCGAAGGACTTCGCCAAGCTCAAGTACATCTTCGGCCTGGTCCGGCCGGGCCTCGTGTTCGCCGCCGACCCAGCGAAGTACGGGCCCGCGCTCGCCGCAGTGGGCGCGAAATCGACCTCGGTCGCCGAGCTGCTCGAGACCAACCCCGGCTCGACGCTCGAGGTCGCCCACTCGCGCGTCACCCCCGACACCGTCGCCAAGATTCTCTTCACCTCGGGCTCGACCGGGATCCCGAAGGGCGTGATCAACACGCAACGCATGCTGACGTCGAACCAGCAGAGCTGGGCGCAGGTCTGGCCCTTCCTCGAGGACAACCCGCCGGTGATCTGCGAGTGGCTGCCGTGGAACCATACCTTCGGCGGCAATGCGACGTTCGGCTTGATCCTTCGCAACGGCGGCACCTTCTACATCGACGGCGGCAGGCCGGTGCCCGGCCTGTTCGAGACCACGCTGCGCAACCTGCGCGAGGTGCCGACGACGCTGCACTTCAACGTCCCGCGCGCCTACGACCTGCTGGTGCCCCAGCTGGAGGCCGACGCGCAGTTGCGCGCGACCTTCTTCCGCGACCTGAAGATGCTCTTCTACGCCGGTGCGGCGCTGCCGCAGAACCTGTGGGAGCGGCTGGAGCGGCTCGCGCTCCAGGAAAAAGGCGGCGAGCTGGCGATGACCTCGTCCTGGGGGTCGACCGAGACCGCGCCGATGGCCGTCAGCGTGTACTCGCCGGCCGATCGCGCCGGCGTGATCGGGCTGCCGGCGCCGGGCTGCCAGATCAAGCTCGTGCCCTCCGGCAGCAAGCTCGAGGCGCGCGTGAAGGGGCCGAACGTCACGCCCGGCTACTTCAGGAGCCCCGAGCTCACCAAGGCCGCCTTCGACGACGAGGGTTTCTACCGCATCGGCGACGCGCTCAAGCTCGCCGACCCGGCCGCGCCCGAGAAGGGGCTCGTCTTCGATGGGCGCGTCGCCGAGGACTTCAAGCTCACGACCGCCACCTGGGTGCATGTCGGCGCGCTGCGCGTGAAGCTGATCGCCGCATGCAATCCGTTCCTGCAGGATGCCGTCATCACGGGACACGATCGGGATGAAGTGGGTGCATTGGTGTTTCTGAATTTGATTTCGACGAAGGATTTACCCGGAGAAAAGATTCGAGAGCAAATCTCAAAAGCGTTGAAGACTCTCGCCAAGGAAGGCGGCAGCTCGACCCATCCGAAGCGCGTGCTGATCATGGCGGAGCCGCCCTCGATCGACGCGGGCGAGATCACCGACAAGGGCTACATCAACCAGCGCGCGGTGCTGGAGCGCCGCGCCGCGCTGGTTGAGACGCTCTACCGCGATCCCTCGGCTCCCGACGTAATCACCTGAGGCGGGCGTCCGGCGGCCGCGCGAACGCCGCGACTGCTGCCGCAAGCGCCGAGAGCCCCGCGAACAGCGCCAACCCCGCTCCATAGTCACCGGTCGCGTCGCGCAACCCGCCCGCGAGAAAGGGACCGAGCGCCTGCCCGGCCACCTGCGCCGGCAGCGTGATGCCCCGGATCGCGCCGAAGTGCGCGCGCCCGAAGTAGTTCGCCCACGCTACCGGCAGCATCGTGAGCAGCGCCCCAATCCCGGCGCCGAAGGTGATCGCGGCGGCGAATGCGAGCGCCGCGTCGTGCACCGATTGCATCAGGATCGCGCCGCATGCCATCAGCAGCGCGCCCGCGCAAAGCGAGAAGCGCGCCGGAGCGCGCAGCAAACCGAAACCGAGGCTCGCCGCCGCGGCCGCCAGCGAGAACGCGCTGACCACGGCCGCCGCCGTGCCCGGCGAGAGTCCGCGCTCGACCAGATGCGGGGCCTGGTGCAGGCTGAAGCCCGACTGCACGGGAAACACGAGCAGCGTGTAAACCATGAGCAGCCAGAGCGCCGGCGTAGAGAACGCCTCGGCGGCCGTATAGGCGACTTCCTGCGTATCCCTGCTACGTTCGTCGCGCGCACCTGGTCCGCCATCGGGCTTGAGGCCGGCATCCTCGGGCTGCCGCACGAGGAGCAGCCACTGGGGAATCACCCCCACGAGGAGCACGACTCCGGCGAGCGCGACCCAGCCCGCGCGCCAGCCGTACTGCGAGATCGCGAGCTGCGCCATCGGCGGCAGCACCGCCAGGCCCAGCCCAATCGCGACCGAGAGCAGCGCCATGGCGCGGGCGCGCCTCCGCACGAACCACTTCGCTACCACTGCGCTGGTGCCGATATCGAACGGAGCCGAGAACATCAGGCGCGAGATTCCGAACGCGATATAGAAGCCGACGAGCGACTGCGTCGCGGCGAGCGCCAGCGAGCATGCCGCGACGACGAGCGCGCTGACCACCAGCAGCAGGCGCGAGCCGTAGCGGTCGAAGAGCGGCCCGGCAAAAGGCGCTGCAAGCACTCCGAGCAGTGCCCCGAGCGATACCGCGCCGGAAAACTCGGCGCGCGACCAGCCGAATTCCACGCACATCGGCACGATGAACATCGACAGGGTCGCGACCGCGGCCGCCTGGCGAGCCACGTTGGACAGCGCGGCGCAGCCGAGCACCGTCCAGCCGTAGAAGAACGGCAGCCGCGGGATGAGCCAGGAGGCGGCGCGCGGGGTCAGCCGAGCTCTGCGCGCAGCCGCTCTGCCGCCGCGACCATCGCCTTTACCTTGCCGAAGGCGATCTCGCGGGGCAGGTACTTCATGCCGCAATCGGGGGCGAGGATCACGTTCTCCTTGGCGACATAAGGCAGCGCGCGCTTCACGCGCTCGACAATCTTCTGCGGGGTCTCGATGTTCATGTCATTCAGATCGATGCACCCGAGCAGGATCTTTTTGCTCTTCAGAGACGTTAAGACAGAACAATCCAGATTCGGCTGCGCCGCCTCGATCGACACTTGGTGGCAACTGCAGCCGGCGAACTCGGAGAGGAACGAATAGCCGGTCGGCTTCTCGTGGATCACCGCCGCGTAGCCGAAGCAGATGTGCACCGCGGTCGTGCCGGTGACGCCCTCGAGCGCGCGGTTCAGCGCCTTGACGCCGTACTGGCGCGCCTTCTCAGGCCGCGCCTGCATCCAGGGCTCGTCGACCTGCACGATGTCGGCGCCTGCGGCGAAGAGGTCGCGGATCTCCTCGTTCACGGCGACCGCGTAATCCATCAAGGCCTCCTCGCCCGACTTGTAGTACTCGTTCACCGCCTGCTCGCTCATGGTGAAGGGGCCAGGGACGGTGATCTTGATCGGCTTTTTCGTGTGCTTTCTCAGGAAGCGTACGTCGTCGGCCTCGACCGGCCCGCGGCGCCGCACCTTGCCGGCGATGCGCGGCAGGTGGATCGGGTGCCCGGAGCGGTCCTTGCCTTCGGCGGGGTTGTCGATGTCGACGCCCTCGAGGGCGGTGGCAAAGCGGTTGGAGTAGCTCTCGCGCCGGATCTCGCCGTCGGTGATGATGTCGAGGCCGGCTTCCTCCTGCTCGCGGATGGCAAGGAGCGTGGCGTCGTCCTGCGCCTGCGCGAGCCAGGGCTCGGACACGCGCCAGAGCTCCTTCGCGCGCAACCGCGGCGGGAAGCGCTTGCCGAGCTTGTCGCGATCGATCAGCCACTCGGGCTGGGGGTAGCTGCCGACGAGCGTGGTGGGAAAGAGCATGGTCCTATCCGTCGACGAAGCGTGGCGAGGTCTGCCTCAGTCGCGCCGGGTCGACCCGGCCGCTCCGCTGAATATAGCTCCAGGCGAACTCGCGCGGGGCGAGTTTCATGTGCTCGGCGAACTTCTCGTACCACGCGCCGCTCGCGTCGGCCCCCGCCACCAGCTTCTCGACGACGGGGCGGCGCTCCGCTTCAAATGCCTCGAGCGGCTTTCCACCCAGCAAAACCCTGGAAAGAACGATCGCGTCTTCCATCGCCAGCCGCGTCCCCGAGCCGATGGAGAAATGCGCGGTGCGCTGCGCATCGCCGATCAGCACCTTGTTGCCGGCGACCCAGCGCCGGTTGCGCACATTCGGGAAGTTGCGCCAGATCGAGCGGTTCGACACCAGCGCGTGGCCCTGCAAGGTTTCGGAGAAGACTCCCTGGCAAAAAGCCAGCGCCTCCTTCTCCTCCATCGCCGCGAAGCCCGCCCGCTGCCAGGTCTCGGCGTCGCATTCCACCACGAACGTGCTCATCTCCCCCGAATGCCGGTAGTGGTGCGCGTTGAACGTGCCATGCTCGTTCTCGATGAAGGTCTGAGTCAGAGTGTCGAAAACTTTCGTCGTGCCGAACCAGGCGAACTTGTTGGTCAGCGGCTCGATCGTCGTGCCGAAATCGGCCGTACCCCGGACGAACGAGTTGGCTCCGTCCGCCGCTACCACGAGATCATAGGCATCCAGTTCGCTTTTCTCCCTGAGAGCTTTTTCGAATTCCACGGCAAGCGAAACCCCAGCCAGTCTCTCGTTCAACAGTTGCAAGAGCTTCAATCTCCCGATTGCCGCAAAGCCGATCCCGTCGATGACGATGCGCTCGCCGCGATGCACGACGGTGAGGTCGGTCCAGGTCTGCATCTGCGGCGTGATGAGCGCGTAGGTCTCGGGATCGTCCGCGCGCAGGAACTCGAGCGCGCGGTCGGAGAACACCACGCCGAAGCCGAAGGTAGAGTCGCGCGCGTTCTGCTCGACGATGCGGATGCGCCAGTCGGGACGCCGCCGCTCAAGCAGGTAGCCGAGATACAGGCCCGCCGGGCCTGCGCCGACGATGAGGATCTTCATTCGGCGAAGAGCTCCACGACCTGCTCGCGCAGCCAGCGGTTGCCGGCGTCGCGCTCAAAGCGCTCGTGCCAGTGCACCGCGACCTCCGCGGGTGGGATCGGCACCGGCGGCGGCAGCACCTTGAAGCGGCCGCGCCGCTCGTAGACGCGCGCGACGCGGGCCGGCAGCGTGAGGATGAGGTCGGAGCGCTCGAGCACCATCGGCACCACGGTGAAATGCGGCACCCGCAGCGCGATGCGGCGCGCAAGGCCCGCGCGCTCGAGCGTCTCCTCGATCACGCGGTGCCCGCCGCGATAGGTCACCAGCGCATGCGACGCGTTGACGAAGTTCTTCCGCGTCAGCGACTTGATCTCGTGGCCGGCCCGCATGAGGCACAGGTACGGGTCGCGGAAGAGCGCGCGGCGCTCGACCAGCCGCCCGAGGCCGGGCAGGAACCCGACCGCCAGGTCGAGGCCTCCCGAGGCGAGCGCGTCGCCGATGTCCTCGACCTCGAGCCCGACCGCCTCCAGGCGCACGCGCGGCGCGAGGCGCTGCACGCGCTCGACCAGAGGCGGCAGGAACTCGATCTGGCCGAGGTCCGACATGTAAAAGCGGAACGACCGGGTCGACGTCGCCGGATCGAAGCCCGGGCCGTGCGCAAGCGCGGATTCGAGCAGCGCGAGCGCCTGGCGCACCGGCTCGGCGAGCTGGCGCGCGAAGGGCGTGGCGTCCATCCCGGTCGAGGTGCGCACGAAGAGCGCGTTCTCGAAGAGCGCGCGCAGCCGCGCGAGCGCGTTCGACACCGCCGGCTGCGTCAGGTGCAGGTAGCGGGCGGCCGAGGTGACGCTGCGGTCGCGCAGCACGGCGTCGAAAACGCGCAGCAGGTTGAGGTCGAGGTCGTTAACATTCATGATGGTGATTCATAACATGAGTAACATTGATTTGACAAATGTTAAGGCGAGCACCTACCCTAGCTGCTGCATCGGGAGGAGCATGGAAATTCCTACTTTCCGGGATCGCGGTCCGGCTGATCGGCTGATGCTATTTTTCCGCTTCCTTCTTGCGTCGCTCGAGCATGGTCTTGGCAGCAGCATTTCCCTTTGCCGCGGCAAGCTCTACCCATTTCAGCCCCTCTTGGAGGCTGACGGGCGCCCCGATGCCGCTCAGGTGCGCGACGCCGACGAAGAAAGCCATCTGGTTCCGTCCTGCGGCCATCGCCGTCTCCGTCGCGCGCCCGGACCGGAAAACGATGGTCGGCACTTCGCCTTCGCCCCGCGCGTAGCGCTCCATTTCCTGCAGCCTGCCGCGCAGGAACTGCGCCTGCGCGTCGCGCGCCGCCGGCCGCGCGGACTCCTCGACCGTCGCCTCGATCACGGCGTCGGTCAGCGCCTTCAGCGCCTCGAACGGCGTGGCGCCGGGCCTCATCGCCGGCGAGTACCAGGCCTTCAGCATCAGCACGTCCATCGGCATCAGCTGGTCGCGGCGATAGGGGAAGTAGCTCAGCACCGTCTTGCCCGACGGATGGCCGCGGATGCCCATCGCGTGCATGACCTCGTGGTACGTGCAGCGCCAGATCTCGCGCGGCCGGACCTGAACCAGTACGCTCTCCAGCAGCCAGTTGCGCCAGCGTTGCAGGTGCGCGACGCACGGCATCGTGTCCTGCAGGTCGTAGTCGCCGGTGACGCGGTACTCGAGGTTGGCGAGCTTCTCGGCGTCCGTTTCGGCAGTCACGTCCCGCAGCTTCAGCCCCGCGGCCTGCGTCGCGTCGCGCAATGCGCTCATCGCGTGCTCGCGGTAGCGCTCGGTCATGCCGCCCGTGAAGCGCACCCGGACCTCGTCGGCCCAGCGAATCACGTAGGTCGGCGTGCCCGCCTGCTGCCACAGGCTTTCCCACACCGTGGCGAAGCTGTCCGCGAGCTCGTCCGCGCGCGCCGGCAAAGCGGCGGCGGCGGCGAACGCAAGCACGATCAATCCGTGTCTCATCGACAGGCGACACTCTAACCCCATGGAACGCTCCTTCAAGCAGGAAGTGGAACTGCTCAAGCTCGGAGAAGGCGAGTCCTTCCACGGCGAGGGCATCCTCGCGGTGACCAAGGCGCTGCTGCAGTCGGGCGTCTCGTACGTCGGCGGCTACCAGGGCGCGCCGGTGTCGCACGTCATGGACGTGCTGAACGATGCGCGCGACATCATGGATGAGCTCGGCGTGCACGTCGAATCGAACGCGAACGAGGCTGGCGCCGCGGCGATGCTCGGCGCCTCGATCAACTACCCGATCCGCGGCGCGGTCGCCTTCAAGTCCACCGCCGGCACGAATGTCGCATCGGATGCGCTCTCCAACCTTGCCTCGGTCGGCGTCAAGGGCGGCGCGCTGCTGGTGCTAGGCGAGGACTACGGCGAGGGCTCCTCGATCATGCAGGAGCGCACGCACGCCTTCGCGATGAAGTCGCAGCTCTGGCTCCTCGACCCGCGCCCCAATCTCCCGAAGATCGTCGAGACGGTGGAGCGCGCGTTCGAGCTTTCTGAGGCCTCGAACACCCCGGTGATGCTGCAGCTTCGCATCCGCGCCTGCCATGTGCGCGGCGCATTCCGCACGAAAGCGAACCGCGCGCCGGCCATCTCGCGCAAGCAGGTGATGCAGGAGCCGGACTTCGATTTCAACCGCATCTGCCTGCCGCCTTCCACCTATGCGCAGGAGAAGCACAAGATCGCGGCCCGCTGGCCCGCAGCGGTCGACTACATCAGGAAGCACAAGCTGAACGAGACGTTCGACGGCGAGATGAAGGAGGTCGGCATCCTCTGCCAGGGCGGTCTCTACAACGCGGTGCTGCGCGCGCTGCAGCTGCTCGGGCTCGCCGACGCCTTCGGCGCGACGAAAGTGCCGATCTACTGCATGAACGTCGCCTACCCGGCGATTCCCGAGGAGATCGTCGCGTTCTGCGCGGGGAAGAAACGCATCCTCGTGGTCGAGGAAGGCCAGCCCGCCTTCATCGAAGAGGCCGTGCGCGCAGCGCTGCAGCGCGCCAGCGTGGCGGGCGTGGAGGTCGCCGGCAAGGGACCGCTGCCGATGGCCGGGGAGTACACGGGAGAGGTTGTCTTGAGCGGTGTTGCTGCTTTTCTCGAACTGGACGAGAAAATCGAGCCGATCAAGAACCTGAAAGCGAAAGCACAGGAGCTGCTCGGCACCGTCCCGACGCGCCCGCCGGGCTTCTGCGTCGGCTGCCCGGAGCGGCCGGTATTCGCGGCGATGAAGGTCTCGGAGAAGGAGACAGGCGCCGTGCACGTCTCGGCCGACATCGGCTGCCACCTCTTTTCCTCGCTGCCGCCGTTCAACATCGGCAACACAGTGCTCGGCTACGGCCTCGGGCTCGCCTCCAACTCGGCCATCCACCCGATGTTCAGCCGGCGCACGATCAGCATCATGGGCGACGGCGGCTTCTGGCACAACGGCCTCACCACCAGCGTCGCCAACGCCGTCTTCAACAAGGACGACGGCATCCTCGTCATCATGAAGAACGGCTACAGCTCGGCGACCGGCACGCAGGAGCTGCCCTCCAGCCCGCAGCACAGCGAGTTCAAGTCGGGCGACATGGCGATCGAGAGCGCGCTAGCCGGCGTCGGCGTCGGCTGGGTGCGCACGGTGGACAACTATCGCGTCGGCGAGGTCGCCGAGACGCTGAAGGAGGCGATGACGACCGACTACAAGGGCCTGAAGGTCATCGTCGCCGAGGGCGAGTGCCAGCTCGAGCGTCAGAGGAAACTCAAGCCGGTCGTTGCAGAAAAGATGGCGAAGGGCGAAAGGCACGTACGTGTCAAATACGGCGTCGATGAGGACACCTGCACGGGCGACCACTCGTGCATCCGGCTCTCCGGCTGCCCGACCCTCACCGTCAAGGACAACCCGGATCCGCTGCGCCGCGACCCGGTCGCGACCGTGATCGAAGGCTGCGTCGGCTGCGGCCTGTGCGGCGAGAACGCGCATGCCGCGGTCCTCTGCCCGTCGTTCTACAGGGCGGAGGTCGTTCAGAACCCGAATGTTTTTGATTCTCTTTTGAAAAAATTCAGAAGCCTATTGCAATGACGCAATCTGAACGCCCCATCACTGTTCTCATCGCGGCCCTCGGCGGCGAAGGCGGCGGCGTGATGGCCGACTGGCTGATCGACGCGGCCACGAAGAGCGGCTATCCGGCGCAGAGCACCTCGATTCCCGGGGTCGCGCAGCGCACCGGCGCGACGACCTATTACCTCGAGATCTTCCCGATGCAGCGCGACAAGCTCGGCGGCCGCGAGCCGGTGCTCTCACTTACCCCCTCGCCCGGCAACGTCGACCTGATGGTCGCTTCCGAGCTGATCGAGGCCGGCCGCGCGATGCAGAACGGCTACGTCTCGCCCGAGCGCACCACGCTCATCGCCAGCACGCACCGCATCTACGCCACGATCGAGAAGATGCAGATGGCCGACGGACGCTTCGACAGCGAGCGCGTGCTGGGCGCCGCGAAGGCGCTGGCGAAGACATCGGTTCTCTTCGACATGCGCAAGCTCGCGCAGGAGAGCGGCACCGTGATCAACGCGGTGCTCTTCGGCGCGATGGCGGGCTCTGGCGCGCTGCCGCTGCCGCGCGCCGCCTGTGAGGACGCGATCCGCCGCGGCGGCCGCGGCGCCGAGGCGAGCCTGCGCGGCTTCGCGGCCGGCTGCGACATCGCCGCCGGCGGCCGTTCCGCTCCGCAGCCTCCCGCGCCGCCCAAGCGCGCGACGGAACTGAAAGAGATCATTGAACTAGCAGTTGCCCGGCTGAAGGACTATCAGGGCGAGAAATACGCGGATCTGTTTTTGGAAAGAATGAAGCCGTTCTCGGCCCTGGACGAAAAGCTTTCCTCGGAAACGGCAAGACAACTTTCCCTCTGGATGAGCTACGAGGACATCATCCTCGTGGCCGACCTGAAGACGCGCGCCTCGCGCTTCGAGCGCGTGCGCAGGGAAGTCGGGGCGAAAGAGCACGAGCCGGTGGTCGTGATCGACTACCTGAAGCCGGGGGTCGAGGAATTCGCTTCGCTCCTGCCTCCGTCCCTGGGCAGGGGAATGATTTCCTGGGCTGAAAGGCGCGGCAAGCTCGATGCCTACAACGTGGGCATGCACATCAAGACCTCGGGCGTCTTCGGCTACCTGCTCGTGCGCTCGCTCGCCTGGCTAAAGCCCTGGCGGCCGCGTTCTTACCGCTACCGGGAGGAGCAGAAGCTGATCGAGCGCTGGCTCGCGCGCGTGCGCGAGGCGGCCGCGAAGAGCGTGCCGCTCGCCCTCGAGATTGCCGCCTGCGCGATGCTGCTCAAGGGCTACGGCGAGACGCACCGGCGCGGCAAGGGCAACTTCCTCGCCATCATGGACGCGCTAGTGGAGAACCCGGCGACCTCCGACCTCGCTGAGCAATCGAAGGCAATCCGCAGGGCCCGCGAAGCGGCTCTCGCCGACCCCGAGGGCAAGGCGCTGGGCGGCGCGCTCGGGCGGCCAGTGACCTGGCTGAAGCCCGTCCCGAAAAGCTAGTCGGCTTTCAGCCCGATCTCGCGCACGAGCACGCCCATGCGCTCGTGCTCGGCGCGCAGGCGCGCGGCGAAGGCATCCACCGAGAGCACCAGCTCCTGCGCCGCAATCGCGGCCGCGCGCGCCTTCAGGTCGGCCGACTGCATCGCCTTGCCGATCTCCTGGTTCAGGCGCGCCACGACGTCCTTCGGCGTGCCTGCCGGCGCGTAGATCCCGAAGACCGTGTCGGCATCGAATTCGGCGCCGACCACTTCGGCGACGGTCGGCACGTCCGGGTATGCGGGATGGCGCCGCGGGCTGCCGACGGCGAGCAGCTTCAGCTTGCCCGCCTTGACGTGCTGCAGGCCGATGCCCGGATCGAACATGAAGTCGATCTGCCCGCCGAGGAGATCCGTCATCGCCGGTGCCGCGCCCTTGTAGGGCACATGGGCGGTGCGCACTTTCGCCGCGCGATTGAACATCTCGCCGGCGAGGTGCGGCGAACTGCCGTTGCCGGGCGACCCGTAGTTCGCCTTCCCCGGGTTCGCGCGCAGCCAGGCGATGAACTCGGCGAGCGTGTTGGCCGGGATCGCCTGCTTGACCTCCAGATAGACCGAGACCACGGCCACCGGCGCGACCGGCTCGAGCGCCTTCATCGGGTCGTAGCCGAGGTTCTTGTAGATCAGCCCGTTCAGCGCGATCGCGCCGCCCGAGGACATGAGCAGCGTGTGCCCGTCGGGCGCCGCCTTGGCGACTTCGCCCGCGCCGATCGAGCCGTTCGCTCCCGGCCGGTTCTCCACGGGAAACAGCTGGCCGAGCGCCTCCTGAAGCTTGCCCGCCACCGCGCGGCCGAGCTGGTCGGCGGCGCCGCCCGGCGGGAAGTTCACCACGATGCGCACGGGCTTGGACGGATAGGCCTGCGCGAGCACCTGGGTCGCGGCAAGCAGGAGTACGCAAAGCAGAGAGCGGATCATGATCCTCCTCCTAGGACGGAAACGCCGACGGCGCGCCGGCAGGCCAGGCTCGGCCATGCGCACTTTATAATGGTTTTCATGGCAAGCGTTCCCAAGCCCGGCGCCGAAGACGCGCGGCAGGACCTCTACAAGCGCGTCGGCAAGCTCGGCTACGCCCCGCTCTGGGAGGTCTACCACGACCTGATCCCGGACGAGCCCGCCACGCCGTGCAAGCCCGCGCTCTGGAAATGGGCCGAGGCGCGCCCGCACCTGCTCGAGGCGGGCAAGCTGATCACCGCCAAGGAGGCGCTGCGCCGCGTCCTCATCCTCGAGAACCCGGGCATGCCCGGCAAGTCGTGCGTGACGCAGAGCCTCTTTGCCGGCTACCAGCTGATCCTGCCGGGCGAGATCGCGCCGAGCCATCGCCACACGCAGTCGGCGCTGCGCTTCGTCCTGGAGGGCGCGTGCGCGTATACCGCGGTCGACGGCGAGCGCGCCACCATGCGTCCGGGCGACTTCCTCATCACGCCGTCCTGGACCTGGCACGACCACGGCAATCCCGGCGCCGACCCGGTGATCTGGATGGACGGGCTGGATGTGCCGATCCTGCGCACCTTCGCCGCGCAGTTCCACGAGCCCTATCCCGAGGACGTGCAGCCGATCGCGCGCGGCGAAGGCGCCTCCGGCGCCCGCTACGGCAACAACCTGAAGCCGCTCGGCGCCGCGGCGCCGTACGGCAAGACCTCGCCCATCTTCAGCTATCCGTACGAGCGCAGCCGCGAAACGCTCGCGCGGCTCGCGAAGGAAGGCGATCCGGACGCGCGCCACGGCTGGAAGATGGAATTCATCAATCCGCTGACCGGCGGCCACGCCATGCCGACCATCGCCGCCTTCATTCAGCTGCTGCCGGCGGGATTCGCCGGCCGCCCCTGCCGCTCGACCGACGGCACCGTCTATTCGGTCGTCGAGGGCGAAGGCGAGGCGCGCATCGGCGCCGAGCGCTTTGCGTTCGGCCCGCGCGACGCCTTCGTCGTCCCCTCGTGGCAGCCGGTCGAATTTCGGACCCGGAGCGAGGCGGTGCTGTTCTCGTTCTCCGATCTCCCGAGCCAGGAAGCCATGGGGCTGTGGCGGGAGAAGCGCGGTTGACCCTGGTGGATTCCTCCTTCTTTGCGCGCGAGTACAACAACCGGGAGCTGGTCCCGGATCACCCGAAGCACTTCGCGCGCTGGCAACAGGGCTCGGCGGACGCGCGCGCAAAGCTCAACTGCACCCTCGACCTGCGCTACGGCAGCGCGCCCGGGGAGACGATCGACCTCTTCCCGGCGCGCAAGGGCGACGGCAGCTGCCTCGTCTTCATCCACGGCGGCTACTGGCGCTCGCTCGACAAGAGCGACTTTTCCTTCATCGCGCCTGCCTGGGTGGAGGCCGGCGTCTCGGTCGCGGTCGTCAACTACGACTTGTGCCCGAAGGTCACGATCGAGACCATCGTGCGCCAGATGCTGAACGCGGCGCGCTGGCTTTGGCTGCGCGGCGGCGACTACGGCATCGACGGGCGGCGGCTCTACGTCTCGGGGCATTCCGCGGGAGGCCACCTCACCGCGATGCTGATGGCGGCGCTCTGGCCGATCTTCGACCAGCGGCTGCCCGCCGACCTGTTCAAGGGCGGACTTCCGATCAGCGGCATCTACGACCTGCGGCCGCTGGTGCAGGCGCCGTGGCTGAACGCCGACCTGCGGCTGGACGAGCCGCAGGCGCTCAAGCTCTCGCCCGCCTACCTGCCGCCGACCTCCAGGGCGCCGCTCATGACCTGCGTCGGCGGCGACGAGAGCTCGGAGTTCCTGCGCCAGAACGCGCTCCTCGGCGCGCGCTGGCGCAAGGTGCTCGCCGGCGACATCGCAATGCCGGGCAAGAATCACTTCTCCGTGGTTGACGGGCTCGCCGACCCGGCCAGCCCGCTCTTCGCCGGGGCGCGGCGGCTGATGGGACTGAAGCGATGAACGAATTCCTCGCGTCCGCCCGCTACATCGACAGCACGCATCCTGCCGTGGTCGATTTCGCGAAAAGTCATGTAAAGGGGAAGAACCTTCGAGAGAAGGCCGTCTCCCTCTACTACGCCGTGCGGGACGAGATCCGCTACAACCCGTTCGTCGACTTCTCGAACGACGCGGTGTTCCGCGGCTCGCACTGCCTGGAGACCGGCCAGGGCTTCTGCATCGGCAAGGCGGCGCTCTATGCGGCGTGCGCGCGCGCGAGTGGCATCCCGGCGCGGGTGGGCTTCGCCGACGTGAAGAACCACCTCACCACGCCAGCGCTGCGCGCGCGCATGGGCACGGACCTCTTCGTCTACCACGGCTTCACCGAGGTCGAGCTCGACGGCCGATGGGTCAAGGCGACGCCCGCCTTCAATCGCGAGTTGTGCAAGCGCTTCAAGGTCAAGCCGCTCGAATTCGACGGCCGCGAGGACTCGATCTTCCATCCGTTCGACGAGGAGGACCGTCGCCACATGGAGTACCTGCGGCTGCGCGGCAGCTTTGCCGACGTGCCGGTCGAGGAGATCAAGCGCGCGTTCCGCGAGACCTATCCGGTGCTCTACGGCATGAAGGGCGCGGCCGCGCAGGAGCAGTTCGGCTGAGCCCGCGGGAGCTACTGTACGCGAGCTTTTATGCCGCGATCGGGGCCGCCGATCCGCTCAAGATCGTTCCTGCCCACCTGCCGAAGCCGCCCGACGGGCGTACCGTGGTCCTCGCCGCCGGCAAAGCCGCGGCTTCGATGGCGCTCGCGGTCGAGCGCGCCTGGCCCGAGGACAAGAAGCTCTTCGGCATCGCGCTCACGCGCTACGGCCACGGCCTGACGCTCGAGCGCCTGCGCTGGGTCGAGGGCGGCCACCCGATGCCCGACGAGGCGGGCGAGGCCGCGGCGCGCGAGATGCTCGCCGCGGCGCGCGCCGTCAAGCCGATGGACCTGATGCTCGTGCTGCTCTCGGGCGGCGGCTCGGCGCTGCTGTCGCTACCGGTCGAGGGCGTCACCATCGCCGACCTGCGCGCGGTGACGCGCGACCTGCTGAAGAGCGGCGCCGCGATCCAGGAGATCAATACGGTCAGGAAGCACCTGTCGCAGATCCAGGGCGGGCGGCTCGCCGCCGCGTGCAAGGCGCCGGTGCGCACGCTGATCATCTCCGACGTCGCGGGCGACAACGCCACGCACATCGCCTCTGGCCCCTGCTCGGCCGACCCGACCACCTACCAGGACGCGGTCGAGATCCTCAACCGCTTCGACGTCAAGCCGCCGCAGGCTGTGCTCAGGCACCTGATCGCCGGGCTGCGCGGGGAAAAGGACGAGACGCCCAAGCCCGGCGCCTCCGTTTTCGAGGACGTGCAGAACAAGGTCATCGCCACCTCGCGCGGCTCGATGCAGGCGGCG